>Ga0208507_1000543_pt1 | contig 23839 bp, 24 predicted proteins | sample CryBogCBH12Aug01_FD_184626 | JGI IMG/M metagenome (GOLD analysis project Ga0208507, IMG submission 184626) | Freshwater microbial communities from Crystal Bog, Wisconsin, USA - CBH12Aug09.1 (SPAdes) (version 2) | ecosystem: Environmental > Aquatic > Freshwater > Lake | place: Crystal Bog... | reverse complement strand
GTGCTCAAAACGCTGACCGAGCGTGGCTCCGTAAAATTTTCCGAATTGTTTGAAACCGCTGCGAACCGTGCGGAAGTCGTCTGCACGTTTCTCGCGTTGTTGGAATTGATTCGTCTGAAGCAGCTCGTGTGCGTCCAGCCGGAACCGTTTGCGGAAATTGAAATCGGCAAGGCGGTTGCGCCTGTTGTGTTGCCGGAATCGGACGCACCCGCAGCGGAAAACGAAGCCGAGGCCGAAGTAAAACCCGCGCCGTCATTGCCTGAACCAAGCGTTGCCGAAACCGAGGAAGAAGTGGCCGAAGATGATTCTGACGATGACGACGATGACGATGACGACGATGACGATGACGATGATGAGGGTGAAGACGATGAGGGTGAAGACGATGAGGGTGAAGACGATGAAGCTGCCGCTGACGGTCAAAAACCAAATTAATTTTTAAGATGGAACTCAAATTCATTCTCGAATCCGTTTTGTTCTCTGCTCAAAAACCGATGAGCGTGAAGGAGCTTCGCGATCTGCTTGTCAACGCCGCCACGGCGGAGGACGCAGACGATGCCGCCAAGCCTTTCAAAAAAGTTAAGGAGGACGACGTGACCGCCGCGCTCGAGGAACTCGCGCGCGAACACGAAGCCGCCGCGCGTAGTTATCGGGTCGCGTGCGTCGCGGGCGCGTGGCAATTCGTCACGCAACCGGAATTTTCGCCGTGGCTTAAGGCGCTCGTCGGCGTCAAAAATCGTCCCACGCGCCTATCGCAAGCTGCGTTGGAGACGCTCGCCATCATCGCGTATCGCCAGCCGGTCACGCGCGCGGAAGTGGAGCAAGTTCGCGGCGTGAACATTGACGGCACGATGCAGACGATTCTCGAACGCGGCCTCGTTATGCAAAGTGGTCGTGCGGAAGTCGTCGGTCGTCCCGCGCTTTACAGCACCACGCCGTTGTTTTTGGAATATTTCGGACTGCGCGGCCTGGAAGATTTGCCCGCTGCGGATGAGCTTCGCCGAATTCCCGTCGAACGTCCGCCCGCGCCCATCACGGCGGATGCCGGTCTCGCCACCACGCCGCCGGAGCAGTTGCAACTGGATGAAGCGGCCAAACCGTCGGTTGAAGAAACGCCTATCGCAGCGCCGGAGCCTCCCGCTGAAAATTAATTTTTCAGCTGAATTACGCCCCGACAGTCTCGGCTGCCTCCGACCAAACTACTTTTCCTGCAACGATGGTCGCGACGGCTTTGCCCTTGAGCTTCCAGCCAAAGAACGGGTTGTTCTTGGACTTGCTCGCAGAATTTTCGCGCTGATAAATCCATTCGGCATCCGCATCAAAGACCGTCACGTCCGCGTCGGCACCGACGCTCAACGTGCCTTTCGCCAGATTCAGCAGGCGCGCGGGATTGATGGTGAACTTCGCAATCATGTCCACGAGAGAAATCCGTTTTGTGTGGACAAGTTGCATCAATGAGAGTGCAAGTTCGGTTTCCAAACCAGTGATGCCGAACGGCGCGTAGTCGAACTCGACTTCTTTTTCGTAATCACAATGCGGCGCGTGGTCGCTGCAGAGAATCTCAATCGTGCCGTCGGCGAGTCCTTCGAGAATCGCCTCGCGGTCAGCGGCAGAGCGGAGCGGGGGATTCATTTTGAAATTGGTGTCGTAGTTTGCCCACGATGGAAGTTCGCCAGTTTGCGTTGGGGCGAGGATTTTTCCGTCGTTCGCCCAGAATTTTTCGCTGCCTGCAACTGCCGCGTCGGTCAAAGTGAAATGGTGCGGACAGGCTTCGCCGGAAATCGTCACACCGCGTTTTTTGGCTTCGCGAATCAGTCGCACACTCGCCGCCGCGCTCAAGTGTTGGCAGTGAATTTTCGCGCCGGTCAGTTCCGCGAGCAAAATATTTCGCGCAACAATCATCTCTTCGCCCGCCGCCGGCCAGCCGCGCAAACCGAGCGCGAGATTCCAATAACCTTCATGCATCACACCGTCGGTCACGAGCGCGTAATCCTGGCAGTGATCAAACAGTGGCAGGTCGAACATCTTTGCGTATTCGCAAGCGCGGCGCATGAGATCGTTGTTCTGAACGCAGTGACCGTCGTCGGTGATGGCGACCACACCAGCCTTTTTCAAGCCGCCGATGGGCGCGAGTTCTTCGCCGGCGATGCCTTTGGTGATGGCGCCGGAGATGAAAACATTAATCAGACCTTGTTCGCGGGCGCGCTCGTGGATGAGCGCGACGGTCGCCGCACTATCAATTGCCGGTGACGTGTTCGGCATGCAGACGACCGAAGTGAATCCGCCGCGCGCCGCCGCTGCACAACCGGTCGCGATATTTTCTTTGGCTGTCTGGCCAGGCTCGCGAAAGTGGACGTGCAAATCAATGAGGCCGGGCGAAACTATTTTTCCAGTTGCATCAAAAGTTTCCACGCCAGCGGGGGCGGAAAGGTTTTTGCCGATGGCGGAAATTTTTCCGTTGAGAATTAAAACGTCGGCGATGGCATCAAATTTATTGGCGGGATCAACCACGCGCCCGCCGGTGAGAAGCAGCGAATTCATCGCGTCAAGTTTAGCGACGGCGGATTGACAAGGCAAGCGCGGGCGATTTAGTATTGGCGGCGGTTGCGGGTGTAGTTCAATGGTAGAACGGCAGTTTTCCAAACTGCTCACGAGGGTTCGATTCCCTTCACCCGCTCCACTTCTAATTTTCCTCAAGGTTGCGCCACGCGAAACATGATTTCATTCCGGCGTAAAAATGACGGCGTCCACGGCGGATCAAAATAAGCAAAGACCGGTTCGCCAACTGGTGAAATTTTTTCCTGCACCAGCCAAGCCTTGAGCTGCGCCACGGCATTAGTCGCAGTCTTCACGCTGCGCCCTCCGGAAAAGCGCAACACGGCAAATTCGCCGCCGGGAATCTGTTTCAACGTCACGCCGGATTCGGTCGGCTGCGGCAATTTATCGGCGGTGGATTTTGCGGGCATCACAAAAGCCATCGTTGCGTTCGTGCTGTCGGCGTTGCTCATGAAGACTGGCGTGGTCATGGCGATTTTTTGCTTCGCCGCATTTTCGCCGCTGATGAAATGGAATAGACGCATGAAACTGTTATCCGCGCCGTGCATTGGTGTTTCAGCGACGACCAGTGCAGGGTAATCGCGCAACTCAACTTTGCCATCGCGACGGACAACTTTATACGGCGCTGATTCGTAGCCGGCACGGACCGCGGCGCAACCTGCGCTGACAAGTCCCGCCAGCGCCACCAGCACCAATGATACGATAAGAATTTTCATAAATAATTTCATGCCGCGCTAAAATGTTTTTTCAGAGTCTCAGCGCGGTAGGCAAAAATCTTTTCCACATCACGGCGGACAAATAGCCGATTCACCAACGCGCCGCCGGGCACGGCGTAAACCACCTCGTCGCGGCAAAGTGTGCCGCCAGATTTTTCCACGAAGGTGTGTGTGTGGCTCCAGCGGCGATACGGTCCGCGTCGCTGTTCGTCGCAAAAACTAAAAGGCGGATTCCAGCTGGTGATTTCCGTGCGCCAGCACACCGGCAAGCCGTGGATGCGCAATTGGTAGTCAATCATCGCCCCGGCGCGCATCTCGATGTGGCCGGGCGTAAGCACGTTGAAGTTCAGCCACGGCGGGGTAATTGTCTCCAAATTGCGGGCGTCGGCAAAAAACGGGAAAACTTTTTCACGCGGCACTGGCAGCCAAAGCTCAGTTTTGAAAACGTGCGTCGTCATTTAGACCACACAGTAGCCTAAAATTTTCGCTGCGCAAATCGGTTCGCGCTTGAACCCACCCGCGCGCGACCCTAGTATCTTCAAAATTTTGATGAAAGCAATTTTAGCCCTCGAAGATGGTTCAGTTTTTCACGGCACAGGTTTTGGCGCGAAAGCGTCGGCTTGCGGCGAAGTCTGTTTCAACACGTCCATGACGGGTTATCAGGAAATCCTCACCGACCCGTCGTATCGCGGCCAGATTGTGACGATGACCTATCCGCTCATCGGCAATTACGGCGTCAACGCGCAGGACATTGAATCGTGGCGGCCGCACGCATCAGGTTTTGTCATCCGCGAACTCTCGCCGGTCGTCAGCAACTGGCGCGCCGATTGGTCGCTCGCGGATTATTTAGAGAAAAATGGCATTCCGGGAATCCAAGGCATCGATACGCGTTCGCTCACTAAAAAATTGCGGGTGCGCGGCGCATTGAACGGATTTATTTCCACCGAAGGAATTTCCGACGCCGAAGCGGTGAAGCGCGCGAAAGAATTTGTTTTTGTCGGCGTGGATTACGTCAAAGAAGTCACGCACAAGGAAGCTTTCAAGTGGGACGAAAAAGACGAGCAGAGCGGCGCGTTTGACCTCGTGCGCGGCAACAAGACGGCGGACGCGCGCAACCTCCGCAAGCCATTGCCCGCCGCCGACATCCCGATTGTCGCGTTTGATTACGGGATGAAATACAACATCCTGCGCCGCTTGCGGCAACAAGGCTTTAGCGTGCAAGTTTTGCCCGCGACTGCGACCGCCGCCGACGCGCTCAAATACAAACCCGCCGGCATTTTTCTCTCGAACGGCCCCGGCGATCCGTCGGCGCTGAACTACATCGTGCGCGAAGTGAAGACGCTGCTCGATAGCGGAATTCCAATTTTCGGTATTTGCCTTGGCCATCAGATTTTAGGTCAGGCGTTGGGTGGAAAAACATTCAAACTTAAATTTGGTCATCGTGGTGGCAATCAGCCGGTGAAAGATCTGGAATCCGGTCGCGTCGAAATCACCTCGCAAAATCACGGTTTCGCCGTGGATGCAAAATCCTTGCCGTCTGATGTCGCCGTGCATCGCGTGAATTTGAACGACGGCACGGTGGAAGGTTTGCGTCACAAAACCAAACCGGTTTTCTGCGTGCAATACCATCCCGAAGCTGCGCCCGGTCCACATGATTCCACGCCGTTATTTTCTGAATTCCGGCAACTGATTGAAAAACGCGGCTAAGCGAAACCAGATTTGCGTTTGACTTGAAAAATGTCGTGACCATAATCACTTAAAAGAAGCTATGGCAAAACTTGTTATCCTGAATCAAGGTATGACGGGGCGCACGTTCGAGTTGAATGTGGATCGCACCACCGTCGGCCGCGTTGAGGAAAATACGTTTCAGATTGCCGACGCTTCTGTTTCCAGCCGTCACGCTGAAATTCTCCTGCAAGGTTCTGAATTGCTCATCCGCGATTTGAATTCCACCAACGGCACGTTCATCAACGGCGAAAAAATTTCTGAGGCAATTCTCAAGTCCGGTCAGACTCTCCGTTTCGGTCAGGTGGAACTGAAGATTGACGACGGGCAATCGATGCCTGCCGCCGCTTCCGCGCCAGCGCCCGTTTCCGCATCTGCGCCAGCGCCAACACCTGCGAAAAAACCCGTGGATGCGACAATGGTCATCCCCCGAGGCGTAAATCTCAACGAAGATCGCGGCAGTATCCGTTCATCTGGTTTTGATACCAACGCCGCTTTTTCCAAGAAGACCAATAAGGCCAACAAATACTTCATCATCGGCGGCATCGCCGTCGGTCTGATTATCGTTGGGCTGATTGTTTTCCTCATCAAGCAGGCGAGTGGTGGTTCGCGGTAATTTTCTTTTCTGCGCTTAACAAGCTCTACCGCTAGGTTTCACTCGGTTCCCGTTTCAAAATCCACACAAAAAAGCGGCGACGAAAATTAATTTCGCCGCCGCCCAAAAGCTTTTTTGATTTTAGGTTACAGACATATTCAGCAGGAACTCGATGTTACTGCCGGTCTTTTTCAATTTGCCGAGCAATAAATCCATCGCCTCAACTGGCGGCACACCTGTGAGCGCGCGTCGCAGCATGGCAACACGGCTGCCTTCATCAGGGTGATACAACAGTTCTTCTTTGCGCGTGCCGGAGCGTTCGATGTTGATGGACGGAAAAATACGACGGTCAACGAGCGCACGGTCAAGGTGGACTTCCATGTTGCCCGTGCCCTTGAACTCTTCAAAGATTACTTCGTCCATGCGCGAACCGGTGTCCACGAGTGCCGTGGCCATGATCGTGAGCGAACCGCCTTCCTCAATATTTCGCGCCGCGCCAAAAAATCTTTTCGGTTTGTGCAACGCGTTCGCGTCCACGCCGCCGGAGAGAATCTTGCCGGAATGCGGCTGCACCGTGTTGTAGGCACGCGCCAAACGCGTAATGGAATCGAGCAAAATAATGACATCGCGTTTCTGTTCGACCATGCGGCGCGCTTTTTCGATGACCATTTCTGCGACCTGCACGTGGCGTTCCGGCGGTTCATCGAATGTGGACGAAATCACTTCAGCACCTTTGCAACTGCGTTCCATGTCCGTGACTTCTTCTGGTCGTTCGTCAATCAGCAGGATGAACAGATAGGTCTCTGGATTGTTTTTCAAAACCGCGTTCGCCATCTTCTGCATCATCACCGTTTTGCCTGTGCGCGGCGGCGCAACGATGAGGCCGCGCGTGCCTTTGCCAATCGGGCAAACGAGATCCAAAACGCGCGTGCTCAATTCATCCGCTGCCGTTTCCAGGATGAAGCGCTTGTTCGGGAACAACGGCGTGAGATTTTCAAAATGCGTTTTGTCCTTCGCCTTGTCCGGTTCCTCGCCGTCCACGGCTTCGACTTTGAGCAGTGCGAAAAACTTTTCCTTTTCCTTCGGCGGACGAATTTGCCCCGTAATCAAATTACCTGTCTGCAAATCGAAACGGCGGATCTGCGACGGCGAAACGTAAATATCTTCCGGGCAGGGGAGATAATTAAAACTCTGCGAGCGCAGAAAACCAAAGCCTTCCCGCAACACTTCAATGACGCCCTCGGAAAACAGCACGCCCGCGCGCGCTGCGTTTTTTTCGAGGATGTGGAAAATAACTTCGTGCTTACGCATCGTGCCGAAATTTTCCACGCCATATTCCTTCGCCATCGCGTTGAGCTCGGACATCTGCATCGCCTGTAATTTGGCGATGTTCAGCGAGGTCGCAATTTTGTCGCGCTGGAAGCCGCCGACGCGACGATCGGGATAACGGACTTCTTCACGCGGTTCTTCGTTGGTCGGTTCGACCGGCGCGGACGGCGGACGGAGTTGTCCCGATGAGCCAGCATTCGCGCGGGAATTATCTTTGCGTGCGTCTTCCGTCGCGGAGGCTTTTATGCTGTCCACTGTGCGTTCCGCCGGCAATTCCGCCTCGACGGGTGCGGGTTGGGATTTTTCGACCGGCGCGGCGACAGGTTCAAACATCGGCTCTGGCGTAGCGGGCGCAGCCGCTTCGGGCGCGTCGGTGGCGACGGCTTTCGCCGGCTTGCGCGGGACTTTTTCTTTTTTTATAGAAATGACTTTTGCCATATAAATTTTTGGTTAAGTGACCGGAGACTCCATTGGCAACCGGCAATGCTTCAGGATTTTGTGTCCCGCATTGGACGGGCTGCGTCAGGAAAAGTTCAATTTTGGATTTACTGACCGACGGGATTTTTATCCTTAAATCGGCAAGGGGAATTTCGCAGTCAACGACTGCGACAGCATCGCGCACCCAGCTAGCCAAGTCAAACCTGAAAACAAAAAACCCACGGCGTGAACCGTGGGTTTGGTAGAGATATCTTTTCAGCCTTGGGGCCGGATTTTTTTCCAGAGCCAGCCCAGCGGATCGTAGTATTCATCCACCACGCGTTCCTTCAACGGGATGATGGCGTTATCCGTGATGGTGATGTGTTCGGGGCACACCTTCGTGCAGCACTTAGTGATGTTGCAGAAGCCGATGCCTTGCGCCTGCTTGAGATCAGCCAGACGGTCTTCGGTATCAAGTGGGTGCATTTCGAGCGCGGCGGTGTAAACCAGAAAGCGCGGGCCGATAAATTCATCATGCTTGTGATGGTCGCGCAAAACGTGGCAGACGTCCTGACAGAGGAAGCATTCGATGCACTTGCGAAATTCCTGCACGCGATCCACGTCTTCCTGTATCATGCGCCAAGTGCCATCGGCGGCATCGGGCTTGCGCGGATTGAATTTCTTGATCTTGGTTTTGACGCGGAAGTTCCACGAAACATCGGTCGCCAAATCACGGATGCTCGGGAAGGCGCGCATCGGCTCGACAGTGATGGGCTTGCTCGTATCGAGCGTGTCCATGCGCGTCATGCACATGAGCTTCGGCATGCCGTTGATTTCGGCCGAGCAGGAACCGCATTTGCCGGCTTTGCAATTCCAGCGGCACGCGAGGTCGTTCGCCTGCGTGGCCTGGATTTTGTGGATGACGTCGAGCACAACGAGACCTTCGGTGATCTCGGTTTTGTATTCGACGAATTCGCCACCCTTCGCGTCGCCGCGCCAGATTCTGAATGTGACTTCTTTATTCATTTCATCTCCTCGATGACTTGTTTCAAATCTTCACGCATCGCCGGAATGGGTTCGCGACGCAGTTTCATGGAGCCGTCAGCGGCTTTGGAAATAACGTTGTTGTATTTCTGCGCTTCGGGATCTTTGTTCGGGAAATCCTCCCGGAAATGGCCGCCGCGGCTTTCTTTGCGATCAATGGAGCAGAGCGTGATGGCCTCGGCAACGGTGAGCAGATGCTTGAGGTCGATCGCTGTGTGCCAGCCGGGGTTGTATTCCAAATGGCCCTGCACCGCGACTTTCGTGGCGCGGCCCTTGAGCTTTTGGATGCCGTCGAGCGCGAGTTCCATTTCGTTCTGCAAACGCACGATGCCGACGTTCGCCTGCATCATGTTCTGCAAATCGTATTGCACTTGATACGGGCCTTCGGTGCCGTTGCCAGCCGGACGTTCAAACGGTTCCGTCGCTTCTTTGTAAGCGGCTTCGACTTGGGCGTCGTTGATCTTGCCGGAGGAATTTTCTTTGGCGTATTTCGCGGCGTATTCACCGGCGCGTTTGCCGAAGACGATCAGATCGGAGAGCGAATTGCCCCCGAGGCGATTCGCACCGTGCAAGCCAGCGGCGCATTCGCCGGCGGCAAACAGGCCGGGCAAATTCGTCGCCTGCGTTTCGCCATTCACACGGATGCCGCCCATCGCGTAATGCGTGGTCGGGCCGATTTCCATCGGTTCCTTGGTGATGTCGAGATTCGCGAGCTGCATGAACTGATGATACATCGAGGGCAACTTGCGCTTGATGTGTTCGGGTGCATTCGGAATTTTTTCTTTGATCCACGAGATGTCGAGGAACACACCGCCGTGCGGGCTGCCGCGGCCGGCCTTCACTTCGCGATTGATGCAACGCGCAACGTGATCGCGCGTGAGCAATTCCGGCGGACGTTTCGCAGTCTTGTCGTTCTGCGTGTAGCGCCAGCCCTCTTCGGGATCCATCGAGGTCTGCGATTTGTAATTGTCCGGGATGTCGTCATACATGAAGCGCTTGCCGTCTTTGTTGCGCAACACGCCGCCTTCACCGCGAACCGACTCGGTGACCAAAATACCTTTCACGCTCGGTGGCCAGATCATGCCGGTGGGATGGAACTGAATGAATTCCATGTCGAGCAGTTCCGCGCCCGCGTGATACGCGAGGGAAACACCGTCGCCGGTGCCTTCCCAGGAATTGCTGGTCACCGCATACGCGCGGCCCAAACCGCCGGTGCAAATGACCACAGCCTTCGCTTTGAAAATGCGGAAACGTCCGCGTTCGCGATCGTAACCAAACGCGCCCACCACGCGCGGACCGTCCTGCAGCAGCGAGACAATGGTGTATTCCATATGCACCGTGATGCCCTGATGAATACCGTGATCTTGCAGTGTGCGAATCAATTCAAGGCCCGTGCGATCGCCGACGTGCGCCAAGCGCGGATAACGATGGCCACCGAAATTGCGTTGGGAAATTTTACCTTCCTTCGTGCGATCAAACACCGCGCCCCACGCTTCGAGTTCGTGAACGCGTTGCGGAGCTTCCTTCGCGTGCAGTTCGGCCATGCGCCAGTTGTTGACGTATTGGCCGCCGCGCATCGTGTCGGCGAAGTGAACCTTCCAGCCATCGCGGTCGTCCACGTTGCCCATCGCCGCCGCCATGCCGCCTTCGGCCATGACCGTGTGAGCCTTGCCGAGGAGCGATTTGCAGATCAAACCGACTTTGACGCCAGCGGCCGACGCTTCGATCGCCGCGCGCAGACCAGCGCCGCCCGCGCCGATGACCAGCACGTCGTATTCATGAGTTTCGTAATTGGTAGCCACAATAAAAAATCGGTTCGGAGTTTAGAGTTTGAAGAAGACGAAGTCGTTGATATGACCCGTTGCACAGAGGCGGATGTAAACATCGGTGAAACCAACCCAGAACAAGCTAATCCACGCCCACATCATGTGTTTGCGGTTGAGGCAGCTGACGCAGTTGTAAGCCTTGCCGCAGGTCGGGGCTTTGGATTTGGAATCCAGAAAACCGCCAATGAGATGCCGCAGCGAGTGGCAGCCAAAAGTATATAGGCCAAGGAAAACCGCGTTGAGCGTCATGATGATTGTTCCCACGCCAATACCGAAATGTTCTTTGCCTGCCGCATCGGTGAACCACATGCCCAACCAGGCATCATAGGCGAGAATCACGATAAACACGGCCGCCACGTAAAACATGTAGCGGTGAACATTTTGAATGATCAACGGAAAGTATTTTTCACCAAGATAAGATTTGCGTGGTTCGCCCACGGCGCAGTTAATCGGATCGGCCCAGAACGATTTGTAATACGCACCGCGATAATAATAGCAGGTGAAACGAAAACCAGCGGGTGCCCAAAGAATCAGAAAAGCCGGCGAGAACGGTGCCCAGCTCGGCCACCAGGAAGGCAGTTTGCCGATGGCGTGTGGCGAGGTGCCCCAAAACTCCGGCGAATAAAATGGTGATAGATAATTCGCGCCGTTGCTACCATACCAGTAGCTGCAGGTGTGGTGTGCCACATCGCTCACACCTTGGAACGCGGCCCAAGTGGAATAGATGATGAAAGCAGAAAATCCGAGAAAAACCACGAGCGGTTGAAGCCACCACGCATCGGGACGGGTCGTGGCGCCGAACGGGCGTTGCTTGGGCAGTGTGTCAGCGTAATCCATATCAGGGAAAATAGTAGTTGGGATTCTCCAAACGTCAACGCGCCAGCAGGGGGACTAAGGAAGAATTAGCCGCGCTTTCAATCTACTTGCCGCATTCTTATCTCAATTTTTTTGGGCGCCGTCCATTCATTCAGGCCTCGCTCGGCAGAATTGGTTGGTAAAACCCCCAATTGTTCCAGTGCCTCGCCAACCAGATAAAGCGAACCAGTGATTGTGATAAAAGGATCGTCTTTGCTGGCGATTAGCGCATCTGAAAGATTATTACAAATTACGATTTCCGCTGCTGGATTTGCGGAACAAAAGGCCGTCGCTAGTTCGTGCGGGTCTGCCGTGCGGGCACTAGCGACGGGCACGGTCAAAATTTTTGTGGCCAGCGGTGCGAGCAGGCGACAAATATCCGACCAATTCTTGTCCGCCAACGCACCAAAAATGAGCGTGAGCTGTGCACCCGGAAAATTCTTTTCTAACGTCGCCCGCAACATTTTTGCGCCCGCAAGGTTGTGCGCGCCATCAAGTAAAATTTTTCCACCGTTCGTTTTTTGGATTAACTGCAAACGTCCCGGCCAGTTTGTGGTTGCCAGTCCTTGTCGGATTTGCGCTTCGGCAACTGGGATTTGTTTCTGCAAATTCTCAACCGTAGCGAGCGCAAGCGCGGCATTTTCTTTTTGATGTTCGCCCAAAAGCGATAATTCCCATTTCTGAATTCCTAATCCTGAATCTACTTTCGTCAGTGGCGCACTTTTCTTCCGCGCTACTTTTTCGATGATAGCGAGCGCGGATGGTTCATCCGTCGCCGTCACCACGGGAATTCCGGCTTTGATGATGCCCGCTTTTTCTCCCGCAATTTTTTCCAACGTATCACCGAGCCACTGCGTGTGGTCGAATCCGATGTTCGTGATGACGCTGGCTAGTGGTGTGACAATGTTCGTGGCGTCGAGGCGTCCACCGAGGCCCGTTTCCCAAATCACCAGATCACATTTTTGTTCCGCAAAAAATTTCAATGCGATGACCGTCACGACTTCAAATAACGTCAAGTGATTGTCGGTAGGAAATTGTTTAAGCAGCGGCTGAATTTCAGCAACGAGCCGAACGAGGTCGGCTTCAGGAATCAACTGCCGGTTGACTTGGATCCGTTCGCGAAAAGAAACCAAATGCGGCGAAGTAAACAGCCCGATGCGCAAGCCAGCCGAGCGATAAATGCTTTCCAGCATTGCGCAAGTCGAGCCTTTGCCATTCGTCCCGGCAACATGGATGAAGCGAAGTTTTTCCTGCGGATTGCCCGTGAGCGCGGCTAGTTTGCGCGTGTTCTCCAGCCCGAAATTTGCGCCGAAAAGTTGCAGGCCATAAAGAAATTCAAGCGCGGCGGCGTAGCCCGGAATTTCTACATTCTTCATGCGGCCTTCATCCTTCTGCTAAATCGGCTTGTGATGGATGTATTGATGCGCGGCGGCGATGAAACCTTTGAACAGCGGGTGCGGCTGGTGTGGCTTGCTCAAAAATTCCGGGTGGAATTGGCTCGCGATGTAGAACGGATGATCTTTGAGTTCGATGACCTCAACGAGTTTGCCGTCCGGCGACGTGCCGCTGAAAACGAAGCCGGCTTTTTCAAATTTTTCGCGGTAATTATTGTTGAACTCGTAACGGTGACGGTGGCGTTCGTGGATGACGAACGAGCCATAAAGTTGTCCTGCCACCGAGCCGACCACGAGTTGGCAGGGCTGCGCGCCGAGGCGCATCGTGCCGCCTTTTTTTGTCACCTTGCGCTGCGCGTCGAGCAGGGCGATGACCGGATGCGGTGAATTTTCATCGAACTCGGTCGAGTGCGCTTTCTCCAACTTCAGAACGTTGCGGGCAAATTCAATCGTGGCGATTTGCATGCCGAGGCACAGCCCGAGGTAAGGAATTTTATTTTCGCGCGCGTATTTCGCCGCGAGGATTTTTCCTTCGATGCCGCGCTCGCCAAAACCGCCGGGAACCAAAATACCACCGAGTCCGTGTAACATTTTGTCCGCGCCAAATTTCTCAATTTCTTCCGCGTCCACCTGCACGATTTCCACGCCACAATCGTTGCCGATGCCGCCGTGGATGATTGATTCGTAAACCGATTTGTAGGCGTCCTGCAGGCCGATGTATTTGCCGACGACGCCTACGCGGACGCGGTGTTGCGGCGCGATGAGTTTGCGGATGATTTCCTGCCAATGCGCCATGTTCGGCGCGGGCGTGGTGAGATGCAGCAAGCGGCAGACGAGATCGTCCATGCGCTCGCGTTGCAGCATCAGCGGCATTTCGTAAATGCTGTGGTCAACGTCCTTCGCCTCGATGACGGCCTCGACCGGCACGTTACAAAACATCGAGATTTTTTGGCGCAATTCCTTGTCCAGCGGCTTCTCGCAACGGCACGCGATGATGTGCGGCGCGATGCCGATTTCGCGGAGCTTCGCAACGGATTGCTGCGTCGGTTTGGTTTTTAATTCGCCCGCCGCCTTGATGAATGGAACGTAGGTGACGTGAATAAAAATCGCGTTGTTGTAGCCGACTTCCAGCGCGAATTCGCGGATGGCTTCGAGAAACGGCAAACCTTCAATGTCACCGGTCGTGCCACCGATTTCGGTAATGATGACGTCTGCCTTGGATTTTTCGGCGAGCTGATGGATGCGGTTTTTGATCTCGTCCGTGACGTGCGGAATCACCTGCACGGTCTTGCCGAGATAAACGCCTTCGCGTTCGTTGTTCAAAACTTTTTGATAAACCTGACCGCTCGTCAGATTGTTCATCCGCGAAAGTTTTGTGCTAGTGAAACGTTCGTAGTGGCCCAAGTCCAAATCCGTTTCCGCGCCGTCATCGAGCACGTAAACTTCGCCGTGTTGATACGGTGACATCGTGCCGGGATCCACGTTGAGATACGGGTCGAACTTTTGCAGCGCGACTTTGAGGCCGCGATTTTCGAGCAGCGTGCCGAGCGCGGCCGCGGTCAAACCTTTGCCGAGCGAACTCACCACCCCACCAGTTACGAATATGAATTTCATTTCAAAAATTGTTCCACACGTTTCACGTCTTCCGGCATATCCACGCCGATGCTGTCGTAATCCACTTTCACGACGGCGATTTGAATTCCGTTTTCCAGCGCGCGCAATTGTTCCAGCTTCTCCGCATTTTCCAGCGGCGACACCGGGAATTTTACGAGCCGCAGCAACGTCTCGCGCCGATAACCGTAAATGCCCAGATGCTTCAAAAAAGGAAACGCCGCCAACTGCTCGTTGCTCGGACGGTTGGCGGCATCACGCAGATACGGAATCGTGCGCCGCGAAAAATATAGCGCGCGACCGGCGGCGTTGACAACGACTTTTACGACATTCGGGTTGTCGAATTCGGAAATGTTCTTGATTTGCGTCGCCGCAGTGGACATTTCGTTTTGCGCAAGTGCGTTTGCCACGGCATCCACGACGTTCGGATCAATCAAAGGTTCGTCACCTTGAATGTTCACGACCGCGTCGCCGCCACAGCGCTCGGCAACTTCCGCGATGCGGTCCGAGCCGCTCGGATGTTCCGGTCGCGTCATCTCCACACGGCAGAAATTTTGCGCCACTTCCCAGATGCGCGTGTCATCTGTAGCGACGATGATTTCCGAAAGTGATTTTGCCTTTTGGCATTGCTCGACGACGTGCTGGATGAGTGGTTTGCCCGCGATGAGCGCGAGTGGCTTGCCAGGAAACCGTGTGGAGGCGTAGCGTGCGGGAATTATGCCGAGAATTTTCACGCGCCGAGTTTAGCCGAAGTTGGCATGCGGATGAAACACAGATTTTCTGTGTGCAACGGAATTGCCTTTGTCAGTAACAGTCTTATGCTGTTATCAGCGTATGAAAAAAAGCAAAAGTAAAGCTGCTGATCCCAAGTTGAAATTACAGATTGCGGAACTCATCAGAGCCAAGGGCGGCGGCGCGAACGAAGCCGAAGTGGCCGACATCATCGAGAACGCGCTTAAGTTGCTGACGGACGTGAAAGATTCTGGTGACGTGCGCGTCATCCAGACGGCGATTCGTGAATTGCGTTACGCCTTCCGCCTCTTTGCGCCGTATGCGGAAAAACGAAAAGTGACCATTTTTGGTTCCGCCCGCACGCAGCCGAGCAAGTCGGAATATCAGCAGGCGCTGGAGTTCGGCCAGAAGATGGCTGCCGCGGGATTCATGGTCATCACTGGTGCGGGCGGCGGCATCATGCAGGCTGGCCACGAAGGTGCCGGTTCGGAAAATAGTTTCGGCGCGAACATCCGCCTGCCGTGGGAGCAAAGCGCCAACCCGGTTATTTTGCAGGACAAAAAGCTCGTCACCTTCAAATATTTCTTTACGCGCAAATTGATTTTCATCCGGCACAGCGATGCGATTGCGTTGTTTCCCGGCGGTTTCGGCACGATGGATGAAGGTTACGAAGCGCTCACGCTTATGCAGACCGGCAAGAGCCAGCTCATGCCGCTCGTGCTCTTCGATAAACCCGGCGGCACTTATTGGAAGACGTGGGACAAAAACATCCGTGAACATCTTTTGCGCGACAAATTGATTTCGCCCGACGACCTCAACCTTTATCAAATCACTGATAGCGCAGACGAAGCGGTAAAAATCATCACTCGTTTCTATCGCAATTTTCATTCGACGCGCTGGGTCAAAGACGCGCTCGTCATCCGGCTCAAGCATGTGCCGAGTGAATCCGCCATTGCTGCGATGAACGAGGATTTCGCCGACATCATCAACGGCGCGCCGATAAAAATTATTCCGCCCACGCCCGAGGAAATTGCCGACACCGCGCATCTTCATCTGCCGCGCATCGCTTTTGGTTTCAATCGTCACGACTACGGCCGATTGCGCCAGTTGATTGACGTCCTCAACGGGCTGTGAAATCATCCATCAGTTTTCCCAATGCCTGCCGACTTTTACATTGATGTGTCGCGCCGGATGGTCTTTAGCTGCGGCAATGGCGTGTTGCAGCTGGCAGATTTTCGCGACCACATGGAGCGACTGCTGGCGCATCCTGATTTTCGTCCGGAGTTCAACCAGCTACTCGATTTTCGTCATGCTAAAGACGTGATTATCACCACCGAAGAAATCATCTTGCTCGCCGCGCGCAATGTTTTCAGTCCTAAATCCAAGCGCGCTTTCGTCGTTACAACCGATTTACATTTTGGCTTGGTGCGGATGTTTGGTTCTTACCGGGAAAATGCCGGTGAACAAGGCATCAAACTTTTCCGAGAAATGAAACTGGCGTTGACCTGGCTTTCGCTGACCGAGGAAGCCGATCCCAATTTATTCACCAAACTTAAATGAACAAAGTTTGGGTGTTGAATCGCTTTAACTCCCACCGAGTTTCAAAATTCGTTCCGCTTGTGATTTCGTCAAAGGCGTCACGGACAAGCGCGATTGCTTTACCAATGGCATTTCCTTCAGCACGACGTCGGTCTTGATAGTTTCCAGCGACACCGGATTTTTCAACGGCTTGACCGGCTCCAAATCCACGCACGACCAATCACCTTCTTCGGCAGTCGCGTCCGGATAAAATTCCTTCGCCACGCGCGCGAGGCCGACGACCTGTTTATCGCTTACGCTGTGATAAAAGAAAACCTGATCGCCCTTTTTCATCGCGCGCAGATTATTGCGCGCCTGAAAATTGCGCACGCCCGTCCAAGCCGTCTTGCCGTCCTTGACGAATTGCGTCCACGCGTAAGCTTCCGGTTCCGATTTCACGAGCCAATATTCCATAAAGATTTACGATTGATGATTTACGATTTACGATTGCGCTGTGAGTTTCACCGAAAACCTTGATTCAATTCAACAACGGATTACTGCCGCATGCGCGCGTGCGGGGCGCGACGTGAACAGCGTCATGTTGCTTGCTGTTTCCAAATCGCATCCGCCGGAAACCATCCGCGCAGCCGTAGAGTGCGGACAGATTCATTTTGGCGAAAATAAAATCCAGGAAGCTAAGGCGAAAATTCCGCTGTGTCCCGGCAAAGCGCGCTGGCAATTTATCGGCCATTTGCAATCCAACAAAGTGCGCGATGCGGTAGAATTTTTTGAAATGATTCAGGGCGTGGACAGCCTCGCCATTGCGCAGGAAATTTCCAAACGTGCCGTGCAAGCCGGTAAGACAATGCCGATATTGATTGAAGTAAATGTCGCCGGCGAAGCGAGCAAGTTCGGCTACGCGCCGGAAAAATTATTGGTGGAACTGAACGAGTTGAATGCGCTACCGAAAATTGAAATCCACGGACTGATGGCGATTCCGCCGTTCGCACCGGTGGCGGAAAAGGCGCGGCCATATTTCAAAAAGCTCCGCGAATTGAAGGTTGAATGTGAAAAAATTCTGGGCGCCTCGTTGCCACATTTGAGCATGGGGATGAGCGGCGATTTTGAAGTGGCAATCGAAGAAGGCGCGTCAATTGTGCGCGTCGGCACCGCGTTGTTCGGCGAGCGCTTGAGCAGTTTGCGCCGGGCGACGGAGTGAAAATTATTGGTCGCGCACGGCGTCGCCGACTTGTGCCTCGCCAGAAATGATGTCGGCTACGGTGTTATTATCTTGCTGCGGGCCGGTCACGCGAACCTCGGCTACCTTCAATCCATCGCGATAAAGAAAAAGCGTCTGCTCCAACTTCGGCATCAGGCTTGCGGGAAAACTCAATACAACAAAGCGTCCGATGGTGTTGACGGAAATGACTTTGGCCGCGAGTGAGTAATTGGGGGTGACAATCGGCGTGGTCGCGGTGGCGTTTTTGGAGGGATGTGGCGCTTGCGGTAGCCAAGCGCAGCCGCTAGTCGCGAGCGTCAGCAACAAAGCAAAAATAGGAACGGAAATTTTCATTTTTATCGCGTTCAAATTCATGGCTGACATTCTCTGATTTTTGGGCTGGAATCAAGTCGGAGCAAATCAAATTTTAACGCAGCCGTCTTTCGCGGGAAGGTCAGCGAGCAACTGCGCCGCCGTTTTATTCTGTGCAGGCAAAATCAGGTCTGGTGCGATTTCGCACAATGGCTGCAACACAAAACGGCGTTGGTGAGCGCGCGGATGCGGCAAAATTAAGTTTGGCAAATTGCGGGTTTCATTTCCGAACGCGATCAAATCCAAATCCAATGGGCGTGGCTCGTTGAGCATTTTTTTGGTGACGCGACCAAATTCTTTTTCCAGTTCCTGCATTTTCTGCAGTAGCGACTCGGGGGTTTCATTTTTTTTCGGAAGGAAACCAACGATGGCGTTATAAAAATTTGGTGAACCTGGCGGACAATCAACCGGCGAAGTTTGCCAAAGCGAAGATTTTAAGATTGGCGCATCAGAAAGATTTTGCAAACCCGCCATCGCGTCCGAAATAATTTTTTGCGAATCGCCAAGGTTGGAGCCGAGCGCGATGAAAGCGATTTTTTGAAATTCTGAATTTTGAATTCTGAATTCTGAATTCATTTCAGCCCCAACACGTCCTGCATGTCGTAAAGACCGGCCGGCTGCTCCACGAGCCATTGCGCGGCGCGGAGCGCGCCGTTCGCGAACGTGTCGCGGCTGGAAGCTTTGTGCGTCAATTCAACGCGCTCGCCGTTGTTGGCGAAAATCACAGTGTGATCGCCCACGACATCGCCACCGCGAATGGCGTGGATACCGATTTCGCTTTGCGTGCGTTCGCCGACGATACCTTTGCGTCCGTGGCGGAGCGCTTCTTCGAGTTGCAGTTTGCGGACGTCGCCGAGGATTTCGAGCAGGGTCGTCGCCGTGCCGCTGGGCGCGTCCTTCTTCAGGCGATGGTGCATCTCGACGACTTCGAGGTCGAAGGCTGGCCCAAGAATTTCCGCCGCCTTGCGGGTGAGCCAGAAGAGCGTGTTGACGCCCGTGGAAAAATTTGTGGCGATGACCATCGGAATCTGTGCTTTGAGCGCGACAATTTTATTTTTTTCTTCCGCGCTGTGGCCGGTGGTGCCGATGACAATGGCTTTTTTATTTTTTGCGCACAGTTCAGCAACGCCAAGCGTGGCGTTGTGGAAACTGAAATCAATCACGACATCGGTCTTGCCAATTATAGTCGCGAGATCGTCGCCTTGGTCAATCGTGCCAACGACTTCGAGTTCGGGAATGCGCGCAGCACAAGCGAGCAGCGCTTGTCCCATGCGACCTTTACTCCCGGTGATTATGATTTTCGTCATTTTGGTGACAGTAAAATTTATTTCAAAACGCCAGAAGCTTTCATTGCCGCTTTAAGTGTGGCGCGATTGGCCGCGCTCATTTGCACGAGCGGCAGACGGTATTCTTCATCAATCAAGCCAAGTATCGCCAGCGCGGCTTTGACGGGAACCGGATTTGTCTCGACGAACAAATCCTTGAAGAGCGGATACATTTTCTGGTGAATCTGCAATGCTTTCTTGGTGTCGCCCGCGGCGTAAGCGCGAACCATTGTGGAAACTTCGCGCGGCGCGACGTTGGACGCGACGCTGATGACGCCTTGCGCGCCGACGGCCATGAAGGGCAGGGTGAGCGAATCATCGCCGGACAGGATTTCAAATTTATTTCCGAGCGCGGCGCGCAGTTGCGAAACGCGGTCGGCATTGCCGCCGGCTTCTTTGATGCCAACAATATTTTTGCAATCGGTTGCGAGGCGTTTCACGGTCGGCACGGCAATCTCGATGCCGCAGCGGCCGGGAATGCTGTAAAGAATGATGGGCAACTTGGTATTGTTCGCGATGGCTTTGAAATGTTGATACAAACCTTCCTGCGTGGGCTTGTTGTAATACGGCGCGACTTGCAGTGAACCATCCGCGCCCACACCCTCGGCGGCTTTGGTGAGAACGATCGCCTCGCTGGTGGAATTAGCACCAGTGCCCGCGAGAATTTTGATCTTTCCCGCCGCAAATTTTACGCACAGTTCGATGATCCGGATGTGTTCGTCCAAATCCACCGTGGGCGATTCGCCGGTCGTGCCGACGGGCACGATGCCTTCCACGCCGCCTTGAATCTGCCTTTTGACGAGGCGCGCGAGGGCGGCTTCATCGAGCTGGCCATTCTTGAACGGGGTGACGATCGCAGTATAAGTGCCGGTGAACATAAATTAATTCAGATAGTCAGGCTTGCAGAAAAACGACGTTTTGGCGAGCGGGAATTTTATTCGCAGCGGCGTGGTTGAAACAAAATAAAACCGCCCGGCCAATGCTGGTCGGGCGGAAAAGTGTTTGGTTTTGAATTAATGGTTCAGCCGATTTTCCACGGCGCACGATAATTGCGCGTCAGGAGCTTGCTCGCTTCGGCATCGCCGATGATGGTTTCGGTCGCGTTGTCCCAATTGATTTTTCGGCCGGTCAACATGGAGATGAGTCCGAGGTGGCCGGGAATCGCCGAGTGATGCGCCGTTTCGACGGGCGTGATGGTAGGTTTGCGAGACTTGACGCAGTCCAAAAAATTCCGCCAGTGGCCGGGCGATTCATACAGCTTCACTTTGCGAAGTTCTTCGGCAAGCGACTTGCCTTTTTTCCAAGCCGGATTGGAAGCGTCAAAGCCGCCACGATCCACCCAGACCCAGCCGTCCGTGCCAATCCATTTGCAGCCGCTCTTTATGTCGGGGTAACCGCCGGCGATGGTCATCGTTATGTTCTGCGGATACTTGAGTTCGATGCGATATTTTGTGCAAGTATTCCACAACGCATCAGAAGCAGGAAATTCACCGTGGCCTTCAATCTCCGACGGACCGGAATTATCAAAGCCCAAGCCCCAATGCGCGATGTCAACGTGATGGCCGACCCAGTCCAACAACTGGCCGCCGCCGGTATTGTAGTTCCAACGCCAATTCATGTGGACGCGCTGTTTGATGTAATCTTCCATGCGCGACGGCCCAATCCACATTTCATAATCCAGTTCCGGCGGCGGTGCCGTCACGGCAATCTTCCAAGCCTCCGAGCCTGGGCGAATTGTGGAAAGGTCGGTGATACCGAGGCTGGCAAGTTTGGCCAACAATTCCGGCTTCGTGTGTTTGAAATCGGTATGGCCGGAGGGCAAACCAACTTCGACGTGCGTGACTTTGCCGATGAGTCCACTGCGAACAATTTCCGCCGCTTTGCGAAATACCGCCTGCGACCGCTGCCACGAACCCGTCTGCCAAATAATTTTATTTTTCTCCACGGCGCGAACGATGGCTTGCTGTTCAGCAATCGTCTTCGCCAACGGTTTTTCGCCGTAAATGTCGAGTTTGTGTTGCGCTGCCGTCGTCGCTACGAGTTCATGCCAGTGATCTGGCACCGCAATCATCACCGCGTCCAAATCCGCGTTCGCGAACATTTCGCGATAATCGTGATACGCCTTGCAGTCCTTGTTTTGATAATGGTCATTGATGGTGCCCACCGCGTTGGCCAGGGCATTTTTGTCTAGGTCGCATGCGGCAACCACCTGACAATCATCTTCAACCAAAAATGATTTGGTATTGCTCGGTCCCTGCATGCCCCAGCCAACGACGCCGAGATTAATGCGGTTGGACGGGCGTGTGCGCCGAGGTGAGCTGGTGGCGCAACCGGGTAGAATGAGTGGTAAAGTGATGGCTGCTGCCGTGGTGGCAATAAAATGTCGGCGGCTAATGCCGGCGGATGATTTTTTCTTCATGGATGGTGCAGTTGATATATCCCATTCGCAGAGCTCCTGACGATGAAAAAAGTTACAATTTTAACTAGCGCATTTTGATCATCGCGCGTGGCGGAATGCCGAATACCGACTTGAACACGCGCGAAAAATGAAACTGGTTCGCAAATCCTGTTTCCTCCGCCACCTGCTTGACCATCGCTGCTGGCAATTGTAGCCGTTCCGCCGCGTGATTCATTTTCAAGCGCACCAGCAAACGATATGGCGACTGGTGGTCATACCGCTGGAATAATCGGCAAAGATAGGTATCATCCAAGTGGCATTCTTTCGCCACCTGTGCCACTGAACGCAGTCGCAAAAAATCCCGTTGAATATGTTCCCGACAATTCTGGTAGGTCGCAAATGCCAGTGTCTCCTGACCAGGTAAGGGCGCGCGCGCGTCGGCCACCTTCAATAATAATCCCTCGAGCAACCGCGCGCAGATCGCCTCCGTGCCGACAGTTCCACGCTGACCATTGCGGATGAGCTCATCAAACAATGGCATGATTTCGCCGGGTGGAAAAACCGACACCGTCGTGCCCGGCTTCAGTCCGGCAGTGGACAACATTTTGACGGATCGAACTCCAAAAAAATCTATAAAATACTTAATTAAAGTCTGCTTTGAATCTGTGGCGATATCGTGGGAAATACCCGGCCCATAAGAAAATACGCTACCTGGCTGCAACTGATGTTTAACGCCGTTCAAAGTCAATCTTCCGTTGCCCGCTGCTACAAATTCAACCAAAAAAAATGGAAACGTCCGGCGGCTGATAGCGTAATTAGCATCGCAATGTTCTACGCCGCCGCAAACCACGCTAAGTTGCCCCTTGGCGGAGGGCTTTAAGTTCAGGTAGAACCGCTTCGCCTGCGAAACCTGAGTGGAAAAAAATCTGGACTAGATTCGTTGGGCTTAATCTGACGTTTCATAAAAAGTCATGGATGGATATGACTCATTCAGAATGGCTGCCGTCCGGTTGCGAAGGCAAGCGGATTATTCGTTGATCAAGCCGAAGGCGCTCCGGTCAATCCAGCCCGCCGCGCTGGCGGTGCGAATGTAGAAATAATTTCCGTGTGTTCGAATTTTTCGAGCGGGCTCGCCAACGTTCAGAGTAGAAATAATTTCGCCACCGCGTGTTGGGGTCAGGATTAGTGCGGAATTTTTTTTGAGCACAAAGCCGAGGTTGGTTCGGCTCACGACACCAAAGTTCGCCGTCAGGCTTGCTAGAAAAATTCCCAGACCGATGGCGGCCAAAGCCTGTAGCCAACCAGATTTTTTGCGGCGGAAAATCGGTGGCAACACTAACGCGCCCACGGCTAGCCACAAACTTGCGCCCGCAAGCCAAACCCAATCATTGGGTGGCAGCCACGTTGAGGAAATTTCAAACCATTTCAATTGTGGTTCGTCCACTTGCGCCACGGCTCGCGCAAATTTCAAATTTTGCGCTGCGCGTTGGTCGAACGGATCTACCCACCGGGCTTGTTCCCAAGCGAGAATCGCCGCGCCAGCGTGGCCGTGCTGCCATTCGGCGAGGCCGAGATTGACCAGTGTGCCGGATGCCGGTTGCGCCTGTTCGGATTTTTCAAACGCTGCCGCCGCTTCGGGAAATTCTCCCGCATGGCTTAGCGTAATACCCCGAGAAAAGGAATCATTCGTTGCCGCTTGGCTTGAATCAATAATCCAAAATGCTATCGCAAAAATGAAAGGCAAAACTCGCATCACAATTTTTCCTCCAATTTAATCAGCACGTTTTCCACGGCATCGGCTAGCGCGAGTAAACTTACCTGTGTTTGTGATTTGAGCGCGAATCGCGCATCAGCTGCTGCAAACACCTCGCGAACGGTTTCCACTTCGGGTCCACTTTGTTCCGCGTTATCCAGTTGTGCGAGCACGTCAGCGCAGACGAGTGCGTGGGGATTCGCCGGATAATTTGGCGCGACGGCGATTTGCATTGCTGCCACAGCATGGTGCGCGAAAGCGTCAGCATCGCTGCTGGCCGCGGCTTTTTTCAGTTTGAATTTTTCGCTACGTAAGGCGCGTCGCGCCATTCGGCGGCGGACGATTTCGGGATGTGCTTCCAAAAAGCGGCGGCGACAATCCCAGCGCCACAATGCGAACAATGCGATTACCGGTGCAAGTTGAACGCAGATAAACCAGCCGTGGAGTTGAGTTGGTT
>Ga0208507_1000542_pt1 | contig 23893 bp, 21 predicted proteins | sample CryBogCBH12Aug01_FD_184626 | JGI IMG/M metagenome (GOLD analysis project Ga0208507, IMG submission 184626) | Freshwater microbial communities from Crystal Bog, Wisconsin, USA - CBH12Aug09.1 (SPAdes) (version 2) | ecosystem: Environmental > Aquatic > Freshwater > Lake | place: Crystal Bog... | reverse complement strand
CGTACGGCATAAGGTAAAGCCCGGCATAACCGGCTGGGCTCAGGTAAACGGTTGGCGCGGAGAGACCGACACGGAAGAAAAGATAAAGCGGCGCGTTGAGTGTGATCTCTATTACATGGAAAACTGGTCGCTGTTTCTGGATATAGAGATACTTTTCCGGACGGTTATGGTGGTGGCGGGTGGAAATGTTTATTGATTGGTTGTGGATTTTCTATATTTCCATAAGTAGGCGGTCGGGTATGGGAAAAGATAAAGATGCCGTATATTCGTGAACGTTCCAGAGAAATTCTCCTTTGGGGTATTTGTATTATTGCATTTTTATACTTTTTTCATAACGCAATAGAGCAATTATTGTTAACATGGGGGGTGGATGAATATAGCTACGGATATTTTGTGTTTCCGTTAGCATTTCTCGTCTCTCTGCAGCGCCTCGCAGCCGAAAAGCCGATCCCAAATGGTTCTTGGTGGGGAGCGCCTATCGTTGTTGTTGGTTGCTTGCTTCAGTCAGCAGTCGAATTAACAGGCAGGCTTGGTGCCCCGCAATATAGTCTGGTAATATCATTGCTGGGAGTTATTGTAGCCATTTTCGGTATGCGCGTCACTTCGGTAATAATGTGGTCAATGATATATTTGCTTTTTGCGATACGACTACCGGATGTCATATATTCTTCTCTTTCTACTCAGCTTCAAATTATATCTTCTACAATTGGCGTAGAATCACTTCATGTGCTTGGCTTTTCAGCATTCCAGGAGGGAAATATTATTGATTTAGGCGGATACCAGCTTCAAGTTGTTGAGGCATGCAGTGGCCTACGTTACTTATTTCCGTTGTTAAGTTTTTCCTATCTGATTGCCTATATGTTTCAAAGTATTTGGTGGACGCGCCTTCTCATTTTTGTATCTGCAGTACCGATTTCTATCTTAATGAATAGCCTCAGAATTGCGATGGTTGGTGCGACAGTCGATTTGTGGGGTATAAAAATGGCAGAGGGGGTTCTCCACGATATTGAGGGGTGGACTGTTTTTGTCTTTTGTACGCTGTTATTGCTTGGAGAATCTTGGCTAATAAGTTTGTTCAGGAAAGGCGACCATATATCGTTTGCTTGTTTTTCGCTGCCGCGTGGGCCTTTTTTGGGAGGCAAAATCCGCTACCGCGCAGCCAGCGTGTCATCCATTGTCCTTTTGTCGGCGTTCAGCGTAGCCATGTTTTCGGGAGTATTGGTGCCAAAGGCGGAAATTCGCCCCTTCCACATGGCTCTTTCAGAATATCCTCTCACGCTTGGTCCCTGGCGAGGTCGGGCGGATAGACTAGGTGAGAAGTTTTATGAGGTTTTGAAACCGACAGACTACCTTTTAGCCGATTATTTTTCCGGCAGTGAAACAGTGAATATTTACGTCGCATTTTACGAAAGCCAGCGGGAGGCGGCCCCCCACTCGCCGGAGCTCTGCATTCCTTCGGGGGGATGGCAAATCGGGAAGTTTGAAAAAACTCAGGTCGATGTTGCGGGTACTGGAAAAGCACAGTTTGTGAATCGAGCCATAATTCAAAAGGGCTCACAGCGACAATTGGTTTATTATTGGTTTATTGAACGTGGGCGCACGGTAACCAATCCTTTCGCGGCGCGCTGGTACCTTTTTGTCGATGCCATTCGGGTTGGACGCACCGATGGCGCCCTTATTAGAGTTGTTACCCCCCTCTCAGAAAAAGAGAACGAGGCGGATGGTGACGCGAGGTTAAGAAGTTACCTAACTATCGCGCTCCCAACACTCGAAAAATTTATTGAGATGTAAGCGTCGTTGCAGGATTGCCATTTTCCTTTTCCCTCGCGTGAGTGCAATTCCTTTCTCAGTGTGAAGAGGCTTCCGGCGGTAGGTGATAATCTACGGCTACGCTTATGCCCAATCCGTCGGTATTAGCCGAAAAGATACGCTGAGGATCTTCTGAATTCTGACGGGGCAGCATAGTGTGTGCTGGTAATTTTGGTTACGACAAGTTTCGAATAAAATTTCTTTTTTCAGTTGATTCCAGCCCAAGAAATATTTATTTTTAAAAAATCGGATTAAAAGTAGTTCAAATTAATTTGACGGCAAAATGCAAATCAAGAGGAAACTTTGAATTATGAGTATTCTAAAGAAAAACATCCTTTTGTTAAAGGACGTTATCCAAACGCCAATAGTGTATGTTGCAGCTCATTTGCTAAGGCATCTCAGGCAATTTGGTATAGATAGGTCCCCTTTATGCAAGTCTATTCTAATGAATGTAGGGGTTTTTCCGATTTTGAATCATTACTATGAGCCCCAATTCGACGGAAGGATGCTTAGTTTAACGACGAGAGGTGAAAGTTGTATTCCGGGAGTCGATTTTAATAGGGACGAGCAACTCTCCCTCCTTCGAAATCTCTCTTTCAGCGAGGAACTTATTCATAACAAAAGTTTTTTTATCAACGATATTGCATTTAGTATAGATAATGGAAACTTTGAAAGCGGAGATGCTGAATATTGGTATAATTTTATAAGATTTAAAAAACCATCTAAGATAATTGAGATTGGAAGTGGCTATTCTACATTGTTAGCCCGGATGGCTATAAATAAAAATATAGAAGAAATGGATTATAAATGTGAACATATTTGTATAGAGCCATACGAAATGCCGTGGCTTGAGGCCTCCGGTGTGAACGTTATTCGAAAAAAAGCAGAGGATATGGGGTCTGAGTTTTTTAGTATTCTTGGAGAAAACGATATATTGTTTATAGATTCGTCGCATATAATAAGGCCGCAAGGCGACGTGTTATTTACAATACTGAAGTTGCTTCCCACTCTGAGTTCCGGCGTAATCGTGCACTTTCATGACATATTTTCTCCTAGAGACTATCCAAGGGAATGGCTTGTAGATTTTGTGCGCTTTTGGAATGAGCAGTATCTGCTGGAAGCATTTTTGTCTTGCAATGCTTCATGGAAAATTATTGGAGCAATCAACTACCTATTTCACAATAATTACGATGAACTGAAGGGCATATGTCATTTTTTGACGAAGGATAGAGAGCCAGGTTCTTTCTATATTCAGAAGGTGAATAAAATTTCTTAAAATATAAAAAATTAACAGAAAATATTTTGAGTGCTGGATATATAAATAGTTATTTATTCTTATATTTTAAATGAAACGTTGAAAAAAGTGAATTTCTAAGCAGGTTGGCAAAATATTAAAAAAAGCACGAAATAATTATGATCGAAGTAAGTGCAAAAGCACATGTAGAGAATTTGACATTTTAGAAAGAAAGTAAAAATGAAAAGAAGAGATCTGATTGTAGGTTCTTTGAGCGCTATTAGCTTACTTAATCTCCCTGGATTGTTAACGCAAGTTGCAAATGCTGCTCCTTTGCGAGCAATAGGGGTTAATTATTTTGACTTATTTACTTGTGGGATCAATGGTGCTTCAAAAGGCAATCTTGTTTCATCGCTTAAACGACTTAGAGACGCAAGTATTCCGTTTGCCAGGTTTTCAGCATCTCCATATTGGCCGATTGAGTGGAAGAAAAGTTTCTTGAAAGACAAAAGTGCCTATCTTGGAAAGCTCGATTCGGTCGTCCTCGCTGCGGAATCTGCGGGTTTTGGCTTGGTACCAAATCTCATATGGAACCCAGTTTCCATCAGCGATATCGTTGGCGAACCAGTAAGTTATTGGGGAAAACTAGGCTCAAAAACATTAGCATTTATGCAGGATTATGTTGGTACACTTGTCAAGCGCTATGCCGGTAGCTCAGCCGTCTGGATGTGGGAATTTGCTAATGAATACAATGATTTTGTAGATTTACCTAATGCACTAAATTGGTGGCCAACGGTCAATGTGTCCGAGGGCACACCTTCTTCACGTAGCAAATCCGATTTACTTACGAGCGATGCCTTAGTCGTTGCGATCAATGCATTTGTGGAAGCTGTGCGTCAATACGATTCCAAGCACCCCATATCTGGAGGTACCAACCATCCTAGATATAATTCCTTTCACCTTTCCAAGGGAAGTTGGGAGCCCGATAGCGAGGCAGAATGGGGAAATGCCCTGGTTAAAGTGACCCCACCCCTTCCATCGGCGACATCCATACACTTGTATCCTGATATCCAAGGGTCAATGTTTAAAAATAAAGAATCGAGCTATTCTGATGTTCTTTCTATTTTGGTAAACACAACAAGAAAAATAGGAAGCATAAGCTTTCTTGGGGAATTTGGCGTTCTGAATTCGGGAGTAGGAACCAGCGACCAGCGTCAATTCACAGCACTTCTCTCTGCAATTGTTAACAGCGGAGTTCAATATGCATGTCTCTGGGTGTATGATTTTTCATTCCAGAATTCTACTTGGAACGTCACATTTGATAACGCAAGAGCATACCAATTGAAAATGATCAGCCAGGCAAACCGGAGTTTCGGTTGGTGATTGCGGAATTTGTAGTATGGTTGGGATTGCTTGAGAAGTTTTTTTTCTATTGCGGTATATGAGAGAGAACTTGGTTTCTCTCTGTGGTGAGAATCTAACACTTGGTGCCCACGTCTGACGGCGGCGATGATTTGATCGTGGTCGGCGGTCCAGATGAAAGGCTTGGTGGATTTGTTCTTGTGCTCCTGGATGTACCGGCTAATGGCCTCCTGGAGATAGGAACCGGACCTGAAGACGCAGCGTCGGATCCGTCTGCGGGTAATGAAGGAAAAGAAGGCTTCGACGGCGTTGAACCACGAAGGTGAGGTGGGTGTGAAATGGAAGACCTAGCGCGGATGATCGGCCAACCATTCCCCGACCTTGGGATGCTTGTGGGTGGCGTAGTTGTCTGCAATGGCATGGATTATCTTACCCGCTGGCAACGACCGTTCGACCGAATTGAGGAATTTGATGAATTCGAGGTGGATGTGCTTGGGCATGCAGCTGCCAATGACGGTGCCGTCGAGGACGTTGAGGGCAGCGAACAGGGTCGTGGTGCCATTCCGCTAATAGTCGTGGGTCATCGTGCCGCACCTTCCAGGCTTCAACGGCAGACCAGGTTGCTTCCGGTTGAGAGCCTGGATCTGGCTCTTCTCGTCAATCGAAACGACGACGGCATGGGCAGGTGGGTTAATGTAGAGGCCGGCGACATCGCGGACTTTGGCGGCAAAGTTCGGATCGTTGGACAATTTGAACTGACGCCAGCGCTGAGGCTGCAGGCCGCAGGCACGCCAATTGCGGTGGACCAAACTGATGCTGACGCCGATGAGTTTGGCCACCGCCGCAGCTGTCCAATGGGTGACCTCACCAGGTGGCTGGCCGGTGACGGTCAACGACACCACGCGTTCGGTTGTCTCGTCACCAAGAGGCCGAATGCGGGACTTTCGGGTTTTGTCACGCAACAGCCCATCGACCCCATTGGCCATGAACCGGTCTTGCCAACGCCAGACTGCAGTCTTGCTCTTCCCGGTCCGGCGCATGATTTCGACCGTCCCCAGACCGTCGGCCGTCAGCAGCACGATCCGCGATTGCCAGACGTGCTTCTGTGGACTGTTGCGATCCGCCCCCACCGCTTCCACGCGGCTCCGGTCGGCGGCATTCACTTCAACGATGATCCCTTCGCGCATCCCCCAGATTCGCACAATCGAAGCGACAGGGGAACACAATGCCGGACTCTTCTGTTAGCTTTTAACCACTAGCTTTGGCCATAAATGTCGGGCGTCAGTTGCTATCTTCGCAACCACGTCGTTGATCCAGAGCAACTTACCGATCCCAAATTTGCCTAACCTGTTTTGAACAAATTCGAATGTCTTCTTGTATCCTTTTTTGTTAGAGCGCAATAAGATCGTTTAGAGGCAAACAAATAGCGCCTTTGCCAATTGTATGATGGTGTAAAAAAATTTGGTTAATTGTGATAAAATAGCGAAATCAGCAAAAGAGAAGAGTGCTATGTTTTTATTTGAGCATAATAACTTTATAATCCCCAAAATATTGCGCGGCGTATTTCAGTCATTGATATTTATTTCAGTCGTTTATCCGAGAATTTTATATTTTCCTGTATTCGGAGTTGGAGTCAGCATTTATACATTGTCTACTATTTTTACACTATTAGCGGCAATTATGGCTCTTTTGAGCGTGCGGAAGCTGAAGCAATCGTGGTTTCGTGGTGTTGTCAAGTGCAAATGGATTGTAATATGGATCGTAGCGTTTCTTTTTTGGCAGTGTTGTTCTGACATAACTGGGAGATACGCGGCTGAATCTTTTTCTATTACAATAAGAAATGCGTTATACACGACATCACATTTTTTAATCGCAACGGTATTTTTTGTCGATCCGAGATGTCGAATAGGTGCGTTGTTTCAATTTATGTTTGGAACAATTATAGTTATGTTTGTTGGGGCAATTGAGGCCGCATTCGGACAATCAATATACGTTATTTTTGGCATTCCTTTGTCAGATTTAGGTGATCGAGCTGTAGTGTTCGATTTAACTCAGGGCATTATTCGAGATGGAGTCCATCGTTGTCAGTCAGTGTTTCTTCACCCGATCGTCTATGGCCAATTCATCGGAGCAGTAATTCCAATTATAATTAGTTATATTAAAGTGTATAAAAAAAATATACTTAAGCCTGCTCTTATTGCCGTTCTTGTATTATCACCCGCTGCAATGTGGACTTCAGGTTCTCGCTCACCCTTGTTCGTTGCATTGGCCTCTATCGCTCTTTATTGGGGAATTGGCTGGCTCAACACAAAAGGCAATCATAAGTTTCGATGGGCCTCAATTGGCGCGTTCTTGATTGCGGTAGGAACTTTAACATATTTTTCGGATGAAATAGTTAATTTAGTGCAGGGAAGAACCGCTACGGAAATTTCAAGTAATCAATCTCGCTCTACTCAACTTGCGCTTGGGATAAAGGCCCTGGAAAATAACCCTCTATTTGGTCTTGGTGATGGTCTTGCTCCTAGTGTGGCGGGACTTGTTGGTGGCGGCGTGCTAACAATCGATAATCTTTATCTATCTACAGCTGTGGACTTCGGATATGGTGGTGTGATCTGCTTTATTGGATTTCTAGGAGCCACTCTTATTGGCGGAATCAAAAGTGGAGCCAATAACCAATATATTCGCGGGCAAACAGCAATGGCATTCGGTCTCATGGTTGGCTTTCTTGTTTTATCCATTAATGCAAATCTAACTTATATATTTTGGGCGGCGGGTTTAATTGTTGGCGCTAATTGTGATGTCGGGCATAATGATATTAAGAAGGGCGGCCAGCTCTGTCCATCTGGAGGTGCTTTTCCCTGATTGTAAGCGGGGGTTTTCCCGTAAGCCTCCGCCGACGCTTTCAATCACCCACATATTCTGGCCTGACCCAACTTGAACAGTGAAATCAGTTTTTTTGGGGTCAGGAAACTGATTTTATTGGGTTTTTCGGCATAAAAAGCGACACCAAGTCAAAACCTAGTGCACTGAACCAGACAAGGGATTCACAAATGGCACTGGCCATGAGATTCTGTCTGCATGGCACAGACAGTCAGCGTCATTGTAAATGCCGAGGATTGCGAGCAATTGACCGCCATCCTCGGTGACCGTGCGGTAATCATCGTAAGCATGCGGTGAATACCGCGGATGTCAGGCTTTCTGTTCTGCCTGCATCAGGTGTACGACATATTCGGTCCGAGCCTTTGCGTCGATTTTGAGAGTTGGCCGGGTTTGTTCGGACAGGAATCGGCGCTGGATAAGTGGATCCTCTGCCGGTTGTCTTCCCGAGGTGCCGATTTCTCAGCGTCATCCTTACGCCCCACAGGAGGTCGCCCGTCGATGCGGGATCAGCCGACCCTCGGTTTGGCGCTGGCAGCGCCGGTTCGCTGAGGGAATATGTTGCCGAATCTCGGTGTTCCAGTTGGGCCAAACCCGCAAGGGCGGCTCGTTCGTCCGAACCCAGATCAATTCGAACTGCTGGCTTTCCCATGAGCCATGTCCCGTCATCGAAGAGTAAACATAAACTTTCAAATTTCTCGGAACGGACACTAGAATGAATTAAAATTTTACCTTATTGCGGAGTCCTGATGACGCCGCAATTGTCCCTACTTCATGCAATTAGCTAGGCAAGAATTTACGGTGATGGTGCTTTTTTAGAGGAAAAATGTTTGGAACGTTTAATCGAATTAATTTGATAATGATTGGCTTATTTGTATCTTTCCTTGGTGGATAAATAGCCAATGTTGTTAATTGGGGTTCTTGGACCGATTCAGTACGTTTTCCAATCAATTTTGGGGTGCCTCACCCGCATAGGGTCTATGCATCGCCTTGAAATGGGGCAAATCGGGCTTGGCTTGGGAAAGGCCGGATGACGCGCCAATGACACAAGGTCCGACGTCGATGGGTGGCGCCTCGCAAGGGAAACTTCGGGTTTCAAATTGAACGGGAACTGCTATAAAGGTCAATAGCTCTGCTTACATGGTGGTCATCATCGTGTAGATTGCAAGTTTGATGGTGGTGCCGATGCCGAGCAGTGAGGGGAAAGCGGTAAGGGGTGTCCTCCGACGATTGAACCGGAAGATGAACTCGTCGAGGTAGGCCTGGAGATGCTCGTTGCGCTGTTCGTGATAGATGCGCAAGACCTAGGCCTTATTGGAGAAGGTCGCCAGGACGATATGAAGGGCCCTGTTGCCGACAACATGCGGTTCGTGGGTAACGCCCGCCTCACCGGGGTAGCTCGCTCGCCCGCTTGTCCTGATAGTGGCGCCGGGCGCGACACTAGTCTTGAGGAAGGCGGGCAGGCTGATGGCCGACACTTTGATCGCCACCAGGTGGCCGCGACCCGCCACCCTGCCATGGAACTCTTCCGCGGCGGCCTCCTGCAGTTTACTTTAACCGCTCCGTCCTCCGCGGCCGGCCGGCGGATCGTCCTTGGTTCGGTTGGAGACCTGCGTCTCGTCTACTTCGATCAGGTCGGACAGCAGAAATTGCTTGGGATCAACCAAAGGCCGGCGCAGCTTGGCGGCCAGCAACCAGCCGCTCTCGCAGGAGGTCAGCCCCTACTGCCGCTACAAATGACGGGCCGAGATGCCGTTAGAATGTGTCGCCATCGGATAGGACGGTCAGAACCACACCGTCAGCGGCAGCTTGGAGCCGTGCAAGACCGTGCCGGCGGTCACCGAGGTCTGCTTGTGGCAGGGCAACCATTGGTAAGTGTCGGCCTTCGGTGCCTGCAAGCTGCTTCGCAGGCCTTCGCGGGCAGGGCCGGCGAAGCCATCCGGCCAAGGCAGCGCCGCCAGATAAACCGCGCATGTGGCGTGATCGGAAAAACCGGCGCTGAAACACAAGCAAGGAGCAGGGAGAGTCGGCCATCACGGCACCTCAACTGGATCTGTGTTCCCTCTATGTTCTGTCATGTCATGGCGTTCTGAGATAGAGAGATAAGCCTTCTGCTATAAATAATGAGCTAACACTTTCAATGCGAAATGTTATTCCCGATCGCGGGGTGATTTGGGCGGTGCAAAATGGTAATCATTTCTCGAGAAGCTATCAAATCTGCGCAAATAAAGTTAAATAATTTCAAAAATTTCATTGGCTATCGCACTAGATTGTTAAAAAAAATATTTTTCAACGGAAAATGCCCGCCGATCAAAAATGATTTTAGCCTTGCTTTACCATTTAATTTTTCGTTTGATTTTGGGCACCAACTAAATAAGATAGGTGTTGTCTGCCATATATTTAATATTGAAATCGCAGATGAAATGCTCGGTTATCTTCTGAATATAACTTTTCAATGCGATTTGTATGTTTCAACAGATACAAAAGAAAAATGTTTTATTATAAAAGAAAAATTTAAAAAATGGAAAATGGGAAGTGTTTTAGTTAGGGTATCTGAAAATCGTGGGCGCGACATCTCTCATAAATACATAACTTTTTCAGATGTATTTGATAAATATAGAATATTACTTTTTTTACACTCGAAAAAAACACAGGCGTTGGACGGCGCTGAAGAATGGAGAAAAAACCTTTTCTATACGCTCTGTGGATCAGAGGATATTGTTAACAATATATTATTTATATTTGAGCAGTTTAAAGATATTGGTATAATATTTCCTCAACACTACACAAAAATAAGAAAATATGTTACATGGAATGATAGTTATTTCATTTCAAAAAAACTTGCTGCAAGGATGGGCATTAAAATATGGCCAAGGCGCACCCTCGATTTTCCAGCCGGTTCCATGTTTTGGGCTAGATCCGATGCGCTTCACCCAATTCTCCGGTTGAATTTGGCGATGATTGACTTTCCTCCGGAACTAGGCCAGACGGAAGGCACTATTGCACACGCGCTAGAGCGGTTGCCTCTATTTGCTTGTGAAAAAGCAGGGTATAAATGGATAAAAGTATCAACACGAAATTTTTGCGATTTAAACGAAACTGCGATTGCCGTTGATAAACTTGATGATTTAAATATGTATTTAAAAAATTATTTATATAATCTGATGTATTAGGAAAAAAACGAGATGACAAACATTCACAAAATTCCTAGCCTTAGTAATTTGCACATAGCAAAGAACGGCTTTGTAACAATGATATCTCAAGGAATAAAAATTATATTAACGTTGGGAATGCAGGTTGCTATAACCAGGTTTCTTGTTCCGGAAGACTTTGGAATTGTTGCAATGGTTGCTCCGGTACTCGGATTTGTGCAGGTCATTGCCGATCTTGGTATTCGGCAAATAATAATACAAAAAGAAACATTATCTCACGATGAAATAAATATTCTATTTTGGAGGAATGCGAAGGCAAGCGTATTCCTTGCGTTAATATCCGCATTCTCGGCGCCCCTACTGGTTATTCTATATAACGAGACCAGAGTTTTTTGGGTTGCAATTGCGTTATCTTTATTGCTTATGATCTCCTCTCTTTCGACCCCCTCTATTTCGTTAATTAATCGAGAAATGAATTATGTCCATCTCGCATTTATTGAAAATGTTGCTTTAGTTATTGGAGCAGTTATTGGCATAGGGGGGGCACTTTTGGGGTTCGGTTACTGGTCGCTTGTCTTTTCACAATTTGGCACATCAGTGGGAACGTTAATTCTCGGATGGGTCCTGTCGGAATGGCGTCCCTCCGCTCCCCCGAACAAAATAATTTCGCGAGATCTAACTCTGGCCAGTGGGAACATTACAGTCGCAAAGGTAGTCGGCTACCTTAACACTTCCTTGGACAATGTGCTTGTTGGGGCCTTCCTCGGTCAAATCGAATTGGGTATCTATGATCGTGCCTGGAAATTTGCAGCACAGCCGACCTCCATGCTCTTGGCTCCGATCGAGAAAGTAATAATACCTGTTCTTTCAAAAATAAATAAAGAACATGAAAAATACAATAATGTATTTATTTTTATTTTAAAAATTGAAATAATTACTACACTGCCTCTGATGTTGTTTTTGGTGCAATACGCCCATCCATTGGTGAGTGCAGTGTTTGGTAATCAGTGGAGGGAGATGGTTGGAGTTTTTCAATGGATTTGCTTTGGATCAATTATTACCCCTATAAATGCATCAATGTTTTGGCTTTTTATAAGTCAGGGGCGTACCGGAGAGCAGATGAAATGGGCTACGCGTGCCGCTTTAGTCAACGTTACTGCGTATGCATTCGGCCTTCATTGGGGGCTCACTTTGGTAGCTTCAGCATCGGCTCTCTCAAATTGGCTAATTCAGATGCCCCTTCTGGTGCGAGCAGCGACTAAAATTGGACCTGTTCGATGGACGGGACTACCCAAAATGGTAATTCCCTTTCTGGCCGGTAGCGCATCCGAAGTTGGTGGATTTTATCTGCTGAACAGCTGGTTAGATGTATCCGGTTTTTTAAAATTGGCTTTCGTGAGCATTAGCGGATATTTGTTTTTTCTTATCGGGGTATTGCTGTTTTCTGATGGTCGAAAAACTATAAAAAAGATAATAAAATTTCTGAATTTCGATAAGCGCCTTTCTCTTATTGGCATTCGTAAATGATAGATGTTTTAAATATAGCATCTTTTTAATCAATGATTAAGGCGGATTGAAAGAGGATTAATGAAATGAGGCGTATATTTGTTTATGGGGCTAAAAAAATTTGATTTGTTCGTTTTTTTACCTACCATAATAACGAGAAGCGTTTTTGTTCGCGTTGAGTTGTCTAGGTGCTGTGGGTTTTGGGGCCCAATTATCCATCAAAGTCGGAGTCTGATTCTGAGTCCTTGTCGGGAGAGATGTTGTGGTTATGCAAGCAAAAGGTGTGGCAACTAAAACCGTCTACATTCTTGGGATCAGAGGAATTCCTGGCCGTCATGGCGGTTTCGAGACCTTTGCAGAGCATTTTGCGTTATACATGATTGACCGAGGATGGAAAGTTTTTGTGTATTGTCAGGAAGACAACGTTAAAACAGGAATGCTTATACGTGAAGAAGAATGGCGCGGTGTAACGAAAATCGTTGTGCCCATTAACCGATCAGGATCTTTTGGGTCCGTTGAGTTCGATTGGAGATGTTCCGTTGACGTAAAAAAACGTCTCGGAGTAGTTCTTATTCTTGGATATAACACTGGCATTTTTGCCCCATTAATCAGGATTTCACATAGGAGGTTTGCAATCAATATGGACGGCATCGAGTGGATGCGGGGGAAGTGGTCATTGCCGATTCGCGCCTGGTTTTGGGTTAATGAGAAGATAGCCGCTTGGGCAGGGACCACATTGATTGCTGATCATCCGGAAATTGCCAATCATCTCGCCCGTCGTGCCGAGCGTTCGAAGATTGTCACTATACCCTACGGAGCGCTGTCGATATGTGACGCGGTGGTTGAGCCATTAAATGAATTTGGCGTGATCCCTGACAAGTATCTTATAAGCATCTGTCGCATAGAACCGGAAAATTTGGTCCTAGAATTGGTTCGAGCATTTTCCTTTAAATCGCGAGGTTACAATTTCGTCGTAGTTGGGCCAACGGATCCCGCAAATCGCTACCACCGAGCTGTTCGCGCGGCGTCCAGTTCAGAGGTCTTGTTCGTTGGGGCTATTTATGATCGAGTCGCGTTGGCCAGCCTTCGATGGCACGCACGGGCGTATTGTCATGGCCATACAGTGGGAGGGACAAACCCCTCGCTGGTTGAGGCATTAGGCGCTGGAAATGCTATTTTGGCACACGATAACAAATTCAATCGTTGGACTGCAGGGGACCAACAATTCTTTTTCACCGATGTTGCATCGTGCGGTCTCCGCATGGATGAGATTTCACTTAATTTCGGACGGGTTTTTCAAGCGCGGCGCGCAGCGCGCGCGCGATTTGAAGAGGCGTTTCAGTTGAATAAAATTCACTCAGCCTATGAGGCTATTCTTGAGGATATCGATGCCGGCATTGAAGTTACTAAGCGATTTGGCGAAAAATATTGGTAAAATTTGCTTCGTACACCTTATGACTGAAGCGTTTCTCAAATATTGATCGCCCAGCAGCCCCCATTTCCCGGAGTTTTTCTGGGTTCTGCCTCCCCCTCTTTAGAAGCCCCCCAAGCTCATTCGTGTCGTTCGGTCGAAATAGCCAACCAGTGAGGTCAGGCGTCACGATCTCGGACAAGCCCCCATGATTTGCGGCAATGACCGGCCTGCCATAAGCCATCGCTTCAACCGCAACAAGCCCAAACGGTTCTGGCTTACGTGAGGGAACTACGACTACGTCTGACCAAAGGAATGCGGACGAAGGATCGTCACAGAATGGCTCTACGCTGAAAATGTCTTGAAATCCGGATCTGCGAATTTTTTCCATTAGATCATCCAATGGCTTTGTCGAACCGAACGTGCCTCCTATTATCTTAACGGAGATTTGACCTGGCATGGTTGGCATGATTCCTTGCAACGAATCGACCAAAAGGTCCTGTCCCTTCCAGTTGTTAATTCTGCCTAGCATCAGCACCCTGAGGGGGCGTTGTCCATGATACTCATATGGTGGCACAATGGCTGGTCCATCGCATGCATTCATCAGCACAAAAGATCTTTGTGATTTGGGGAGCGAAAAGGCCTTCGCCGTAGCCTCCGAATTAAATATCACTGTGGCACCTGACCAGCGAACTAATGCCCGAACTGCCATAAGGGAAAGGCCCAAGGGAATCTCCCGTACATGACAGACGACCTTATGCTTTCTTAAGAACCCCGCAGCTATGTAATAGCTCGCAACGACCGCAGTATTAATATAAACCACCTTAGAGGATTTAATGGCTCTCGACGCATAAATAATAGCATGAATTGTTTTAAATAATTTGAATGTGACGTCTGTTATGATGTCGGTGTGTCTTATAACCCACATATTTCCAAATTTAATATTAACGGGAAGGACCGTAAGATGGTTTACAATTGGCCCATCTTTGGGGAGAAACACCGCAATGTCAGAATTATGGAAGAGTTTTGATAAAATACTTACGCTCCTGACAAAACTTCTATCCGATCCATAGAGTTCATGTCCCTGATGAACGCAAAGTATTGTATTGTTTGAGACCTCAGCAACGCGGCCAGGTGTGTCTCTGAAAGACGATGTTTCCAGAGAGACGGCATTAATGATCTCAATAAGATTATTTTCATACGCCTGCTCGGTAAATTTGGATTCATATATGCGGCGTCCTTTCTCTCCCATTTTTGCCAATGCGGAGCGATCGCTTCGCGCAACAATCAACAATTCTCCAAGGGCTTCCCTGTTATTCGGTTCAAACAACCACCCACTTTCTCCGTGAACGATAATTTCCGATAGTCCCCCATGATTGGCGGCGATCACCGGACGGCCATGGGCTAGAGCCTCAATCGCAACTAATCCGAAGGGTTCCGGCTTACGGGAGGGAACGACCACCACGTCTGCCCAAGCATAAGCTGGCGATGGGTCATTTAGGAATGGTTCAATCCGAATTATTCCATCGAGGTTGGCTTGATGAATCTTCGCCCGTAATGTGTCCAAACGCTCTGATGAACCGAACGTTCCGCCAATAATTCGAACGTCGATCTGGTTGTTTAGAGAGGGCAGCACGTCCTGCACGGCCTCAACCAATAAGTCTTGGCCCTTCCAATTGTTAATGCGTCCGAGCATCAGTACCCTAAGCGGACGCCGTCCATCATCGTCGGATAGTGGTATAACGGTCGGGTCCCGACAGGCATTCAACAGGACAAAGCTTTTCTGCGTGGCGGGCAGGGAAAATGCCTTCGCTGTCGAATGCGAATTAAAAATTACCTTGGTTCTTGACCAGAGAATTAATAATCTGAAGAAAAATAACGAAAAACCGAGCGGAATTTCATGAATATGACAAATGATATTTTTTTTCGGAAAAAATCTCGACATAAAAATGTAGTCGAATACAACAGATGTGTTAATGTATATAAAGTCAGAGCCATAAATATGGCGAGCTGCTCTAAATAAATTTTTAATTTTCCTGATTGGTTTGCAGGTTATTTCCTTGATAAAGTCAACTCGGCGCAATATCCAAATGTCGTCAATAATTAAGTTTTGCCCCTCCACTCGAAGATGGGGTGCTAGTTCACCGTCCTTCGGTATAATAACATTAATCTGAGACCCAGAAAAGTAATGACGAAAAGATTTCATGCTAAGCAAAAAAGTACGATCTGAACCATAAAGTTCTGAGCCTTGATGTATGCATGTTATCTGTCTTGGAAAAGCCATTATATCATCCTGTAAATATTAATATAAAAATTATATGTCAATTCTGGATAGCGGCCTCAATATCGCTAATCATGATTTTGACGCCGGCCTCGCCGAAAATCGCACGAGCTGCAATTCGCGATCCCGTGAGTATAAATGGCTGCTCCAGTTCTTGCAAAATGGCATGGGCAAAACCTTCCGGTTCTGATGAAATCAGGAATTCGTTGCAGATTTCCGTTGAAAACCCTCTAACACCCCGTTCGGTTGTGACGACAGGCGAGTCGTACATTAGCATCTCAACAGATTTTACGTTAATTCCGCTACCAGATAAAATTGGGTTAATTAAAACACGCCCATCAGACAGTATTTCCTCAACAGTGGGCGAATTCCAATGATAGTCTACGTCCGGATATCTTAGTGAAAGGTCCAGCATAGCTGGACATGGGTTCGAACCGGAGATACAAATTTTTATGTTTGGTTTTGAGTGAACTAAAATAGGATAACATTTAGAGAGAAACCAATCGAGTCCGGTTACGTTATTGGGTAAGCGAAGATTTCCAATATAACAGATGTCCCATCGGCGTACCGGCCATGGAATTGAAGGGACTGCCTTATCGGCTAAGGCTGGAAACAGGGTGGGTAGCCAGGAGTTGTGTGTAATTCCAATGGACCTCCAAAAGTTTATGTCATCCATTGAGATATCAAGAATCCATCTGCTCGAACGTAGTAATTGAATTTCGTGTCTACGTAGGCCCAGGCAGGCCAAGTTCCATGATATTTTGTCCCTGTAGCTAGTAGCTAGTTTTCCCTGCTGTCGTATATATATATGCTCGATATTATGACTTCTTACAATGGTGGGAATATTAAAGTGTTTTGCGATAACAGAACCTATGTGGCTACCATATATATTGTCAATTAAGACGGCATCTGGGCGGAAGTGTTCAATGTCTCTTAAGAGGTTCTGCTGTTCCTCTTGAGGCATTATTCTTGACGCGACATGGCTTGGATATCGCATAAGACGGATCAAGCGCAACAGGAAGCTGTGGAGATTATGTTTTATGTCGAAAACACGAACCGTCTTAAAGACCTTCTGTAATTGTGCATCAGTTTCCGTAGCGTGTGGCGGATCAGACGGGGATCGCCAAGTGACGAGAAACAGTTCAAAATCAGCGCGTCGTAGTGCTTGGTAGCGATTCCACTGTTCAACCCGGTGCCCGCAATTGGGGGGGAACGGCTCGTCGCTGGTAACGGCGACTAGGCGACGCGGCGCATCCATGCGGGTGTTTTGTGATGCTTCCATCAACTAGTTCCCCTTTGCGTTGAAAAATTCAACGTTAGAAATTGGTCCGCGTCTGTAGCGGTCGGTAACAAAGTCTTTGATCGCCATCATTCTAATACACACCGAATGGAAGTCGTATTTGGCGATGTCACTTAGGCACTCTCTAAATATTCTGGCAATGGCAAAAAAAATAAAAATTTTATAGTGCATTAAAAAGAAGCGCAGTAAATTCACGCTGAGATAATAGGTTCTTGTGGCGTTTGTTTTGCGGCTAGAGCTTGCGCCAATGCTTGCGCCTTCTTTATGGTAAACGATGGAGTCCTGGCAATATGCCAGCTTGAATTTTCCGCAGAGGCGCATGGACCAGTCTAATTCCTCAAAATAAAGGAAATATTGATCCGACATGGCGCCGATTTGTTCGATCACTGACCGACGCACAAACATTGCGGCGCCAATTACATAGGATTGACGGCGTTCAACCTCTTTTGGATCCGGCAGTTTGGTCTCGATTGCTCCTTGGCCGAGATGGGCCCCCCGTGCCCTGTAAGGCGAGAACCAACCGCCCAATCCCTGAACGATGGTAGGCGTATCGTAATACATCAGGCGTGATCCGATGATTCCGATCTCCTTATCAGTTTTCATCCTGGTTTCCAGGGGCGTGATGGCGGTTGGATGAACTACGGTATCGTTGTTGAGGATCCAAAAGAAATTGGCATTCCTGTCCTTGAGGGCATAGGTCATTCCCAAATTGTTGGCTCCGGCGAATCCCAGATTCTCGTCTGCCCTAATAACGGTGAGAAACCGGCGTTTGTCGTCAAATTCGGCAGCCCATGAAACGATATCGAATGTCAGATCCTGCTTTTTTCGCGAGGGTAGGTACTGCCACGGTGGCCCTGTGAGGGAAGGGGTGCTGAAACCTTCAGCCCACTCTCTTATGTGGTCGATCGAACCATCTGTGGAAGCGTTATCAATTACGATGACGCTGATATCATGGTGATCTACCCGCAATAAAGATTCCAAGCATTCAATGGTATCCCGAAATCCATTCCAGTTCACGAGGATGACATAAATCATATTTTTGCCTGACAATTCATTCGTTCCGGTTCTAACCAGGAGTCCTCAGGCCTAAGAGGAGCATCATCGCGTTGAACTAGAAAAAAATATTTGAAAAGCTACCATGCGGAGGATCCTCCCGATGACGAAAGAGTGTAGCCAGGCACAGATGGAGTTTGAATGGTTTGATCGTTGCCAAAGTGATTGCCGATTTTCACCACGGCAATATCACGCTCGTCGAAGTATAGTGGTTTTCTTCCTAAAAATATTTCTCGTTTGGCGTTAGTCATTTGGTGTATTTTTGATAATATCAAAATTTTGCAAAGTAAATCATGTCTTTGAAAGTAAGTAAATTTTTTAGGAAATTTATGTTTAACCTATCATATTCGATTGACCGTTTGTTCAGCGCAATTGTTGAGAACTGTGCCAAGAAGATTGGTATTGGTGAGGGCGTTCATACAGTGCTTGACGTCATCAATTACTGTTACTCCGTCGCGCACCACCAGGATTACCCCGTCCACATGGGGAAGGAAGGCGATGGTGTCGTCCTGGGCCAAGAGCGGCGGCATGTCGTAAATGACGATACGATCGCTGTAGCGAGTCTTCAATTCCTTGGCCAGGGTCGCCATCTTTGGCGTGCCCAGGACCTCCGAGGAATTTTCCAGGGGTTCGCTGATCGGCAGCACCACCAGGCGGTCGAAGGCCGGTTTCACTAAACAGTCCGGCACGGGGAAATCCCGCAGAAAATAATCGCTTAAGCCCACCTTCGGCTCGATACCTAAATATCTGTGAACGTCAGGACTTCGCAGATCAAGATCCACCAGCAGGACTGTCTGCTTGACGTCCAGGGCTAGGCTGAGAGCCAGATTCACCGCTATCGTGGTCTTGCCATCGCCATAATTGGCGCTGGTTACGGCGATGGTTTTTAGATTGGATTGGGTCATCATCTGCAGAACCTTGGTCCGCAGGATGCGGAAAATGTCTGCATTGCCGTCACGGCTACGGCGGGCGACGATACGGTTCTGTTCGAGTTCATCATCCCCAACCACCACCTGTTTGGAACTGGTTTTAGGAGGTGTATGCGGAGTTGCTGCAGCCATAGGCGCCGTTTGCGCAGTTGTGGCGGCGGTGCCAGGCGTCACTGCGTCGTCCACAGGGGCCGCGAGGGCGGCATCCCGCAATTCTCTGGCTTTCTTTAATGCCTTTTCCAACCTATCCATGGTGGGCTATCCCCGGTTACTTTCGCGAGCGCCAAGACGGCACTCGATTGTCAGGCTACGCGAGCGGTTGATTATTCCGGGCGGCAAAAGCGTTTCCATTGATCAGGAAATGCCGAGGCGACGAAACAGGATGCTGCCCGCCACGTCGATGGGCATGACTAATTGGTCAAAGATGGCGCCGGCAACCAGGAGGATAGCCAAACCGGCGGCGGCCAGTTGCAGACGGCGGCGGCGAATGCTGCGGCGTTCCTCCTTGGTGAAAATATGGGGAACCGCCACCAGAGGACGGGCGCCGGTCAGTTCCGCCAGATGCCGAGTGCCATGCACACTGCGGCTCACCATCTCCCGCAGCATGACGCCACCCAAACCGCCGACAGCGGACATAACAAAGCCTGCCGCCAGCAATATCAGGCGCTTTGGCGAGGTGTCGGTAGGCAGTTCAGGCGGGTCGATGACCTGCAAGCGTTCGGCCATTCGGCCCTGCTCCATCTGTTCATGCATGTCGGCGGAAAGCTTCTTTTCTTTCATCTCCCGATAGCGCATCTGGGCGTTGTCGTAATCGCGGGACAGGCTGGCGAATTGCTGTTCGATGGCGGGAGTCTGCGCCACGTTCATCTGGTAACGCTCGTATTGTTCCTGGAGAGAGGCCTTCTGCGCGGTCAGGGATTTGTATTGCTGTTCGGCGGCGTTGAGCTGCGATGTCAACATGAGATAGGCGGGGTTGTCGGCATCCTTTTTGACCGCACCGCGGGAAGACGGGTCGCGGGCCTGTCCGGCCAATTGGCCTTCCAGGGAGGTTACGCGGCGTCGCAGGACCTGAACATCGGGGTGGTCGGGGCCAAAGGTGCTTTCGGCGGCGGAGAGATTGGTGCGGGCGTCATCGATCTGGCTTTGTAGTTCGGCGGTATCCTGGGTCTGGCCCAGTTCCTTTTGCAGGGATTCAATCTGGTGGCGCAGCTTTACCACGTCCGGGTGGTCGGGGCTGTACTGGGACACAATCGAGGAATAACGGGATTGCAGGGACTTCAACTGGACTGACGGGGTGGTCATCATCTGGCCGTCGGCGACGACGCGGGAATAGGGATCGATCGAGGCCAGCTGACCCCTTATATCGCCACGGGTCTTATCGACGGACGACAGCTGCGTTTCGACAGCAAGAATATTCTGGAAGGTACTGGCCATCAGTTGCTGGTTGAGGGCCAAGGCCTCCGGCCGGCTTTCGGGATGCTGGGCACGGAAATCGGCGATGCGGGATTCCTGTTCCTGCATGCTGGCCTCCAGCGCTTTCAATTGCGTATCTAGGAAGCCGGTGGTTTCCTGGGCCTGGGTGCGTCGCTGCTTCAGGTCCTCGTCAAGGAACCGAGACATCAGTTCATTGGTAACCTGCTGCGTCTTCAAGGGTTCGTTGTAAGTGAATTGCAACGTGAAGGCGATAGCCGACAATTGATCCGCTTTCATTGTCGCCGCAGCTGTCGGGCTGGCAAGGCTTGCGCTAACCAGATCTAGTTTGATCTTCTTGCGCATCATCTCGACGATATCGCTCATCGGTTGGGTCAAGCGGGCATGGGCGTAGAGGTCATATTTGGTGATAACGTCAACGAGACCCGCGGTGGAAGTAACTTTCTGTTGGATCTGCTGGATACGCTGGTCGGCCAGGGCGCGGACGACATCTGCCTGAGACATGCCCAGGGGATTGGTCATGTTGCTGGGGATATCGGACTGTTGAACCTGCACCACGGCAGTGGAGCGATAAGACGACCAACTCAGGCTGATCACAGCTGCAAAAATGAACAGGATGCTAGCGGTGATCAGGAAAACCATCCGGCGGCGCTGCAAGATGGCAATCAGGTCATGAATACTCGTCTCTTCCATGGTCACATTTTCCAAGTAATTTTTTGGCTTACCGTAAGAGGGGTATAACCCCGGGCAACACCGTTATCGCGAGGCGCCTGGTGGCGCCGTGGCGATCCAGAATCGTCCCAACGCCCTGGATTGCCACGTCCCGCCATGCTGCGCTGGCGGCCCTCGCACTGACGACGGGAAACGTTATTGCCCCTGTTCCGGCTCACCATCCTAAAACCCTCGCCAAAGGCTTGTAATTCAGATTGAGCAAAATGGCGTTGGTCTGCGCAGTCTGCCCCGAGACGATGTCTTTTTGTCGAAACTGATAGGTCAGATCGACCGTCAGGCTGTCGGTCAGATGGTAAAGGATCTTCGGTGCCAACGATGCATAGGCATTCTGCAGCCCGCTCTGGCTGGTGGCAAGGCCGCCGGAGTAGTCGAACATCTGGTAACTGGCCGTCAGGTCGGCCTCCAGACGGGTGGTCACCATATGGACTTCGTTGATGCTGATGGTGGTTGTCTGCGACTCGCTGCCATTGGCGTTGGGGGAAGGTTGGCGGTTGGCGTTCAATTGGATGGTATCCTGCTGTCCCTGAAAGCCGGCGGTGACGCCGAAGGTATAGCCGAAGGTGCTGGTTGCTTTCAGGGCGATGCCGGGGCCATAGCGGAACATCATCTCCTGACCGCCGACATTGGCAGAGACCGAGATGCGCTCGGAAAAGCGGCGGGTCCAGCCGAAGGCCGGACCAATATTGTCGATGGTGATGGAGGGACCTGAACGGGTCTGATAGCGGCCAACTTGCAACAGGATCTGGGCAGCGTCCAAGGGACCGAAGCTGTGCTGCCAGCTTGGGGTAAAGCCGATGGTTTCGTAGTTGGTGTATTGGCGGGTGCTGTCATACAGATTGCGTTGGTAGGTCATTCCCAATTGGGCCAGATCCAGCGGGGTCAGGTTGACGGTCGCTTGGGGATTGAAGGCAATGGCGGTATGGCCGATGCCGGCGATGTTGATGCCCGAGGCCGTGGCCTCGCTGTTGCGGGTGGTGTCATGGTCCAGGGTTGCCGCCAGGGTGGTCTGCCAGGTTTCGCCATTGGCGGTGAAGTGGCCCTTGCTGTGCAAGTCGGTGGAACTGAACCCGGCCAGGTCGTATTGGTTGATGTCGACACGGTTGTCGAGATCGGCATGGCGGGCGGGCAGGTCGGCGTTGAGGATCAGTTGGGGGGAGGTGATGGAGCCGGCGACGGCTTTGGCGCCGGTGATGTTCAGCAACGGATTGGGGTCATACTGAAAGGATTGCTGCAGCAGGGTCTGGGCGGAGAGGGAGCCCACCGGCATGGGGCCGGCGAAACTGGAGGCCGCGGACGGCGTGGAGGATTGCGCCAATGCCGGCGACATCTGAGCGCACAGACAGAGCGTCGCCATCAGGCTCGCGGCGAGACGGCAGCCGCGGACCGCGGCAACCGGCCAATACAACTGGGGGATATCGACCGGCAAAAGAAGCTTTTTTGCCGTCGTCATTGCCAGCCGGAGGTGGGGGCGAAGCGAGCCGGAGGCGGGCGCGGAAGAGCCTGTCCGATCGACAATTTTCGACGGCCTGGATTGCTTCGTCCCGCTGCCGGTCACCCGCCACGCTGCGCTCGCGGCTGCCGTCGCGGTCCTCGCAATGACGTGGAGACTTTGGTGGGCGAATCGAAGGGCTGAAGAAAGCGTGGATATCAGGAGGAGTGCGCCGACGTGGTTGTCGGGGCGGCGTATGGATTGCCGCGTCTCGCCACCGGCCCCCGCCACGCTGCGCTCGCGTTCGCCGTTGCGGCCCTCGCAATGACACGGAGGCATTGTCCGGACAGTATTCTTGATCGGGTTTTTCGCCGGGCATGCATTCGCCGCAGTGGCATGGGCGTCCCCGCCCGTGCTTTGCCCAGAAGGTGGGCGCGGAGGCCAGCCCCATGGAGCAAAATCAACAGTACTGGCCCTAAGCCGTGGCCTCAGATCGATCCCGGCCAAGGAGTCACTTTGAGAGCCGGCCGGTATCACTGGCGGGGCGACCGGCATGGCTCCGTTTCCGGCGGTCAGAACAATTTGGCATTGGGGACGACAACGACATCGCCCGGACTGAGGATGACGTCCTTGTCCAGCGAGTCACCCTGGCTGACGTCGTCATAGGGGAAGGGGATGGAGATTTCGTGGTCGCCGTCGCGGTGGAGGATGATGATATTGCTGCGGCTGGCGTAAGGAGTGAGGCCGCCGGCCATGGCCAGCGCCTGCATCACCGAGGTGCGGTGGCCGAGGATCAGTTCGCCCGGCTTGTTGACCTGGCCAATGACATCCACCACATGGCCCAGGGCCGCCTTGACGGTCACCGACACCGAATTGTCGGGAATGAAGGCGGCGAGGCGGGTCTTCAGATCGGCCTGCAGGGCGGAGAGGGTCATGCCGCTGGCAGGAATGCTGCCCACCAGGGGGAACTGCAGGCTGCCGTCCGGCAGGACCAGAACCTCGCGGTCGAGGCCGTCCTCTTTCCACACGGAAATCTGCAGCACATCGCCGGCATTGATGGTGTAGACATCCTGAGCAGCCTTGGCTGAGCCAAAGCTTCCCAAGAGTCCGGCGACGACCAGAAAGATCCCCAGCAAACTCTTCATATTTTTCGCCCCCGCGATGACTGCCGGCTACCCGGACGGCATGGTAGAGTGCCAGTTGATGGTATTCCATCCCTCAATTGGGGGATGCCTGAAAAGTTTTTATCTGTTTAACTCATCTGTTCCAAGAATTTTGATGGTGAATGGCGTGAAACGGGCAACAGTTTGGGTGGTGGCCGTTGTTATTGCCTGGATGGGCTGTATTGGTGTTGCCCTTGCCGAGGGCAGCCCAAAATGCCTCAAAG
>Ga0208507_1000541_pt1 | contig 23921 bp, 20 predicted proteins | sample CryBogCBH12Aug01_FD_184626 | JGI IMG/M metagenome (GOLD analysis project Ga0208507, IMG submission 184626) | Freshwater microbial communities from Crystal Bog, Wisconsin, USA - CBH12Aug09.1 (SPAdes) (version 2) | ecosystem: Environmental > Aquatic > Freshwater > Lake | place: Crystal Bog... | reverse complement strand
CGACAAAGCTGGTCACCGAGCTGCGTTATGGTGAGAACCCGCACCAGCAAGCGGCGCTCTATGTGCCTGCTGGCCCGCATATCGGCGGCATTGCTGGCGCGGTTCAGGTGCAGGGCAAGGAGCTCTCCTACAACAACTACAACGACGCCGACGCCGCGCTCGAGCTCATCGCCGAGTTCCGCGATGCCGCGCCAACGGTGGTGATCGTCAAGCACGCCAACCCCTGCGGCGTGGCCACCGCCGCCACCTTGGTCGAGGCCTATGAAGCCGCGCTGCACTGCGATTCGGTCAGCGCCTTTGGCGGGATCATCGCGGTGAACCGGCCCTTGGATGGTCCCACCGCCGAGGCGATCAGCGGCATCTTTACCGAAGTGGTCTGCGCGCCCGACGCCGATGATGCCGCCCGCGCGGTGTTTGCCAAGAAGAAGAACCTGCGCCTGCTGCTGACCGGCGAGCTGCCCGATCCGCATCGCAGCGGCCTGACGACCAAGATCATCTCGGGCGGCGTGCTGGTGCAAAGCCGCGACAATGGCCGGGTGCTCCCCAAGGATCTCAAGGTGGTGACCAAGCGCCAGCCCACCGCGCAGGAGCTGGCCGATTGCCTCTTCGCGTGGACGGTGGCCAAGCATGTGAAGTCCAACGCCATCGTCTATGCCAGGGATGGCGTCACCGCCGGCATCGGCGCGGGCCAGATGAACCGTCGCGATTCCAGCCGCATCGCCGCCGCCAAGGCTGCCGAAGCCGCCGAGACCTACGGCTGGGCCACCCCGCGCACGCAGGGGTCGGCGGTCGCCTCCGATGCCTTCTTCCCCTTCGCCGATGGCCTGCTCGCCGCCGCCGAGGCCGGGGCCACGGTGGTGATCCAGCCGGGCGGCTCGATCCGCGACGAGGAAGTGATTGCGGCGGCGGATGCGGCGGGCCTCGCCATGGTGTTCACCGGGATGCGCCACTTCCGGCATTGATGCTCTGGGTGATTCTGGGCTGGCTCTGGGGGCAATACCGCATTTTGTCGCAATCCGGGGTCACTTTGGCGCGCATTGGGGTGCGTTCGCGGTATGTTCTCTGGTGCAACTGCGAAATAGCGCCAATGGACTATCCTAACGAATCACCCAAATGGGCCGCTGGCAGCACCATGAGCATTTTCAAATCCGATTTCTTCCGCGCTTTTGCCGTTGGTTTCGCGGTGGCCACGCTGGCGCTATGCGTGATTTTCGGCGGAAACGAACTGGCCGCGATGGCCGGAAATGTGGTGCCTTCCGCGGTGGCCGCCCCGGCGCGGTGAGCGGGATCGGCGAAACTTTTCAATCGCTTTTCACTTTGGCCAGAACACGGTAAACCAGAGCATCGTGCGAAAAAGTGGGAACCGGTTTTTTGCCTAAAACGATGCGACAACAAGGATTCAAACCATCTCGCGTGATTTTCCTATCACGCAGGATGGTTTGACGCGCATGGCCATGCACCATCATCACGAGCATAGCGGTGCCAGCCTCGTCAGCGCCGCCGAGCAGGCGCTCACCGCCGCTGGCGAGCAGTGGACGCAAATGCGCGCCGATGTCTTCGCGGTGCTGGTGGGCGGCGAGCGGCCCTTTTCCGCCTACGACATCGCCGACAGCGTATCCGAACGGCGCGGCAAAAGGGTGGCGGCCAACAGCGTCTATCGCATCCTCGACCTGTTCGTGCGCACCAATCTCGCCCGCCGGGTGGAGAGCGCCAACGCCTATGTCGCCAACAGCCACCCCGGCTGCCAGCACGATTGCATCTTCCTTATCTGCGACCGCTGCGGCCACATGGTGCATCTCGACGACGATCTGCTGACCGGGGCTCTGGCCGAGGCGGCGCGCAAGGCCGGCTTTGTCGATGTGCGCCCGGTGGTGGAAATTCGCGGGCGTTGCGAGGCCTGTGGTGCCGCAGCCCTGCTCGCCGATGACGCTTTAAAACCAGAATGGGCCCCGCGCCGCCTTCAGGACAGACCCTCATGACTGACGCCCCCCTTCTCCCCCGCATCCATTACCCGGCCGACATGCGCGGCTTGTCGCTTGAGGAGCTGCGGCAGCTGGCGGACGAGGTTCGCGCGGATATGCTGGATTCCGTTGGGCAGACCGGGGGGCATCTCGGCTCTGGTCTGGGCGTGGTCGAGCTGACGGTGGCGCTGCATTATGTGTTTGATACGCCGGTGGATCGGCTGATCTGGGATGTGGGCCATCAGGCCTATCCGCACAAGATCCTCACCGGCCGCCGCGAGGCAATGCGCACCATCCGCCAGGGCGGCGGGCTCTCGGGCTTCACCAAGCGCTGCGAGAGCGAGTATGATTCGTTCGGCACCGGCCACTCCAGCACCTCGATCTCGGCGGCGCTGGGCTTTGCCATCGCCAACAAGATCTCGGGCCGCCCCGGCAAGGGCATCGCGGTGATCGGCGATGGCGCGATGAGCGCCGGCATGGCCTACGAGGCGATGAACAACGCCCACGACGCGGGCAACCGGCTGGTGGTGATTTTGAACGACAACGACATGTCGATCGCGCCGCCGGTGGGGGGTCTGTCGGCCTATCTCGCGCGGCTGGTGTCGTCGCGGCCGTTCCTCGAGCTGCGCGAGCTGGCCAAGCGCCTCGCCGCGCATCTGCCCGATGCGCTGCACCGCGCCGCGCGCCGCACCGACGAGTTCGCGCGGGGCATGGCGATGGGCGGCACGCTGTTCGAGGAGCTGGGGTTCTATTACGTCGGCCCGATCGATGGGCATAATCTCGAGCAGCTGATCCCGGTGCTGGAGAATGTGCGCGATGCCGCCTCGGGCCCGTGCCTGATCCATGTCGTGACGCAAAAGGGCAAGGGCTATGCCCCCGCCGAAGCCGCCGCCGACAAATATCACGGCGTGCAGAAGTTCAACGTGGTGACGGGCGAGCAGGTGAAAGCCCCGCCCGGGCCGCCCTCCTATCAGAACGTGTTTGGCGAGACGCTGGCGAAAATCGCCGAGACCGACCCGCGCATTGTCGCCATCACCGCCGCCATGCCCAGCGGCACCGGGGTCGACAAATTCGCCAAGGCCCACCCCGAGCGCAGCTTCGACGTCGGCATCGCCGAGCAGCATGCCGTCACCTTCGCGGCGGGCCTCGCGGCCGAGGGGATGCGCCCGTTCTGCGCGATTTACTCGACCTTCCTGCAGCGCGCCTACGACCAGGTGGTGCATGATGTGGCGATCCAGAACCTGCCGGTGCGCTTCGCGATCGACCGCGCCGGGCTGGTGGGCGCCGATGGCGCGACGCACGCCGGGTCGTTCGACGTCACCTATCTCGCCAGCCTGCCAAACTTCGTGGTGATGGCGCCGAGTGACGAGGCCGAGCTGGTGCACATGACCTACACCGCCGCGCTGCACGACAGCGGCCCGATTGCCTTCCGCTATCCGCGCGGCGGCGGCACCGGCGTGGCCTTGCCCGAGGTGCCGCTGCAGCTCGAGATCGGCAAGGGCCGGATGGTGCGCGGGTCGGACAAGCTGGGCCCCAACTTGACTGGAACGGTGGCGATACTCTCGCTCGGCACGCGGCTGGGCGAGGCCTTGAAGGCCGCCGATGTGCTGGAGGCCAAGGGTCTGGCGACGAGCGTGGCCGATCTGCGCTTTGCCAAGCCGCTCGACGAGGCGCTGATCGCCCGGCTCTGCACCACGCACGAGGTGGTGATCACCATCGAGGAGGGCGCGATTGGCGGCCTCGGCGCGCATGTGCTAACCATGGCCAGCGACCAGGGCCTGACCGACGCCGGGTTGAAAATCCGCACCATGCGCCTGCCCGACACCTTCCAGGACCACGACAGCCCCGACAAACAATACGACACCGCTAAACTCACCGCGCCGCACATCGTCGAGGCCGTGCTCAAGGCGCTCAGGTGGAACGAAACCGGCGTCGGAGAGGTCAGGGCGTGATAGCGCTGATGGTGCTTGCGGCCGAAGCGGTGATGGCCGCCTCAGCCAGCAGCGCCTCCGCTCCAATCACGCTCGAAGTCGGCAATGTTCGCAATGACCATGGGGTGGTGCGGGTCTCGATCTGCCCGAAAGAGCGCTTTCTCGCCGATTCCTGCCCGTGGGAGGCCAGCGCCCCCGCCCACGCGGGCACCACGCTGGTGACCATCGATCACCTGCCCCCCGGCGATTACGCCGCGCAGGTGTTTCACGATGAAAACGCCAACGACGCGGTGGATCGAGGGATTTTCGGCATCCCCAGGGAAGGAGTCGCCTTCTCGCGCGATGCCCGAATCACCTTTGGCCCGCCCAAATGGCGCGACGCCGCCTTTGGTCATGGCAGCCAGCCGCAGAGCATCCACCTTGCCCTGCGCTATTTCATGGGCCCCTCAGGCCCCGAGGAATGGCAGCAACGCCACCATTCGCGCTAGATCGGGCGGCGCTAAATCAGCGCGGGCCAGCTCAGCGCGGATTGGCGGCGAGCTGGTTCAGCCGGGCGATCAGCGCGCTCGCCCCGCCATTGGCCAGCACCGAGGCGAAATCCGAACGCCGCGTGGAAAGCTGCGAGATGTCGTTGCGATAATAGACATCGATGATCTTCCACTGCCCGCCATCCTCGCGCAGCCGGTAGTTGATCGCCTCGCCATCGGGGCCCGCGCCCGCCAGCGTCGTCCGCACCACCTTGTCGAGCCCGCGCGTCATCACCTGCGGGGCCACCACAAAACGCTGACCATCCCAGCCATCGAAATTATGGGCGTATTGCGCGATGGTCATGGTGCGAAAGGCCGCCACCAGCGCCGCCTGATCATGCGCGGAAAAGCTGAGCCACGCCGGGCCGACCGAAAGCCGCGTCATCAGGGGAATGTTGAAGCTGCGATCGACCACCGGGGCAATCAGCCGCTCGCGCCCCGCCTGACCCGCGCCAGCCCCCGCGCGCATGATCGCCAGCAGGCCACTGTCGAGCCCCTCAACCGTGCTGAGCGCGGGATCGCTGGCCTGCGCCATGGCGGGCGCGCTCGCGGCCAGAAACGCCCCGGCGGGCACAGAAGCCAGCATCGGAATCGACAGCACGCGGCCCAGCATCACTTTGGAGAAATGGCTCATGGTTTTCCTGCCTGAGAATGGTGGGGGTGATCTAGAGCCCTCCACCTGACCTTGCAATGAACATTGGGGCCAGGAACATTCAGGCAAAAGCGGTGCTTCAAAAGCATCTTCCGCACTGGCCAGTGGCGCGCGGCGCGTTTCTCGGCTAAAGCGCCCCCGATCAGGCACGCCTATCGTGTGTCGGCACCCCATACCGGCGCACCTCATTGCGCGCTCGGCAAGGAGTATTTCATGTCCGTTCCTCTCGCCACCGCCTTCCGAATCGGCACCTACGCCGTGGCCAAGCAGCTGAAAGGCGGCAAATACCCGCTGGTGCTGATGCTCGAGCCGCTGCTGCGCTGCAATCTCGCCTGCCCGGGCTGCGGCAAGATCGATTACCCCGACGCCATCCTCAACCGCCGCCTTTCGGTGCAGCAGTGCATGGAGGCGATCGAGGAATGCGGCGCGCCCGCCGTCTCCATCGCTGGCGGCGAGCCGCTGCTGCACCGCGACATGGCCGAGATCGTGAAGGGCTATCTCGCCCGCAAGAAGTTCGTGATCCTCTGCACCAACGCGCTGCTGCTGAAAAAGAAGATCGACGAATACCAGCCCCATCCCTTCTTCACCTGGTCGATCCACCTCGATGGCGATCAGGCGATGCACGACAAGGCCGTGGATCAGGCGGGCACCTATGACGTGGCGGTGGAAGCGATCCATCTCGCCAAGGCGCGCGGCTTCCGCGTGCAGGTCAACTGCACCGTGTTCAACGACGCCAACCCCGAGCGCCTCGCCGCCTTCCTCGATCTGATGGCCAGCCTCGATGTGGAAGTGACGATCAGCCCCGGCTACGCCTACGAGCGCGCCGCCGATCAGGAGCACTTCCTGACCCGCGAGAAAACCAAGAACCTGTTCCGCGACATCCTGCGCCGGGGTGCCGATAGCAAGGGCCGGGGTGGCAAGAACTGGAAGTTCACCAATTCGCCGCTGTTCCTCGATTTCCTCGCCGGCAACCGCAGCTATGAATGCACCCCGTGGTCGATGCCGCTGCGCACGGTGTTTGGCTGGCAGAAGCCCTGCTACCTCGTGGGCGAGGGCTATGTGGAGACGTTCGCCGAGCTGATGGAAGGCACCGACTGGGATCAGTACGGCGTCGGCAAATACGAGAAATGCGCCAATTGCATGGTGCATTGCGGCTTTGAGGGCACCGCCGCCGCCGAGGGCATCAACCGCCCGTGGGAGTTCATCAAGGTCGGCATGGCCGGTATCCGCACCGAGGGGCCGATGGCACCCGATGTCGATCTCTCGCACCAGCGCCGGGCGGAAGATGTCCACGCCAGCCGTGTAGAGGCCGAGATGGAAAAGATCCGTATCGAAGACCCAGAAGCCTACCGCCGCGCCACCCGCGCCGCCTAAAAGCACGCCCCCCTCGGCATCCGCTGAGGGGGGCTCGCTCGATATTACGCCAAGATTATTTGGACAACGCCACCCGCACCCCGGCCCAGATGGTGCGCGGTGCGCCCAGATCGATCGAGTGGACAGAATTGACGATCTGGTCGCGCGTTTCCACCCGCGCGTTGGTCAGGTTCTCGCCACGCAACACCAGCGTGACCGGCCCGCCCAGCGGCAGCTGCACATAAGCGCCCAGCGTAGTGGCACCGGGCAGGGTGCTGCTGGCTTGCGTATCCTCGAATTGCGCGCCCACCCGCCGCAGGGTGAGCGCTGCATCGGTGTGCGGGCGTGGATGCCAGCCCAGCGTCGCGCTGGCGGCAAGCCTGGGGGTTTGCGCCGGGCGCAGGCCATTGATCGCGGCGGCCAGCCCGCTCGCCTCCACCTTGGCGTCGGTAAGGCTAAGCGAACCATCCAGCGAGAAGCGGCCCAGCGCCAGCTTGGTGCCAAACTCCAGCCCGCGCGCGCGGATGGCATCGACATTCATGCGCTGCTGCAGCACGCTGGTGATCGGCACATTGGTAATGGCGTTTTTCAGCCGGTCGTCGAAGGCGGTGAAGGTCAGCGTCACCCCTTTCACGGGGGTATAGTCGAGCCCCGCCTCCATCCCGTGCAGCAGCTCGTTCTTCAGCGCGGCATTGGCCTGCGTGGTGACGGGGAACACGGTGAAGGGGCGATAGAGTTCGTTCAGCGTGGGCTGGCGGAAATTGCTGTAGGCGGTGGCGCGCAAGGCCACACCCCCGCCCAGCTTCAGCAAGGCCCCGCCGCGAAAGCTGCCCACCCAGCCGGATCGGTCGGGAAAAGCGGTGTTGATGGTGAGGGTGCCCGCCGGGTTGCGCTGCTGGAAATAGCCATCGCTGATCGCCCAATGGTCGGCGCGGGCACCGCCGGTCAGCACCAGTGGGCCAAGCTGCCAGTCGTCGTCGAGGAACAAGCCGACATCGCTGTTGCTCCCGCCCGTATAGTGCCGCGCGGTGAGCAGGCCGGTGCTGCCGCTAAAGGCGTCTTCCGCCTCGCTGCCGGTGCCGATGCGCCAATCGCTGCCCAGCCGCAGCGCCTGATTGCGCCCCAGCGGCGGGCGCAGCTCCAGCTTGCCGCCGATGCCGGTGGAGGGGGTGGCGTATTCATTCAGCACCTCGCGATAGCTGGTGGAGCTGATGGTAATGCTGTTGAAATCGCGCCCCTGCACATAGGCCAGCGCATCAAACTGCCACGGCCCGCGCCCCACCAGACGCAGGCTGAAATCCTGCCCCCGCGAGCCGCTATCGGCCCCGGCAAAGCGCAGGGTGCGGTTATCATCATAGGCGAGGCCCCGCGCCTGCAGCTCGATATCGTGGCTCAGCGCCAGCACCGCGCGGGCGCTCAGCGACCAGCTTTCATAGCGGGCGCGCACAGAGGCGGGCACGCGCTGGCTCAGCGGGGTCGTCCAGAAGCCCGCGCCGCGATCCCAGCTGCCCGAGAGCACGGCAAAGCCACGGGAGCCGAGCTTGGGCGCATAGCTGCCGCTCAGGTCGGTCTCGCCGCGATCATCGCTGAGGATGCCCGCATTCAGCAGGCCAAGCTCATCGGCATTGGCGCTGGTAAGATCGATAATGCCCGATACCGCGCCCGCGCCAAAGGCCCCCGAGCCCCCACCGCGCGTGACCCGGGCCGATTCCAGCCGCTCGGGCGCGATGGCGGATAGCGGCACATAGCCGAAGAACGGATCGACCATCGGCACACCATCGAGCAACACCAGCGTGCGGCTGGCAGCATTGCCCCCCAGCGCGCGCAACGTCACCCCTTGCGCGGATGGGTTGGACGAGCGGCTGTCGGAACGGCGGAACTGCTGAAAACCCGCCACCGAACCCAGCGCATCCTCGATCCGCCCCGATGGCGCGGAGGTGAGCGCGTCTCGATCAATCGTGTCGACATCATAGGCCGGGGTGGCTGGCGTGTCGGACAAGGCGCGCCCGGTGACGATAATCGTGGATTCGGGGATCGCGGGTTCGCCTTGGGCCGCGCTGGCCTGCGCCAAGGCCGCGCCCGGCAGCGCCATACTGGCCGATGCCATCAGCAACGGAAGAAAATGGCGCGCACGCCCAGTCAAACCCGGCATCCCCTGATACTTTCTTTCTGAAACCAGTCGCGGCGGCACCCTTGGACGGGCCCGCAATTTTCACGACCGGCTGGCTTGTTCCCCGAGAACCAGCCAGCCGCTTACAGCTGGCTTAATCCTCGCCGCCCGTATGCCGCTTCAGCTCGTCGCCAGCAAGTGTAACGATATGGAGCAGATTGGTGGCCCCCGGCGTGCCGAAGGGCACCCCCGCCATGGTAATCAGCTTCGAGCCCGCCTCGCCAAAACCATGCCGCAGCGCCATGCGCTTGCCCTTGGCGATCATCTCCTCGAAGCTGCCGATATCGCGGGTCTGCACCGCAAAGGCCCCCCACAGCAGCGCCAGGCGACGCGCGGTTTTCATCGAGGGCGTCAGCACCAGCATCGGCACCGAAGGCCGCTCGCGCGCCACGCGCCGCGCCGAGGAGCCCGAGCCGGTGAACACCACGATCCCCGAGATCGGCACCGTATCGGCTATCCCCGCGCAGGCCAGCGACAGCGCATCGGCGGTGGTGGCATCGGGGCGAACCTCGGCGAGATGGATGCGGCGCTTGTATTGGGTGTCAGCTTCCACCTGCATGGCGATGCGGTGCATGATCGTCACCGCCTCTTCGGGCCATTGGCCAGCCGCGGTCTCGGCCGAGAGCATCACCGCATCGGCCCCATCATACACGGCATTGGCGACATCGGAGACCTCGGCGCGGGTGGGCGCGGGGCTCTCGATCATCGATTCGAGCATCTGCGTCGCCACGATCACCGGCTTGCCCGAACGGCGCGTGGCATCGACAATGCGCTTTTGCAGCGGCGGCACTTCCTCGGGGTTGAGCTCCACCCCCAGATCGCCGCGCGCCACCATGATGCCATCGGAAAGCTCGATGATCTCCTCCAGCCAGGTGATGGCCGCGGGCTTTTCGATCTTGGCCACCAGCCACGGCCCGCCCTCGCCATGCCCGGCAATCAACCGCCGCGCCTCGGCCACATCCTCGGGCCGCTGCACAAAGGATAGCGCAATCCAGTCCGCCTGTTGCTCCACCGCGAAATCAAGGTCGCGCCGGTCCTTCTCGGTGAGCGCGGGAATGGGGATCACCGCATCGGGCACATTCACCCCCTTGCGATCGGATATCGGCCCGCCCACCTCGGCCGAGCACAAAATCTCGGCATCGGAGGCGCGGATCACCCGCAGCCGCAGCTTGCCATCATCGATCAGCAGGCGCTGCCCCGGCTGGAGAATGCCGAACAGCTCGGGATGCGGCAGGAACACGCGGGTGTCGTCGCCCGGCTCTTGATTGCGATCCAGCGTGAAGTGCGAGCCATGGCGAATCACCGCGCGGCCATTCTGAAACGCGCCCACCCGCAGCTTTGGCCCCTGCAGATCGCACAAGATGCCAATCGGCCGGCCCAGCACCCGCTCTGCCGCGCGGACATTGGCGATGGTTTGCGCGTGGGTGGCATGATCGCCATGGCTCATGTTCACCCGGAAAGTATCCACCCCGGCGTGCAGCAAGCGCTCGATCATCTGCGGCGAGCTGCTGGATGGCCCCAGCGTGGCGAGGATCTTCACCTTGCGCCCGCGCGTGCCGCCCCCCCGTTGCTGATCGGCCAGATGCGAAGCAGAATGCTGCTGGTGAGCGGGCTGATGCTGATCCGACACGAAGTTCTCCTCATCGAGCCCAAACGCGCTATGGCTCACACCCGCTATGACAAAGCATGGCCCCAAACCCAAGGACCAATGCCATGAATATGAATGTATCGCCCGATCCGCTAGACCAGCTAAGCGACGCCGCCGCCGCCGGGGCCTTCCGCCACCTTGTGCGCCATCTGCGCCACCGCCACGACGCGCAAAACATCGACCTGATGGGCCTCTCCGGTTTCTGCCGCAATTGCCTCGCCGACTGGATCATCGAAGCCGGTGCCCCGCTGGATAAAGCCGCCGCCCGAGCGGTGATCCACGGAATGCCCGCTGCCGAGTGGAAGGCACGCTACCAAAGCGAAGCGAGCGCAGAGCAGCTGGCGCGGATGGAGGCAAGTTTGGCGAAGAACGGGTAGGGGAAAGGGGTTAGACTTGGGGGCGTTACGCCCCCAAACCCCCGGGACTGTCAGCCTTGGCGCATCGCATCGGCGTGGTGCCTTGCCGCGCAGCGGCTATATCGCCTGCGGCGCTGCGACCTTGCTCCATGGCCGAACCCCAAGCGCAACGCCGACAGGTTTGGGGTGCAGGGGTGTAACACCCCTGCTCTATCCTCTTCCGCTGGGGACAACCCACTCGCCATCTTCCCCCGCTTGTCCTGACAGTCTATCTGCCCGGCCAACCGATTCCCTTACCCCACACCGGAGACCCCACCATGGCCGAAACCGCCGACGACCGTTTGCGCCTTCTCATCGAGCGTGTTGAGCGCCTTGAGGAAGAGAAGAAGGGCATCGCCGACGATATCAAGGATGTTTATTCCGAGGCCAAGGCGGTGGGCTATGATGCCAAGATCATGCGCCAGATCGTGCGCCTGCGGAAGATGAAGCCCGACGATCGTCGCGAAGCCGAGATGATGCTTGAAACCTACAAGAACGCGCTCGGCCTCGAATAACCCGCTCAGAAATCCACTTTCGCGCCAAAGCGGAAGTAGCGGCCAATGAAGTTCTGGTTCGCCCACGCCGGGTTGAACTGATAGCTCTGAAAGCCCGCCGTCGGATCGAAGGGCGGCGGGCTGTTCAGCAAATTCAGCACATTGCCATAGACCGTGACATGATCGGCGATCTTCCACGAGGCGGCCAGATCAAGATCGAAGGTGGCGTTGATCTGGGGGCGCACCGGGGTCTGGTCGAGATAGGTGGCCTGCACCCAGGGGATATCGGCCGAAGTATCGGCATAGCCGCTGGTGTAGTTGGCCGTGAGGGTGACACTGCCCTTGCCGGCAAAATCCAGCGTATTGGCCCATACCCCCCGCCAGCGCGGCGCGCCCGAGCAGGAGGTGATGTTGCAGGGGCTGAGCGTGCCAGCATAGACCTGCACCGAGCCATCCGCCTGCGTTTGCTGCAGCTTGATCAGATAGGAGGCGTTGAAGCGGCTGATCAGGCTCAGCCCGTGGGTTAGCGGCACCCGCGCGGTGGCGGCGAAATCGATCCCCGATCCCAGCTCCGACAGCTCGTTGGCATAAGAACCCAGCACATCGCCGATCAGCGGCAGGGCATTGGGGTTCATCGGGTCGGGGTTGCCCTTGGTGACGGTGATGCCCGGAATATTCACCACGCCGTTGTTCAAATAATACTGGTCGAACACCGCCTGCGTGGGGGTGATGCCGGTGATGATCCGCGAGATCTTCGTGTGCCAGTAGTCCACGCTGAAGCTGAGGTGGTGGCTGGGGGTGATCACCGTGCCCAGCGAATAGGTTTGCGATTTTTCCGGGCTGAGGCCGGTGTTGCCCGCCGTGGTCAGCCCATAGGCATATTGGCCCGAGGCCCCGCCGTAATAGCCGGTGTGGCTGGCGTGGGCGGCGCAAAAGGCGGTGTAGACCGCGCAATTGATCTGCCCGATCACAAAGCCGGTGGTCGGCGCGGCGAACAGCTCGGAGAAGCTCGCCGCGTGGAAGCCCCGGCTATAGGTGCCGCGCAGTTTGATCTGCTCAATCGGCGAGAACTGCGCCTCGAACTTGGGCGAGAAAGCGCTGCCCCCCACCGAATAGCTGTCATAGCGCCCCTCGGCCTTGACCAGCAGGCTGGGCAGGATCGGCAGCGCCACCTCGTAATAGGCGGAAGCAACCCGGCGGCTGCCCGAGGCGCTCACCGAATTGATATCGAAGTAGCGGTTATAGGGGTTAACATCGTTGGCCGGGTTGGCGCTGGGGCTGTTCACCCCCTCGAAGCGATAGGCCGCGCCGATAGCGACATTGGCCTTGCCGCCCGGCAGCGTGAACACATCCTTGCTCAGCGAGCCCGAAATCTCGCTCAGCCGCGAGGTGCTTTTCTGATGCACCGTGGGAGCGAGATACTGCAGCGTCTCGGGCGAATTGGCGCTTTGATCGGCGAAATTGTAGCCGCCGGTGGCGATCAGGTTGAGCAGGTTCTGGGCATTGATAAAGCCGTTGTAGGTGTCGTTCAGGTCGATCCACGAGGTGGTGCCCTCGATGTCGTAGTTCCATCCCGTCCCGAAATCGCCGGTCAGGCCAGCCGAAAAGCGATAGGTCTTGGCGTCGGTCTGCACATTCTCGGGCTGGGTGGAAACCTGCGAAAGCTGCGCGTATTGCCCGCTCGCCGCATAGGGATTGTTGGGGTTGAGCGTGCCATTGGCGGCGTTGCAGCCAGTGTGTGCGGGATTGGCATTGCCCACGCCCTGCGGACAAACATAAATCGGCAGCAGCAGCGGGGCGAGGAACACCTGCTGGCCACCCGCCGCCGTTTCCCAATCGAAGGCGCGCGGGGCGCTGATCGTGGCCTCGGTCTTCACCTCGTAGAAATTGGCCATGGCGGTAAATTGCGCGCGCGAGCCGACATCCATGGTGAAATGCGCGCTGGTGCCCAGCCGATCCACGGCGGGCGCATATTGCGCGTATTGGTTGAGGAAATCCTGCTGGCACACCTGCGCCGGGGCGACCACGATCGGTTGGCCAGCCGCGTTCAGCGTGGTGGTAGAGCGCCGCTGCCTGGCCGTGAGGGTAATCTCGTTAAGCCCCTGGCACCCCGCAGTCGTGTTAATCAGCTGATAGCCGCCCGTCAGCCCATCGTGCAGATTATAGGGCGCGGCATAGCCCACCTGCGTCTCGCCAAAGCCGAAGATACCGCCAAAAAACTGCACGCCATTGGAGATGGCGTTGATCTCGCACACCCCCTGCGCGCTGCAGATAGAGCTGTGATTGGCGGTGTTATAGGGATAGCCGCGCTGGTTCATCATCAAGGGATCGTTGCGCTGCGCTTCGACGTTGACGTAAAAATTATAGCCGTCGCGGCTCAGCTTGCCAAAGCCATAGGTGCCCGAGAAGCGCCGTTCGCCCGCATCCCAGCTTTGCGACACCCCGCCCGAAAGATCGAGATGCAGCCCGGTGATCTCCTTCTTCACCACCACATCGACCACGCCCGCCACCGCATCCGAGCCATAGGTGGAAGACGCGCCATCCAGCAGCACATCGATATGATCGACGATGGCATCGGGAATGGTGTTGCTATCGACAATGGTGCGATAGCCATCATCGGCCAGCGGATAATAGGCGGTGCGGAGGCCGTTGAAGAGGGTGAGGGTATAGGCGTCGTTGAAGCCGCGCAGCGAGATCGCGCTGGCACCGGGGGCAAAGGCCCCCGTCGCCGTCCAGCTGGTAGGGTCGGTGCCGGCATTATTGGCGGGCAGGGCCTGCAGCGCGCCGGAAACGGTGTTGATGCCGCGCTGGTCCAGCTCGTCGGCGGAAAGGCTCATCACCGGCGATACGGTTTGCACCGAGGCGTTGCGAACAATCGAGCCGGTGACGATAATCACCTTGTCGTCCAGCTTGGTGGCAGCGGCACTCTGGTCGGATGCGTCTGCGGCAAAGGCACTCGCTCCGCCCAGCACCGCTCCCAACACCGCCAAGCCTACCCCAGCCCTCAGCCCAATCCCTGTTTTCATGCATACCCCCGTGCCTGGGGCAGTGGTAGCCAGCCGCCCCATTTCCGCCCCTGCCGAATGGGCGCGGCCAGACCCCCCTGAGCCCAGCCGCGCATCGGGCGCGGAAACGATGGCCGATCATGCCTTATACCGTAGAACTACGTAATCCCACGAGCAGGGGAATGAACAGATTTGTTGCGCCAGCCGGATTAGCTCTCGGCAAGGCCAAAAGGCGCGGCGGTGCGGCGGTGCTCGTCGGCAATGATTTCGCGCCCGATGGGCGGCGCGGCGCGGGCCACGCAATCGGGCCGGTGGCACAATCGGCACGACACGCCGATCGGGCTCGCCTCCACCCGGCGCGGATCGACCCCTTCCGCATAGACCAGCCGCGCGGCATCCTCGGCGGCGCACACCAGCGCCACCGCCCGCTCCACCCGCGCCCGGCCATGCGCGCCGCCGCCGCTCTCCACCGTGCGCGCGATCGAGAAAAAGCGCTGGCCATCGGGCAGCTCCAGCCATTGCGTGATAATTCGCCCCGGCGTGGCAAACACGCCATGCAGGCTCCACAAGGGGCAGCCGCCGCCATGCGCGGCAAAGGGAAAGCCCGCGCCATCCAGCCGCTTGGAGACATTCCCCGCGCTATCCACGCGGGTGAAGAAGAAGGGCACGCGGGCGGCACCCGGCTTGTTCAGCGTGGTGAGACGGTGCGCGGTTTGCTCGAAGCTGGTGCCAAACAGGCGCGCGAGTGCCTCGATATCATAGCCCCGCTCCTCCGCCGCGCGGGCAAAGCGATCATAGGGCATCACAATCGCGGCGGCGACGTAATCGGCCAGCGCCCGCCGCAACAGCACCTGCGCGGTGGGCGTGGCCAGCACCTGCGCGGTGGGCGTGGCCAAGCCACTCTCGCGCACCAGCGCGCCGATATCCGCCCGGCACTCGCTATACGCCACCTGCAGCGCCAGCTGAAACGCGCGGGTCGGGGTGCTCAGCGTGTCGTCGAGCAGCAATTGCTGGTTGTGCCGGTCGAAGCGGCGGATCGCGCCCATCATCACATGAGCGGGCAGCAGACGGGTGCGGATGCCATGGCGCTTGGCGAGATAGGCCTGCGTGTCGCCCGCCTCGGCAATACCGGCGGCAATGGCCTCGCCGCGCGCATCCAGCGTGGCGAAGAAATTGCGGTGCGCGGCGAGAAAGCGGCGGGTCTCGGCCACCGGATCGGGCGCGTCGCCACTGCCACCCGCGCCCTCGCCCCGATCCGCCAGCGCGGCCTGCTCGCGGGTATAGGCGCCATAGACCCGCAGCAAAGCCTCCGAGATGCCGGGAAACGACGCAGCCAAATCGGCCACCTCCAGCGCGGGCAGATCGATATCGGCAAATATCGGATCGCGCAGCACCTCGCCCAGCCGCCGGGCATAATCGGCGCTGTCGTCCACCGCGAGATCGGCGATGTCGAGCTGATACGAGCGCACCACCCGCAGCAACAGCTCGGCGGTGACCGGGCGCTGGTTGCGCTCCAGCAAGGCGACATAGGAGGCGGATATCTCCAGATCGTCGGCCATCGCCTGCTGGGTCAGCCCCAGCTCGCGGCGCAGGCGCTTCAGCCTAGGCCCCATATACAGCGGGCGGCCGGAGAACTTGGCCCCCGATTTGGGGCCGGGCTTAACGGGTGGGCGTGAGTCTTGCGACATGGGCAAACCTTGGGGTTAACGCTTGATGCGGTTCTTGTCGCTCCTGCACAACTATACAAGTAAAATCTGTAAAGTTTTACAACGCCACTCCGCAGCCCCTTTCCCCGCCCCCGCATTCAGCCTAGCCGCGCCCCACGCAACAGCTATTCCACCGGAGCGATCCCATGACCTATCAGCAGAGCATCACCACCGCCAAAGAGACCATCACCAGCAATGGCGCCCCCTGGGCCGGCATCGAAGCCGAGTCCGTTGTGCGGATGCGCCTGCAGAATCGCTTCCACACCGGCCTCGACATCGCCAAGTACACCGCCAAGATCATGCGCGCCGACATGGCCGCCTACGACGCCGATCCCGCCAACTACACCCAGTCGCTGGGCTGCTGGCACGGCTTCATCGGGCAGCAGAAGCTGATCTCGATCAAGAAGCACTTCGGCACCACCAAGGGCCGCTACCTCTATCTCTCGGGCTGGATGGTTGCCGCGCTGCGTAGCGAATTCGGCCCGCTGCCCGATCAGTCGATGCATGAGAAGACCTCGGTCTCCGACCTCATCAACGAGCTGTATGTCTTCCTGAAGCAGGCCGACGCCCGCGAGCTGGGCGGTATCTTCCGCGATCTCGACGCCGCCCGCGCCGCTGGCGACACCGTCAAGGCCGCCAAGATCCAGCACCAGATCGAGAACTACGAAACCCACGTCGTTCCCATCATCGCCGACATCGACGCCGGCTTTGGCAACGCCGAGGCGACCTACCTCCTCGCCAAGAAGTTCATCGAGGCCGGCGCTTGCTGCATCCAGATCGAAAACCAGGTTTCCGATGAAAAGCAGTGCGGCCACCAGGACGGCAAGGTTACCGTGCCGCACGAGGACTTCCTCGCGAAGATCCGCGCCGTGCGCTACGCCTTCCTCGAGCTCGGCGTTGACGATGGCGTGATCGTTGCCCGCACCGACTCGCTCGGCGCTGGCCTCACCAAGCAGATCGCCTATGTCCGCGAGGCTGGCGATATCGCCGATCAGTACAACAGCTTCCTCGACGTCGAAGAAGTCGATCCCGCCAATGTCGGCCACGGCGACGTGCTGATCGCCCGCGACGGCAAGCTGGTTCGCCCCAAGCGCCTGCCTTCGAACCTCTATCAGTTCCGCTCGGGCACCGGCGAAGACCGCTGCGTGCTGGACAGCATCACCAGCCTGCAGAACGGCGCCGATCTGCTGTGGATCGAGACCGAGAAGCCGCACATCGGCCAGATCGGTGGCATGGTGAACCGCATCCGCGAAGTCATCCCCAACGCCAAGCTGGTCTACAACAACTCGCCCAGCTTCAACTGGACGCTGAACTTCCGCCAGCAGGTGTTCGATGCCTATGTCGAAGCCGGCAAGGACGTTTCCGCCTATGATCGCGCCCGCCTGATGAGCGTCGACTACGACGGCACCGAACTCGGTGCCGAGGCCGACGAGCGCATCCGCACCTTCCAGCGCGACGCGGCGGCCCAGGCCGGTATCTTCCACCACCTGATCACCCTGCCGACCTACCACACCGCCGCGCTCAGCACCGACAACCTCGCCAAGGAATATTTCGGCGAGCAGGCCATGCTGGGTTATGTGAAGGGCGTGCAGCGTCAGGAGATCCGTCAGGGCATCGCCTGCGTGAAGCACCAGAACATGTCGGGCTCCGACATCGGCGACGATCACAAGGAATACTTCGCCGGTGAAGCCGCCCTCAAGGCCGGTGGCGCCCACAACACGATGAACCAGTTCGCGGCATAAAGCCGCGGGGGAACCAGTTCGCGGCATAAAGCCGCGGGGGAACCAGTTCGCGGCCTGAAAACCGCCACTGGCAAACCTTTTCGCGGTCGTTAACCTTGCTGAAGAGTGGCTTGCGGTATTAGCTATCGCAGGCCACTCTGGCAGGGGCCACCAGCCAATAGTCCGGCGCTTATCCGCGCCAATGAGGAGCCAAACGATGAGCGAACCCGCCCGTGCCCGCGCCGTCCTCTCAACAGAGGACTTCAAGCTGATCCGCGAGGCAGTATTATTCTATCTGAAGGCCCATGAGGATGCGCCCGAATCGGTGAAATTCTCAAACCTTTATCACCGGCTTGGCAGCGCCGCCGGGCGCTGACCTGCCGGTTACCCGGTTAACAGTCTCCTGGGGAGGAGAGTAGGCCCGTCGCGCCCCCAGGAAACTGGAATCAGGCGTGGCGGGCCTTTTATTGGGCGAAAAGGGCAGGATTTTCGGGGGAAGGATAAACGCAGGGGGGTCACCCCCCTGCACCCCAATACTGTCAGCCTCGCGCTTCGGGTTCGGCCATGAAGCAACGTTGCAGCGCCGCAGGCGATATGGCCGCTTCGCGGCATAGCGCGACGCTGCAATGATGCGCCAAGGCCGACAGGTATGGGGGTTTGGGGGTGTAACACCCCCAAGATTTATCTCTTTCACCAATCCCCCTACTGCACACACCCACGCAACAACGCCATCGCCCGATCGCGCACCCCCCGCTCCGCCAACAGCGCCTGCGCCAGAATCGCCGCATCATGCCGCGCTTCGCCGTTCAGCCGCGCACCCACCGGGTCAGGCGTTTCCGGCAAGCTGGCCACATCCACACAGCCCACCGGCACCGCGCGATCCACGGCAACCACCCGCACCCGGCCCGCCACATCGCCGCGCGGCGGCTGAAACACCGCGCACCCCGCCAGCGCCATGGGCAGCATCAGCAGCGCCATTCCCAGCAAAATCCGCAGTATAACCGCCCTCACAGCACACCCCTCGCCGCCATCACCGCCTCGGGCGTGCGACAACCTGCCTCTGGCGAAAGAGTGGCGGCCGCCCGCGAGGGCTCCTCCGCCTCGCGCCCGATCCGCGCCGAAAGGCTGGCGTTTCCAGCATCGCGCGCCATCGCGGCAGCCAGCGCCGCCCGCGCCGCCGCCACCCGCGCGGCCCCCTCGCGTTGCAGCTCCTCAATGCTGGCGTTCTGCCCGGCAATCCCCGCGCGAAGCCCGCCCGCCATCTGCTGCTCCGCGCGAAAGGCCCCCTGCTCGGTGGCGAAAGCCTTCTGCCACCCAGCCATTTCCTTCGCCTCGCGCCCGGCCTCGGCATCGCGCGCGTGCCGCTGCCAGCCATTGGCCGCCAGCGAGGCGAGCAGCCCCGCCAGCACCAGATGAAACGGGCTCTGCCCCACCCATTCGATGGTGGCGGCAAGGCTCCCCATCAGCCGCTTCCACCAGTTCGAGACACCGAGCAGCATCCACAGCGTTTCAAACATGGCGCACCCCCTCACAGGGTTCGGCGAGGCATACAAACGCGGCTTGCATCGGCAACACTCCCAATCGGATATATCGCTAATCGCGATTCTCCATATTGGTTAAATCAAACCCCGGCCTGTAGGACAGCAAAAGCCGCAATCCGGCAGCACTTTTCCCTCCGCGTGGCCTGAGAGGAAGTAGTTGAAGGGTTTAGGCTTGGGGGTGTTACACCCCCAAACCCCCGGAAATGTCAGCCTTGGCGCTCCCCATCAGCCTCGTGCTCTGCCGCGAAGCGGCTATAATAGCCTGCGGCGCTGAGACGTTGCTCCATGGCTGAACCGACGCGCAACGCCGACATTACTGGGGTGTAGGGGTGTAACACCCCTGCAATTTCCCCTTATCACCGCGATTCCCCTTCAGCCCCTACCCCGGCCTCAACCGATGCCGATTATCCTCCACCAGCTTCTGCAGCCAATCGCGGAAGGCGCGGATTTTGGCGAGGTGGCGGGTATCCTTATGCGTCACCACCCAGAAGCTGCGGGTCAGCCGCCAATCGGGCAGCAGCTTCACCAGATCGGGGTCCTCCTCGCCCAGGAAGCACGGCAAAATACCGATCCCGGCCCCGGCGGCGATCATCTTCTGCTGTGCGCGGATGCTGGACGAGCGCAGGCTCGGCGTCAGGCCGGGCTGCAATTCGTCAAGATAGTTGAGCTCGGGCGCATAGAGCAGATCGGGGATATAGCCCACCAGCCGAAAGCGGTGCAGCAGCTCGCGGTGATCCCTGGGGATCTTGGCCGGGGTGAGATATTTGGCTGGCCCATAGAGCTGCAGCGCATATTCGGCGAGCTTGCCCGCCACTACCGGCCCGGCCTTGGGGCGCGAGAGGGTGACGGCGATATCCGCCTCGCGCTTCGATGGGCTGAGGAAGCCATTATTGGCCACCAGATCAATCGACAGCAGCGGATAGCTGGCAGAAAATTCGTGGATGTTCTGCGCCACGAGGCAATTGCCGAAACCCTCGGAAACGCTCACCCGCAGCAGCCCCGCCGGGCCACCCGCCCCAGCGGTGTTTTCGGCGATTTGCGCGGCGGATTGCTCCATCGCCTCCACACTGGCGAGCATCGCCTCGCCCGCCTCCGTGAGGATTTGCCCGGTGCGGGTTTGTTCGAAAAGACTGGTGCCCAGCCGCGCCTCCAGCCGCCGCAGCCTTCGGCCCAGCGTGGTTGGGTCCACCCCCATGGACGCCGCCGCCCGGCTGATCTGGCCAGTGCGGGCAATGGCCAAAAAGGCCTGATAATCGTTCCAGTCTGTCGCCTGCATATTTGCAGGTGAGAGTCGCAAAATATTCGATTGCCTGCAAGATATTTTGTTCTCAGGGGGTGCGATCACGCATTAGTCCTCACTGGGAAGGTTCTTGAGAATGGCCGCTGCCGAACAGATCGCACAATCCCCCGAAGCGCAGGAAATCGCCGCTCTTATTGCCCGCTCGCGCGCGGCGCAGGCCCAGATCGAGAACTACACGCAGGAGCAGGTCGATCGCCTGATTCGCGCCATGGTGTGGGCTGTTGCCAAGGAAGAGACCTCGGCCATGATAGCCCAGCACACGGTCGATGAAACCCAGCTCGGCAACTACGACGGCAAGTTCCTCAAGATCTTCCGCAAGACCCGCGCCACGCTGATGGACATCATCAACGACAAGTCGGTGGGCATCCTGGAGGAAGACAAGGCGCGCAACATCATCAAGATCGCCAAGCCCGTTGGCGTGATCGGGGCGCTCTCGCCCTCCACCAACCCCGAGGCGACCCCGGTGATCAAGGCGATCAGCGCGGTCAAGGGCCGCAACTCGATCATCGTCGCCCCGCATCCCCGCGCCAAGCTGACCAACAAGCTGATCTGCGACCTGATGCGCGATGCCATCGTCAAGATGGGCGCTCCCGCCGATCTGGTGCTCAGCATCGATGTCCCCTCGGTGGAGAAAACCAACGAGCTGATGCGCCAGTGCGACCGCGTGCTGGCCACCGGTGGTTCGCCGATGGTGAAGGCGGCCTATTCCTCGGGCACCCCGGCGCTGGGCGTGGGCGTGGGCAACGCGGTGATTACCGTGGACGACACCGCTAATCTCGACGACGCCGCCGAGAAGATCCGCATCTCGAAGACCCTCGATCTCGCCGCCTCGTGCTCGTCGGATAACTCGGTGGTGCTGTTCGACGCGATCTACGAGCCGATGCTGGCGAAGCTGGTGGCGCAGGGCGGCTATGTCACCTCGCCCGATGAGAAGACCAAGCTGCAGAGCGTGATCTGGGTCGATGGCCACATCAACGCCAACGTCGTGGCCCAGCCCGCCGAGAAGATCGCCGCCATGGCCGGCTTCGACATCCCCGAGGGCAAGACCTTCTTCATCGTCCCCGAGACCGGCGCCGGCGCCGACTATCCCTTCTCGGGCGAGAAGATGACCGTCACCATGGCGCTGTATCGCGTCAAGAACATCGACGAGGCCATTGCCCTCACCAACAAGATCCAGGCCTATCAGGGCCAAGGCCACAGCTGCGGCATCTATTCCACCTCGGACGAGAACATCCTCAAGCTGGCCTATGGCACCCGCACCAGCCGCGTGATGGTCAACCAGCCGCAGGCCCCGTCGAACTCGGGCAATCTGTGGAATGGCATGCGCCAGACCTTCTCGCTCGGCTGCGGCAGCTGGGGCGGCAACGGCACCAACAACAACATCACCTGGCGCGATCTCATCAACGAGACCTGGGTGTCCAAGCCGCTCGCCACCCCCAAGACCCTGCCAAGCGACGAAGAGCTGTTCGGCAAGGACGTCATCGAGGCGTTGGCCTGATCCAATCCGCCGCCCCATGGTACAGGCCATGGGGCGGTATTCGTTTTAGGGCGCAAGTGGGATGCGCTGGCGCACCAAAGCGCCTATGCTGCGCGCCAATGGCCCACAGGGCACAGCGTCGATCAGGGGCCGCCATCTTGATGGGCAGTCCGAATGGAGAGGAAACCCATGAGCTTTGAGACCATTCTTGTTGAGCAGCGCGGCGCGGTCACGCTCATCACGCTCAACCGTCCCCAGGCGCTCAACGCGCTGAACACGCAGGTTCTGGAAGAGCTCATCGTGGCCTTCGCCGCCTTCGAGGCCGATCCCGGCCAGCGTTGCGCGGTGCTCACCGGCTCGGGCGAAAAGGCCTTCGCGGCGGGTGCCGACATCAAGCAGATGGCCGATATGTCCACCGCCGAATTCTACAGCACCGATTTCTTCTCGCGCTGGACCAGCCACATCGTGAAGGCGGTTCGCAAGCCGTGGATCGCGGCGGTGAACGGCTTCGCGCTGGGCGGCGGTTGCGAGCTGGCGATGATGTCCGATTTCATCATCGCCTCCGACAACGCCAAGTTCGGCCAGCCCGAGATCAAGCTGGGCGTTGCCCCCGGCATGGGCGGCTCGCAGCGCCTGACCCGCGCCATCGGCAAGGCCAAATCGATGGAAATGTGCCTCACCGGGCGGATGATGGGCGCGGTCGAGGCCGAGGCCACTGGCCTTGTCGCCCGCGTGGTGCCGCTGGCCGATCTGCTGGCCGATGCGCTGAAGACCGCCGAGACCATCGCCGCCATGCCGCCGCTCGCCGCCATGGCCAACAAGGAAATGGTCAACGCCGCCTTCGAGACCACGCTGGAGCAGGGCATTCTCTTCGAGCGCCGCGCCTTTCAGGTGCTCACCGCGACGCAGGACAAGGCCGAAGGCATGGCCGCTTTCGTGGAAAAGCGCCCCGGCAACTTCACGGGTCAATAAGCATCTGGCCAATAAGCATTTAGCGCCCCCGGGCGAAACTGGAGACACAATATGATCATCGCGTTTATCGGCCTTGGTAATATGGGCGGCGGCATGGCGGCCAATCTGGTTAAAGCCGGGCACAACGTGCGCGCTTTCGACCTTTCCCCCGAGGCGCTCGATCGGGCGCGCGGCAATGGCGCGGAAGGCTTCACCACCGTGCGCGAGGCCGTGGCGGGCGTCGATGCCGTGGTCTCGATGCTGCCCAATGGCGCGATCGTCGATAGCGTCTATTCCAACGACGTGCTGGGCCACGCCCCGGCCAGCGCGCTGCTGCTCGATTGCTCCACCATCGACGTCGCCACCGCGCGCAAGGTGGCCAAGGCCGCTGGCGAGGCAGGCTATGCCATCGTCGACGCGCCGGTTTCGGGCGGCATCGCGGCGGCCAATGGCGGCACGCTCACCTTCATGGTCGGCGGCTCCGATGATGCCTTCAAGCGCGCCGAGCCGATCCTCTCCGCCATGGGCAAGGCCGTGATCCACGCTGGCGACAGCGGCGCGGGCCAGGCCGCCAAGATCTGCAACAACATGCTGCTGGGTTCCTCGATGGTCGCCACCTGCGAGACCTTCCGCCTCGCCGAGCGCCTCGGCCTCGACCTTCAGACCTTCTACGACATCGCCTCGAAGGCCTCGGGCCAGAACTGGTCGATGACGTCTTATTGCCCCGTCCCCGGCGTCGGCCCGACAACCCCGGCCGACAATGGCTATCAGGGCGGCTTTGCCACCGCGCTGATGCTGAAGGATCTCAAGCTCGCCATGGCCGCCGCCAAGGATGTCGGCGCCGATGTGCCAATGGGTGACCTCGCCGAGAAACTCTACGCCAGCTTCGCCGAGGCCGGCAATGGCGGCGTTGATTTCTCCGCCATCATCAAGACCCTTTGATTGACAGAGAACGGGAAGTTCCAATGAAGATCGTCGTACCAGTGAAGCGCGTGCTAGATTACAACGTGAAGCCTCGGGTGAAGGCGGACGGTTCTGGTGTTGATCTTGCGAACGTCAAGATGAGCATGAACCCGTTCGACGAGATCG
>Ga0208507_1000531_pt1 | contig 24096 bp, 35 predicted proteins | sample CryBogCBH12Aug01_FD_184626 | JGI IMG/M metagenome (GOLD analysis project Ga0208507, IMG submission 184626) | Freshwater microbial communities from Crystal Bog, Wisconsin, USA - CBH12Aug09.1 (SPAdes) (version 2) | ecosystem: Environmental > Aquatic > Freshwater > Lake | place: Crystal Bog... | reverse complement strand
TTGAAGATAATGCCAGCACTTGACAAAGCTCGTCGTGCTGCTGGGCCAGAAGGTAAGCCTGTTGCTGATGCGCTACAAAAACTTCCTACGTTGCGTGATGAGTTCTATGGTAAATATAGTAACAAACCACTGACTCTTGCTAGCAAGATGCCCGAAGCTGACGTTCAGAAAGTTCACAATCTTCTGATGAAAGAGGATTTGAACCAGACAAGTTACAAGCATCTTCTTACGAACCAGAAGCAGAAAGAACTTTATGAAGCTACTCGTCAATCATTTGAACAGAAACAGAAAGACCAAATTGCTGCCGGTCAACAAGTAAGAGACTTCGACGCTAAGGGCAAGTCTTTCTTGCGTGATGCTAAAATCAATCCTTTCTACTATCCTTCCATTCTACGACCTGATGTTATCGATGCGATTCTAGAACGCAAAGGTGACTACAAGCGTTATCAGAATTTATTGCTTGAACATTGGGGCGGCAAGAATAGTGAAGTTGCACAACAAAAGTTGGAGGCACTAAAGATGAGCGGTGATGCCCGCCAACCTAATGCTACTCGCTTCGGTGCTAACCGACTAACAGAAGGTGTTGGTTTACCTGAAGAATTGCGTGTCAAAGACTTCTCGAAAACTATCTCGAAATACTACAACAAAGTTGCTACCGACAGAGCATGGCATGATTTGGTTGAAAAGAATCCTGTAGTGTCACATCTACTTGACCCGAAGAATACTGACGGTGTTGCACACGAGTTTAATGGCATTGTCAGTGACATTAAGGGCGAGCCATTCGACAAGAACGCTGGTCTGTTGTCATCGGTTAATCGTGTCTTTACGAGTGCTCTACTCGGGCCTATGACTAACATCCATATCGGATGGTCAACTATCTTTAATCCTTTTCAATATATCAAGGGAAGTGAATTAGCAACTGTGTATCCGAAGGCACTAGCGAATTGGGGAGAAGCAGCCGAGAAGATTTACCAGAATGGCTACAAGAGAAGGGACTTAAACACTCTGAAAGACATCACTGACTCTCAGAATACTTTCATCCAGAAGATGCAAGCTGTTTCCAGCCTGATTGGGAAGGTTAATGGAAGAGACTTTACTGACCGTGTTAGCAAGACTTTTGCACAAGCGTTTGGAGAACAGGTTGTTCCGTTGCGTATAGAGGGTGCAAGACAGGGTGATAGATGGTCACAAAAGTTGATGATGCAACTTGACCCGAACTGGACTAAAGAAAAGGTTTACAGCAAGGAAGAGATTTCCTCAATGTCATCCACGTTAGGAGGACTCATTCACGGTGCCCATGATTATAGGACTTTACCTGAACTGATGACCAAGGAAAGCTGGGCTCAACCTTTCTTGTCACTGCAAAGCTGGTCTGTCTCGCAAACTAACCAGTGGATGAAGCACGTTTGGGAACCTGCGATGGAAGGTAACTTTCAGCCACTGATGATGTCTACTCTTGGAGCAGCCGTTGGTGGTTATGTTATCCAACAGTTGCGTCAAACAATGATGGATAAAAAATCGGCTATCCCATCATTCACAGAGATACTTAACAGTAGGCGTGGAGCAAGCGGTAATGCTGGATTACTGGCTTACAACTTCATGCAAATGGCATCATTCACAGGATTCATGGGTATTGGTTCAAGTCTGGCCAAGATTGGTTTCGACGAAGCCTATAAGAACATACCACAATCAATGACATTTCCTCTTGATGAAGGTGTCAGCAGCATTAGCAAGCATATCTCTGACGCTTATTCTGCATGGGCACAACGTCCAACGGTTGATAACTTCATGCAAATCTTTCCTCAAGCCATGATTGACTTGGCCAAGGAGAATGTGCAAACTGCTCGTATTGCTGACAACTGGTTGTCTGACGCTGGAGCAAGCACTGCTAATGAGAATTACCGTTACAAACTGAACAATGCAGAAGCTGACTTACGCCGTTACAAAATGGTTGAAGGACAGCCGTATGACCAGCAAACTGAAACGGCCAACAATCCATACTTGAATATGGAACAGAAGAGTTTCAAGAGAACATCTGATGTTCGTGAAGCAGCACACGAAGTTCCTTCCCTGATTCAACTAGCTTTGACAAGAGCACAGGGTAACCCTGAAATCTTCAAGAGTCAGTTGGCGGCACTGAAACAGAACAGCTACCAAACAATGCCGTCACCAGAGAATCTGCCAATACAGTTTGGACGTTACTATCAGTATCTAGTTAAACTGTATGGCCCGGAAGTTGCCCAAGAAAGAATGAAAGACTACACCAAGCAGAATGCGATTAACAAAGTGAAGGAAGGGATGATTCCCTCACACCAATAGTTTACTGCCAGATTCTATCTTCGTCCTCGGACTTCAACGCTTCTAAATTGTCTCGGATGTAAAGGGCTACGTTAGACGTAGCTACATCCTTCTTCATTCCATTTTGCCACAAGTAGTGCAAGTAGGAAACAGGAACATCTTGCATCTGTAAGCCTTTATATTTACCGAAAGGCATCGGGTCTGTGTCTGATAATACGTTCATAATGTTTGTTTGATTTTCTCGTAGTAAAGAGTCTTTTCTTCTGTTGTTTCGCAGGTGTGCGTCACTGTCTTTATCTTACCCATATCCTGCAAACCGCTGAGAATTTCTTCGAGTTGCTGTTTAGTTACTCTGTCCCAGAATGTTGTAAATAGGTCAACAAAAGTTCTTGGTTCAATTCCTATCTCTGTTTCGATTAGACGAGAGACAGAAGCAAGAGGGTTAGTTCCCTCAAATACTAGGGCTAAGTGCATTGTCTTTTCTTCTTTCGCAAGCATCTCATCTGCCCTTTTGAAAGTCTCCAGCGGAATACGCATTTCTGTTGACTCCATGAAATGCAAACACATTGCAACCTTCATAGTGTGAATGTTGCGACGTGAGTAATATGCCTCAAGTTTTGGGGACTTTGAGGAACGCATAGAAGGGTTATCCTCAAACGCAACCCACCAATTTTGCAGCCACTCCATTGTTGCTGGTTCAATCTCAACCTGTCCGTATAGTTCAGTTAGTTTCTTGACATGAGCTATTAAATCATTACGAGCACTCTTTTGTTCTTCTGTTAATTCAGGAAGAAAAAACACTGACTTACGATTACGGGCTGCATAGATATAGAATGTTCGTGAGGAATAACCTTGAGATAGAAGCTTATCGTCAAAAGTGTCCTGCATGAAATCTGGATTTGTGGCTCCTAAAAAGTTAAGACACAATCTGCGTATCCTGTCCTTACCTTGAGTTTTGGTAACATATTCATAGTTGTCTCCACAATCATAAGCTTGAATTAAAAAGTTGACAAGTGATTCTGTATTCTTCCTGAACAAAGAAGCTATTTCTTCAAGACAGAAACAAAGAGAAGAATGTGAATAGACACGCATCCTATTGACACCAGTTGCATGGTCTAGTTCGTGATAGTTTACACGACGAATACAACGAGACATTGATTGGACTAGTGCTTCATAGGTCACTGCATCCGCTGCCATTGGTATTAATGCCACCGGTTCTGCAACCTGAGACTTGTCTCCTCCGTTTGACTCTTTGTTTGCGGCGGCTAGAGTGGCCTCGTGCATCATGTCTGCCAACTTCTGTTCTTCCTCGGACAAACCTTTAATTGACGGTTTAATATCCTGCAGCTTGTGGACAGATAACAATTCTGAAACAGGCCGTATAACTTGGCCTTTACCAATGCCTGGTTTTCCTACAAGAGTAACATAAAGATTGGGATATATTCTTCGATGTTCTGGCGGGCACCAGACACGTCGTTCCAGAGCAGCAGCAATAACGTAAACAAAACCCCAATCAATGTAATTCTGGGGTGAGGCTAAACCTTCGGTGTATTTCTGCCATTTATCCCAATTAGTCATACTTTAATTTCCTTCAAACCAAGAGGGTTCTTTTCGACCTTAAACGGTCTCCAATTAAATCCGGCAGAAGTTTCACTCTTCATAGCAAATATTGTGCCATCAAACGGTGATGTCATTGTTTGCTCAATAAAGAACTTCTGCAATTTACCACAACGTAGCACTTCATCTATAAGACACTGGCTCATCAAAGAGTCATGCGTATTCGCTAATAAATCATTCTCAAAGTAAGCCGAGCCATATATATCAAGAGCTTTTGTCACTTGCTCATTCAAGACTTTCGGCACACTAACACCAGAGTAACAACAAATTTCGGAATAGTTTTGCATATTTGCATATGCAACATTTGTTATTTCTCCCACAGTTGACTGTGGAATCCAAGCATAGTATTCTTTGAAGTCTCTCTCCGTGATATACGGTTGTGTTATCTGGTATGGATGTCCCAACAAGTTGTATAGTATCTTATCTCTAAGAATACTCCGTTGAACAGTGGCATGAAAATCTTCTTTAATTTCTGGAAACAAACGATGTTTCGTTGCAATGAAACGTTCAGAATCTGCTTTACTAATTAGTATCTTACCACCTGACTTGTCAAGAATATTCATCCGAAATGTCGGCGGCTGAATATCGTAGTTGCTGCTGTTACCAGTAATAGAAATCTTTCCTTCTCTGTTTATTAGAAAATAGCCAGATGAAACTGTCGGGCAATATACCTTGCCAGAGTAATTCTTAACTCTGGTGTTGCAGTCAGCAATAGAATTCTTACGGCTATTTATACCAACACAAAACACTTGTGAGTTAGAGTTATAGTTTAACGTCCCTTGCTTACCCACAAAGTGACAAAGTAATTTTACATAGTGTGCATTTCTATTAACAGCAGAGTAGTATGCCTCGCGTTTATGCAAGGCAGATATGTCTTTAGTTCCGTCCCAATGATGAAGTTCAGAAACAATTAATTCAAGGTTGCTTTTCGACAATGTAAAAATCCAGCTATCAAACTGCTTAATATCGCCAAAGTATTTTACAGTATCTTCCAAGTCAAATACTGTTATACAAGTTACTCCATGTGCATGAGAAGCCAGGTTATACCTGCAGTTTCCTTCATGCAAAATCTCTAGAAGTCTTTTAATCTTTCTCTGCCTCTTAAGACGAAAGATTACTTTAGGCAACATTTCGTTTGAACCATAAGCCTCAGACTTACACCAGTGTGCATCAGCTTGTATTGCAACAAGCAATTTAACACGCCAATCTTCTAGGTGAGTAAGGCCACCAATGTAATTACCGCTGGTCGGTATGCTCAATCTTTTGTTCCTAAAGACATTTATGGCACGACCACTGTGCTGCTCACCGTTACTCTCATACAGTATCTTATGATTCGGAGTTACCAGTTGGTTAACCTCGTCACCTAAAAACTGAATCATGTCACCTTCATAGTTAAAGACGTTCCATGCAGTTGGCTGTTCAAAACGTATTACACCATTATCATAAACAGCAATAGACTCTGTGCCGTTATACACTGATGCACTAACCCAACCTCGCTGTGTCAACAACATTGTTTCTTTATCGACACAGTGCTCTGTCTGCTTGCCAAGATAATAATATCGTTCTGTGATAGACCAGTTATCACTCGACCTGATGCAGGAATCAAGTGATTTCCAAAGTGGTGTTGTCTTTAGCTCTGGAATAGGACAAGACTTAATTTGTTCCATATCCAGCTCTTTCTCGTCCAAAATGAAACCATGTTCTTTCATTTTGCGAGGCCAAATATTACCCTCAAAGATGTGACAACAAATATATGTATGTGGCTTGATACCGTTGTCAAACAATGCACGATAATTACCAGCACGAGTTAGACGAGAAACTATCAAAGCTTCTGCTCCTGCTTGGTCAGTCTGCACGAAAATCTTACCATCGTCAGGATAGTAAATCTCACGCATTGACTTTTCAATATTTTGCAAATTGGAACCCCAGCGACCAAGGATTTTAGAGCTACTCAGACGGAATGTCTTGGTGCCGGTTAGCTTGTATGTCGTTGAATTTCTCATCGAGATTTTCTATATCTTCTACTAAATCTTCCCATGTGCAGATACCTAGATTACCAATCGTAACGCCATTTAATGTTAGGATATTTGATTGCGTTGAGTCTTTCATAAAGATGTTTGTGAGTCAGTGGCGCTAACTCTTTAAGACGAGAACACCCTTCACCCATCTTGCGCAAAGGAATAATAACAGCATCTGTCAAAACATTATCGATAGCACGGTCAATAATCCTTCGACACTCACTATCACTATCCGTGAAGTATCTAGCGCCACTGTTACAGAATTTATACATCACAGGAATAGGTATAGTGTTCGGATGTCCTAGAATAGAAGCCTGTCCATCCATAGATTTACCCATAACATCATAGCCAAAAAGAAAAACACAGTCTTTGTAGTGCTCACAACAACCGTTGGTAATACGATAGGGCAGTTCAATCAATGGTTTATCACTCATGCAAACTCCTGTTCCTCTGGTGGACACTCCAACAAAGAGTGTGTTCCATGCTGTCCATTATCGAGTAACCAAGGCACAAATTTGTAAGTTCCGTATTCTTTCTGGATAGTGCGATAGGCTAACACAAACTGTATCACTGGATTCTCTGGAAATTTTAGAGCTAACTTATACATTGCTTTCTTGCCAAGAGAAGGCTTCTGTGTTTTCAGGGAACGAGCAACTACCGGATAGCCTAACATATCATGGAAGTATGTTATGCACTGACTGTTAGAACCGGCAAACATTCCAGCCTTTCCTTTGATAGAACGCTTGATGTCAGCCATTGATTTTTCACCGATAAGTAGTCGTATGATACGGTCATACTGCATCATAAGTCTATCATTTTCTTTGGCGGCAGTTAAAACTTTTTCAGCCGAAACTCTAATACCTTGGAGAGATGTAATTAAGTATGGACGAATTGCGTCCATCGCACAAGAGATAGAGTCTGATAATCCGGGAACTTTGCGAGCATATTCTTGTTGTGCTTTGTAGACAAGTGCCATGGTGTAAACATCTTTACCACAGTAACGAAGACGAGCGTTCATCTGGTCAGGTGTCATGTAACCTTTTGAATCTTCATCTTTATGGAAGTTTTCCCATGTCCACAATGAAACACAATGACCAAGCGATTTTTCAATGTCGGGATAAATACGATGATTCGCTATCATCGTGTCATAAGTTTTGCCAACACAGATATGATACTTATGTGCAAGCACAAAGAAGTCAAAACAAGTGCCATTATGAGCGACAAGAGTATTGTCCCTAATAGCCACTGCCAACGCTCGAAGGATGCAATGATAAGAAGAGTAGGCAGGATGATACAAATAATCAAGCACAGGCACACTGTAAATATTAATGCCATCAAAAGAGAAAGCAAAGCACTGCAAATTTTGTTCTTCATAGTCAGTTTCTATATCAAAAAAGAGAATCTGTCCTTTTGTGTTAGTCAGTATCTTGATTACTTCTTGACTGTTAGGGTAGATTCGGTAGTTAGGTTGTTCCAATACGGCAGGAACTTTACCACCGTTACGGATAATTGCTTTACATTTAGCAACGTCCTTCTGCAACCAGAAAGCATAATTCCTACGGGAAGTCTTTCCATGTCTTTTCGTAGACTCGAAGTCATCCGTGTCTTCAACTTCATCGGCGGCATCAGGTGCATAGTCAGGATTTAGTGGGTTTAGTTTAACTTCTAGGTTCTTAAAGTCGAGAGCATCTTGTGGGAAGAAAGACGGGATAGCTGGTATGCCATTGTAGTAATAGACAGAGCCACGAATCTCGCCAATCGTATTGCCTCTTGATAGAGGAATCCACTTGTGACAAGCCGATTCACCTAGCAAAAGGATGCAGCGTGTGTCAGGTAAAAGAGGACAAGGGTCATCCGCTAATCTGACATCACACTGCATCTGATTGAAGTCCGGTCGCAAACACAAATCATTAAACAGACAGCCACCATTCGCGGACAGCAATGAAGCTTTGTCGAAGCGAGAAGGATTGCCAAGCACTACGGTGATACCGCAGTATTTAAGTTTTGGTTTGTTGCGGAGCATAACTTACTTATTCACCAGAATCTTCATCTTCTGTTTCTTCAAGGTCATCGTCACTATATTCGATACTAGCTGCGGCAGAGCAGCTTCGAGCTTGCCTTTAACCTCGGCAGTAACCTTCTGCAGCTCTTCCTCGTTCGTGACCTCAACATCGACATCAATAATGAATTGAATTGTTCCAGCTATCATAATTATTCTTTCGGTGCAGGATTTACAAACTCACCTTTAAGTTCAACAGACCATTTGCCATTGCCAAGAGCAACCGGAATAATTGAACTAAAGATAAACACAGCATCTTCTTTTACCTTCATAACCTTGCGGAACTCTTCCACAAAAGGTTTAAGGTCATTCTCGTCTAGGACGAGTGTTGGTTGAATTGTCATACTTTCTCTTTCTTTTTAACCGGCGGTTTCCAGATAGTCGCTTCCTGCGAATCAGCAAAAGCATAAGCTTTCTGCTTCGGAGGTTTAGGAGACTTCGGTATTAGTTGTTTAATTTTAGGCATAGAAAAATGCGTCGGTAATCACCGCCGACGCTCGGTTGTTAGCCTAGCCTACACCTGTGCAGGGCCATACACCGTTTCAACCTGCGGATAGTATGTAACCTGTTTCTGTCCAGTGATGGGGTCAACAAGAACAGTTCCAAGTTCACCAGCCGCCTTTTGTTCAGGGGTAGGGTCTTTGCGTTTCTCATTCGCTTTCGCGGACAAGAGAACCCACATCGTGACGTTAGTCAACGCCGATAGGTCAGGGTTATCCCAGTCAATAGTTGAATGGTCAATCTTCAACTTGTCAAAGAACTCAACTGCACGAGCACGCGCAGCTTTGGTCTTTTCTTCGTCACCAGTGACACCCGTCACTAAGTAATGTTTCAACGGTGTTCCAGCAGCAGTTACTGTTTCACTACCAACCTGAAACGTTTCAGGAGAAACAACTTCCAAGTCCAATGTGACCATTGGATTCTCTGTGCGTTTAGAAGCACCGAACTTCGTCTCAGCGATACGAACGATGTAGTTATCCTTGGGCCACTGTTGGTTCATATTCCATTTTGACATATGTTTGTAGTTGTCAGGTAGGACTGACGGCCATTCGCATTTATGTTTACTCAGGTAAAGACTGAGTGGCTTAACCCACAGTTGTATTGTGGGAAATTGTTATGATTGCTTACGCTGATACTTCCTGAAACTTTCGTAGTTAGCAGGTATGAATTTAGGCACGTTAATAAGTGAAGTGCCGCACTGTGCGAGTGAGTCAGGATAAGTCTGCCAAAGGTAAATAGACCGATGCTCCTCTGGAGTAGACCTGCACCACTCGTCAAGTGTAGCACGATTGATTGCAAACTTGTCCATGACTTCTTGTTCCTTGCCTCTAGCTGGCTTGGCAATAGCTGTGGCACGAAACCAATCAGTATAATGCGAGGCCATTTCGTCAACGAAACCACCACTCAATAGAGGTCGAACCTTACCATTGAGACGACCCTCGTCATCACGGTCAGGGACTTCGTGACAAATGTAAATAATATTGCAAGACAAAGCCTTGAGGCACATTGCAACTTCTGTCAAATAATCTATCTTACGGCCCCACTCCGCAAAAGGTTTAATCTTTCCGCTAGTATCAACAGCAGGGTCAGTCCAATAGCACGAATGAAATGCGGCTTGAATACCGGTGTTACCGTCAATAACAAGAGTCTGTTCGCTTGTCAACCTAAGCGCATCATTGTAAAGGAACTTTAACAAGGCTCCTTTCTTATCGCTTGGACGGGGCTTCTGCTCGTTGGTTCGGATGTCAACGTAAACTGGTGATTTCTTCGGACACAACTTGTCGATAAACTTGTTATCGTAGAAGGGAATTTCCGGGATATTCTTACCAATATGGGCAGTTAAGCCACGGTCATAAGACAAGAAGATTGGATTAGGAAAAGTCGTCGATGCCCAAGTCTTTGAAGTCTTCGGCTGACCTTGAATACCTATACGGTATTGGGAGTTGTAAGCACTATCATTTGTGTTGACAGCACCTTCGGGTATGAATGGATTCATTTGGTTTTTATGTTTAGTTTTTTCATTAGTTCCAAGACATCGGAACTCAAATGTTCAAGAGTGCTTGTGTTCAATAACACAGCATCAAATTGGTTGTAATTGTCCAGAGCAGTTTCTGACTCGTGTGTGTCAACCGCACCTGTATCTCTACAAACACGAACCACAATACCACCACAGGCTTTGACAGCTTCAACTTCATTCTGAAAGCGCACATCTGTAATAATGCAAATATCAGCATTACTGTAATAAACTTTACGTAAAGTTTTATCAATCCAGTAGTTGTGACCATTGAACTCTCTACGATAAACTCCAAGTGCTTGCAACAAGTTACGATACAAGCCCTTGTTATTCTCGATGTCAGAAACTTTAATCTTTAGCATCTGTGCTAATTCCAGTTTTAAGTCCTGCGCAAAAGCAAACTCTTGAACTATAAGATTTGTTCTGACTTTAATTAGTGACGCAACTGTGTTCTTGCCAGTGCGCTTCTTTCCTGAAATTCCTAGAATAATCATTGCTTATCCTTTCTCTCTGCTGCAAGTTCTTCTGTGAACTTTTCTGGATAACGTATACAAAGTTTCTCTATATTTTGTTCCATGACGGATTCCATAGTGGAGCCACAAGCTGATACCATAAGAGAAACATACCATAAGACATCGCCACATTCTTCGAGCAAGTTAGCAATATCAAGAGGTTGACCGTAGATGACGTGCTTCTTAATAGCGTCTCCAATCTCTCCTGTCTCGGACGACATACCCAAATGGGCATGAATAATGTGTCTGTGAGTAGACTGAATGTTTTTAAATGTTTCATAGTCTTTAATTACTGTTCTAAGTGCTTGTTGTTGGTATTCGTTTGGTGTCATATTTCTTTGTCTCTGTTAAGTGGGTCGTATTCTTGTTGTTTGAATTCGCGCTCTAGCATCATTAGTTCAATTGCAGTGTTGTTAGCAGAACATGGAATATAGAAAGAACAAGGATGGTATTTAAGCTGACAAGTATTCATTAGAATACCTTCTTTCTGTAACACTGTCCCGTCAGCAATTGCTGCTGATAACTGCTTGATGCGCCGCAAAAGACTAGCTTCAAAGTCTGCTATAATCTCATCCTTCATCTGAAAGACATCGCTGCGTTTTACAGCACACTCGGATACCTTTGGTTTAATAAAGATACCATCTATGAAAGCGCCAAAGTTTGTAGCTCCAATCTCACCTAACTGAGATTGTGGAAAGTGCCGGGCCATGAGTTTCAAACTAAGAGCATAGAAACGCAACTGTGAAGCCATTGCAAAGCTGGCAAGAAACTGTTTTGTGTCCCAAAAGCCTGTGAACTTCCAGTCTCCTATTGCCCAACCGCCACCTTTAATACGACCAATCTTGTCAATAGTGCCACAAAGGTTGACAGAGATAATCCCGTCATCGTAATAAGGAATAGAAAAAGTAACTTCTGTTGCAGGTGAACCATCTGGTTTAAGTAACAACTGAAAGCTGCCATCAACAGAAGCGTAATTAGTCCAGACATCATAACAAATGTAGTTAAAATGTCCACGGTCGGAGAAGTGTTCATCTTTGGTTTCCTTACAAACTTTGGGTTGGTCAAATACTTTGAAAGCTTCTTCTTTAGCCAGAGGAAGATTGCCTGTCTTGTATGCAGTGTCAAAATACTTGTGTCCAGCTATTCCGTAAACAATCTTATTGTTAAAGATTTTCTCGGAGTAACCTTCATGAATAACTCGCCACCAATGTAATAGACAAGATGAAGCGCGCAGAGAACTAGCGTTAATGTTTAGGTGTATTTTTTCTGACACAATGATTCACTTTCTCTTCTTAACAACTGAGCCTTTCAGGTAAGATAGGTCAAGACCAAGCTCTTTTAACTGGTCTAGCTTTGCCGAGAACTGTTTAGTGTTAGCGACAGGTGTGGGTTTGTGTGTTGGCTTCTGCGGCTTTGGGGCAAACTCTGGACGGACTACGTTGAAGTAAGGTTCAAAATGCTTGAGCAATTCAGCATCAGTCATCTTCTCCAACTCGTCTGCAGAACATTCGAGCAGGTCTTCAATTTTCATCAGGAGTAGAAGACCTAGTTCGTTTTGATAACTTTAATCTCGAAGGCTTTGACATTGTAGATGATGCCTTTCAGACCAGCTAGAGATGCTTTTACTTCTTCCATCTCTGCGGTTGTAAGTGCTAACTTGTCAATGTGCAAAGGTTTAGTGTGCCGCGAATCTTCAAGGTATTCTTCCAGCTCAATCTTCCATTTTGGAATCTGATTTTTCGGCATGACAGTTCTCGGCTTAAAGTCCATTAACTTACCATCACGCAAACCTTCTATAAACTTGAGACGAACACCGACATGATGTTCTTGGCACACCTGAATCATTTCATTCCAACGAGCAAGTGTTTTGTTTTCATCGTCAAGAAAGTCAAGCATATATCGTATCGACATATTGACTTTCAGGTAAAGTGTGGTAGGAGAAATCTCTGGGAAGTCTTTGTAGAAATACACTTGGTCTTGGCGAGTGCGAATCATTTCAAGAACTACTTCCTTCATCGCAATACCATATGGTTCTTTGTAATAGGCTGTGTTAGAACGGCGTGACCAGCCCATTGGTTTCTTGCGAAGTAACATATCACAGACAGCTTTTGATACGTCTGGATTTTTGAAGAAGTTTCTTACAGCGTGTTCAGCGGGTTGATGTGTTTCATTGGCGTCAGACATACTTAATAACTTTCTCTTTTTAGGAAATTACGCGTGCTTATTTGTTCATGGTTACGGACTAGTCTACGCACCATTATATGTAGCACGGTCACAAACTTATTGCGTTTGTCATCACGTTACTTTCAACCACATGACTTAAGCCTCGGTTTGTTTATACACCCGAACCGATTCAGTGTCTACTACGACTACCCAATACCTATTGCTATCTACGATAACCTAGTATACTCTCACCGTAGCTTTCTCAGCGAATTCGTAGTCATCGTTACGTCTCGACAACCACGCTGGAAATTGTCGGTGGTCTAATCCTCCGCAGAGAATAACTGACCACCGAGGTATGCAAAGGAGTTCGTTAGCTATGAATCAGGAAGGACACCCAAACCTCCCCTTTGTGGGAACTAACGTCTCTTGTTGTTAGGACTATGCACAGCCCATTGCTCCCCACAAATTAAACTGCTGCGTTCTTCTCACCAACAGCAGACACAGACGGAACCGGCTTCTGTGAAGGAAGAACTTCCGGTCGATAGTTGGGATTGATTGCAGCAGGTTCAGCAGGAAGTGCTGCAACAGCAGCGAGAATCTGCGGAGTAACAGCAGCCTTGTCAGCCTTTAGTTGATTGATAAGAGGAGTAATCAATTTCTTGCTTTCAAGATGTGGATTGTAATTCGACTTGCCGCCGAATTTAGAAACCCAGCCTTCATGTTTTGATTGAAGTTGTTTCAGAACATCAGACACAGAGGGGACAGGAGCATCAGCCATATGATTTTGTTATGTTATATTTTGTTGCTGCTAACAGTTAGAGTTAGCGTTGTTTGAACTAGCAACTACAATAGCAAGTTTCATGCCAACTTTGGGCAACTCTAAACGGTTATATTATTTAGGTATAATCTGCCCAAGAACAATCCAACGTCGCACCATTCGTTGTAATGCTCTTACATTCAAAGATAAGTCAATGTCTTCGAGACGACGATTGTCTTTGTAAAAGGCTTCAAGAAATTTGTTACCATCAGGCAGGGAACGAATAATTGGTTCAATGTCATCCGGACGTGAACTAAGTGGAGGAATGTGTAACTCAAAGACAGATAGACGGGCATACAAATCTTCTCGAAACTTCTTCTCTTTAACCATTTCTCTGACATTGCCATGTGTTGCGCACACGAACTTACAGTTAATCGGCTCTTCCTTATTTGAACCAACACGACGCACAACTTTATCCTGCAAAGCTCGCAGCAACTTAGCCTGAACGTGTATCGGTAATTCTACCAACTCATCCAAGAAAAGAACACCGTCTCGTGCAGTAGCAAATAACCCTTGTTTGTCTGACTCTGCACCAGTAAATGCACCACGCACATGACCAAATAACTCTGACTCAATAAGATGCTCAGGCAACCCACCGCAGTTTACCGCGACAAAATTACCAGTTCTGTCTCCAATCATTGCTCTAGCAATAATCTCTTTGCCAGTGCCAGTCTCACCAGTGATTAGAACTTCGTCAGCACACTTAGCCAACTTTTGTATCAGCGGTTTGAGTGCTAGTGTTGCCTCGTTGACAGTGATAAACTTATTAAGATAAAGTTCTGTTCCTTTCAGGGCATCCACTAATTGGTTGTTCTCAATCTTGTAAGGTAACTTGTGCTGCTCAATTACTTGCATCACAATATCGCCAGCGCCAGATTCGACCATTCCTCGAAGCTGGTCTAGTGAGGGAATCTTCTGGACTACTGGTGTTGGTTTAACTGTTGGACTGTGTGTTACAAATGTAGGTATTGTCATAATTATTTACTCCACTCTTTCTTTGATTCTTTGAAAATTTTTTTGTTCCAAGCATCGTTAATTGATACTGCTTTCTGTCCGGTGTATACTAGATAATGGTTCGATGCAAACATAATCTTGATTCGAGGCACCCAGACATCTGTTATTTTTAGATGGTCTGCCATCTCTTTCATTGTCATAGAAGGCTCACCATCCTTTGTCATTGCACGTTCGTTTGGGTCTTGAGGATAACCATGCACAGAGAACTTTGGTTTCTTTGAGACAACTTGTCCATGCTGATTGATGTAACCAAACACTACCCACTGTGCTTTCCTCAAATCACAAACCACTCTATTGTTGTAGACTCTCATTGCTCGCATCCTTCCGATGATTCACGTCTAGACTCTTGCTGTTCTATCTGTCTCTCTAACTCTGCATCTGCTCTAACTCCATCTAGCGTCCCGTGACCCTTGCAAGTTGAACATATCTCTGCAACTATATCTCTAGCTGGGTCAGAGTGAGTGCAACCTATACCATCACAATCTGGACATATATTGTCATCGTCATCGTCAGGCATCATACGTTCATAAGCTGCCTGTGCTTTTGCAAAACCGTTGTCTACATTACCATCTAGTCTCATAGAGTTAGAATCCTTTTCCACGCCAACCGTCAAAGACAGGAGAACGTGGCTTGTTTAGTTTACCGTGTGGTTTGTGTTTGTATCTAGCTAACTGGCCTAGATACTTTGGTTTGTTTAACCAAATTTCTTTTGCTTCTGCAGCAGTAAAACCAGAGGATACTTTGAAGTCTGGTTTACCTTCCTGCCGTAACCAGAGTGCACCAAGGGTATTCTTCGGAATCATTCCACTCTGGTCTTTGGAACGGTGCATCTTGCCGACAGCATTATAGTTATCTGGATTGGTGTTCTCTAGTTGTTCTTCAAATCCTACAACTATACCTTCCTCGTAGATGAATCTGGCATACTTAAACAACAACTGTTCATTCCAAGTTGGCCGGCCTTGCTTGTAACGTGACTGGATTGGACGCCAGCAGATACCTTCACCGTTGTCAGCATCATAACGCTGCCACAGCAAGAATAGTTCTCTGGCATTATCACACTGAATAGGCTGTTGGTATTTTACATACGATGGCATCGTAGGCATGAACTGCTCTATGTAACGCAGTCTAGATGAATAGCCGAGTGACTGGTCAATGAAGTTATCAAGTAAGTGAAACTCTAATTTGTGTGATAACTCGACAGGAGGATTCAACTTGGTGCGAACGATACCAGAGATAGTATTGAACTCTAACTCTGGAGTGTATATCTCCATTTGCGTTCCACCGGGTATAACAAGTGAACGCTCACGCACAATGGAGTTGGGAATTAACTTGCGAGTGCGCGACTTGAGAGTGTAGTCAAGACGCAAACCAAGAACACCATCTAGCTTGAGAGTGGCAAAGACAGGGAATATACAACGAGACATTGCTTCGTAAACTGTCTCGTCGTTGTGCTCTGTCTCGCTGTCCAACAAAGCACAAGCTAACATTGGTTCGTAGAGTGGTTGCGACATAATTTACTCCTCATCTACATTGCCACCTTCCAGCGGATTGTCTCCTGCAACATCATCTGGTATATCAATAAGATGGTCTGTAACTTTAGCACGACCATCTGTAATAATGTCAGACCATTTCTCACGAGTCTTAACTACCTTAGACAGGCAGCGTAACTTCTTACTAACAATACGAGCAACATCATTCTCAATGGTGCCATTGTAGAAAATAAGAAACTGTTCAGTGTTACTTAGCGACGTGAGGCGCGGACACCGACCAAGTCCTTGGACAATTTCAATTGCAGAATAAGTAGGTGCAGCAAATAACCGACGCTCACGAATTGGCACTTTCGGTATATCTTCCTCAACAGCATAACCTGATTCCTTGTGCCGCACTTTGAAAGGAGACATCTCATCAGAGTGGTGAAGACTAAGACCAACACCACCAGCCCTGAAAGTAAAGAAACAATACAAAGCTTTACCGCTTTGAAACTTATCGATTTCACGTTGTCTTTCCTCCTTTGATTGTGGGCCTAAACGATACTCTTCTGGGATGTCAACTATCTCTCTATCCTCAACTTCATCAAGGTCAAGGGTATCCAACAAGTCATCCATGGACATACCGGCGGCTTTCAACTTTTCTTCCTGCGCTTTAATAGATGCTTTAGCTTTCTGTTTCTTGTTGAGTTGTGTCTGCCCCCCACCCCAGATTAAAGCTATCTGATTACGCGGAACTTTCTTTTGTTCTATCAGGTAGCGAACAGATGAGATAAGGGAACCCTTAAAGTTGTAAGCACAGACAGCAGCCTTGTTATCAATGTTGACTGTCTTCCACATTTCTTCACCGATATATTCAGCACGACAAACCTCTGCCGCCATGCGAAACATCAGGAACGCTACCAACATTTCTATGCCAGCTTCTGCGTCACCTTCTTGTTTCTTTTTCGCGAGCTTGGCTTTCTTTTCTTCGTAGCGTTTAAGAGCTTCAAAGTAGAAAGTTCTTTCTTTGTCATTTCTAAACTCAATAAGACGGATGTCATTAACGGCATCGAACTGAGGTCGAACACCTTTAACACGGACGATATACGGTTCGAGGTCTTTGATAAGTCGCTCAACCGCTGCTTCGTTATAGTCATCAGCAGCTTTTTGGGAACCCGATATGTTAGATGCATAAGTAGGCCATGTTTGATTTGTTAGAACTGCACCAGCAATGCCATATACATCACTGATATCTTTGTGTGTGGAGACAGCAAAGCATTTAGCTTCACAGACACGGGTAAAAGGGGTAGCTGAAACGTGAACTTGTATCACATCTTCTAGCTCGTTTAGTGCAGCCGCAATCTTAGATTGTGTTGAACCAGTGTTCTTTAGTGCCTGACATTCGTCCCATATTACTACACAGGGATTCATGAATTTCTTCCACTGCCAATAAAACTCTTCTTCACCATTGACAATGGTTGATTTCTCAGTGACCCAAAGTTGGCCAGCTCGTGAACGCAACTGCTCAATGTTAAGGACTTCTACACCGTCACCAATACGAAGATTGAATGTTTTCTCAAAGACACGTTTAGTCTGTTCAACAATAGAAGCACGAGTGACATACAGATAGTTGACTATACCCATGGTTTTACCATCGTGATACTTCATGTCAACTAGACGCCTGATAAGGCCTCCAACCATATAAGTCTTGCCTGTTCCTGTTGGAGAAAGCAACAACATTGACTTACGTTGACGTGTAAGCAGACCATCCATTAACTCGGAGATTGCCTTTTTCTGGAACCAGTAGAAGAACGCTTTCTCGTTTGGTGAGGACTTAAGTCCGTAGTCATTTGTGCTAGATAGACTTTCAACAACTTGTTCTGTCGTGACAGGATTGATAATAGCTGGCGTAACTGTTTGGTTGTCATTGCTAACATTGACGTGTCCCACAGATGTTTTGGCATTGGACACCAAAGACTTCGCAACAATTTCCTGTCTTGTTTGGACTTTGATTTCTTGTTCAAGTTTGGCATAAAGTGACGGTAGATAGTCCACCAACTCTTTGTAGGAAAGAGGAGCGGCTAGATGTTCTGGTGTGCTGCCAGCAGGGATGGCTGTGAAAGCATACAAGTCAGACCATGTTTTAATCTTCTTGACAGAGTGCAGAAGTTTAAGACGTTTGCACAAAGCATTGAGTTGCAAGTTACGCTTGCGTTGTTCTTGTTCGTTCATAATTCTTCAACAGTTGTTTTGAGTTTAACCTCAAGGAATAGAAATTTCTCCACTCGATTTTCTCGGAGCCACTTAGTTGCTAACATAGTTGCTTGTGACTCGGAGAATTGGAACTTACGAAGGATAGCTTTCTTGATTATCTCTACGTTAGCCTGTGCTATCCAGTTAGCAATACGCTCACGTTCGGAACGCTCTTTTGCTTTACGGTGGCGTTCGATTGAAGCTACCCAAGCCGAAAAGTTCCAGAGAAGAGGTTGTTTAAGTTCAGGAGAATCTTCGGATGGAAACTGAATGTGACAAGTGTGCTGATTTCTGGTGATTGAGTAGATTGCTTCTGCCCTGTCAAAAGGTATAGAAACATAGTCTAGGTCATTTAGGAAATCATCTTGGTCTGTTTGCCTTGATTTGCCGAGGACATCATTACAATAGTCTGCTACTGAAATGATGATTTGTTTTTGTTCTACTAGAGCGACAGTTGACATAGGTGTTATTAGTGGAAATAAAAGAACGGTGTCTGCACCTATAAGGCACAAACACCGTTCACTACTTTCCGCCAACAATTACGCAGGGATAGAGGCAACTTCTTCCGACTCAGCTTTCGGAGTGCGTTGCTTGTCTTCACGCATCTGACGGTAAGCCCGGATGTCATCGTTAAGTTTCGACAAAGCAGGAGAGGCCTTGGCCTTGCCATCAACGATAACGAACGCCTGTTCGAGCTTGCCATCAATGACCAACTCGCCCTTGTCAACCAACTGAATCGCAGTGGCTTGCAACTCATCAATGAGGTCATTGATTTCCTTGAGTTTCAAACCAGCCGTCGAGAGGTCAGTCAGATATTTCGCGAACAGAGCTTCGTCGAAGGAACCATCTTCTCCAATGGACAGAGCAGCGAACTGCTGACCAGTGGATTTCAGGAACTTGCGAACAATGTTAATCAAGTTACCATCACCCAACCACTTAAACACCTTGTCCTTGTTGTCAAGGTTAAGGTCAATGGCAGGATAGAACGTATCCTTGGCATCACCTTTCAGGCGTTTGAACGGAATGATTTCTTTGTTCAAGGTGACATCATTGCGGGTAACAGAGATGTCATAGACCGGCGGGACAACTGCATTAGTGTTTTCACTCATAACTAACTTTTGCTTTCTACGTTGGTTCTGTTTGTTGTGCGATATGCTATCAGTCTGAACTAACAACTAGACTATGCTAGTTAAACAACTTACTGACACTATCGTTTCCGTAAGCTCATGAGCCATTGCTACAACTTACCGAAAGTATTCTACGCTGCATGAGGAAGTCTTGATTAGCAAGAATCGTGCCAACTAATCTGCAAGGTTAAAAAGTATAACCTAATATAAGTATTGACTTATATTGTAACCTCTTCTTGTTTTGTTGACCAAGCAACTGTATCACCATCGTCGGCAGTTAAACTACCATTGTGGAACTCTCTGTCGTATTGACACAGCATTTGTTGAACAAAAGACAATACAGTGTCTGTCGACAAGACTTCTACTTTTATTGTGACTGTAACTTTATTTGCTTTCATGGTTGCACTAGTCCTTCCTCGCACTAGGGTTGGTTTTCTTTGGTTAAGTTAGGCCAAAATACTTCGGCTTGTAGTTGTGTGATAGTCCGGAAGCCAGAACCAAGTTCAATCGGACAAGGAACCCAGCCAAGACCATCCAGTAAACTTAGATTGTCGAGACAAGTAGCTGACATTTCTAGGCATGATTGATAGTTGTGTTGTCGGTAAAGCATGGCCGCTTCACCAATACCAGCATCTTTGCGGACAAAGTATGTCCATGAACTAGGTGCATTTTTCATTGTAATCCTTCTATTTCATTTGTTTGTTTGTTTCTACTCTGGAACACTGCCCATTCTTCTGGGTAAGTGCGACAGAGAAATTTAAGTTTGAGTTGTGCATCGTTGAATATAACCATGTCCGGTTCGTCAAGATGACCATGTTGCTGTGACATTTTGTTTAGATATTTTGCAACTGCTACATTGACAGTCAGCATTTCTCTGACAATAGTTCTATTTATTTTCATATTATTTCTTCCTCGCTTCGTTGATGGCGGTGAGTTCGGCAAGACGTTCCAAATATGACTTTGAATAGTCCAGCAAGTCTATCGCCCGCTGTTCCGGCGATGGCTTTGCCGGTTCCCTTTTAGGAAGTGGTGGCATAACGCCAAATACATCAAGTGTATATGCTGGCGATGGCGGGGCGGCATTGGCTTGCACCTGTTTTTGTATTTGATTCGCTTCATTCACAGGACAGAAGTTGTCTGCCAATTCTGGCCGAATCTTCCCACAGGCAGAACACATGGTTGATGTATAAATACCTTCGCAGTGTATTTCGATTTGTGCGCCGCAGCATTTTGAGTTCATTTGTTCAATTTCTCCAATAGGTTAAGGTCGTTGGCGAGGGCGAGGATGTCCGCTACGAGTCGCGCTTCATCGTCATTTGCATGGTATCCGTCTCGCACTACTTTATCCATCGCCAGTTCCATCGCGGACTTGGCTGCGTTGAGTTTTACTTGACCTATCAAATCCAATAAGTCTTGCGCTTGTTCCGGACTTGACAGGCGATGAGTTGCAATGTTGATTCCATCAGAAACAAACACCAACATTTCATCTTCCCGAAAAATTTCCATAGTTTCTTTATTTGGTTCATTTGCCTTGTCCTTTCTCACGTTCTGCGAAACAGGAACCGCTGGCGGATTGTTTTGTTTTGGTGCATTCATATCAAGGTTTGGTGTTATAGATAATGTAGGGTGTTCCGTTTGTGGGGTTAATCCCATAGTGAGCGTAGCCATTCTTTACTAAACAATTAACTTCCATCTCGATTCCTTTATTTACTCCATAAACAAAGAAAACCATTGTTAGGATTATTGTCAAAGATACCCATACTAAAACTTTCATAGTTGTTCTCCTTTCACTTCTGGCGGGAGGTTGTTGTAGGTTGTGAGGGCTTTGTCAATGGCTTCGACAGAAAATGGTGCTTCTTTAGACCATTTAGACACTTCCGCATCCGTCCGTGGTGTGGTTGTGGTGGGCATAATTAGTATTCAAATCTTTTTTCTTGTTGTTTCACTTTGTCGGCAGGAACACCATGCACATTGTCATAATGACCATTAGCGATAAGCACAAAAGTTTCATGGGCAAGGTGCAAATAGTCTGCATATTCCCAGCGACGGGTGAAAGTATTGGCTACAACACAATCTTCACCGCGAAGCAACGCTTGCTTAACATTCATCAAACACCAAGCATGGGCTTGTTTCAACATGGTCGCGTCAAACTTCCCATTATTAAACTTGTCAAACCACATATCAGCTTCAAAGTGGTTAGGAAGATTAAGACTATTGGCAAGAGTAGTTTTACCAGAACCAGAGATACCTCGGATGATATAAAGCCTGCTCATACTTCCGCCTTTCCAGTAGCGACAAGAACTGCGTCGCGGAGTTGGGAGGGGGTTGCAAACAGTAAAGCATCCTCAATGCACATCTTTTCTCCCGTGCTTAATACCGCAGAACGTATCTTAACAATAGCCCGATAAAACGCTTGACGCTTGCTAAAAATTAACTTCTGCACCAGCGGAACGATGGCGTCGTAGGAGGTGAGGTAGAATGCTGTAGGATAGTGAAGCTCACAGCAGTAATCACCATGAGTATCATCACACAGACCGTCTTTACAACAACACTCTTTACCATCCAACTCCGCCAGCAAGCGGGTTTTTTGTTCGGGGGTTAGTTCGTGGAGGGGTTTCATATTGCTTTCAGCAGTTTAAGATTGTTTGACTTGATGAAGTGTTCCCTTTTCATGTGTTCACGAAACATTATTCTAGCGTGGACATCATTGCCCTCTGTTACTCTCCATGCACATATTGGACAAACGAATGTTTCACGTGCTCTAATTTTGAGTTTCATACAATCTCCACTCCTTTCACCTTGCACAAAGCGATGACACGTTGTTGCCATGTGGCGTGATAAACAAAACGTGCATTGCCTTCGCCACACATTTTGATTAAATCATCGAATAAGTCATTCTTTTGATTTATAGTTAGTGTCTCCTCCACCAACCAGCAAAGATGTAGGAGTTCGGTGTCGAGGACTGGGTTTCCGCTATCCCAGCATAATCCCCACGCTTCATTTTGTGGCCTGTCTGTATTATGTTGTGCGGATTCGTCATCCCATAATAAGGTCTCCGGCAACATCTTTGCCAGAGCTTGTTTGAGTTGGGTGTCGGTGTATTTCATAACCTTGATGTTCCTTGAGAGATTGTATTGATGGCTTGCATCGTATCACGGAAAGACTTGACTCGATGTTCAAGTTCTTCGATTTGATTACGAAGGGATTGATTGTTCTCTTTCTCATCGGTTAAACACTTACAGTAGTGTTCACTGATTGATTTTTGTGACTTAACACCTTCTTGATATGCTTTCTGTTTAATTTTTTGGAGTTTTGTTAATGGTTTTGTTTTCATAGTAAATGGAGTTGCAGGAGTTATTAGGTTATTGACTTTGTTGCCAATTTGTTCTAGTATTGACTGTGCAGAACGTGCTTGGTATCTATTCCTGTTACTCAATAGGTCTACAACACGTTGCAGAATCACTTGTCTGCCACAACCTGTTTTAAGATTGATTGACGCACCATAGCCTTTGTTAAGAGAAGATACAATCTTCTGTGCTACATCTTCTTGAAATTTGAAGAGACGTAGCACTTTACCATCAATGATTACTGTTGGATTGTTCATACCGTTGTAAGGTAAAAGTTACCGTCAGGATAACCATAATAGTCTGACAAGAATACAAAGTCATCTTGAAAGACTCCGTTCATTCCAGTGTAGGAATGTTTCGTTGTTAGGTCAACAACAATGTCGTGACCGTAGAACACATCCCAGCCACACCAATAACGGTTATTAACAACGAAAGCTGGCAATAGCCACCAAGCACGGGTTGTGTTGTCGGTGTATGTTAGTTTGTCTCGTTGTTCTGGAGTTACTAAACGAGCATCGAAACCTTCACGAGAATCATGAAGTAGCACTTTAAGTGCTAGGTTGTTCTGTTCGGTTGTTGGAGTTGATTTTGGCATAAATGGTTGGTCTCGCCAAGATTCGATACTTGGATGTAGATTCCATGTGAGGTCATTGATAGGGTGTTGAACCGTTCATCATCTACTAGCAGCGCATGGGCTGCTTACTCTATCTCACACGATTAGCGTCTTAGACTTATTCACTTAAGTATAGCGTCTATCTTCCGCCACGAGACCATAAATTGAACAGTGTCACATTAGGTAGGGAGTTCATGTTGGTGCCAATACACCTTTTGCACGTTTTACAACTTTAGCAGTTCGTTAGACTGTATTAAGAATACCCGTTTAGAAACGGCTTTCTTTTACAACCCACTACGATTTACACCTAATGTGACACTGAGTAGAATAGTTAGCGGACTACATTGTCGCTTTTGTGTTATAGTAGCGGCGAAGTGGACGTCTCCACATATGCTACTCCGTCATAACTGTTCTACTCAATGCACAGACTATTCTTACAACCGGTCTGTGAGCGGTTCCCTTTCAGTCAGTTGTAGGCTTACTCAGGGAATTGGACGAAGACTGATTGGCCATCCAATAAACAAAGGTTCGAGTTCTTCATACATCTGCTCGAACCCTTCCGGTTCGCCATCATTGTCCATATTAAAGGCAAAAATCATACCAAGTTGTTTGGCACTGAGTGTGATGCTACGAAAATCACCATCCAGATTGTCTGAAATGGTTGTTTCGTAAATCTTGCCATCATTGGATGATGCAATGATGCGAATATCTTCAAATGTGCAATCTACATGGAACATATGATTTGTTTCTTTCTGTTTGTTTGTTTGTTTATGGT
>Ga0208507_1000525_pt1 | contig 24420 bp, 19 predicted proteins | sample CryBogCBH12Aug01_FD_184626 | JGI IMG/M metagenome (GOLD analysis project Ga0208507, IMG submission 184626) | Freshwater microbial communities from Crystal Bog, Wisconsin, USA - CBH12Aug09.1 (SPAdes) (version 2) | ecosystem: Environmental > Aquatic > Freshwater > Lake | place: Crystal Bog... | reverse complement strand
CCTCATCGCAGGCAAGCTTCGATTCGATGGACTGGCACCCCTTTGGGGATCGCCGCTGGGGGCCCTTACCCCGTTACCCACCTGAAACAGCGAGGAACCAAAAATACGCAGAGGAAGTTGGTCGTGGCAACCTCGGCGGCTACCCGGGATCCCGGGCCGGGAGGCGCTCCACGGTACATACCGCCTTGGTATGCAATGCATACGAAATTGGTATTTTTTCGTTTCAGACTTCATGGCTATAAATCTAGCATTCCGCTTTGGTTTGCGTGCTGGATCGGGGTTTCCGTTACCCATGGTTCTTTATTGGTTACTACTCCGTTTTTCGGGTCAGAAAGCGCACTGCAGGTTGTATCACCCCACGTTCTGTTCGGATCGGATCTCCGATCCACCAACATCCAGGAGGAGTAAAGATGAACCGTCTCTACAAGGTCCCAGCCATGCTCGTGGCCGCTGGCGTGCTCTCGGCCGCCCTGCCTCTGGCAGCCCAGGCTTCGGAGCTCAATGACCTGAAGCTGGAAGTCCAGAAGCTGGGCGCCCAGGTGAAGGAGCTGAAGGAGCAGCAGAAGACCGACCAGGGGCTGAAGACCACCGTCGCCCAGGCCGGCGGCCTCAGCGTGAATGTTGGCGGCGGGACCATCACCCTCTACGGTGACATCGACCTCTACGCGAACCACATGACCAGCAGCTCGGGCGCGAGCATCAACGCCTTCGAGGACGGCGCCATCCTGCGCAGCCGCTGGGGCTTCAAGGGCGAGAAGCCCATGGGCGACGGCTACGCCATGAAGTTCACCCTCGAGGGCGGCTTCAATGCGCTGAACGGCCAGGGCGCGGACATGGCCAGCTACAACAGCACGCTGAACTCCACCTACGGCGGCCGGCTCTTCGACCGCCAGGCCTGGGTCGGCTTTGCGACGCCCGCCGGCGAGTTCCGGTTCGGCCGCCAGAACACCACCATCTTCTTCAAGGGCGGCGAGATCGACTTCGGCGAGCGCACCCTGGGCGGCATCATCAACCTCTTCGGCGTGCCCTCCCGCTACGATGCCGACGTCTGCTACATCTCCCCCCGCTACGAGGGCTTCCAGGCCCAGCTGCACTACTCTTTCGGGGGCTCGAACGTCGCCAACGGCAACACCAACCAGCACGTCTACCAGGCCTCTCTTGACTACCAGAAGGGACCCTTCTCCGCCGGCTACATGGAGATCGTGGCCGCTGCGGCCCCCGGCGCCAAGTACGACACGAGCGTGGTCTACCGCAACCCCTACATCAACTACAAGCTCGGCAGCGCCCGGTTCTTCCTGGCCTACGTGCGCTCCAACAACCAGACCACCAGCGGCACCCTGGCCAACGGCGGCTCGCTCATGAGCAACGTGGGCATCAACGGGCCCGCCAACGGCGCCCTGTTCACCGGCCTGGTCGCCGGTTCCGATCCCAACGTCGGCGTCTACTACGACGTCTGGCAGGGTTCCGCCGAATACTACCTCACCAAGAAGCTGAAGCTGGGCGCCCTCTACGGCACGATCAAGGACAGCTCCGGCGGCGGCAAGAACGCCAAGGGCGGCGCGGTGGGTTGCTGGTATGACCTGTTCCGCGACACGCTGATCTACGCCTACTACGACGTCATCAACAACGACCCCAAGGCCGGCTTCCGCCAGGCCGCCTCCGCGGGCCTGCCGACCAACTTCTCGGCCGCGGCCGATGTGAACGGGCAGAAGATCAGCGGCGTCCAGCTGGGCGTGCGCTACAAGTTCTAGCCCGGCTCAGCAGCCACGCAGGATCAAGCGTCCAGTCCCCCCCGGGGCTGGACGCTTTTCACTTCCCTTTCCGGAAGCGGAGGCCTCAGCGGACGAGGTCGGGTTCCAGCCCGTCATTCAGGTGGTAAGTCCGGGGGTAGCCGCACAGCTCGATGGTGAGCTGCTCAGTGAGGGAGGGCGCGTCGAGGTGCTGTTCGCCCTCGCGCAGCTGGCGCAGGCTCGCCTTGGGGAGGCGGTCGATCGGCTGGATGGGCTTGGTGGGTGCCATGGGGGCTCCGGTGGTGTTGCCGCCGACGCCTGGAAACGGGAAGGTCCAAGAAAAAACCCGTCCCCAGGATGTGGCGGACGGGTTGGTGGGATGTCTTGCGGGCTCAGGTCTAGCTTCGTGCCCCCCCCAGAACCAGTCCACCGCTGGTAAACAGGCGGTAGCAGCTGGTAAAGGCGAAGGTGAAGGTGGTCATGGATCCTCTGGGTCAAGACCTTAGCTCAGCAGGGTGCGGCTGTCAACCGGGCCGCCCCGGTCCCGGCGTCAGTACTTGATCCTGGCCACCGAACGCAGCTCTTCGGGCGTGGAGGTCCCGAAGCCGAAGAACTCCAGGTAGGCGGGGATCATCTCGAACAGCATGTCCGTGCCGATGGAGTAGCGGCAGCCGCGCTCCTGGGCACAGCGGAGCAGGGGCGTGATCTCGTGCTTCATCACCACCTCACCGACGTAGGTCGAAGGCGCCAGGCGCGACACATCGAAGGGCAGGGGGTCGTCGAGGTTCATGCCCAGCGGGGTCGCGTTCACGACCAGGTCGTAGCCCGCGGGATCCGAGGAGGTGAGCTTCACCTCGAGGTTGGGGTAGTGGGCGGTCAGCCGGTCGGCGAGGCCCCTGGCGGAGGCTTCCCGGGTGTCGAAGAGCGCGATCGAGGCCACCTTGTCAGCGGCGAGGGAGGCGGCGATGGCGCTGCCGACACCACCGGAGCCCACCACGAGGCAGCGGGCGCCCTCCAGCTTGAAGCCGTTGCGCTGGACGCCGCGGGTGAAGCCCGAGCCGTCGAACATGTCGGCCAGCAGGGTGCCGTCGGGGCGCTTGAGCACGGCGTTGGCCGCCCCGGCGATCTTGGCGGTGACGGAGACCTCATCCACGAGCCCGACCGTGGTGACCTTGTGCGGCATGGTGATGAGCGCGCCGAGGACGTTGGTGAAGTTGAAGATGGTGCGCAGGGCGTTGGGGTAGTCCTCGGCCTTGACCCCCATCGGCACCACGACAGCGTCGACCTCGTGCTTCTCGAACCAGGGGTTGTAGATCATCGGCGCCTTGAAGGACTCTGTGGGATAGCCGATATGGGCGATGACGGTGGTCTTGCCGCTGATCATTGCATCCTCCTGGTGAATGGGTTTTGGGGTTAGGACAGGCTGCCGGCCAGCTGACAGCCACAGACCTTGGCCTTCACGTAGGCCTTGGTGGTCTCGAGGCAGCGGAAGGCGTGCTCCGCATAGCCGATCTCGCGGACATAGGACAGGTTGGGCAGCTCGATGGAATACACCATCTCAGGCATATGCTTCAGGATGCTGGCGACATCGATGCCGCCCTCGCCGAGGTAGAGGCGGCCTTCCCGCATGATGCGGATCAGCTCGGTCCGGTCGGTGGGGATCTCGGCGGGGGCGTCACAGAGGTGCGCGAAGTGGAACCAGTCCCGGGGCAGGGCGTCGAGGGCCTCGACCTGGTCGCCCGCGCGCTGGAAGTGGTGGGTGTCGACCATCAGGCCGGCATTCGTCCGGTTCACGGCCTTGAGCACCTGGACCGCGTCCGCCAGGCTGCGGACGCCGGCGATGGGCACGTACTCCAGGTCCACGGTGAGGCCGAAGGGCTTGGCCAGGTCGCACAGCTGGCCGAACATCTCGATGGCGTAGTCCCGGTTCTCCGTCCAGATGCTCGAGAGCACCGCACGGCCGCCCAGCTCCGCCGCGACTTCCATGGCCGGCAGGTACTTGGTGGGATGCATGTGGTCGTAGACCCGCGCCAGCTCGATGTCATGCAGCTTGACGCCCGTGTCGGCAAGCGCCCGCTTGGTCTGCTTCAACATGGTGGGGTTGTCGGCCAGCGCGTAGTCCGGCTCCCCCTGCAGCCCCATGAGGATGGGGCGGATGCTGATGAAGTCGTAGCCGGCCCGGGCCGCGATGTAGGTCATCTCCGGCGGAGGGCAGCCGAGGACGGTGAGATGGGCGAGTGAGTACTGGGTTGTCATGGCCGAATCCTCCGGAGGATCAGTGGTTTCTTGCGGCGACAGCCAGGGCCGGGCCGCAGCTAGAACAAGGAGAGAGCCTGCTTACTTGTCGGTCGCCACATGGTGCACTTTCTTGCCAGGCGAGTAGATGTCCATGATGTTCCAGTGCCCGGCGGTGGGCGTCGGGACGTTCTTCATGTGCACATCGATCACGACGGGCTTGTTCATCTGGATGGCCCGCTCGATGGCCGGCCGCAGCTCCGCGGCGGACTCGATCCGGATCCCTTCGACGCCATAGGACCGGGCAATGGCCGCGAAGTCGGGGGAGTAGCTCTCGCCGTCCTTCTCGAACACGGTCCCGAAGGTCGTGCCGAAGTGCGCGAGCTCGAGGCCCGCGATGGTGCCGAAGGCGTGGTTGTTCATGATCACCCAGATCACCGCGATGTCGTCGACGAAGGCCGTGGCGAGCGCGGCCGGGTTCTGGCCGAAGCCCCCGTCCCCGACCAGGGCCACGACCACGCGGTCCGGCAGGGCCAGCTTGGCGCCCAGCGCGGCCGGCGAGCCGAAGCCCATGGTCGCGAAGCCGCCCGGCGTGAAGATGGTGCCGGGCTCGTAGACCGGATACTGCTGCGCGAGTCCGTTCTTGTTCCAGCCCACATCGGTGCAGATGACGGAGTTGCGGGGCAGGGCCTGGCGCAGGTCCGCCAGGATGCGCTCGGGGTTCATGGGCCAGGCCTCGCTGGTCGAGCCCGCGCGGCGCTCCGCGGCGAAGGCGGCCCGGTTGGCGGCCATCTCGGCCAGCAGCTCCGGCCGCTCGACGCCGTTCGGTGCGATGCGCTGGGCGGCCCTCAGCAGGGCACCCAGCGCCGACTTCAGGTCCGCGACGGCGCCGATGGCGACCGGGTAGTTCCGGCCGATCTCGGAGGGATCGATGTCGATGTGCATGAGCTGGGTCGGCGGGAAGTTGAAGGTGTACTCCTCCTCCCAGGAGCTGCAGTCGGCCTCGGCGAAGCGGGTGCCCAGACCCAGGATCCAGTCGGCGCCCTTGCACTTGTCGTTGATGAACCGGGTGCCCCAGAAACCGGTCATGCCCAGGATCAGCGGGTGGTCATCGGGCAGGGCCCCCTTGCCCATCAGGGTGTGGGCCACGGGAAGCTGCAGGTGCTCGGCGAAGGCGCGCAGCTCGGCCATGGCATCGGCGATCATGATGCCTCCGCCGACGTAGAGCAGCGGGCTCTCGGCCTGCAGGAGCGTCTTGACCATCCGCATGGCGGTGTCTTCATCCAGGGACGGCTTGGCGACCTCTCGCTTGTTCAGCAGCACCCGGTCGAACAGGGCGGTATCGATCTGCTTGGAGAAGATGTCCATGGGCACGTCGATCAGCACCGGGCCGGGGCGGCCGCTTTCCGCAAGGATGAAGGCCTTCTCGAGGATCTCCGGGAAGAGGTGGACCGAGTCCACGCGCCAGGCGCGCTTGACGAAGGGCCGGTAGATCTCCAGCTGTGAGCCGTCCGCGTGGAGGTTGACCTCCTGGTGCGGGTGCTTGCCGAAGTAGTGGGTCGGCACATCACCGGCGATCACCACCATGGGGATGGAGTCCAGCGAGGCGTTGGCCACGCCCGTGGCGGCATTGGTCAGGCCGGGGCCCAGGTGGGACAGCACCACGGACGCCTTGCGGGTCGCGCGGGCATAGCCATCGGCGGCGTGGGCGGCGATCTGCTCGTGCCGGGTGTTGATGAACCTGATCTTCTCGCTCTTGGCCAGAGCCGCGAGCACCGCGATGTTGGTGTGCCCGCAGAGGCCGAAGACGTGCTCGACGCCACGCGCTTCGAGGTACTTGACCAGTTGATTGGAAACCAGATCTTCCATGTCGTCGCTCCGTGAATCGTTCAGCCCTGGGGTTGGGGTGCAGGATGGTTCGTTCAGTTCCAATCGCTTGGCAGCGCTCGCTTCGCCGGTCCGGTATAGGTGTAGGGGATCTCTTTGGGCATGGGCCCCTTGATCCGCCCGCCCTGCTGCTTCTGCTCCCACGCGTGGGCCAGGATGCCCACGGAGCGGGCGAGGGCGAAGATGCCCCGGCCCAGCTCAGGCTCGAGGCCCAGCTCGCAGAAGATGACGGCGGTGATGCCGTCGATGTTCATGGGGATGACGCGGTTCCGCCGCTGCTCAAGCACGGTGGAGACGGCTCTCCCGATGGCGGCGTAGCGGCCGGAGATGGTGCCCTCGCCCACGGCTTTCTGGAGCAGCGCGTAGAGCGGCTCCACCCGGGGGTCGATGGGGTGGAAGCGGTGGCCGAAGCCCGGGATGATCTTGCCCTTCCGGGCCAGGACCACGGCGGCCGCCTGCACCAGGTCGCCCGCGGGGCCGGCCTCGGCGTCGATCTCGTAGTAGATGCCCATGCACTGCTGGCCGGCGCCGCCGTGGATGTCGTCCAGCACGTTGACGGCCGAGGCCATGGCGCCGTTCACGGGCAGCCCGCAGGTGACGGACATGCGGGCGATGGCGATCGAGGGCGCCTGCGGTCCGTGGTCGACGCCGGGCACCATGGTGGCCTCCAGCAGCTCCGACTGGCCGCGGGACGGCAGCTCGCCCCGCAGCATCAGCCAGATCATGTCCGGGAACCGGACATTGCCGATGAGGTCCTGGATCTGGTAGCCCCGGATGGCGATCTCCCCGGGGTGGATGTCGATGATCCCCGTCGACCACCACTCGGAGGCCTTCTGGAGCGTCTCGTCAGCCCGTGTCTCGGTCATGGCGTCCTCGGCCCTCACGCTTCCAGCGCGGGATCGTAGAAGTCGCCGAACAGCTCCGCATCGGACGGCTTGTCCTCCTTGATCGGCACGGAGACCCAGGTGGTGTTCATGTAGTGCTTGAGCGAGACGTTCTCGGAGATGATGTTGCCACCCCAGGTCCCGCAGCCCAGGCTCGAGGTCATGGGCATGCCGTTGTTGAAGGCGCCCGCGTTGGCCTTGGACTGCGGCTGGCGGACCATGATCCGGGAGACCGGCGCCGCGAGGCCCAGGCGGTTGATGTGGTCGGCATCGAAGGAGTAGATGCCGCAGGAGTGGCCCTTGCCGCCCACTTCGTAGATGGCGCGCATCATGTCGAGGGCCTGGTCGAAGCCCTGGTACTTGTAGAGCGCCAGCAGGGTGGTGAGCTTCTCGCTGGAGTAGAGGTGCTGCTTCCCGATGCCGTCGCCGTGGACCATGAGGAACTTGCGGTCCGCGGGGATGGCGAAGCCGGCGATCTCGGCCAGCTGCTGCGGGGCGATGGCCACGGTCTCGGCGGTGCGGTGCCCCTCTTCGTCCCACATGGCCTTGCGCAGGAGCTCCTTCTCCTCCGGGGAGGCGAGGTAGCCGCCCTCGACCTGCAGCTGGGCGACCAGCTGGTCGAAGATGCTGGCCTCGACGATGAGGTTGCCGTCGGCGGAGCAGCCGGAGCCGAAGTCGGAGGTCTTGGACAGCCGGGTGTTGCGCGCCGCCTCTTCGATGTTGGCCGTCTCGTCGATGATCATGGTCGAGTTGCCCGCGCCGACGCCGTAGGCCGGCGTGCCGGAGCTGTAGGCCGCCCGCACCATGGGCTGGCCGCCGGTGGCGATGATCACGTCCGCGCGGGCCATCAGCGCCTGCGACATGGGGATGTTCACCTTGGTCAGGCACTGCAGGATGTCCGCCGGGGCGCCTTCGCGCTCGAGGGCTTCCCGCATCAGGCGCACGGTTTCGAAGGAGGTCTTCTTGGAGCGGGGGTGCGGGGAGAAGACGACCACGTCACGGGCCTTGATGCCGTAGATGGCGTTGCCCGCGGGGGTCAGGTCCGGGTTGGTCGTCGGCACGATGCAGGCCACGATCCCGGCCGGCTTGCCGTACTTGACGATACCCTTCTCGGGGAGCTCCTCGATGACGCCGACGCTCCGCTGGCGCAGCGCGTCGCGCAGGACCCCGCGGATTTTCATGCGCTTGCCCATGCGGCTCTCGGGATCCCCGAGGCGGCTCTCCTCGATGCCCATGTCCACCAGCCGGGTGAAGGTCTTCTTGTTGGACACGGCCCAGGCCACGGCCTGGCAGAGACGGTCCACCTTCGCCTGGTCGTAGGTCTCGATCACCGCGAGCGCCTTGGCGGCCCGCTCGAAGACCTCGTCCAGTTCCTGCTGCTGCTCGGCGGTGAGCGGCTTCTGCGTTTCGGCTGCGACCATGGTGATGACTCCTTAGTGAGGTTGTTGAACATCCAGGACCCGCTGGCTAGCGGCCCTTCCCGGATGCGCGCGCTGGCACCAGGGCAGCGGCAGTGCTTCGATCCGGGAGCGGAACGGATAGAGACTACTGCCGCGCCGGAAACCAATAAAATACCGATATTGCATGCACCGCATAACTTTTTGATATAGCGGCCGGAGAGGGGTGCGGGTGGGGGTCAGCCCCGGGTCTGCGAGCAACGGAGGCGCGGCCATGAAATCAGGCGGCGCCTCCGTCGATACCAAGCGGCCACGGGTGACGGCTGGCGTCCCGCGCCTACTTCCCGAGCTGGTCCATGGGCACGTTGTAGGTCTCACGGAAGGTCATGGCGGCGATCGCCGAGATGATGGCGGCACCACTCGTGAAGACGGCCACGGAGGTCCAGCCGCCCGACTTCATGAGGGAGGCGGCGATGGCCGGGGCGAAGCCGCCCAGGGCGAAGCCGATCTGGGTCCCGATCGCGGTCCCGGAGAGCCGGTAGCGGGTGTCGAACTGCTCATTGAACATCGCGGGCCAGATGCCGTTGTTGGCGCTGTAGATCACGCCGGACAGGAGCAGGCCGAGCACGAAGATGAGGGGCACGTTCGTGTGGGTGATGGTCCAGAGGTAGGGCCAGATCAGCACGGCGCAGCCCAGCGTCCCGAAGATGAAGATCGGCTTGCGGCCGATCCGGTCGGCGACGGTCGCCCAGGCCGGAATGGCGAAGAGCGCGATGACGTTGGCCAGCACCACCACGGTCAGCATGGTCGACTTCGCGATGTGCATCGTGTTCACGCCGTAGGACAGGGTGTAGACGGCGAAGATCGTGCTCACCACCGAGTAGAAGCAGGCGAAGATGATCTTGATGACGCCACCGGGGTTCTCGCTGAACAGCACGGCCACGGGCAGCTTGGTCTTCTTGGGGGCCTTCTGGGCAGCCTTGAAGGCGGGGGTCTCCTCGAGGGTCTGGCGGATCCAGATTCCCGTGGCGACGACGAAGACGCTGAAGAAGAAGGGAATGCGCCAGCCCCAGCTGAGGAGCTGGGCTTCCGGCATCGCGCCGATGGGGAGGAACACCAGCGTCGCCAGGATCAGGCCGCCCTGGGTGCCGCTGAGGGTCCAGCTGGTGAAGAAGGCGCGGCGGTCCGCGGGGGCGTGCTCGAGGGACATCGAGTTCGCGCCCGCCTGCTCACCGGCGGCGGAGATGCCCTGCAGGAGCCGGCAGATCACCAGCAGGATCGGTGCGAGGATGCCCACCTGGTTGTAGGTCGGGAGGCAGCCCACCAGGAACGTGGAGACGCCCATCAGGATGAGCGTGAGGATGAGGACCTTTTTCCGGCCGTACTTGTCGCCCAGGTGGCCGAGGAAGAACGAGCCGACGGGACGGGCGACGTAGCCCACGCCGAAGGTGGCCAGGGCCGCGATGGTGCCCACGGCGGGATCCTTCGAGGGGAAGAACAGCTTGCCAAAGATCAGCGCGGCCGCGGTGCCGTAGACGAAGAAGTCGTAGTACTCGAGGGCGCTGCCGATCCACGCGGCGATGGCGGCCTTCTTGGGGGTCCTGACCTCTCCGGAGTCCTGCGCACTCCCGGCCGAAGTCGTGGTTGACGAGGTGTTCATGTGTCCTCCATGGGCGGTCTCGATGGACCTTGATTTCGTTCCCTGAGGTATACCCCTGTGCCCGGCAGGGAAAAAATACCGTTAATGTATGCCCTGCATACCAAGCCGGTATGCCGGATCGGCCCAGCGGGGCGGCCATCCAGGCCAGCCCCGGTCTCGGGCCAGGCTGTCGGCGATCACCGGCAAGGCTCTCACCTTGAAATTATCGACCGAAAGGTCCTCTTCGCCTGCTCCGGGGTGGTCCGACCCTCCCCGCAAGATCGGGTCGGAGGCCGCCGGCCGGGATGTCTCAGCCGCCCCGGAGCCCAACGGAACCCCAGTCTTCTCCGAGGGCCGGGGGAGTCCGGATCGGCTGAGGAAGGCCGCCATATCGCCTGGGTATGCGCCAAATATCAAATCGGTAGTTTCGACATCGCGGATTTGACGGTATCAATCTGCTACCCCAGTCCACGGCTCTCCGGTCTGCGGGTTCACCACTTCTACCGCCTGCATCGTGTCGGCAGCAACGCAGCACTCTCCACGCCGCTCGTCCTGGCCAGTCCAGGCAGCAACCCAGGCGGCATCTTGGGCAACCTCATTTTCAAAGGAAGGCAGCGCTCATGAAACCCATCAAGCTCCACGGCCAGCCCATCGGCGAGCTCAACCAGCCGCTCATCTGCACACCCCTGGTGGGCAAGACCCCCGAGGCCGTCCTCAGCGAGCTGGCGGTCGTCCTGCCCAAGCAGCCGGACGTCATCGAGTGGCGCGTCGACTTCTTCGACGAGATCGCCAACACCGCGACGGTCGTCCAGGTCGCCCACAGCCTCAAGCAGGCCGCCGGCGGGACACCGATCATCTTCACCTGTCGCGCGATGCATGAGGGTGGCGAGCGCATCCCGCTCGACGGTGCCGGGGTCGTGCAGCTCTACGTGGCCGTCTGCGCCAGCCGTGCCGTGGACTTCATCGACTACGAGATGAGCAACCCCGCCCAGGACATCGCCGCGGTCCGCCAGGCCTCGCGCGCCAACAACCTGGCGATGATCATGTCCTATCATAACTTCCAGGCGACGCCCGAGGGGGAGGCCCTCGTCGCCAAGTTCGCCGAGGCCGAGCGGCTGGGCGCCGATATCGCCAAGGTGGCGGTCATGCCGAAGAGCCCCGGGGACGTGCTGACGCTGCTCGGAGCCGTGTGGCGGGCCGACGAGGCGGGCAGCATCCCGCTGATCGGCATGTCGATGGGCGGCTTCGGCGCCGTGTCCCGCATGGTCGGCGGTGTCTTCGGCTCCGCCCTGACCTTCGCCGTCGGCAAGTCGGCTTCGGCGCCCGGGCAGATCCCCATCGAGGACCTCCGCATCGCCCTGAGCACGGTGGGCCGCTCGGTGGCCGGCAAGTAGGAGGGCCGTCAGGCTGCCAGGAAGATGGCCAGAAGGCCATCGCGGCAGCATGGCTCCCGCTATCCCTTCCAACTGCAAGCAGCACAAGTCCAGGCACAGGAGAACGGCATGATCAGCGGCAAAACGACCTTGATCCCGCTACTCGGCTACCCCACCGAGACCTTCAAGGCGCCCTTCATCTACAACCCCTGGTTCGACCAGCATGGGATCGACGCGCGAGTGGTGCCTATGGGCGTCAAGCCCGAGGATTACCCCACCTCACTGAAGGCCATCTTCAGGCTCAGCAATGTCCACGGCGCGCTCATCACGATGCCCCACAAGATCACGACCATGGGGCTGGTGGACGAGTGCTCGACCACGGCCAAGATCGCCGGCTCGGCCAACGCCATCCTGAAGCGGCCGGACGGCACCCTACTGGGCGACATGTTTGACGGGACCGGCTTCCTGCGAGGGCTGCTGCGGAAGGGCTTCGTGTGTGAGGGCGCGAGCTGTCTGGTGGTGGGGGCCGGTGGGGTTGGCTCGGCCATCGCCGCCTCGTTGGCCGCGGGCGGTGTGGCGTCGATCGCCCTGTTCGATACCTACCAGGCCTGCGCCGAAGGGCTGGCAGAGCGCCTGAGGACCCACTACCCCAGGCTTGAGGTGAGCCTGACATCCCCCGATCCGGCGGGCCACGACCTGGTCGTGAACTGCACGCCGCTTGGGTCGAGGCCCGGGGACCCGCTGCCGGTCGATGTCACTCGCCTGGCGCCCACCACCTTCGTGGGCGAGGTGGTCATGAAGACCGAGATCACCCCGCTGCTGCAGGCGGCCCGGGAGCTGGGCTGCCCGTTCCAGGTGGGCACCGACATGCTCTTCGAGATGATCCCGCCCTACCTGGAGTTCTTCGGCTTCGGCACCTCCACGGCGGAGGAGCTCCGCTCGGTGGCGAAGATCCAGTATTGAGCGAACCGTTCGATCCATCAGGCTCTGCGGACTCCTTCCCTGGGGGCTCCAGGCCAGCAACAGGATCCACTCCGGATCGGGCCGGCCTGGCCTCTCGCGGGCGGACCGGCGCACCCGCGCGCGCTTGAACCGGATGCGGGCAGCCGCTATCCTGGCAACCGATATCTCGTTCCAGTGGGGGGGGTTGCAGTGGCGCCACGCGGCATCTATCTCATTGGATTCAGTGGCACGGGGAAGTCGACCATTGCCCAGGCCGTGGCGGACCAGCTGGGCTGGCCCATGTACGATCTGGACCAGGTCATCACCGAGCAGAGCGGCATGGCCATCCCCTTGATCTTCCAGCGCGAGGGTGAGATCGGCTTCCGGCTGCGCGAGGCGGAGGCGCTGCGCTCCGTCTCCGAGACCGTCCCCTTTGTCGTCGCTTCCGGCGGTGGTGCCGCCGTCCGCATCGAGAACCGCCGGCTGATGGCCAGCAAGGGCTGGATCATCGCCCTGGAGGGCCGGCCCGAGGTGCTCAACGCCCGCATCCAGCGCCAGCTGAAGCAGGCGGCCCCGGACGCGATCCGCCCGCTCCTGGATGCGGTCTATCCGCTGGACCAGATCCGGGCGCTGAAGCACAGCCGCCAGTCGACCTACGCACTGGCCGACTGGACGGTCCACACCGACCGTCTCACCCCGGACCAGGTCGCGGCCGAGGTGGTGCGGGCCGTCGGGCTGCTGGAGACCACGCCGGAGCCCTCGGCGATGTTCGACGTTCCGGCCACGCCGCTGCGCCACTCGCTCAATCCCGACCTCCCGCCGCCCGTGGTGGTGGCCGCCGGTCCCTGGCCCTACCAGGCGGTCGTGGGCTGGAACCACCTGGCCGCCCTGGGCGACCAGGTCCGGCGGCTCTTCCCGCAGGCACGGCACGCCGCCATCCTCACCGACGCGGGCACCTGGGCACGGCTGGGAGAGACCATCCAGACGACGCTCAAGGCCGTGGGGCTGGAGCTCCACGTGCGCGAGGTGGTCTCCGAGGAGCGCCTGAAGTCCCTGGCCGAGGCCGGCGCCACCTACGACTGGCTGCTGGACCAGCGCGTGCGGCGCGATGACCTGCTGGTGGTGGTCGGCGGCGGCCCCGTCGACGACCTGGGCGGCTTCGTGGCCTCGACCTACATGCGGGGCATCGCGCTGGTGAAGGTCCCCTCCTCGCTGGAGGGCATGGTGGACACCGCCTTCGGCGGGAAGACGGCGCTCAACCACCCCCGGGCGCGCAACCTCATCGGCACTTTCTACCATCCCCGCCTGGCCTGGTCGGACGTGTCCCTGGTCTGCGATGAGCCGCCCCGGGAGCTGCGGGCGGCCTTCGCCGAGGTCGTCAAGTACGCGATGCTCGAAGGCTCGCTCATGCCGCAGGAGACCCCCGGCGGGACCCTGCTCGAGCAGCTGGAGCAGAGCGTCGAGGAGCTCAAGAGCCTGGAGCGCCAGACGCTCACGCAGATCGTGGCCCGGTGCGTGGCGCTGAAGGCGCAGGTGGTCTCCGCCGACGAGCGCGACCTCGGCCAGTTCCGGATCCTGCTCAACTTCGGCCACACCGTGGGTCATGCGCTGGCCACCGCCACGGACTATGAGCTGCTCCACGGCGAGGCCGTGGCCATCGGCATGGCGGTGGAAACGCACCTGGCCGTGCGGCTCCACCTGGCCGATGGGGGGGTCGAGAAGCGGCTGGACCACCTGCTGGAGCAGCTGGGCCTGCCGACCCGGCTGCCGGCGGTGACGCACGAGCGGCTGCTGGAGCTCATCCAGAGGGACAAGAAGGTCTTCGGGGACGCCCCGCGCTGGGTGCTGCCCACCACCGCCGGCCGGGCCGTGGTCCTGAGCAACGTGCCCGAGGCGGAGGTCATCGCCGCGCTGCGGGACTGCCAGTAGGCGAGCCGGTCCTCAGCCGACGGTCGCTCCCCTTCCTCCAGGAGAAGAGGCCAGGCGCATGGCGCCTGGCCTCTTCTCCTGGAGCACAGCGGGCCTACGCGGCCCACACCTACTCGGCCTGGGCCTCGGGGGTGAGGGCCGTCAGCGCCGGGGCCTCGTGGACATCGGTGGCGTGCATCTTCATGCGCCAGGAGACGATGACGGAGATCAGGCAGCCGCCGGCCAGGTAGGCGGCGACCGGGTGCCAGGTGCCGTTGATGCCCAGCAGCGCGGTGGCGATGAAGGGGGTGAAGCCGCCGCAGATGACGCTGGCGACCTGGTAGCCGACCCCGGCCCCGCTGTAGCGGTACTCGGTGCCGAACATCTCGGTGAAGAGCGGCTGCTGCACGCTGACGACCAGGTCATGCGCGATGTTGGCGAGCATCACCGCCCAGAACACGATCCAGACGACGGAGCGGGCTTCCATGGCCATGAAGAAGGGGATCGCGGAGAGCAGGCCGATGATCGCGCCGGTCAGGTAGATGCGCCGGCGGCCGAAGTGGTCGGCCAGCTTGGCGAAGAGGGGGATGGTCACGCAGCTGACCGCGCCCACCAGCAGGCTGATGTTCAGGAACAGGGTGCGCGACATGTGCAGGTTCTTGGTCGAATAGGCCAGGGCGAAGGCGGTGACGATGTACATCGTGAACATCTCCGCCATGCGCAGCGCGATGATGAGCAGGAAGCTCTCGGGGTGCCGGCGCAGGGCCTCGAGCACCGGCATCTTCAGCTTCTTCTCGCCGTGGGCGCCGACCTTCTTCACGAACTCCTGGGACTCCTCCATGCTCTTCCGGATCCACAGCGCGATCAGCACCAGCACGACGCTGAACACGAAGGGAATGCGCCAGCCCCAGGACATGAAGGCGTCGTTGCTCAGGGTGCGGCTGAGGATGGACACGATGCCGGTGGCCAGGACCAGGCCCACGCCGTAGCCCACCTGCACGCCGCTGCTGTAGAAGGCCTTCTTCCCCTTGGGGGCGCTCTCCACGGCCATCAGGGCCGCGCCACCCCACTCACCGCCCACCGCGAAGCCCTGGATGGCGCGCAGCACCACCAGACCCAGCGGGGCGTACCAGCCGATGCTCTTGTAGGTCGGCAGCAGGCCGATCAGCGCCGTCGAGATGCCCATCATGCCGACGGTCAGCACGAGCATCCGCTTCCGGCCGAGCTGGTCGCCGAAGTGGCCGAAGACGATGCCGCCCAGGGGCCGGAAGAGGAAGCCGACCCCGAAGGTGGCGAAGGCCGCCAGGGTGCCGGTGGTGGGGTCCGTGCTGGGGAAGAACTGGGTGTTGAAGACCAGCGCGGCGGTGATGCCGTAGAGCAGGAAGTCGTACCAGTCGACGATGGCGCCGACGAAGCTGCCCAGCGCCGCCTTGCGCGACAGCCGCTCGGCGGCTGCCTGCGCCGTGGGGGTTGAGGTGGTTGCCATGGGGAGCCTCCGGGATGAGGAAGGGAGCCAGGACCGACTGCGGGGCGTGGGACCACTTCGCGACCAGCCTTGGAATCCCGTCGGGATCCGCAGCTCATCCGCCGTGACCCCGCCAGCGCTGAAGCATCCCAGGAAGGCAGGAATCCTCGCGCGTGCAGCAGGCCCTCAGGAAGGGGATTGCAGGGTATGGAAAGACCAAGTTCTGGTCCCAGGAATACCGCCAGGCCCGCAGTGCTGGGAAATACCGTTTTCGTATGCGGGGCATACCCAGGCGATATGTGCGTCGGTTTTGGCTCAGCCCCGTCCCACGAAGGGCATCCGGGTGGCCATGATGGTCAGGAACTGGATGTTGGCCGCCAGCGGCAGGCCGGCCATGTGGACCACGGCCTCGGCCACCTGCTGGGCCTCCATGACCGGTTCTGCAGCCAGACCGCCCCCGGCCCGCCTCACGCCCTGGGTCATCGGCGTGGTGAGGTCGGTCAGGGCGTTGCCGACATCGATCTGGCCGCAGGCGATGTTGTACTTCCGGCCATCCAGGGAGAGGCTCTTGGTCAGGCCGGTGATGGCGTGCTTGGTCGCCGTGTAGGGGGCGGAATCGGGGCGCGGCGCGTGGGCCGAGAGCGAGCCGTTGTTGATGATGCGCCCGCCCCGGGGCTCCTGGTCCTTCATCACCCGGAAGGCCGCCTGGGCGCAGAGGAACATCCCGGTGAGGTTCACGGCCACCACGGCGGACCAGTCCTCGAAGCTGAGGTCCTCGAACAGCACACCGCGCACGTTGGTGCCCGCGTTGTTGAACAGCAGGTCCAGGCGGCCGAACTCCCGCTGCGTCCGCGCGAAGAGCGCCGCCACGGCGTCGGGCCGGGTGACATCGGTGGGCACGGCCAGCACCCGGACCCCGGCCCCGGAGTGGGTGGCGACCTCCTCCAGCAGCTCCGCCCGGCGGCCCGCCAGCACCACCCGGTAGCCCTCGCCCAGGAGGGCCAGGGCCGTGGCCCGGCCGATGCCGCTGCCGGCTCCCGTGACCACGGCGACTTTGCTGGAAGCGTGCATGCGGATGCCCCGAGGTTGGACTGCGTCACCAGGCAGAGGTCGGACCGGACCTATTCCGCCAGGACCTCCCGCATGGCCTCCAGGGCCGCGGGCCTCAGGTAGTGGTCCGGCAGGTGGATGATGGCGGGCTGGATGCTGTTCAGGATCCCTTCCAGCATGCGGACCTGGAACCGCTCCTGGTAGTTCCTGGGGACCTGCTTCAGCGGCAGGATGGCCGCCGCGCCCACTCCGGCGTCGAGGGCTCCCAGGATCACGCTGATGTCCGGCGTGTCCATCAGGATGCGGGGCGCGAAGCCGTGCCTCAGGAATTCCCGGTGCAGCTGGTCGAAGGTCCGCCCTCCGTGCCAGAGGCTCAGGAACATCAGCGGGATCTCCCGCAGCACCTCGACCCCGAAGGTTCCGTCAGCGGAGGCCGGGATCAGGTCGGCCGGGTAGACGACGCAGAACTGGTCGACCGAGAGTGGCTGCACCTCGAAGATCTCCTTCCTCGTGGGCAGCAGGACGATGGCGAAGTCGAGCTCCCGGGTGGCGACATGCCGTTCCAGGTTCATGCTGTCCGCCACGATGACGTGGAACTGCAGCAGGGGGAACCGGCTGGAGAGCCTCGGCAGGATGCTGGTGAAGTAGGACATGAAGGACAGCGAGACCCCGATGGAGAGCCGGCCGCTGAAACCGCCCGCGGCGTTCCGGACCTCCGACGGGATCTCCGTGAGCTGGTTCAGGGTCTGGCGAGCCCGCTCGTAGAGCACCTTCCCGGCCTCCGTGATCTGCCACTCGTGCCCCTTCCGGTGGATGAGCTCCACGCCGAGCTCGTCCTCCAGCTCCTTCAGGTGCCGGCTCAGGGGTGGCTGGGAGATGTTCAGGATCTTCGCGGCCCGGCTGATCTGCCCCTGCTCTGCGATCGTACAGAAGTACACCAGTCGTTTCGTGTCCAAGTGCCCCCCCAGCTTGAGAACTAAGGATCATACCTCTGTTAGTGCCGTTCCGGGTGTCGGGGTGGCCCCTCGCTCAGCGGCTGGGCTTCCCCGCGGCGGTCCAGGCGCTGAGGATGGCGTCGGCGAGGTGCTGGGCGGCCAGGGTGAGCTGCTGGCGGACGACGGGGCCCTGGGTGTCCTTGAACAGGGCCCAGTAGGCGGGGCCGCGGGTCTTGCCGCGGGTGGTGCGGGGGGTGGTGCGGTCGGCGGCCAGGTCATCGGCCAGGAGCTGCGGCACCAGGCCATGGGCCTGCTCCAGCCAGCCCCAGGGCCGCTGGACGAAGTCCGGGTCGTTCCGGGCGGCGGGGATCCGCAGGGCCTCCAGGCCGCTCAGGCGGCCCACCAGGCCCGTCTCCCAGCGGCTGTGGACGCCCCGCTGCTCCACGGTGCGGCCGTCGTGGTCGATGGTGGTGTGCAGGGGCACGTGGGCGTCGCCGATGTAGTGCCCGAGGATGGTGGCGGCCTCGGCCACCTTCGCGGGGTCTCCGGCGCGGAAGGCCGCCACCAGGTCGCGCCAGCGGTCCTGGATGATCCAGGGCACCACGCCCCGGCGATAGGAGCTGCCGCCGAGCCGCTCGTCGGCCTCTTCCAGGGTGCGGGGCAGGTTCCCGGAGCCGCCGAAGGCCTCCAGGTTCATGTAGTGGCGGGGGCCTTCCCGCCGGTCGGACTTCCAGTGGTCCGGATCCGAGGCGTGGCTGGCCATGAAGGCCTCCTGGCCCGCGAACCAGGCCCGGGGCGCCGGCGGCAGCGCCGTGAGCGAGAGGGCGGTCAGCGCCCGGTGGCCCTGGTCGCCCCAGGCACCCAGCGAGACCGCAGTGAGCAGGAACAGGAGAAATGCTTTCAACAGGGTGCCCTGCTTGTTCATCAAGTCGATTTTCATGTCTTTATTCTTTATCAGCTTTTAATCGGTGTTCACCGGTGTTCATCGCATGATAAAAAGAATATGAGTTAATTAATTATGATTTTATTGCTTCTCGGTGGGCAAAAGCAGGGGCCGGACCCCTAGCGCCTGGCTGGCGGCCGCTATTCCGGGATCGTCCCGGAGCGCTCCCAGCGGGTGCGGGTGAAGAAGTGGCGGGCGCCGTCGATGAAGTCGGCGGCGACGTCGCCGGGGCCTTCGGGCACGTGGCCATTGTCGTTGTCCGTCTGGCCCTCGCGGAAGCTCCACCACACGATGAAGGGCCGGCCCCGCAGGTGATCCGCGGGCAGGAAGCCCCAGTAGCGGCTGTCCATGCTGTTGTCCCGGTTGTCACCCATGGCGAAGACGTGGCCCGGGGGCACGGTGACGGGGCCCAGGTTGTCCTTGAACCCGTCCTGGATGAGGCTGTTCATGCCCTGCATCTGGTTGTGGGTGTGCAGCGCCAGCACCTCGGCATCCGCGTGGCGCCAGAGCCCCTGCGGCCGCTCGGCCTCCCCCGCATAGCGCTGGGGCGGCCAGGGCCCCGGCACGGGTCCTTCGGCGCCGCGGCCGAACTGGAACTCGAAGGGGCCGGTGACCTGCTTGCCGTTCACGTAGAGCCGCTTCTCGCGCATCTCCACCGTGTCACCGGCCACGGCGACGCAGCGCTTCACGTAGTCCTGGTCCCGGTCGATGGGGTAGCGGAAGACGATGATGTCGCCCCGCCGGACGCCGCGCATGGGGAAGAGGGTCTCCTCCCAGGCCCACTGGGGCTGGGCGTAGATGAACTTGTTGGCCAGCAGGTGGTCCCCGATCATCAGCGTGTTGCGCATGGACGCCGAGGGGATCTTGAACTGCTGGCCCACGAAGGCCTTGAAGAACAGGATCAGCACCATGGCGAAGCAGATGACTTCCAGGTTGTCGCGGACGACGCCTTTCTCGGCCCCCGGCGGGAGGGTCAGCTCGAGGTCTTCGGCGGGAGTTGTCTCGGCCATGTCGGCTCCGGGAGGCGGCTGGGTCAGCGGGGCTGGAGGGCGGGCAGGTCGGTGAAGCCGCGGGACACGAGGCGGTTCACGGGGACCCACTCCCCGTCACGCTGCTCCTGGGTCTCCACCTCCCCGAGATCGGGCAGGTAGAGGGTGCGCCGCCGGAGCCCACCGGGCATGCGGGCCTCGACCCAGACTCCGACGGGAGCCGCGGTGGCGGGCAGCAGGGAGGCTCCGGACCAGGCGGCGCGGCCGATGACGCGGAACTCGATGCCGCGCTCGGTCCAGGTCTCCCGGTTGGGGAAGCCCGGGGGCAGCAGCTGGGCCAGCAGGTGCTCCTGGCTGTCCAAGAGCTGCACGCCCCCGTCCTGCGGCCGCAGGAAGAGGCTCATCTGGCCCCGGACGCTGGCCAGGTCGAGCTGCACCAGGCGGGGTGTGCCGGGGGCCAGGGAGGACTTGGCGACACGCACCTGGAGCCGGTTGGCGAACCGCTGGGACTCGGGCAGGGCCGGGTTCTCGAAGCCCAGGGTGAGTCCCTCCTCCCAGGGGGCATAGACCGGTGCCACGGAGCGGGAGTCGCAGGCCAGGAGCAGCAGCAGGGCCGCGGGCGCCAGGGCCTTCAGGGACCGGCGCATCACCGGTGGCCCTTGTTGAACCGGGCCATCAGCTCGGAGATGGAGTCACTGGAGGCGGGCACCACCGGTCCGGTGGGCTCCGGCGGCAGGACCACCCGCTCGGGCCGGGGCGGACGGGCCTCCTGGGGCCGCGGGGGCCGGGCGCCCTCGGGCCGGGCAGGACGGCCTTCGGGGCGCGGGGGGCGTGGACCCTCGGGTCTCGGGGGCCGGGACCCTTCGGGCCGGGGCGGACGCGGTCCCTCCGGGCGCGGGGGCCGGGGACCTTCGGGGCGGGGGGGACGGGCGCCTTCGGGCCGCGGGGGTCGGGGACCCTGGGGCCGGGCGCCTTCAGGCCGGGGCGGCCGGGGCTGGCCCCCCTCGGGCCGGCCCGCGCCGCGGCGCTGGTGGCGCGGCTGGGGCTGGGCGCCCCCTTCCGGAGCGGGCAGCAGGGCCTTGATGGACAGCGCGATGCGCTTGGCCTCCAGGTCCACGGCCAGCACCTTCACCTTCACGGCCTGGCCCACGCTGAGGGCGTCCGCAGGGTTTTTCACATAGCGGTGGGCGATCTCCGAGAGGTGCACCAGACCGTCCTGGTGGACGCCCACATCCACGAAGGCGCCGAAGTCCGTCACGTTGGTGACGATGCCCTGCAGCTCCATGCCGGGCTCCAGGTCGCTGGGCTTGTTGACCCCCTCGCGGAAGGTCACGGCCTCGTAGTGCTGGCGGGGGTCGCGCCCGGGCTTCCGCAGCTCGTCCAGGATGTCCTTCACGGTCTCGATGCCGAACTGGTCATCGACCAGCAGCTTGGGATCCAGGGCCGAGAGCACCGCCTCGTTGCCGATGAGCTCGGGTACGGTCTTGCCCGCCAGCTGGCAGATGCGCTGCACCACCGGGTAGCTCTCGGGATGCACGGCGGAGGCGTCCAGGGGATCCTCCCCCTCGCGGATGCGCAGGAAGCCCGCGGCCTGCTGGAAGGCCTTGGCGCCGAAGCGGCTGACCTCCAGGAGCTGCTCGCGGCGCTTGAAGGCGCCGTGCTCGAAGCGGTGCGCCACGATGCCCTTGGCCAGGCCCTCGCCGATGCCGGCCACGTAGGCCAGCAGCTTGTAGGAGGCGCTGTTCAGGTCCACCCCCACGCGGTTCACGCAGCTCTCCACCACGACGTCGAGGCCCTTCTTGAGGGCGGTCTGGTTGACGTCGTGCTGGTACTGCCCGACGCCGATGCTCTTGGGATCCACCTTGACCAGCTCCGCCAGGGGGTCCTGGAAGCGGCGGGCGATGCTGATGGCGCCGCGCACGGTGACGTCGTGCTCCGGGAACTCCTCCCGGGCGATGTCACTGGCGGAGTAGACCGAAGCCCCGGCCTCGCTCACGGTCACGCAGATGAGGCCCTCGCGGCCGGTCTCCTTCAGCCACTCGCGGAGGAAGGCCTCCACCTCCCGGCCGCCGGTGCCGTTGCCGATGGCGATGGCCTCGATGGGGCTCTCGCTGCAGAGCTTCTCCAGGATCGCGCGGCTGCCGTCCAGGTCCCGCTTGGGCTCCAGGGGGTAGATCACGCTGTTCTGGACCAGCTGGCCCAGGCGGTTGATGACCACCAGCTTGCAGCCGGTGCGGATGCCGGGATCCACGCCCAGGGTGCAGAGCTGGCCTGCGGGGGGGGCCAGCAGCAGGTGGTCGAGGTTGAGCTGGAAGACCTTGATGGCCTCGCTGTCGGCCTTCTTCTTGGCCTCGTAGCGCACCTCGGACTCGATGGCGGGCGCCAGCAGGCGGTCGAAGGCATCGCCGGCCACGTCGTGCAGGAAGCGCCGGTAGCCGCTGCCCGGATCCACCTGGATCTTCGCCACCAGCTGGGTGACGTAGGTCTCGCGGTCCACGGTCAGCTTCACGGTGAGGACGTTCTCCTTCTCGCCGCGGCGGAGGGCCAGCAGGCGGTGGCTGGGGATCTTGCGGATGGGCTCGGTGAAGTCGAAGTAGGGCCGGAAGCGCAGGGCCGCCTGGTCCGCCTTCCGCTCCTCGCGGAGCTCGGACTTCAGCACCCCGTGGTCGTGGAACTCGAGCCGCAGCCAGGCGCGGATGGCGGCGTCCTCCGCCAGGCGCTCCGCCAGGATGTGGCCGGCGCCCTCCATGCACTCCGAGGGGGCGCGCAGGCCGTCCTCGTCCTTGATGAAGGGCTCGGCGATCAGGAAGGGGTCGGCGCCGCTGCCGTCCGCCAGCAGGGAGTCCAGCAGGGGCTCGAGGCCGCGCTCCTTCGCCGCCGTGGCCTTGGTCCGCTTCTTGGGCTTGTAGGGCAGGTAGAGGTCCTCGAGCTCGGCCTTCACCCAGGTGCTCTCGATCTTGGCCTGCAGCTCCGGGGTCAGCTTCTCCTGCTCGCTGATGGTCTTCAGGACGGTCTTGCGCCGTTCGAGGAGGTCCTTGTAGTAGGCGTGGCGATCCTCCACGGCCCGGATGGCCACTTCGTCGAGGGAGCCGGTGGCCTCCTTGCGGTAGCGGGCGATGAAGGGCACGGTGTTGCCCTCCTCCAGCAGGGCCACGATGGCGGCAACGCCGGCGCGGGGGAGCTTGAGCTCCCGGGCCATGAGGTCGAGCACCTGATCCACACCTGCTCCTTGCTGCCCCCGGATCGGGGGAAAAGGGGATGATACCAAGCCCGCGTCAGATTAGGGTTTTCCGGCGCGCGCCCAGGGGAGCCCGCTCCAGTGCCCGCAGCGCGCGCAGCCAGTGCTCCCGGTCGAGGCCGGTGCCGATGACCACGGCCGCGCAGGGGGCCGCGGCGCCCCCCGTGCCCAGGGGCAGGGGCGAGATCTCCAGGCGGCCGTCCGCCAGCTGGAAGGCCCAGCGGTCGCTGCCGTCGGCGCGGGTGGCCCAGCTCGCGAAGGCGCAGACGCCCTTGGCGCGCAGCAGCTCGCCCGCGGCCGGCGGGGCCAGCAGCAGGGCCTCCAGGGCCGCAGGATCCAGGGGATGGTCCCAGTGCAGGGTGAGGGACCGGGCCTGGGCGAAGCTGGGGCCCAGGGCGGGCTCCCAGCCCTCGGGCAGGGGGCGCAGGTCGCCCAGCCAGGGATCCGGACTGCCCTCGGGAGCGACACCCTGCCGCGTGACCACCAGGGGGATCTGCTTGAAGGCCGCGCGCAGCTCGCTCTCCCAGGCCACGGCGGCGGAGGGATCCAGGTCCCCCTTGCTGAGGTGGATGAGGCTGGCCAGGGCCGCCTGACGGTGCACCAGCGGCTTGGTCTTCAGGTGGTCCACCGGGGCGAGGCTCGAGAGGACCGTCAGCAGTCCCGCCAGGCGCAGGCGGCCGACCAGCTCCGGTTCCAGCTCCAGGTCCAGCAGGTCCGTGGGGTCCGCCAGCCCCGTGGTCTCCAGCACCACCCGCTGGGGGCCGACGCCCGCGGGCTGGTCGCACCAGGCCTTCAGGGTGGCCACCACGTCGTCGCGCAGGCTGCAGCAGGCGCAGCCGTTCACCAGGTTCTCCACCCCCGCCAGCTCCGGCCGCTCCGCGTCCACCAGGGTGCCGTCCACGCTGATGGCGCCAAACTCGTTGATGAGCACCGCCACCCGCCGCCCGGCCGCCACCTCGGCCTTCAGCAGCCGGTTCACGGCCGTGGTCTTCCCCGCCCCCAGGGGGCCCGTAACGATGAGGACTTCGACAGGTGCGGGAGTGGCCATCCCCCCATGATGACGGGCGGGGCGGGGGTGTTCCAACAATGGTTCGGGGGCAGCCGTGAAGCTCGGCAACCGGAGATGGTCGAGAGTCGGCGCAAGGACCGGAAGCCTCATGCCACCGAGCGTCACCGAAAAAGAAGATCTGCCACCGATGAACACCGATGAACACCGATCAAAAGCTGATCAAAAGCTGAGCCTTCCTGCCTTGGTGGTGGATCAGTTTTCATTCCATCCCGTCCCCTCCCGGCTGATTCAGGGAAGACCAGCGGACTCACCTTCGATCGGTAGGAAGTCTCCCGGGTGCGTCAACATGGGGCTGGTGCATCCCTCCGCACCAGCCCCAGGTGACTCCCATGACCCAGAACCGCCGCTCCTTCCTGCGCACCACCCTGCTGGCCGCCCTCTCGACCCAGCTCGGGCCCCGGCTGCTGGGGGCCGCGGCCTCGGCATCGGGGATCCGGCCCCGGCGGCTGGTGCCCGGGGCCACGGTGGGCCTGGTGAGCCCGGCCAGCGCCACCTGGCTCACCGGGGAGCTCGACATCCTCCAGGACACCATCCGGGCCCTGGGCCTGAAGCCGAGGCTCGGGAAGCACGTGCTCGACCGCTACGGGTACCTGGGGGGGACGGACGCGGACCGGGCCGCGGACCTGAACGCGATGTTCGGCGATGACTCGGTGGACGCCATCCTCTGCATCCGGGGCGGGTGGGGCTGCAACCGCCTGCTGCCGCTGCTCGACTACCCGCTGATCGCGGCGCATCC
>Ga0208507_1000522_pt1 | contig 24547 bp, 13 predicted proteins | sample CryBogCBH12Aug01_FD_184626 | JGI IMG/M metagenome (GOLD analysis project Ga0208507, IMG submission 184626) | Freshwater microbial communities from Crystal Bog, Wisconsin, USA - CBH12Aug09.1 (SPAdes) (version 2) | ecosystem: Environmental > Aquatic > Freshwater > Lake | place: Crystal Bog... | reverse complement strand
TTCGACTGAATCCAATTCGTAATACGCAGACAGATGAACCGGTAAGTCCACAGCACTAGAAAGACTGGACAGGGTTTTGCCTCGTGGATTGATTTGGAATTATAGCCTTCTATGTTGTGTAAAATATTGTCGGGCTGGGCATGGACAATTCCGCACCGCAAACGCTGCCGGGCTTTCTTAGTCCACTTCCGTCAGGGGCCACCGTTGTTTCCGGTTCAAGCATTCGTCACGGAACCGTCCATGGAAGCTCTCCACAAACCAGTTCTGCCACGGGCTGCCCGGTTCAATATCATTCTGCTTGAGTCGATTTGCCTTCAGCTACCGCGGCATGATCTTCGCGATGAACTCAGAGCCGTTGTCACTGCGCAGATACGCGGGCGCCCTGTTGCTCAACAGCCTTTTGTAGCCAGCACAACACATCCGCCGCCGGCAAGGCCCGTTCCGCCCACAGCGCAAGGCATTCCTGCGTTTATTTGTCCAGAAAGATTACTTGCCTTTAATTGCGGTCAGCCCGGTCAAATCCGAGTTCACCTTTATTTTTCCGCCGCCGGCAATAATCGCCGCAGAAAAATTGTCCGATGTTTCCACGCTGGAACTGGTTCTAAAACTGATCGCTTTTCCGGGCACCTGGTTGACTAGCAAATGTACCTGCCCCGGAAATTTAAAGACGCACCCAATCAGGTTGATGGTCGTCTGGCCATAATCCGACATCGCCTTGTTGCTCACAAAATGAATCGAGTTGTTTTTCAAGCTACAATTGATGAAAGTCACGGCATCCACCGGCGTGGCCACGCTGAGAATAGGAGTTTTTCCTTCATGCAGCACGCGGACATTCTCCAACGTGATATTCTCTTGGTGCGGTATTTTGGCGCCAGGGTAATAGGAGCGACTGTAACTGCCGTTGTCAAAATGAATGGAAAAAGCCGTGCGCGGTTTCTCCAGAAAAATATCGCGGAAGGTGACGTTGCGCACGCCGGCGGTATAGGTCACATCGTTTTGCACAACGCCCCAGTTGATGCCGTCGAGAACCTTGGAACCGCTGGGAAAATCCGGCCGAGTGAGAGATTGATACAACTTGCCGTCCGGCTGCATCTGCACCCGATAAAGCCGACCGCCGGAAACCACGGTGTCAGATTGCTGCACTTCCATGCCGGGCTGCCAATCAATCCAAGCCCCGGCCAAAATACGGCAGAAGAAGCCGGTGGTTTTTTCCGCGTTCAAATCATGACAGTTCTCAACCACGCCGTCCTCGATCCAGCCCAGTTCAGGATTGCCGACCGCGTAGTCGTGTCCATTGAGCGCGAGGGCGTCGTCGAACGTCTGGAACGTGGCATCGCGAATGGCAAAGCGTTTGCCGCGGCCCAAATGCACGCCATCCTTGTTGCCCTTGATGATAAAGTCATTGATGAGCAAGTCCTCAAAGGTGCAAACTTGAATGCCAAATTGCGCTCGCCCGACGTCCAAACAGCGAAAGTGTTCGATGCGCAAATCCTTGACGTAGAAAAACGCGAGCTGGCCATGCAAGCCATAGACATGATATTTGCGCACGTCCACGCCGTTGACGATGATCTGCAGACCCTCAATGGCGATATGCTCGTCGTAAGTTTTGGTGAGCGCGCCTTTGTTGAGCAATACATGAGTGAAGTCACCGGTTTCGGCAACCTTCTTTAGAAATACACCATTGCCAAAACTGAGCGTGGTGTTGCCGCCGATAAAAACGGTGTCGGCGATTTTATAAACCCCCGGCTTGCTCACCACAATGGTTCCACCTTGGTCAACCGCTCGCTGAAGGGCCTTGGTGTTTTCCACGCCGCTGGCATCTGGCGAAAAACCGCTGGTGGCAGCATCGGTAAAACCACGAGCTGTCGCGTCCGCCGCCGGCAGGGTTTCATTAGCGTGCACGTCGTAAACTTGCTGCAGCATTGATGCGGAAAGCAGCAGGGCCAAAGGCATCAGCCGAATCATTTTTTCCGACCTAGTGGGCATCATCCGAAAGGATGATAGAGCGTGTTTGTTCATTATAAAGACGAAAGGCTAGACTAAACATCATGATATTTTCCCTTACATGGACGCAGGCCGATCCGTTAACGTTTCGCAAGTGTCGCAATAATCCCTGCCGCCCTATATGCGCCCGATAATTTTAATGCTCTTTGGTCTGAGCCTGACGTTGCAAACGCGGGCAGCCCATGGCGGTGAAATGGAAAACCAGTTTGCCAATCCACCCGCAGCCGCGCGCCCGCGGGTGTGGGTCCATTGGCTGAACGGAAATGTCAGCAAGCCCGGCATCACGGCGCAACTGGAGTCGATCAAGCGCGTCGGTTTGGGCAGGGTTACGATGTTTGATGTGAACCAGCCGGGTATTCCGCCTGGGCCGTATCCTTACTTCGACGCAGGCTGGCAGGAAATGTTCGCCTTTCAAATAGCCGAAGCTACGCGACTAGGGCTGGAGACGATGAGCGCGAACGGTGCAGGTTATTCGGGCAGTGGCGGACCGTGGATCACACCGGAACTGGCAATGCAGAAAATTGTTTTCAGTTCCACGCGTGTGATTGGGCAAAAAAACTTTTCTGGCAAACTTCCTCTGCCGCCGGCCAATGGAAATTTTTACCGCGACGTCGCCGTGCTGGCCATCCGCGAGACGGACAACCAGGTCAATTACCAGATCGAGGATTTGAATTTGAAGCGGCTGACGTGGACGAATTACATCAAATACACCGGCACCCGCAGCGCGCCACTGGATGCGAAGGCGCCGGTCTCGGCCTGCATTTCGCCGGGGAATATTTTAAATTTAACCGGCCGGTTGACGGCCGCTGGCACATTGAACTGGGATGTTCCCGCAGGTTCATGGACCATCCTCCGTTTCGGTCATACTTGGACCGGGCAAAACACTTTGCCCGCACCACCGGCGGGTTCCGGTCCGGATTGCAACAAACTCGACCCACGCGGCATTCAGACGCACTTTGATCATGTGATGAAGCGGATGATCGAACTCGCCGGTCCGCAGGCGGGCAAAGTGTTTCATACCTTTTTCGTGGACAGTTGGGAAGCGGGCGGCCAGAACTGGACGGAAAAAATGCCGGAGGAATTTCAGCGCCGGCGCGGCTACGACATCATTCCTTTTCTGCCGGTAATGACCGGCCGCGTGGTCGGTGATTTGCAAACTTCCGAACGATTTCTTTACGACTTGCGCCAGACGGTTTCCGAACTGTGCGCGGAAAGTTTTTGGGCCGAGATGCAACGGTTGTGTCATCAGCACGGCATGAGGCTAGCGGTGGAACCTTACATCACAACCGGCAACGATCTGGACGCGGCCAATTTTACCGACGAGCCAATGGGCGAATGCTGGCAGTATCCGAACGGACCAATTACCGACTATCGCCAGACCATCAAAGCCGCCGCGTCCGCCGCCGACCTGAGCCAGCAAAACATTGTCGGCGTCGAGGCGTTCACCTCGTCCGCCTTGGAACGCTGGCAGTCGCATCCGGCCACGCTCAAGACGCTCGGCGACGAAATGTTTTGCCTCGGCGCGAACCGGCTTCAATTTCACCGGTTCGCCATGCAGCGGTTTCCGCAGCTCGCGCCAGGCATGATGATGGGCGCTTGGGGACTGCACTATGATTCCACGCAGACGTGGTGGGAATGGTCCAAACCGTGGCACGATTATCTCGCACGCTGCCAGTTTCTGCTGCGGCAGGGGCCGGTGGTGGCCGACGTGCTGGACGTGGTTCCGGAAGAACCACTTTATCGTTTCTGTCACAAACCGATTCCGGGTTTCGACTACGACGCCTGTGGGCCGGACACTTTCAAGCGCGTCGCAGTGAAGGATGGAAAATTGACCAATCCCGGCGGGCGAAAATATGCGCTGATGACTGTGGAGCACACCGGCGCAATGACGCTGGCGCGGCTCCGCCAGATTCGCGAGCTGGTATTTCACGGCGCAAATCTTTCGGGCGAACCGCCGCAAGCCACGCCGGGATTGGAAGGCGGGCCGCAGGCGGATTTCGAATTAAAAAAATTGGCAGATGAAATCTGGGGCACGGTTGGCGAAAAAGAACGCGCCTTTGGTGCCGGCAAGGTGTTTCGCGGCATCACGCCAGCGGAAGCGCTCGCGCGACTGCGCGTGACGCCGGATTTCAATTGCGCAGAACCGGTTTCTTGGATTCACCGGTCAAATTCAGACACGGACATTTATTTTATCGCGTCGGCGGCGGAACAACCGGTAAATGTCCGGGGCACTTTCCGCGTGAGCGGACGGACGGCTGAATTGTGGAATCCCGAAACCGGCAAAATCCAGCAACTGGATATTGTGGGCACGGACGATTTGCACACGAGGGTGGAAGTGCCGCTCGCCGCGCGCGGTTCCGCATTTGTAGTTTTTCGCCGCCAGCCAACCGCGTCGCCCAATCTTGCCAGCGTGACCAGAAATGGAGTTGCCGTTTTTCCGAAGGCATCGGCGTCGCCTGAAGCTGTTGAATTGACGGCTGTCGGCGGGGCGCAGCGTTCGGCTTTGATTCAACAAGATGGCGATTATGTTTTTGAGTTTGCGAACGGCGTGAAAAAAGAATTCAAGGGCATAAAAATCCAAAATCCGCAGCCACTCGACAGAGCGTGGCAATTGTCGTTTCCCAAAGATAGCGGTGCCCCGGCAAATTTGAATTTGAATTCACTCCAATCGTGGAGTGTGCTGGCGGACGAAAACATCCGGCATTTTTCCGGGACGGCGGTTTATCAAAAAAATTTCAGTTTGCTGGAAATCAAATCACGCGTGCTGCTGGATTTGGGCCGCGTCGAGGTCATGGCTCGTGTTTGCGTCAACGGCAAAGACTGCGGGATTTTGTGGAAGCCGCCTTATTGCTTGGACATCACCGATGCCGTAAAAACTGGCAACAACACGCTAGAAGTTTCGGTGGTCAATTTGTGGGTCAACCGGCTGATTGGCGATGACGCCTTGCCAGAAGATTCGGAGCGCGACAAAAAAGGCCGGCTGATGAGCTGGCCGCAGTGGGTGCTCGACGGCAAGACGAGTCCCACCGGACGCCGGTCGTTCGTGACCTGTTCGTTGTGGAAAAAAGATGAGCCGCTCAAGGAGTCAGGTTTGTTGGGGCCGGTGACACTTCGTTTTCCTCGGGCGGCCAAGTTGGAGTCGGAAGCCTCCGCTTCAAAATCGGCATCGCAATCAAATGCTTTGCCCGCGCGCAATTCGGTTGGAATTGCCGTGCTGAATCAAGCGGATTAAGCTCATTGAAATGTCCTCCCTGACTTTTCAGCCTGTGCGCTGGGTGCGGGTTTTGTGTCCGCTCGTGTTTTGGTGGCTCCTGCTGCTGGCGGCAAAATCGGAAACGCTGACCAACTTCGCCCAAGTGCGCGCGTTGTCGCAGGAAGAAGCTAAACAACATTTTCCAGTTCGGCTCGACGCCATCGTTTTGGGTGCGGACCCGGCCATTCCCTGGAATTTTTTTCTGCACGACGGCACAGCGGGTTGTTATGTGCAGTTGTTGCCGGGAACCAATACGCCGTATTTTTCTCCTGGCACCAAACTTCGTTTGAACGGAATTTCGCAAAGCCTCGGTTATTATCCAAGTGTGACGCGAGCGCAGGTCGAGGTCATTGGTAAAGGCGAAATTCCGGCACCGGTGCGGCTCTTGGCCGATCAGATTTTTTCGCCCGAACTGGATTCGGCGTGGGTGGAAGTCCCTGCGCGGATCGTAGGCTACGAAACCGGTGACAAGCGGTTCACGCTCGACATCCAAGTTTATGGCTTACTTTTCAAGGCGGAACTCCCGCTGCAAAATGGAGCTGAAGCACAAGCCGCCGCCTTGATGCAGCGGCCGGTGCTAGTGCGCGGAATTCTCGGCACCATCTTCAACCGGCAATGGCAGATGACTGACCGCCATTTTTTTGTGCCGTCGTTTTCGTCGATCATTTCCACGCTGCCGCCGGCCAGCGGCCAAGCAGAGCCGTTGATCAAAGTCGTGCAAATTTTGACCGGCGGATTTGGTCCGCAGGATCACATTCGGGTTCGCGGTGTGGTGACGCAGGCGGATGCGAAGGGATTTTACCTCCGCGACGACAGTGGCAGCACGCTGGTTTATGACGGCCAGACGAAGCGGTTTCCGCCGGGTGCGCAGGTGGAAGTCACCGGCTTTGGGGACGTGGTACCGTTCCGTCCGATTTTGCGCGCAACTCGCGTGGCCAAGCTGGCGCAAACCAATCCGCCGCCGGCGGTGTCGTTCAATTTCACCAACGCCGATCTTCCGGCGATGCAGTTTGAACTGGTAATGTTGGAGGCGGATTATCTCGGTCGCAAAGAAGGACGGTTGGAAAACATTCTTCAATGCCGCGCCGGGCAGCAAATTTTCGAAGCTTTGTTGCCCAAGGATAATTTGCCGCCGCCGGATTTTACGCCCGGCGACAAAATTTTACTCACCGGCATTTGCGAATTGACCACGACCCACGCACTGCCGCGCATTGGTTGGGTGGACGGCTTTCGTTTACACCTTGCTGATTCCAACGCCGTGCATTTGATCATGCCCACGCCGTGGTGGAACACGCAGCGGTTGGTCGTGGCGCTGGCAGTGACGAGCGCCGTGGCGTTGCTGGGGTTGCTCGGCACCTGGATGCTCCGGCGGCAGGTCACCAAACAAATGGCCATCATCAGCGACAGCCTGCGCACCGAGGCGGTGGGCAAGGAGCGCGACCGCATGGCGCGCGAACTCCATGACACTTTGGAGCAGCAGCTCTCCGGCGTCGCCTTGCAGTTGGATGGTCTGGATGACGCCATCAAGGCAAATCCGGGGGCCGCCGCAAAAATCCTCACCCTCGCACGCCGCATGTTGCGTTACACGCGGTTGGAAGCCCGCCGTTCGGTTTGGGATTTGCGTTCCAAGGTTTTGGAAAAGCAAGGGCTGGTGGCTGCTTTGCAAAACATGGCCGAATCCACGACGGGCGTGAAAATCGAACTGCAAGTCAACGGCGGGAAAGTAAAGCTGCCGGCGGCCGTGGAATTCCATTTGTTTCGCATTGCGCAGGAAGCGTTGGCCAACGCAGTGAAGCACAGTCAGGCCAGCGTGATTACGATTGAACTGGAATATGGCGCGAAAAATCTCCACCTGATTGTGCGCGACAACGGCTGCGGTTTTGATCTTCAGGCCACTGAAAAATTTCCCGGCCCGCATTTTGGTCTTATGGGTATGCGCGAGCGCGCCGCCAAAATGGGCGGGGAATTAAACCTGGAAACCGCCCCGCAAAAAGGTTGCTGTCTCTCCGTGACCGTTCCAAAAACCTTGAAAGAATTATGAAAAACACAACCATTCGTATTTTGATCGTGGATGATCATTTCATGGTTCGTCTGGGGCTGATTGGTGCGTTTGCCGCCGAGCGCGATTTGGAAGTGGCGGGCGAGGCCCGGAACGGAGCCGAGGCGTTGACACTTTTTGCCAAGCAGCGCCCGGATGTCGTGTTGATGGACGGCATTTTGCCCGACATGCACGGAGTTGAAGTCACCCGCCGGATTTTGGAGCGGCAGCCGGAGGCGAGGATTATTGTGGTTTCCATCAACGAGACCGCGGAGGATGTTCACCGTGCGATGGAAGCCGGCGCGCTAGGCTACATTCCCAAATCCTGCGAGAAAGAAATGATCGTCCGCGCCATTCGTGCCGTCGCGGCCGGCGAACATTTTGTCGCCCCGCACCTCGCGCGAAAACTGGCCGAGCGCAACCTGCTGACTTCGTTGAGCGCCCGCGAAATCGAGGTTTTGCGGATGATTGCCCAGGGTAAGGCCAACAAGCAAATCGCTGCTGCTCTCAATTTGAGCGAGGCCACGGTGAAAACGCACATCGCCCACATCATGGCCAAGTTGGACGCGCCCGACCGGACGCGGGCGGTGACCATCGCGATGGAACGCGGATTATTGCGAGCTTGAATGAAACCACTTTTTCAATAAAGGGGAAAACAGGAATGCGATTTCATCTGAAAACACGATTTGTCCAATGCGCCTTGGCGATGCTCTGCCTGTATTTTCAAATCGCGAACAGTGCGGAAGTTTTTTCGGTTCGACATTTCGGCGCCACGGGCAACGGAACAAATACGGATACCGCTGCCATTCAAAAGGCCATTGATGCTGCCTCGATTGCCGGCGGGGGAACCGTAGTTTTTTCGGCGGGCACTTACCTGAGCGGCTCAATTTTTCTCAAAAGCCATGTGAAGCTTCGATTGGATCAGGGCGCGATGCTTTTGGGTAGTTCGCGGCGCTCCGATTATCGCAAGGTGAATTTTCTCGCGCTGATCATCGCTGATAAACAAGACGATATCGGCATCGAAGGGGCGGGCATCATCAACGGCAACGGCAGATTGCTCGCGGTGGGTTATGATATACCTCTGACCTCCGGCAAATGGCCCAACGCCGGTGAAGCCGAGCGACCGGTTGTCATCAATTTTCGCCGCTGCCGGAACATCGCCATCCGCGACGTCACGCTGACGAACAGCGCTTGCTGGATGCAACTTTACCGCGACTGTGAAAATGTCACCGTCGAAAACATCACGGTGCGCAATATGTCCGCTCTCACCAACGATGGACTGGACATTGACGGCTGCGCTCACGTCGTCGTGCGCGGCTGCGACATTGATTCCGAGGACGACGGCATCTGCCTCAAATCCACCGACAAAGCCTGCAACGATGTTCTGGTCGAAAAATGCCGCGTGCGTTCCACTTGCAACGCCTTGAAATTCGGCACCGCCTCATTCGTCGGTTTCAAAAACATCGTCTGCCGCGCCTTGGAAATTTACGACACTTACATTTCCGCCATTGCCCTTGAACTGGTGGACGGCGGCATCATGGAAAACGTGCAAATCAGCCGCGTCAAAATCACGGACTGCAACAACGCCATTTTTCTTCGTCTGGGACACCGTAATGAAAATGGCATGGTGGGTTTGTTTCGCAACGTGACCATCAGCGATGTCACCGCCGAAATTCCTAACCGTCCGCAGTCAGCTATGAATAAATTCCCAACGGCCTGGCGGCATCGTTGCACCACACTCGTGACCGCTTCCATCACCGGACTGCCTGGCCACCCGGTGAGCAATGTTACGCTTACTAACATTTCCATCTTGTATGGCGGTATCGGCAGCACGCCGCAGTCTGACCACCACTGCCTTGATCAATTGGACAAAATCCCGGAATGCGCGGACAACTATCCCGAAAGCAAAATGTTTGGCGTGTTGCCCGCGTGGGGTTTTTACTGCCGCCACGTCGAGGGCCTCAATTTTAAGAACGTCACTCTTCGCGTGAAGGCGAAAGATTATCGTCCGGCCTTGGTTTGTGACGATGTGAAAAATCTTCGGCTCGACGGTTTTCATGTTTTGTCCGCCGGCAAGGAACCGGTCATTTATTTGAACGCTGTGCAAGGAGCCGCAATTCGCAACAGCCCCGCACCGCCAGAAACTATCAGTTTCATCAAAACCAACGAAAACACTCGCGATCTTATCGGACCATGAATTTTACCGACTATATTTCAAACAGTCGAATTGCCCGTCACATAAAATACTTTTGCATCGGCCTGTGTTTTTTTGTCACCGCCAAAGTCACGACAGCGGGTGAAAATGAAACTCGTCCGCTGCGTTACACGGCGCAAGGGACGGATTTCGTCATCACCAACGGCGTGGAATTTTTCAACCGGCCGCTTTACGGCGGCAATGCCGGCTTTCGGATTGAGGGCGGCGACCGACCGCAATTCGCTTTTTTTCTGCCCGGACGCGGCGGAAATCTGCGGCTTGGATTATTGCCGCAGAATCAGGCCGCCAACAAGCAACCCATCTGGCTGGAGGATGCGCAAACCATCATCGCTCGCTATCGTCCTGGCTCGATGGTGTATGAAATTCGCGATCCGTTTCTCGGCCAAGGTTCGCTGACTGTCACCGCAATTCCGCTGGCTGATGCCGAAGGCTTGGTCGTCCGCGTGGAATCCACTTCGGGTGTCGGTCCCTTAAATTTATTGTGGGCCTACGGCGGCGCGAATGGCGATCATGGCCGCCGCAACGGCGATCTTGGCGGTGAGCGTGTGCCGATCAGCCAGTTTTTCCAGCTCAAACCGGAGTATTGTCGCAGCAATGTTTTTCGCATTCGCCCCGACGGTTTCACGCTGCCGACGAAAAGCGGCACGATGCTGGCAGTTACCTCTGGCGCGAACAAACCCACAGTGGCTGATGCCAGCAAATGGACTTCGCCGGTCGCTTTGCTAACTTCTTCGAGCAGACCGACAACTACGCCGGTAGAGGTGCAGGAAATTTCTCTTCAAGCGGGCGCGCCGATATTCATCGCGTTCCAACTGGTTCGACCGGGGAAATTGCCACTGCTGCGCGCGGATGAACTGGCCAAAGTTGTTTCGACAGCGGAAACTCACCGGCAGGAACTTGCCGGACGCATTGGCGTGGAAACGCCGGACGATTACATCAACGCCGCTGCTGCTGCGGTGAGCGTGGCCGCGGACGCGGTGTGGGACGAAAAGGAAGGCGCGTTCATGCACGGCGCAAACGCGTGGCGCGTGAAACTGCTCGGCTGGCGCGCGGCTTATGCCGGCGATGCGCTCGGTTGGCATGACCGCACGCAGCGGCATTTCACCGGCTTTGCCTTGCGGCAGAATACGAATGCTATTCCCGAAAAAATTCCGCCCGCCGACGTAGAATTTAATTTGTCCCGGAACGAGTCCGCGCTGCACAGCAACGGCGATTTCGCCTGCGAGGCACCGCATCATTACGACATGAACCTCGTTGCGGTGGACGCTTTTTTCCGTCACCTGCTCTGGACGGGCGACTTGGCCTATGCCGCAAAAATGTGGCCGGTGATTGAACGCCATCTGGCTTGGGAGCGGCGGCTTTTTCGGCGGCCGTTTGGCACGGATCAACTGCCGCTCTACGAAGCTTACTGCTGCATCTGGGCCAGCGACGATTTGGAATATAACGGCGGCGGCACCATGCATGCGACGGCTTACAACTACTGGCACAACCTCATGGCCGCGCGCGTCGCCAAAATACTCGGCAAAGATCCGTCGCTTTACGAGCGCGAGGCGGTATTGATTCGCGAGGCGATGCAGCGCGAATTGTGGCTGCCGAATCTCGGCTGGTTCGCCGAGTTCAAGGATTATCTCGGTTTGCAAGCCGTCCATCCGAACGCGGCGGTGTGGACGTTTTACCACACGCTCGATTCGGCGGCGGCGACGCCGGTGCAGGCGTGGCAAATGTCGCGTTTCGTGGATACTCAGCTTGCGCACATTCCGCTCACCGGGCGCGGCGTGCCGCCGGGAAATTTTCAACTGCCGACGACGAGTTGGATGCCTTACATGTGGTCTATCAACAACGTCGCGCTGGAGGAATCCGCGCACACGGCGCTCGGTTTGTGGCAGGCGGACCGCGTGGACAGCGCGTTTCCGTTGCTCAAAGGTGCGCTGCTCGACAGCATGTTTCTCGGCACTTGTCCCGGCAATGTCGGCATGACCACAGCTCTGGATGAATATTCCGGCGAGAAATACCGCGACTTTGCTGACAGCATCGGCATCACTTCGCGCGCTCTGGTGGAGGGTTTGTTTGGTCTCGCGCCGGATTTGCTGGCCGGCGAACTGCGCGTCCGTCCCGGTTTTCCGCCGGACTGGAATTCCGCCCGCATCCGTCATCCCGATGTTGGCTTTGAATTTCACCGCGACGGTTTGAAAGAAGCTTTCGTCGTAGAATCGAAATTGTCCAAGCCGATGACGCTGCGGTTGCAAATTGTCGCCTTGCGTGATCGCGTCGCAAAAGTTCTCGTGAACGGCGAGCCGGCGCAATGGCGGGCTTTGCCGGAAAGTGTCGGCACGCCGCGCATCGAAATTCTCGCGTCACCCGCCGCGCGAAATGAAATCACCGTCGAATGGAGCGGCGAAAACGTTGAGCCGGTGACGGTGGAGAAAATTTGCGCTGTCGGCCAGCCGCTGGAAGTAAAATTCGATTCGGCGAAAATTCTTGAAGTGTTAGATCCGCAAACCGTGTTGACCAATGTGACGCTGCGCGGAACTGAATTCGCGGCGACGCCGGTTGGCACGCTGGGGCATCGCACAGTCTTCGTCAAAGTGCAGCAGGAAGATTTGCAGTGGTCGCAGCCGGTGACTTTGGAATTGCGTCAGCCGTTGGAAATCATCGCGTCCAGCAGACAGGACGCGGAAAGCCTTCGCTTCCGGTTGCGCAACAACACGGCCAACAATTTGGCGGCGGATGCGGAAATCCAATTCAGCGGACGCACGCTGAAGCGTCATCTGGCCGTCCGTGCGGCGCAGGAATCGGAGGAAATTATTATAGCCGCCGCCGGTTTGCCGCCCGGCTCGCAGCCGGTCAGCGTGAAATTCAGCGGCGGCCAGAAAGCCGAGGGCGTGGTCGAGAACTGGCGGCTCGATCCCGGCCGCGCCGCCGTGAAATGGGAGACCGTGAATCTCGCGCCGTATTTCAACGACCGGGTCACGCAGATTATTCGCAACGAGTATCGTTCGCCGCGCTCGCCATTTTGCTCGCTGGCCTTGCCCAAGCAGGGTATCGGCGCCTGGTGCGATTATCAAACGACTGCCGACATTGACGACTCCGGTCTGCGCGCCGTAGCGGCGAAAAACGGCGGAATTTTTCCGACGCCGATGGGCGTTCCGTTTCAAACGCCGGCGGCGGCGGCGAAAAATATTATTTTCACCTCGCAATGGGACAATTATCCGCGCGAAGTCACCGTGCCGCTCACGGGAACGGCGTCGCGAGCCAGCCTGCTGATGGCCGGTTCGGCGAATCCGATGCAGTGCCGCTTTGACAATGGCGAAGTGGTGGCGACTTACGCTGACGGTTCCACCGAACGGCTCGTGCTGCGCGAGCCGGCGACTTGGTGGCCGATCGAGCAAGATTACTTCGTGGACAAGTTCGCCTTCGCCCGGCCGGAGCCGGTGCCGCCGCGCGTGGATTTGAAAACCGGCACGGTGCGCATGTTGACACCGGCGGATTGCCGCGCGAAGAACCGCATTATTCCCGGCGGGGCCGCCACGGTGCTGGATTTGCCGTTGAATCCGGCGAAGGAATTGAAATCGCTCACGCTGCGAACTTTCAGCAACGAATTGGTCATCGGCCTGATGGCGGTCAGCTTGATGCGCGAGAATCCATGATCGGGCTTTGACTGGCAAATATCCGCCGAAAGGATGATGCCCCGATGATTGCCAGATTTTTAAATGACGCCATGATCGGGAAATGAAATCACCACGCAATTTTATTGGCACGCTGTTGGCGTTATTTTTTCTGGCGACAATGCCGGTTTGCTCGGCAGAAGTTCCGTTGCACAATCCGGTGTGGGTTTCTGAGCACAACCTGCGCGATCCTTCGGTGTTGAAAGTGGCCGGCGGTTATCATTTGTTCTACTCGCGTTTTGTCGGCACCAACTGGGCCTTGCCGTCAAGTTGGACGATTGCCAGAACATTCACCAAGGACTTTGCGGAATTCGCCAAACCGGAAAATGTTTCGCCCCAAGGCTACGCCTCGCCGGGCGATGTAGTCTTCTGGCACGGACGTTATCTGTTACCATATCAAAGTTATCCCACCAAGCCCACGCTGCTGTGTTTCAGTGAGTCCGCAAACCTGCAGACATGGTCAGTGCCAAAAACATTTTTGGCCGAGGCGGCGCAGTTACCGTGGAACACCTACCATCGCGTGATTGATCCGAGTTTCGTTTTGGAAAGCGACACGCTGCATTGTTTTTTTGTCGGCTCCTGCGACACGACAAACGCGGCGGGAAAAAAGCTGCGCGCCAATTTACTGGGCCACGCCATCACGCACGATCCAGATTTGCAACACTGGGAAATTCTGACTAAGGATTCGCCTTTGATTGGCATTTCTGCAAGCGCGCCCGACGGCGTGGAGAACGTGATGGTGTTCCGCACCGGCGACCACTGGACCATGATTTACAGCGAGGGCTTGGAAAATCAGCACTTGGCGCTGGCCACGTCTGGTGATTTGCGAAGCTGGAAATTGGGAGGGCCGATTGAGATTTCCCGCCAAAAATGGATGAGCCGCAAATACGGCGCGCCGTTCGTCTGGCGTGATGACGCTGGCTGGCGCATGATTTTGATGGGGCAGAACGATCAGGGTCGTACGTCATTCGGCCTGCTGGATTCTCCCGATGGCCGCCACTGGAATTTACTTCCAGAATAAGCGGCGGTTGTCGTGACATCATCCAAAAGGATGATGGTCAGCCCGTGGACAACCGATTCAGAGCGATGGAAAATGGTCATAATAAATCCCATGCAGAATTTTTGCCGACCTATGCAAAATAGATACTCAGCCTCGCGCGACAAGACTAGAATTGCTTTTACTTTGATTGAACTGCTGGTGGTCATCGCCATTATCGCCATTCTGGCGGCGATGCTGTTGCCGGCGTTGTCCAAAGCCAAGCAGAAGGCGCTTTCTATCCAGTGCGTCTCCAATCTCAAGCAAACGGGCATAGCGATCTTGATGTATGCTAACGACAACAATGATGTGTTGCCGGGACCTTGCTCCACAGGACAAACGTCCTGCTATTATTCCGTCGTCACCGGCAATTCGTATTTGGGCTACTATCTGGCTACTTACATGGGAGCGAAAGCACCGTCATCGCTACCCTATGGCTCGGCCAATTATCTTCCAGCCATGTTCTGTCCTGGCTACGGAAAGTTTTCGCCGTTGGCTCCCACGGTGGCCATGTCCCAGGTCAATTACATGGTCACCGTTCCTTATTCGAATGGGCCGGTGAATGTCACTTGGGCGAATGTTCCCTTTGGTTATCCCGGAGGTCCCAGTGTGGCCGCCTCAAAGTTGGGTAATATCGGCACGTTGGGGCCTATTTCAGAGGTCTTTGCCGTGTCAGACGTGGATGCCCAGCTTTGGCCCGGCAATTGGGCGAACGTCGCGCCGACTTCCACCCATGGCACCATTCGCAATCGGATTTATTTCGACTGGCATGCAAAATCTTTCAAAGGGACCAATTTGAACACTGTCGTTTCCAATTAACACAAACCAACAATTCATAGATAAAAGCCAAAAACCGTCAACCTCCCAAACCAACATGAAACTAATTCCGTGCAAATCATATTCGACTTCCCTCCGGCACCCCATGCTGGCAGTTCTGCTATTGTTAGCATTGCCCTCCGCCGTATTCGCTCAAGTTGCTTTGACCTGGAGCGCCGACGGCTCTGGCGGTTCCGGCACTTGGGACGCGGGTATTACGCCGGATTGGTATAACGGTTCACCAACCGTCTGGCCGGCAACTTCCAGTGGTGGCGACACGGCCACTTTCGCCGGAACGGCCGGCACTGTCAACGTGGACCCGGGCGGCGTTGCGGCCACCACGCTTTATTTCACGGCGGGTGGATATAACATCGGAGGCAGTGGCGTGCTTACGTTGGACGGCAGTCTATCCGTTCCAACCATTGATGTGGGGGCAGGTTTGACCAACACCATCAATGCAACCTTAGCCGGCACCAACGGCTTCTCCAAAGTGGACTCGGGCAAGCTGATTCTTGGTGGGAGCAATACATTTTCTGGTAACATCAGTTTTGGCAATGGTACGGGTGGCGGGCCGTCCGAGGGTGTAATTCAAATCACCCAGGCCGCCGCGCTGGGCGTCTTGGGCAACAACGTCAACAACGGGGTGACTAACCAACTCGTTGTTATTCGCGATAACGGCGACCTGTTGGAACTCAACGGTGCCAGCGGCAACATAACCCTGCCAAGTTATCTCGGCTTTGTCACCAGCGGCCCGAATGGCGTGATACGCAACGTGGCTGGTAGCAACTCGATCACTGGCAATATTCTTTTATCAACGGGCGTGAGCGACACCGGTATTTTGAGCGACGGCGGTTCGCTGACTCTGGCCGGTGGAATCAATCCTGGCTCGACCGCGCGAAATTTGATTCTCATGGGCACCAATACGGCCGTGAATGTCGTCAGCGGCGTGATTTCGAATGCCTCCAACGGCGCGCTCCTCGGGCTTATAAAGAAATCCGCCAATTCTTGGAACACCTGGATGCTGACGGGTTCAAATACTTATGGCGGTCAAACCGTTGTGGGCGTTAACACTGGTTCTGCTCCGTATGTGACTAATGGCATCCTTCGTCTCGCCAATAGCAGCGCCATCGGCACCAGTAATCTGGTGGTTTATGGCGGCTACGAGGCTGGGCGCGTGGAATTTACCGGCAACATCACCATTACCAACCCCATTTCACTCTATGGACGACAAGGGTTCACCTATCCCGGATTGAGCAGTTTCTCCGGCACGAATGTCCTGTCCGGCCCGATTAATGTTACCGCCAATGGTTCCCGCGTGACCTTTGAGTCGCAAGCGGGACTATTGACCGTTTCTGGCAGCGACATGACGGGAAACAATGGCCGCGTGCTCACGCTTGTCGGAAATGGCAATGGAGTTTTTGCCAAGAACGTCACGCCGGTCGTGGTCAGTTCACTAAATAAATATGGCAACGGTGTCTGGACACTCAACGGTACGAACAGCTACACCGGTGCTACGTCAGTGTCCGCTGGTCAGCTGCAGCTTGCCAAGGAAATGTCTCTCTACAGCAACACCCCGGCCAGTTGGACGGCGGCCAATATAAGTGTTTCGAGCGGTGCCACGTTGGCCTTCAACGTCGGCGGTGCGGGTGAATTTACCAGCAGCGATATTAGCACACTAGCCACTTTGGGCGGACCGGCAAACGGATTCCAATCCGGTTCGATTTTGGGGCTGGATACGAGCGATGCCATCAGCGATTTCGTCTTTGGTTCGAATTTGGTAAATCCCAACAGCACGAATGTTCTTGGATTGTCAAAACTCGGAGCTAATCGTTTGGTCCTCTCCGGCAACAATTCCTACAGCGGCGGCACGACTATCAACGGCGGCACGTTGGTCGCCGCGAGCACCTCCGCCTTTGGCGCGGCTGGCCGGATCGTTACAATCAATGATGGCGCCTCCGTTGACTTCGCAACGGATACGTCCGCGAATGCTTATGTGCTGAATGTGAATTCCGGTGCAACGGTCACGGTGCTCGTGAATCGGGCCACTACGGGCGCGGCAATCACGCAGGCGATGAGCAATCCGACCATCGCCAATGGCACCTTGAATGTTCAGGCCGGTGCCAATGTCACTAGCGGGACCCCTACCTTGCAATTTTCCGGAATGCAATTGTCTGCCGGTAGCAGTGGGACTGCCACCCTAAACCCGACCACGGCAAATATCACCATCACCGGTAATGTGACGCGGCCTGGTATCGGAGCAAACACACTGACACTCGGCGGCACGAGTGCAGGAAACATTATTTCTGGCAGCATCACCAATGGTGTGTCTGCCTTGGCCGTCATCAAAACCAATTCCAGCACTTGGACCCTTTCCGGCAACAACGCTTATACCGGCCCGACCACCATCAGCCAGGGCATCCTGAGCATCACCGGTTCGCTTACCAATTCTACCGTCACCAACAACGGCGGCACTTTGACCGGCACCGGCATCATCAATGGCCCGGTCGTCATCGCTTCCGGTGTCTTGAATCCTGGCGTTTCCACCGCGCTCGGCGAAACCCTCACCATAAAAAACAATCTTACCCTCAACGGCACGGCGCTGATGCAAATTGGCAAATCAGGTTCCACGCCGGTTAACGACAGCATCGTCGGGGTGACGAACATTACTTACGGCGGCACTTTAATTGTGACTAACGCCACTGGCGCAACTATCAATGCCGGTGATTCCTTTGTCTTGTTTAGTGCTTCCGGTACCAAGACCGGCAATTTTGCAAGCATTGTGATCGCACCACCAGTCGCGGGGCTTACCAACTCATTTAACCCGTCTAGCGGCACGTTAACCTTCTCCAGCCTCGCTCCGCCGACGCTGAATTTCACCAACAACGGCGGCGGCAGTTTGCAGTTCTCCTGGACGGGCAACTACAAACTTCAATCGCAGACGAACACACTAGCCACTGGCTTAAACACCAACTGGGTTGATTATCCCGGCGGCGGCAGCAGCCCAGTCAATGTAACCGTGGATCCGGCCAAAGGCAGCGTGTTTTTCCGCCTGAGCCAGTAATCACACAAGCGACAGTGAATGTTTAATCTCTATCCGGCCAGTGGGTTGGCCGGATGGATATGAGGGGTAAGTTGGGGTATCCGGCCCGCAGTGTTTGGGTTCACTGCGGGCCGGCTTTTTAATCTGTGATAAATTGTTGTCCCATGAAATTGCCCGAATCAGCTTTGAAAAGTTTGGGAATCATTTTGGTCTGCCTGGCCAGCTGGCTTGATGCTCCAGTTCGGGCCGCCACGCTTACTTGGACCAGTGCGGCCAGCATGAATTGGAATCTCACCGATTCTAACTGGGGCGGGCCACTCTGGAACAACGCCACGCCGGACAGCGCTATCTTTGGCACAACGGGTGCGGGCACGGTGAACCTCACCACGGCCATCACCGCAAACGCAATTACTTTTAACACCGCTGGCTATTCGATTACCAATAACACGCTCACCCTTGGCGGCACGGCTCCCGCCATCACGAACAATGCGGCGGCCACGATCGCCTCCGTCATCGCGGGTTCGGCAGGATTGACCAAAGCAGGAACAGCCGAACTCACGCTCACGGCCAGCAACATTTTCACCGGCAACGTCGTCTTGGGCGATACTGCCGGCGGCATCAACGGCGGTAGCATTAAAATCACCGGCAACGGTGCGCTGGGCACTGGCAGCAAGACCGTTTATATCCGTAACGGAAATACGTTGCTGGAGATGGATGGTTCGGGTGGAAACATTTCACTCGCCAGCGGCATCGGTTTTCTCACCAGCGGCACGTCCATCAACAATCTCGATGGAACCAATACCATCAGCGGCACAATTCAGATGAACACGGGCGCAGGTAACACCACAATTGTCAGCAGTGCCGGCGTGCTGACGCTGGCAGGCGGAATCACTTCCGGCAGTTCATCACGAACGCTGGTGCTGTCGGGGAATTCCACCGGCAATAACACGGTCAGTGGCGTCATTGCCAATGGTTCGCAGCCAAACAGCGTCAATAAAATCGGGATCGGCACCTGGCAGCTCACGGCGAACAACACTTTTAGTGGCACGACCGTCATCAGTGCCGGCAAACTGGTCGGAGTGGCGGGCGGTTCTTGTTCCAACAGCGCCGTGACTCTGTCGGCTTCGACTGGCAACACCGCCACTTTGAGCATCGCTACCACGAATCTCGCCAAGCAGTGGACCTGTGCGAGTCTCACGGTAAGCAATGCGGGTAGCAGTTCGGGACTGGATTTTAATTTCGGGTCGCTCGTTCCGAGCCAGACCATCGCGCCGCTGAATGTGTTGGGCGCGGCAACATTCGTCACCGCCCCGGTCGTCACGGTAACGACGGCCACGAATTTCGGCCCGGTCGGCGCACAGTTTCCGCTGATGATGTGGGGCAGCGTGTCGGGAAACGTGCCGACCAATGTGGTTTTCAATACGCCAAATTCCGCCAGCGGCCATCTTATTGTTTCCAATGGCACGCTCTATCTCGTCGTTGATTCCTACACGCCGACGCTGACGGATGCCCAGCTTTTCAGCGCGCTGAATCTAAATTATCCGGGACTGCAAACGGTGGCGGCGTTTGTCGCCTCCAATGATTTTGCCAATGCCAGAACTGCGCTCGCTAGCTATCTCCGCACCCGCACCAATGTCTTCTGGACGTTTGACTGGCATCATCCGACGAATGCGGTGAGCTATGATCAAGCCGGCGCGAATTCCGTGACGAACGGGACTTTTGCCTACGACAATTTCAGCACGAATTTTCCCGGCGGCAACATTGACTGGAGTTTTGAGCCGTCGCCCACATCGCAGTGGCCATCGCTGATCAACCGCATGGATTTCTGGCCAAATCTCGGCGCGACTTACTGGGGCACCGGCGACGAAGGTTATGCCCGTGCCTGGGTGAAACAATTTCGCAGTTGGATTGCCCAGGAGCCGGTGCCCGCTACGGAGGCCTCGAACATTTTGTATGCATGGGCGACGATTGATGCCGGAGCGCGGATGAGCAGCGGCTGGCCAAACGCATTCTTCTACTTTGTCCTTTCGCCGTCGGTGAGCGACGACGACCTGATTACCTTCCTGAAATCCTGTGTGGATCATGGACGCTACCTGACGAACTCGGCGGCTTACGATAGTCAGGTGGCGAACAACAATATTTATGCTTGGGAGATGGGCGGACTTTACACGGTCGGCGCGGTTTTCCCCGAATTGAACGAGGCGGCCGGCTGGCGCGCGTTTGCGGCGGGAGAGATGTTTCAAGTGGAAACCAATCAGTTTTATCCTGACGGCGCGCAAATTGAACTATCCCCGCGCTATCACATCGGGACTATGAACAGCGTCATGAACATCTACGATGTGGCCGTCCTCAACCATCTAACAAATGAATTCGCGCCGGGCTTCTTGGCGAAAATGGAAAAACCGTTTGAATTTCTGCTGGGCAACCTTGCGCCAAGCGGGTTTTTGCCGCCGTTCAACGATTGCGGCGCGGACGACGACAACGCCATCGGCTGGCTGACCAACGGCTACAGCTATTTTACAAACCGGCCGGATTTTCTTTGGTTGAGCGGGGCCGGTGCACCACCGGCGCAGGTGTCTTGTTTTTTTCCTTATGCCGGTTATGCGGCGATGCGATCCAGTTGGGATCCAACTGCGAATTATCTTTGTTTCCAAGGCGGGCCATCTGGTGCCAGCAGCCACCGTCATGCGGACAGCTTGAACGTTGTCATCTGGTCGCACGGCCGGGAAATCCTTTTTGACAGCGGCGGCGGTTCTTATCAATCAACTATCTGGCGCACTTGGGGCACGAGCAGTTACTCGCATAATTGCATCACCGTGGACGGCTTGGATCAAAAATGGTGGAACTCGGCTACGAACGTTGCGAACTGGTGGGGCGTGAACAACCCGGACTTCGTGACGCCGGTGCCGCTGAACCTGCGTTGGGAATCGGATGTGTATCACGATTTTGCGGCGCAAATTTACAGCCGCGGCTACGGCGGCAATTACAACAATCGGCTCGCCACGCAAACTCGTCGTGTGCTGTTCGTGAAGCCGGACATATACATCGTAGCCGACACCCTCGTGCCGACGAATGGCACGACGCACACTTATCAGGCGCGCTGGCAGTTGCGCACCCCCAACTGTGTTTATTCGCCAGCCACGAAAGTTGTGACCACCACCGATGCCGGCCAGCCGAATCTGGTTGTGGATCCGTGCCTCGCATCCGGTCTCACCGTCACGAACATCAGCGGGCAAACTTCCTATGCCGGTCCCGGCACGACCAATCTTTCGGAAATACTCGGCTGGGATCAGCCGGACTTGTCGTTAAACGACATCACGCCGGCCACCACCGTTTTGCACACGCTGTCCGGCCTCAACACTCAGCAATTTCTCACCGTCTTTTTGCCGCTACAAATCGGTGCGACAAATCCGGTTCTGTCCGTTTCCAATCTCGCCCCAACCACCGCGCAAATAACACTGAATGACGGCCGCCGCCTGATTGTCTATGCCGATCCCAATCCTACCAACGGTTTGAAGTTCACCGAAATCATGCCCGACAATTCCACCAATCGAAATGTCGGGGCCGGCTACTCACCACCGGTGATCAGCGGCTTGACGAATCTTGCTGTCCTGCCGGGAAGTATGATTGGACCGCTGCCGTTCACGGTCACGGACAATTCTCTCATCAGCAATGTCGTCGTCACCGTGCATTCGCTCAACCAAAGCATCGTGACCGATGCGAACCTGACGATGTCCGGCACTGGCACCAATCGCACGCTGACCCTGGCGCTCACGGCCAATCAACTGGGCGTCGCTACTATTGTGGTCACGGCGGTGGATCCTAGCGGCTCCACCATGAGCGCGTCGTTCGACCTCACCGTTCCTCCGGGCGCAAACACGCCGCCGACCGCTAACGCCGGCACGCCGGCCACCGCCCGCAATGTGATTTTGAATTTCGATTTGTGGTCAGTGGCCAACGACGCTGAAACAACCCAATCCAACCTGCTGTTCACCGTCGCCAATGCGACTAACGGCATGGTTTCGCTCCTTGCGGACGGACACACCGCACGGTTCACGCCCGCGAATAATTTCACCGGCGTCGGCAGGTTTATTTATACCGTGACCGATCTTGGCGAAGACGCGCGCGAACTGTTTCATTACGACTTTGATCCGCAGAACGGCTACCTGTCCGCTGGCAATGTGTTTGATTTTTCCGGCAACAATCGTCCCGGCAGCATTGTCACCGTCGGCAACGGCTCCGCCTTGTGGACCAATGACACGCCGTCGCTGACGAGCCTCTTCGATGCGCAGTCCATCCGGTTGACCGAGAATGGCGACGCCAACGCCGCCGAAGTGCAGCGGATTATCAATCCGATTGACCTGAACTTGAATAGCCAGAGCTGGACATTCGCGTGCTGGTTCAAGCGCGCCACCTCGACCAATGACGATTTTATTTTCCACCTCGGCTCCGGCAACGGCTACGGCTCGGATGAGGAATTGCAGCTTTGGTGCTCGGCGAACCAGAACAAGGTCGGGCTTTATCACTGGAATGGCGCGGTGACGGACTTTGGATTCTATTCCAGTTCGGTGGTCGCGACCGGCCAATGGCACCATGTAGCCGTCACTTACACCGCCGGCGCCAGCAACTCCGGCAATGTCGCGCTTTATCTCGACGGCGCGCTGGTCGGCTCGGCCAACAATATACCGTTTGATTTTGACCAGACTTATCCGGCCTGCATTGGCGGCCATCCGCAGCCGTGGTCCGCCGCGAGCCGCTGGTTCAACGGCAATTTGGACGACGCCGTGATGTTCAAGGTGGCACTGTCGGCTGGGGAAATTGCCCAACTGGCCGCCAATTCGGTCCTGCGTTTCGGCGGCTTGAAAGCGACTAACACCGTGACCGTTTTGGTCGGCGCGACCGCGCCGCAAATCAGCAGCACAGGTGTGACCAACGGCCAGTTGCAATTCTCTGTCAGCGGAAATATCGGCTTCAATTACACAGTGCAGGCCTCCACCAATCTCGTGACGTGGTCCAATCTGCTGAGCACGAATCCGCCGGTGCTGCCATTCGTCTGGACAGATGCACAAACGACCAATTTGCCCCGGCGGTTTTATCGTGTCATGATTGGGCCGTGAGACACAATTGGTATCTGGCATTTCGAAATGTCGGTCTCTCTAGTTGATTTTATTTTTCCTATTGGCCTATGCTTTGATTGGCCCAAGCAGTTAGTCAAAAAACTTTCGCTCTCTGTTCAGGTCACCGATCAGATAGTCTTTGCCATGGATGGCAATCTATTAATCATAAATTTCGGGTTTCAATCCCTCGAGCCGATTATCATCTCCGTCCTTGGCGGTTCTCGCATGCTTCATTTGTGCCAAAAGCCTCGGAACCTGTAGCGTCTTCTGTTTATTACCCGCTGGATTCCTCCTGAACCTAAACCTCTAGGGTCTGCGGAGCCACCGCCAACGCGTGGCCGGAACCGCGACCGCGGAACCCGTAGCCCGGTGGCAGCCCGCGCCAACGGCGATTCGCTCCGGCGAGGGGTTAGGCGTTTGAGTCATTGGTTTGTGCTCCACTGGACTGAAAACTTATCGTGGGTAATGTGAAATGAAATCGGAACTCCATCTGGCGGCTGCGTCCACTTGTGCTTCGAAGTTTGATTTGTGCCCATATAAATACCGGAAGTAGTGATTAAAACATCCGAACACGAACGACTCTTAATCACTGCCTGTGTGTTCTGATTCTCAAAGTAAGCTGCGCCTTCGATGTCGGCAGTAATCTGATGTCCCGCAGCAGTAGCGGTAAGATGGGTCATGTTTGGCGTCACCGTCGCCTTCGGACCACAACCACTGCCAGCGATGGCAATACCTGAAAGAACGGCCAATAATGCTAGTGTCTTCATAAATAGCTGCGCACTAAAACGCTTAACGTAGAAAGCTGAGCCACCGCCGACTTGCGGCGGGAACCGCGACCGTGAAACGGCCAAAGGAAACGAGGCGCGCGGCGGGTGTTCCCAGTGCAAGCCCGCGAACAAAATCAAAATTCCGCAGTTTCCTGAAAACCAGCGAAAACGCATAAAACCATTGGTAACACTGCAATATCGTCAATGTAAGTGCCTGATAATGCGAGAAATTGGCGAATAAAATTTGTGTAACACATTCGGCGGAAGGCTCACACGGGCGAGCCGCGCCGGTCCGTCACTGGCTACCGAACGGGATAATTAAGAAGAATCCTTGAGCGGGGTGGGGTGTCTGCCGTCGCCCTGGCCATGATGGACGGCCAAGCCGCCGCGCCCGGCATGGCTGGCGGCAGATTGGGGTTAGGGATTGACGCGCTGAAAACCGGCTTTATTACCAGTGGCAAACATAGCTGAAAAACATGGATGCGTTATGCAATACCGTTATGCGGAGTGTCCACTGTCGGGGTTTTAATTGATAAAACCATCGTATTTATTGGCGTATTATAAAGTGGTGCCGGTGGTGGGACTCGAACCCACAC
>Ga0208507_1000519_pt1 | contig 24628 bp, 18 predicted proteins | sample CryBogCBH12Aug01_FD_184626 | JGI IMG/M metagenome (GOLD analysis project Ga0208507, IMG submission 184626) | Freshwater microbial communities from Crystal Bog, Wisconsin, USA - CBH12Aug09.1 (SPAdes) (version 2) | ecosystem: Environmental > Aquatic > Freshwater > Lake | place: Crystal Bog... | reverse complement strand
CTGAAGCTGATGCGATTGGTTTAGAGCTGGCTGCGAGAGCTGGATACAACCCTCAAGCTGCCATTAGCGTTTGGCAAAAGATGATTAAAGCAACTGATGGTAAAAAAACACCAGAGTTCTTGTCTACTCACCCTTCAGGTGAAACCCGTATCGAACAATTAACAGCATTAATGCCTGCTGTTGAGCCGCTTTACCAGGCTTCAAATAAAGCCAATACAAAGCGCTAGGAAATTCTTATTTTTTTGGTTTTATTGGTGAAGCAGGAATCTGGCTTGGGCTGCCAATGGTTTTCTGCTGAGGTGCCGGGGTCGTAGTTGGCGGTGCTGGCTTTACTGGTACTGGACTAGCAGATGTTGGCGAAGCAGACGCACTTGTTGGAGGCTTAGCAAAGGGGTCGGATCCCAACCCTGCGGCAATTGCAGAGCAAGAAAAGACAAAAGCTATAAGCCCAACTAAGAAATTCATAGTACTATTGTCACATATAATGTTCTGTACTTCTTGACCCACATCAAGAACTAAGCAATCTCACCCAGTCCTCTACCCACTACACCTCAGCCAAGGTTTGAGCCTTTTTGAGTTTGGAGCTGGCTTGTGCCAATAAGCGATAGCGACTATCACTTACTCTGGAAAGCAAAATAGCCTTGTAACGCTCACGTTGAAGCCATTCAATAATGACAACTGCAACACACGCAATTGAAATATAAGAAAGGAAAACGAAGCCATCCTGGGGGGTTGGAAGATCGTACGAGTCAAATGGCGGCACAAAGAAGTAAAACGATAAAGGGACTGATAAAGCAATTGTTAGCAAACTTGGCGCGTAGCCAAATTTAAGTGCGATGATGATGGTATTGACGATGAAGAAAGTCATTGGAAGATTGCCCTGCAAAAACCCATGAAGACTAAACCTAACGCTGAAAGCCAAAAAAACACCCAATATAGCTAAAAAATAGCCCGCAGCACCTATGGGGGCCCAACATTTCGCATTTTTAGTCTGCATCAGTAATAATCCAATTATCAATAACTAAATTAAACAGCGTATTAATCAATAGACCTATGATGACAGAGAACTCAGGCCAACAAGAGGAATTTGAAGCATTCTATCAAGGTCATACTGGGCATGTTGTAATGTTGCTACCAGGCCTGTGCGGTTCAGAACTGGAGATGGGCGCAATCCCTAGGCTCCTTAAGCAATCAGGGCATACGGTAGCCATCCCTCGCATTCCTGGCTATTCTGCCCACACAGGCATTACAAATTACTCCGAATGGATAGAAAGCGTTGACGTTGTAGCTCAAAACCTCTTGAGATCACATTCCAGCATTTCTATGGTTGGATTAAGCATGGGCGCTACCTTATGCCTTGCTGTTGCACAGCAAAATCAGAGCATTCAAAGTTTAGTTCTTTTATCTCCTGTGCTGGCGTTTGACGGTTGGGCGGTGCCTTGGTATTACCCCCTCCTTTCAATTATTTATAAGCTTGGGATTCGTAATTGGCATTACAAAGAAGGTCCTCCGTATGGAGTCAAAAATCATGAATTACGTCGTCGCATAGAAAAAGCTGTCAAGGCTAATGAAGTGAGTGAATTGGGTGCCGCCCACCTCCCTGCAAAACACCTTTATCAGTCATTGCGTCTTGTATCTTTCACCAAAAAAAATCTTTCTCAAGTTGTTTCAGATTTATTGATCATTCATTCAATTAATGATGAAACTGCTTCACCAAAAAATCCAGATTTGATCACAAAACATGCATCATCGGATACCAAAAAGACTATTTGGCTTAGCAATTGCTATCATATTATTACTATCGATAATGAAAGAGAGATAGCAGTTAACGAAACAAACAACTTTATCAATCAAATGCTCGAGAAATTTACATCCAAAAAAAATCACATCACAGAAAATATTGGCCTGGTGATAAAAGACCGTAATCGCGATTAAGGATGCGTTTGAAAGTACACTTCCCTGCCGCATTTTTTTTTGCGACTTACGTTTTGATGATTTCAACACATAGTCAAGCGCAATCGCTTCCCCCATTTCAATCTGCGGGAATCGCATACAAGGGCATTGATCTGACTGACTATATTTCAGAGCTTGGTGAAAACAATAGTACTTTGCAAATTCGAAAACTAGGTCTAGGGTCTGCATCTGCATATGCACAGCAATCGGGCACACCCTATCTCAGCCCGACTATTACCTATGCACGTGGAAGTATGTATACACAGGCTCCATATACTGGCTATACGAATCCAGCATCCAATACACTGGGCGCTATGGTTACCGTAGAAGGTTGGGGTAAACGTTCTGCTAGAGAGGCTCAAGCAATTGCGGATGCAAATAGATTGAATGCTGAAATGGTTGCCGAAACTAAATCTATTGAAACAGAAGCAATATTTACATATATAGACGCCCTGCGCACCAAATTACTTTGGCAGTCTTATCAGCAAGCCATCATCCATTTAGAGAGGTTTCAAGGATCAGTTGCAAAACAACGCCAAACTGAGTTTCGCACTACCCAAAAAACCTTATCTAATGATTTGCAGTATTTTTCATACAGCTTAATCAATTACGTTGGAAAACAAGATCATGCATTGCCATTGCCACTTGGCACCCTAAATCTGCCTCCAAGGAACTTTAATATTGCAGACCTAGTTGAAGGAGCTCATGAAAAAAGAGCTGATATTGCCTCTACCAAGGCTGCGATTGAGGCTGCGAATGCGAACTTAGAGGTAGTAAAAGCAAGTAAAAATATCGACTTCAACCCTGGCCTCTACTACACAGAAACGCCTCCCTATGGCTCTAGCGGGACAAATTATGGCTCGCAAAAATCATTTAGCTTCTTGGTTTCCATCCCCCTTGCAAATAATTTATTTCATGATTCAGATATTGTTGGCGCAGTAAACAATCAAGCTCAGCAGGAAATCAATCTCCAGGCAACCAAAACCAAGGTTATTGTCGAAATCAACCAAACCTACCTTCAATACCAATCTGCAAAAGAGCGTCTAGCAGCAGCGAATAAGGCATATCAGCAGGCAAAAATGCAAGCGGTTCAAACTGTTGATACTAGCTTGAAGCTACGTGAGGCTGAAGCGGAATTGTTCGATGCCCGAACTGTTCATGCTAAAACTCTGATACTCTTACTCAGGCTGAGTGGCAATTTCGAGATACCTTCTCTAAATTAAGGTTCGATATGAATCACATACAATTAAAGTTAATGCTATCTGGATTCTTAGGAGTCTTCTCGTTGTGTGTTTTTGCTACGACGCCTCCGCCAGCGCCATTGGTGGTTGGCACAACAAAGAAAGTGTTCACACCAGTTGTGAAGCCTGCTTCCAATACACCGATAATTCAACAGAATATCACTACTACCAAATCAACCCCCAGTACAAAACCAAGCACCACCCAAGAAACTACGAAGTCTTTGGCAAGCCCTACACCCAAGGTTAATAGCGGTAACTTCACGACAAATTTACCGACTAAATCCCCGGCAAATATTGATATGAAAAATACTGGCGGAAATGTAGGTGGCGTTAGTGGCCCTATGGATGGCTCTACTTTCATCACGGATCAGCCCACTAAAAACTAAAGAGGCATAAAGTAAAAAAGGCCCGATTAGGGCCTTTTTCTTTTTGTATTTGGCGGAGCGGACGGGACTCGAACCCGCGACCCTCGGCGTGACAGGCCGATATTCTAACCAACTGAACTACCGCTCCAAATTACAACGCGTACTACTAATGTCACTTACTACAACTACTAGCCAAAATCTTTGGCGTCCCCAGGGGGATTCGAACCCCCGTACTCACCGTGAAAGGGTGATGTCCTAGGCCTCTAGACGATGGGGACCTGGACTACTACTGCACTGCTTATTTTAAACCTTGGTGGAGATAAGCGGGATCGAACCGCTGACCTCTTGCATGCCATGCAAGCGCTCTCCCAGCTGAGCTATACCCCCTAAATCTCGCGATCAAACTACAAGACACTCAAAACAATCCAAGATTTTATCCTATTTTGCTGCGAATGCGCAAATTGCCTACAGGACTACCTTTGATAGGCGTTTCAGAGCTTCATCTTTACCCAGCACCACCAAGACAGAATCGATCGCTGGCGTCTGTGTGGTGGCAAATAAAGCATAGCGCACAGGCATAGCTAAAGCCGGCATCTTTAGTTGGTGCTGGGCTAATACCTGTTTAAAAGCGGCACCATAAGACTCTTTTTTGGGTTCGGCTAATTCGATTGCTTTGATCAGATCGACCAGAGCAGGCTTAATGGCATCGGGAATATTGTCAGCTAACTGTTGAGCACTATGTGATGGCGCCGGGAGATAGAAAAGTTTTGCACCTTCAGCAATTTCGATCAAGGTATTGGCGCGATCTTTGAGCAAGGCAACTACTTGCACAAAATCGGGGCCATTTTCAGTATCAATACCCAATGCATGTGCGAATGGCTTTGTGGCCTCAGCCAATTTAACAGGATCAGCATTCTGAATATATTGATGGTTCAACCACAATAATTTTTCAGGATTATGCTGCGCGGGTGAACGCCCTAAGTTATCTAAATCAAACCAATCTACAAACTGTTCTTTGGTAAAGACCTCTGCATCACCATGAGACCAGCCAAGGCGAGCTAAATAATTGAGGATGGCTTCTGGCAAGTAACCTGCTTTTTGAAAGTCGCGTACGCTCATCGCCCCATTGCGCTTACTCATTTTCTCGCCAGAATCATTTAGAACCGTTGGTAAATGGGCATACACAGGAGGTGTACCTCCCAGGGCTTTCATGATATTAATTTGACGTGGCGTGTTATTCACATGGTCGTCACCACGAATCACATGAGTGATATTCATATCCAGGTCATCTACTACTACGCAGAAGTTGTACGTAGGTGTTCCGTCAGGTCTTGCGATCACCAGATCATCTAGTTCGTCATTACTGATTTCAATTGATCCCTTAACGGCGTCCGCCCAAATGACAGAGCCCCCAATGGGATTTTTAAAGCGAATCACTGGCTCAACCCCCGCCGGTATTGCCGGCAAAGTTTTACCTGGCTCAGGGCGCCATAAGCCGTTGTAGCGCGGCTTTTCTTTATTTGCCATTTGTTGGTCGCGTAACTTATTGAGCTCATCTTCACTCATATAGCAGGGGTAAGCTAAACCAGCATCGAGTAATTGCTTTACAACTTCCCGATAACGATCGATGCGTTGCATCTGGTAGATGGGCCCTTCATCTAAATCCAGACCTAACCACGCCATTCCCTCAATAATCACATCAACTGCTTCTTGAGTTGATCGTTCTAAATCCGTGTCTTCAATCCTGAGAATGAAATCACCTTTATTGTGACGAGCAAATGCCCAAGGATATAAAGCGCTGCGAAGATTGCCCAAATGTATAAAGCCCGTTGGACTGGGGGCGAAACGTGTACGAATATGCATAAAACGCATTATCTCAGGTCAGTCAAATACCAGCTGAATTTATAAAAAACGTGGATACTTTCATCCTATGAACGAACTACTTGTATTTATGTGTGATGGCGCCCCTGTTCGAGGGGAGATTGTCTCGATTGGGAGTGCCTGGCAGGCTGTTTTGGAGCGTCGTAACGACCCCCCTGCTATCCGTAAAATCCTGGGCGACTTTGTTGGCGCCGCCACGCTCTTAAGTGCCAGCCTCAAGTTTGACGGCACTTTGATTATTCAGGCGCAGAGTAAGGGCCCCATTCAACTCCTGGTAGTTGAGTGCAAATCCGACCTATCGATGCGGGCTACTGTGAAACTATCCGTTGACCCCTCTGAGATTGAGCCAGACGCAACGCTGGGCGAACTCTTGGATGCTAGTCATTCAGGCCGACTGGTCATTACTCTGGATCCAGCAGACCGCGAGCCAGGGCAAGCGCCCTATCAAGGCATAGTCGCCCTTCAGGAACATGCTGGTACGGTCATCAAGCCTGTCACAAGCGCTGCTGAAGCCATTGCTTTATATATGCAGAATTCTGAGCAGCTTGATACCCGTATCTGGTTAAGCTCGAATGCAACACACGTTGGTGGTTTATTGCTGCAACGACTCCCGGATTCTGGAGGGCATGCACACCTAGATCCACAAGAGGCTGCCGAAGGCTGGAACCGCATTCAGGCGCTGGGCGAGACCATTACAGATGAAGAGCTTCTCACTCTGACTCCCGAAGTGATTCTGCGCCGCCTCTTTTTAGAGGAATCCGTTAACAGTGGTGTTCGCAGCTTTCCGGCACGCAAAATCCAATTTGCCTGCCGTTGCTCTCGCACTAAGGTTGCCGATATTTTAAGAATGTTGGGCGAGGAAGAGGTAGAAGACATCATTGCCGAGCAAGGCAAAGTAGAAACTGCCTGTGAGTTCTGCGGCAAGATGTATCAATTTGATGCAGTAGATTGTCGACAAGTTTTTAAAACAGATTTGCTAAGTGATGCAACAAGGCCGCCCTCAAGCGGTCATTAAGCCTACTGTTTGATGGTGGCAGGTTGTTGTGGCTTATCGTTAGGCAGAATTTGCACAAAAAACTCACCATCTTTAATCATGCCGTGCTCAACTCTGGCCCGCTCTTCAATGGCCCGCGTGCCCTCTTTTAAATCCTTAACATCGCCTGATAGTTTGGCGTTTCTTAAGCTTAGCGCGCTGTTTTTGGCTTCTTGAAGCTCCAGTTGTCGCTCCATCTCATATACTTTAAGCCATCCACCCTTCCCCAGCCACAAGGGGTACTGGATTGCCATTAGCAATAACAGCATTGAGTAGATGACAATCCGCATAGTCTATTGAAACGCAGTATTGCTTGTTTAGCGCTTGAGGTTATAGAAAACAGACTTGCCAGGGTAGCTAGCAACATCACCCAAGTCTTCTTCGATACGCAAGAGCTGGTTGTACTTAGCAATACGGTCTGAGCGTGACAGCGAACCTGTTTTGATTTGACCAGCGTTGGTACCAACAGCAATATCAGCAATGGTGCTGTCTTCAGTTTCACCAGAGCGATGTGAAATCACTGCCGTGTAATTAGCGCGCTTCGCCATCTCGATAGCTGCAAACGTCTCAGTTAATGTACCGATTTGATTAATCTTGATCAGAATCGAGTTTGCAACACCCTTTTCAATACCTTCTTTCAGAATCCGCGTATTGGTAACAAAAAGATCGTCGCCAACCAACTGAATTTTTTTACCAAGCTTCCTAGTGATGTCAGCCCAACCATCCCAATCACTCTCATGCATGCCATCTTCAATAGATACGATCGGGAATTGATCTGCTAAGTTGCCAAGATAATCAGAAAACTCACTCGATGTCAGTTGGAGACCTTCACCGGATAGGTGGTATTTGCCATCTTTATAGAACTCACTCGCGGCACAATCCAGGGCCAACAAGACATCGTCGCCAGCTTGGTAGCCAGCACCTTCAATGGCTTTCATAATCGTTTGCAAGCACTCATGATTGCTCTTGAAGTTCGGCGCAAAACCACCTTCATCACCAACCGTCGTTGGCATGCCTTGGGCACCAAGAATCTTCTTTAGTTCATGAAAAATTTCAGCACCACAACGCAAGGCTTCGCGGAAGCTTTGCGCACCAACCGGCATGATCATAAATTCTTGAATATCCAAGCTATTGTTGGCATGTGCACCACCGTTCACGATATTCATCATGGGCACAGGCAATTGCATAGAGCCAGAGCCACCGAAATAACGATACAAAGGCAGGCCAGCCTCTTCTGCTGCTGCTCTTGCTACAGCCATAGAAACAGCTAAGGTTGCATTGGCACCTAAGCGAGCTTTGTTATGAGTGCCATCGAGCTCATTAAGCGTATGGTCTAAGAAAGCTTGCTCGCTTGCATCTAGACCCAGAATCGATTCTGCAATTTCAATATTAATGTTCTGGACAGCTTTGAGAACGCCCTTGCCAAGATAGCGCGCTTTATCTCCATCGCGTAGCTCAATCGCCTCACGTGAGCCTGTAGAGGCGCCGGAAGGAACGGCGGCACGACCCATTACGCCAGATTCCAGCAAGACATCGCACTCCACCGTTGGATTGCCACGTGAATCTAAAATCTCTCTACCGATGATGTCAACAATGGCGCTCATCTAAATCTCCTAATTCCAAAATTAAATAAAAATTACTGAAAACTGTCTTCTAAGAATGAGCCAGTTTTCTTAACTACGGAATCAATGGCTACTAAAGATTCCAATAGTTCACGCATACGATTTAATGGCACTGCATTTGGGCCATCTGAAAGCGCTTTGGCCGGGTCTGGATGGGTTTCCATAAAGAGGCCGCTAATCCCCACTGCAACTGCAGCTCGAGCCAAGACGGGGACAAATTCTCGCTGTCCACCACTTGAATTGCCTTGGCCACCAGGTAGCTGTACAGAATGGGTCGCATCAAATACAACTGGCGCATGAGATTCACGCAAGATGGCTAAGCTGCGCATATCCGACACTAAATTGTTGTAACCAAATGATGCGCCACGTTCACACACCATAAATTGATCGGGCAGATTTTTTTCTGCAGCCGCTACCCTTGCTTTTTCAATCACATTCAACATCTCGTGCGGCGATAAGAACTGGCCTTTTTTAAAGTTCACAGGTTTACCGCTTTGCGCGCAAGCGCGAATGAAATCCGTTTGTCTGCAGAGAAAAGCTGGTGTTTGAAGAACATCAACTACCTTGGCGACCGGTTCAATCTCGCTGATGTCATGGATATCGGTCAGCACTGGCACGCCGATTTCACGTTTGACTTTAGCAAGAATCTCTAAACCTCTTTCTATTCCTAGGCCACGGAACGAAGTACCAGAAGAGCGATTGGCTTTGTCGAATGACGACTTGTAAATAAAGGGGATTTGAAGCGCGCTTGTAATCTCCTTGAGCTCACCAGCAATGTCAATCGCAGACTGCTCTGACTCAATTACACAAGGGCCAGCAATTAGAAAGAAGCGATTCTGTAAGCCAACATCAAATCCACAAAGCTTAAATGTACTCATATCTCCCCCTTATGCAGACTCTTTGAGGTCAGCATCTTGATGTGTGAGTGCGGCCGTAATAAAGGCAGAGAATAAGGGATGCCCATCACGTGGGGTGGATGTGAATTCCGGATGGAACTGCACACCAAAGAACCATGGATGCATGGTGCTAGGAAGCTCCATCATCTCTGGCAAGGACTCGTTAGGCGTTCTTGCTGAAATAATCAAACCAGACTTCTCCAGACGCGGAACATAAGCATTATTGACTTCATAGCGATGACGGTGACGCTCATTCACCTCAGCTCCATAAATACGACGCGCCAAAGTACCTTCTTTAACTGGACACCGTTGTGAGCCGAGCCTCATGGTTCCGCCCATATCAGAATCATTGCTGCGCTTCTCAACGCGGCCTTCACGGTCAAGCCATTCAGTGATCAAAGCTACCACTGGGTTGTCGGTTTCAGGATCAAACTCAGTGCTATTGGCCTTCGAAATATTGGCAACATGCCTTGCAAACTCGATAACCGCTAACTGCATTCCTAAGCAAATTCCGAGATAAGGGATTTTGTTCTCACGGGCAAAGCGAATGGCCGCAATCTTGCCTTCAGTACCTCTTTTACCAAATCCACCTGGAACTAAAATCGCATCCAGATTATTGAGGCAGTCAATACCGTCTTTTTCAATTTGCTCTGAGTCAATGTAGGTAATGTTGACACGCGTTTGTGTGTGGATACCAGCATGACGCAATGCTTCAATTAAAGATTTGTAAGATTCCGTGAGCTCAACATATTTACCAACCATGCCGATTGTGACTTCATGCTGCGGGTTGGCCATCTGATAAACCAGATTAGCCCAAACAGATAAGTCGGCTGGTTTAGCTTCAATTTGCAGTTCGCGGCAAATCAAGTCATCCATACCTTGGGCATGCAACATTTCGGGAATCTTATAGATCGTATCGACATCCCAAACAGAGATCACAGCATCTTCACGTACATTTGAGAATAAAGAAATCTTCGCGCGCTCATCCTCGGGAATGGGGCGATCTGCACGACATAGCAGAGCGGTTGGCATGATGCCAATCTCGCGCAATTTCTGGACGGAGTGTTGGGTGGGCTTGGTTTTTAATTCACCAGCGCTGCTGATATATGGAACTAAGGTTAAATGAACAAAGGCACAGCTATGGAGCGGTAAGCGCAGACTCATTTGCCTTGCAGCCTCCAAGAACGGTAGCGACTCGATATCGCCTACAGTTCCGCCGATTTCGCATATGGCAATGTCAGCATGGCCATCATGACTGGCTTTAGCGCCCCGCTCTACAAATGCCTGAATTTCATTGGTGATATGCGGAATAACTTGAACTGTTTTGCCAAGGTATTCACCACGACGCTCTTTGCTAATGACTGATTCGTAAATCTGACCCGTCGTGAAGTTATTGCTCTTGCGCATCTTGGCAGAAACAAAACGCTCGTAATGGCCTAAATCAAGATCAGTTTCAGCGCCATCTTCAGTAACGAAAACCTCACCATGTTGAAGCGGACTCATTGTTCCGGGGTCAACGTTGATATAAGGGTCTAATTTTAGGAGGGTGACTTTCAGACCGCGGGATTCGAGAATCGCGGCAAGCGAGGCAGCTGCGATTCCTTTCCCTAAGGAAGAAACCACACCACCAGTGACAAAAACGTATTTGGTCATCGCTTAGGCTCTGTTGGAAAAAGTAATTATAACGATAGCGATACCAACTTAAGAAATTTTCTAGGCGTTAATATCTGCCCATCACCATGTTTAAATGGCTCAAAAATGAAGAAATTCCGAATTCAGATCTTTCCAGGCCTTCTGCTAATCGCCCTATTTGGGCTGCAGCCCTTATTCGCCCAAGATACGAGCGTGATTACAGGGGTGTGGAAGACTTTTGATGACGATACAAACCAGCCTGCAGCTTTGGTTGAAATCACCGTTAAAGATGGGGTTTATAGCGGCATCATTAAAAAACTCCTAGATCCAAGCGCCCTACCCACTTGTGAAAAATGCACCGATTCTCGTAAAGGTAAGCCGGTATTGGGCATGGAAATCCTGACTGGATTGAAAAAGTCTGGGGAATCCTATGTTGATGGCCGAATTTTGGATCCAGATGACGGAGAGATCTACCGTACCGAGATGAAGCTCAAGGACCAAGGTAGCAAATTGGAGGTTCGTGCCTATATTGGCATTCCTTTGCTAGGCAGGACTCAAACCTGGGTAAGAGAAAGGTAAATTTTCAAATATGCGCCTCTTTTTCGCCATTCTCATCACCATTCTCTCGCTTTTTTACTTCCTGCCCTTCGCCATAGCATTTAATAGGAAGCGGGCTAATACAGGGGCAATTTTTGCCCTCAATCTCTTCTTAGGCTGGTCCTTAATTGGCTGGGTCGTAGCCTTGGTCTGGGCACTTAAAGAAGAGCAAGTGATTTAAGCCCTTTTTTGGCACATTTTGGGCCAAAATCAGTAGTTAAACCCATACTCAGAGCATGCCCAAGCTACTACAATAGCCTTGATCGGGGTCAACTTTCCCGCTTGCCATTTTCTGTTGACAACACTTACCTCATAGGAAACACGATGTTAGAAGCCTACAACGCCCAAGTTGCCGAACGCGCAGCCCTTGGCATCCCAGCCCTCCCCTTAACCAAGGATCAAACAGCTCAGCTGGTTGAACTACTAAAAAACCCACCAAAGGGTAAAGAGGCTGAGCTTGTAGATCTGATTACTAATCGTGTTCCAGCTGGCGTGGATGATGCTGCGAAGGTTAAAGCTGAGTTTTTGGATGCGCTTGCAAAAGGCACTGTTAAATCCCCGCTGATCTCCAAATTGAAAGCTACGGAACTTCTAGGCACCATGCTGGGCGGCTACAACATTAAACCGCTAGTAGAGCTCTTAGTTGATTCTGAATGCGGCACAGCGGCTGCAGAAGCACTCAAGAAAACACTCTTGATGTTTGATTACTTTAATGATGTGCAAGAGCTAGCTGAAAAAGGCAACGCTAATGCAAAAGCGGTTATGAAAAGCTGGGCTGATGCCGAGTGGTTTACAAGCCGCCCTGCTGTTCCAGAAAACATGAAGCTCACAGTATTTAAGGTCACCGGGGAAACCAACACCGATGATCTCTCTCCAGCGCCTGATGCTTGGAGTCGTCCAGACATTCCTTTGCATGCAACGATCATGCTGAAGAACCCACGTCCAGGCATTGAGCCAGATGAGACAGGCGTTCGCGGCCCAATGAAACAAATCGCAACGCTACAGAAAAAAGGCAATCAAATTGCTTATGTTGGCGATGTGGTTGGTACAGGTTCTTCACGCAAATCCGCAACCAACTCAGTTCTATGGTGGACAGGTCAAGATATTCCATTCGTACCAAATAAGCGCTTTGGTGGTGTTTGCCTTGGTACTAACATTGCACCGATCTTCTTCAACACCATGGAAGACTCTGGTGCATTGCCAATCGAGTTAGATGTTTCCCAAATGAATATGGGCGATGAGATTGAACTACGTCCATACGAAGGAAAAGTATTTAAGAACGGTAGTGAGATCACTAGCTTCTCCCTTAAATCACCAGTGATTTTGGATGAAGTACGTGCTGGCGGGCGTATTCCATTGATTGTTGGTCGCGGCTTAACAGCTAAAGCACGTGCAGCATTGGGATTACCTGCCTCTACAGAGTTCCGCGTACCTGTGAGCCCTCCAGACAATAAAAAAGGGTTCAGCTTGGCTCAGAAGATGGTTGGCCGTGCTTGTGGCCTGCCTGAAGGCCAAGGCGTTCGCCCGGGGACTTATTGTGAGCCCCACATGACAACTGTTGGATCTCAAGATACAACTGGTCCAATGACTCGTGACGAGTTAAAGGACTTGGCTTGCTTAGGATTCTCTTCTGATCTCGTAATGCAATCGTTCTGTCACACCTCTGCCTATCCAAAACCAGTAGATATTCGCACTCAGCATGAATTGCCACCGTTTATGACGAATCGTGGTGGCGTCGCTTTGCGTCCAGGTGATGGTGTGATCCACAGCTGGTTGAACCGTTTGCTCCTCCCAGATACCTGCGGTACCGGTGGCGATAGTCACACCCGCTTCCCAATCGGCATTTCCTTCCCGGCTGGTTCAGGCTTGGTAGCCTTTGCTGCTGCTACTGGCGTGATGCCATTAGATATGCCGGAGTCTGTATTGATTCGCTTCAAAGGCAAGATGCAGCCCGGCATCACCTTGCGTGATCTCGTGAATGCCATTCCTTTATATGCAATCAAAAAAGGTTTGCTCACTGTTGAAAAGCAAGGCAAGAAGAATATCTTCTCTGGCCGTATTTTAGAAATTGAAGGCTTGCCAGATCTGAAAGTTGAGCAAGCATTTGAATTGTCAGATGCTTCAGCAGAACGCTCTGCTGGTGGTTGTACAGTGCACCTCAACAAAGAGCCGATCATTGAGTACATGCAATCTAATATCACTTTAATGAAGTGGATGATTGCCAATGGTTACGAAGACAAGCGTACATTAGGTCGCCGTATCAAAGCCATGCAGGCTTGGATTGCAAATCCACAACTCCTTAAAGCTGATGAGAATGCTGATTACGCTGAAATCATTGAAATCAATATCGATGAAATCAAAGAGCCAATTCTTGCCTGCCCTAATGACCCAGATGATGTAAAAGTATTGTCTGAAGTTGCTGGTGAAAAAATCGATGAAGTCTTTATCGGCTCTTGCATGACGAACATTGGCCACTTCCGTGCTGCTGGTCAAGTCTTGCAGGGCAAGAAAGATATGCCAACACGCTTATGGGTTGCTCCTCCTACCAAGATGGACGCCATGGTCTTGATGGAAGAAGGCTACTACGGCATGCTAGGCGCTGCTGGTGCGCGTATGGAGAGCCCTGGTTGCTCTTTATGCATGGGTAACCAAGCTCAGATCCGTAAAGGCTCTACAGCAGTTTCTACATCAACCCGTAACTTCCCTAATCGCTTAGGCATTGATACACGCGTTTTCTTGGCCTCTGCTGAACTTGCTTCAGTAGCAGCCTTGCTTGGACGCTTGCCAACTCCCGCCGAGTACTTGGAGCAAGTTCAGGCACTCAATGCTAAGTCTGCTGAGGTTTATAGATATATGAGCTTCGATAAGCTAAAGTCATTTAGTGATGTAGCCGATACCGTAACAATCTAAAGTCAAAAACCCTCAGATGTATTGGGGAACAAAAAAGGCGATCAATTGATCGCCTTTTTTCTTACCAGCCCAGCCTAAATGACTACTTTAAATCGATAATTTACTTTCTTGGCGTGCGTTTTCACGGGCGATGCCTGATACCCATTTATTGGTTGGCAAACCAGTCTTTTCTAGAATCAGCTTTGCCCTCTTCGAAACTTCTTTCCACTCAACCTCGAGTTTGGGCCCTTTAAAACCAATAGCCACCACATTGCAATCATGTGACTCCGGAAACAGTAGAACTCTATTGTCAAATGCCTCACAGATATTTTGTAAGTTGATGTCAAAACTCTTATGACGTGAAAATAAATTGACCGTCATGACGCCGGTACTTTTCAGAATGTCGTAGCAGCCCTTATAAAAATCAAGCGAACTCGCAGCAGGCCCATCGCAAATAGCGTCATAGAGATCCACCTGTAAAGCATCGTATTGTTTTTGTTGCTTTGCGCTCTGTACGAATACTTTCGCATCGGTTTGTAGTGTTTCTAGGCGACGATCATCATCCGGGGTAAAGAACATACTCCTTGCTGAAATAATCACAGCTGGATTGAGTTCAACAACAGTCGTTTTTACGGCTGGGCAATAACGATGTTGGAATTTAGTTAATGCACCAGTACCAAGACCCAGTTGGGCTACACGCATACCAGGCTGAGTTTCTAGAAACAGTAACCAAGCCATCATCTGCTGGTTGTACTCTAGGTAGATTTCGTCAGGATCGCGAATGCGCATTGCACCCTGAATTAATTCGCTACCAAAGTGCAGATAACGTACGCCGCCGCTTTCAGAAAAGGTTACTGGCTCCATGCCTAAAGACATGGCTTAGTTCGCCCAGCGACGCGCGTTACGGAATAAACGCAGCCATGGGCTTGCGCCATCTGCAACATCTAACCATTCTGGTGGACACCAGCTCATTTGCACAGCACGGAAGACCCTTTCTGGATGCGGCATCATGACCGTAAAACGACCATCAGGGGTGGTAACACCCGTTAAACCACCAGGTGAGCCATTAGGGTTCATGGGATAGGTTTCAGTGGGCTTGCCAAGATTATCTACAAAACGTAACGCTGATAAGCCCTGCTTCTGTAATTGCTCTAAATTACCCTGCTGACTAAAGTTAGCAAAACCCTCACCATGCGCAATCGCGATTGGCAACTGACTACCTTCCATGCCTTGGGTAAAGATGGATGGCGATGCTAATACTTCAGCCATCACGAGGCGGGCTTCATATTGCTCAGATTGATTGCGGGTAAATTTAGGCCAAGCCTCTGCACCAGGAATAATTCCTGAAAGGTTGCTCATCATCTGGCAGCCATTGCAAACGCCCAATGCAAAACTATCTTGGCGATTAAAGAAGGCTGAGAACTGATCGCGTAATTGCTGGTTAAACAGAATGGTTTTGGCCCATCCCTCACCAGCTCCCAAGACGTCGCCATAACTGAAGCCACCACAAGCAATTAAGCCGCGGAAATCATCTAGCTTTGCCATGCCGGCGAGCAAGTCAGACATGTGCACGTCATAGCTATCAAAACCAGCCCAGTTCACGGCATACGCCATTTCAACATGAGAGTTAACGCCCTGCTCACGCAGAATTGCAACCTTAGGGCGAATATTCTTTTGAATAAATGGTGCAGCAATATCTTCTGACGGATTAAATGTCAGCTTCGGTGACATGCCAGGGTCAGCAAGATCGTCTAATAAATTGAACTCGCTATCGGCACAGGCGGGGTTATCACGTAGGCGCGCAATTTGATAGCTGGTGTTGGCCCACATCTTTTGTAGAACCTCTCTGGGCTCAGCAAAGATATTTTTAGCATCGCGCCAAATTTCAATACGGCCATTGGTATTGGGTTTACCGATGACATGACTGTAAGCGCTAAGGCCAAGCTTACGCAAGACTGCAAACACTGCATCTCTATCTTCTCTGCGCACCTGAATTACGGCGCCTAATTCTTCATTAAACAAGGCTCGTATTGTTTGTTCGTGGCGGCGACCTGAAACTTGCTGCGCCCAATTCTTTGCATCTCCATGATCTGGTTCTTGGCCAACATCTACAGCAATCATGTCTACATTTATAGAGATACCGCAATGAGAGGCAAATGCCATCTCAGCAATACAGGCTAGCAAACCACCATCAGAGCGGTCGTGATACGCCAGCAATTTATTTTCTTTGCGCAGCTCAATAATGGCAGCAGCTAGCGCTTTGAGATCTTCTGGGTGATCTACGTTCGGAGCTACCTTGCCAGATTGATTGAGAACTTGAGCAAGGATGCTACCCGCTATACGATTCTTGCCACGACCAAGGTCAATCAAGATCAGCTCGGTTTCTAAAGCCTCGCCCTTGGCATCTTTTAATGTCAAAGCAGGCGTTAAGGTCTTGCGTACATCGATGACAGAAGCGAATGCAGAAATAATTGCGGAAACCGGTGAAACCACTTTCTTGGACTGATCACCATCACGCCATTCTGTTGCCATAGATAAAGAATCTTTACCAACTGGAATAGAGATTCCCAATGCCGGGCAAAGATCCATACCAATTGCTTGAACAGAGTCATAGAGCTTCGCATCTTCACCGGGTGCGCCGCATGCTGCCATCCAGTTGGCTGATAGCTTGACGTCTTGCAAACTGTTTATATCAGCCGCCAATAAATTGGTTAAGGCCTCACCAACAGCCATACGTGCGGCAGCAGGAGCATCAATGACGGCTAAAGGAGTTCTCTCACCCATGGTCATCACTTCACCGCGATAACCTTTGTAGTCCATCATTGTGACGGCGCAATCTGCGACGGGCACTTGCCAAGGACCAACGAATGGGTCACGAGAATTTAAGCCGCCAACGGTTCTATCGCCAATCGTGATTAAGAATGACTTACTTGCCACAGTTGGTTGTTGTAACACCCAGGCAATACACTGCGCTAAATCAGCATCAGTAACGTTGAGCTCAGTAAATTCTTGCTGAACACGCTTAACATCGCGGTGCATGCGTGGTGGTTTACCCAACAACACATCCATTGGCATGTTGATTGGCAAGGCTGCATCAGTTCCAGATTCCTGCTTGCTATCAGTCAATAGAAGTTGACGCTCATCGGTAGCTTCGCCAACGACAGCAAATAAGCAACGCTCACGCTCGCATAAAGACTTCAATAGATCCAAATCTTTAGAGTCAATGGCGAGAACATACCGTTCTTGAGACTCATTGCACCAAATTTCCGCAGGACTCATGCCGCTCTCTTCGAGCGGAATGTTGCGTAATTTAAATTTCGCACCTAAGCCAGCACCATCAGCCAACTCGGGAAAAGCATTGGATAAACCGCCTGCCCCAACATCGTGTATAGAAACAATCGGATTGTTTTGGCCCATTGCGCGGCAAGCATTAATCACTTCTTGTGCACGGCGTTCCATTTCTGGATTGCCGCGCTGGACGGAATCAAAATCCAGATCTGCAGTATTGGTACCAGTTGCCACAGAACTGCCGGTAGCGCCACCCATACCAATGCGCATTCCAGGTCCACCTAACTGAATTAATAGATGGCCAGCTTGAATCGGTTTTTTATGGGTATGAATGGAATCAATGCTGCCAATACCGCCGGCGATCATGATGGGCTTGTGATATCCACGGCGAGTGCCATCTAAAGTTTGCTCAAACACACGGAAATAACCACCCAAAATGGGACGGCCAAACTCATTATTAAAAGCAGCTCCACCCAAAGGACCGTCGATCATGATCTGCAATGGTGTAGCAATACGCTCTGGCTTACCGTACTTCTCAGTCTCCCAAGGCAAATCAGTGCCGGGGATATTTAAATTGGATACCGAGAAGCCTGTGAGGCCTGCTTTAGGGCGTCCGCCTATACCGGTAGCACCCTCATCTCGTATTTCTCCACCAGCGCCTGTAGAGGCTCCGGGAAATGGTGCAATCGCCGTTGGGTGATTGTGGGTTTCCACCTTCATCAAGGTATGCACTAAGCGCGTATCTTTTTCATAGCGCTGATCTTTGCCTTGCGGCACCCAAGTCTCAGATTCACAACCTTCCATGATGGCGGAGTTATCTGAGTAAGCAACGATAGTGCCTTCGGGGCGAAGCTGATGGGTATTACGGATCATGGCAAACAAGGAAAGCTCTTGATCATTGCCGTCAATCGTCCATGAAGAATTAAAAATCTTATGGCGACAGTGTTCGCTATTTGCCTGGGCAAACATGATGAGTTCAACATCACTTGGATTGCGCTCTAGACGTATAAAATTCTCTGTGAGGTAAGAAACCTCATCATCAGATAAAGCAAGGCCCAACTCTTGGTTCGCTTTGTCTAGTGCAACCCTTCCTTCTGTCAATACTGGAATGCGCAAGAGCGGACGATCTGCCAAAGTTTGGTACAAAGCTTGAGCCTGATCTGTGCTGTCAACAACAGCTTCTGTCATCCGATCATGAATAGCTGCCAAAACAATATTTGTTTGGGTTTGGGTTAATTCTTTTTTAGATTGCCATGCAAACTGAACGCCACGTTCAATCCGGAGCACGTTCAAGGCGCATTGACGCGCAATGTCAGTAGCTTTACTAGCCCATGGCGATACCGTGCCAAATCTAGGGATGACGACTGCGTCTTCACAAAGCTTAGATCCTTTACTAAACCATGAGTTTCCCGACTTTAACTTTGATACGAAAGGCTGTCCGTAGGTTAAAAGGCTAGCAAGAATTTCTTGATTTTTGACATCGAGATCTGATTCAGACCAGATGAAGTGGAGATACTGAGCCTCAATAGACTCGAGTTCAACACCTTGGGCCGCTAGGGATGCTAAAAGACGCTGTTGGCGGAAGGCTGAGAGGGCATCAGCCCCAGGCAAGAAACGGAAAAATGACATGCCTAGATTATAAGGTTTTGATCAGACCAATCGCCCAGCCTGAAGCTGAAACTGACGACTGCATTGAGCTGCTAAGGCTGGGTCATGAGTCACCAAGACAAGTGTCGAGTTACATTCCCGATTGAGCTCGAATAAAAGCTCTATTACCCTGCTTCCGCTAGCCTCATCCAAGCTACCGGTAGGTTCATCGGCAAACAAGATGGCGGGCTTGCTGATAAAGGCTCTGGCTAGGGCTACGCGCTGTTGCTCCCCACCAGAAAGTGTCTTTGGAAAATGCTGTAGCCGGTGAGACAGCCCCACCTTATCAAGCCAATATTGAGCCTGAGTTCGGGTGCTGGCTAAATCAAGTCCCAAGATCTCTGCTGGCAACATGACGTTTTCCAGAGCATTTAGGTGCGGAAGTAGCTGGAAGGACTGAAAAACAAAGCCTGTATGTAAGCTACGCAACTTAGCCCGGCCATCCTCATCTAAGACATTGAGGCTTTGCCCCATCAAACAAACCTCACCCTCAGTCGGTGTATCAAGGCCAGCCAGAAGACTCAACAGCGTGCTTTTGCCAGAGCCGGAGGCGCCAATAATTGCTACACTCTCGCCCGATTCAATATCAAAGCTAATGTCGTGCAAAATGGATAAAGAATCGTCATTAGCAAAAACAGTCTTGCCTAGTTTTGTGACGCTAATTGTTTTTAATAAACTGCTCATTACTTATCTTTTTCCACTGACCTCAGAATCATGAAGCGATTTCACAAACCCTGTAATGCGTTGAGAACGTCACTTTTAGTGGGTCTATTTTGCCTGTTTATTGGATTTAACTCCTGGGCGCAAACAAACCCGGTCATTTTGGTGATGGGCGATAGTCTGTCTGCTGAATATGGCTTGCCTCGTGGTTCTGGCTGGGTCAACCTACTTCAGCAGCAATTAGCGAAGGAAGGAAGTCCGTGGTCTGTCTTCAATGCCAGTATCAGCGGTGAAACAAGCTCTGGAGGGCTTGCTCGAATGGGTGATTTACTCAAGCAAAAGAAACCAGGTCTAGTGTTGCTTGAGCTTGGCGCAAATGATGCATTGAGAGGCTTGCCAATAGCAGAATCAGAAAACAATCTTCGCAAGATGATTCAGATGAGTAAAAAGTCCGGTGCAAAAGTCTTGTTGTTTGGCATGCAGATACCTCCTAATTATGGCAAACGGTACACAAAGCAATTTCGTGATCTGTATTCAACACTGGCAACCCAAGAAGGCATTACATTACTACCCTTCTTTCTGAGTGGGGTTGCCGATAAGGCTGAGTTATTCCAGGCTGATCGCCTTCATCCTAATGTAGAAGCTCAAAACATTCTCTACAAAAACGTATGGGGCTCTATGGCCCCATACAAAAATATGCTTAAAGATTAGGCTTAAGTCTTAGCTACCAGCACTACCCGAAGACATTGGCTTGAGTGGATTGATCACCTTAACACCTGCAGCATCACGCCAATAAGCCATGAATCCCGCAAACTCTGCTTGAGCGCTCAGGGCTTGTATCTGCTGTGCTTGCGCCTGATGAATTTTGGCATCACCACCAGAAGGTTGGCGGACTTGAGCAACTCTGTAGATGCTGGCACCTACGCCGGGATTGGAAACAGAAACAACTGCCGGTAATTTATCCGCGTTCACAGACATAACTTCATCCATGGCTTGGCCAAGCAAATTGCCTGGCTTATTGCGGGATACCCAAATTGGGCTAGCGAATCCAGTTGAATTCTGAGGATCTTTTTCAAGTGCAGAAAATTTCTCTGCGGCCGAAGCAACAGCTAATTTCTCAGCAGCGCGCTGACTTACCTGGCGCCTTACTTCAGCTGCAACATCCTTAAAAGGCAATGTTTGAGCTGGGTGGAAAGTGACCACTCGAGCCGAGACAAACACACCAGGTGAAGTTTGTACCGCTTCAGTATTGCGCTTGTTTTTTAGAGCTTCATTACCAAACAAAGACTGGATCACTTTTGGGTTGCTCAGGGGATGGTCTTTACCTAAACTCGCAATGCCTCCACGAGTTACATTCTTTTGAGACTGAACACTTAACTTCAATTTATCCGCAGCTGGTTTTAAGCTGTCTGATTGGTCATAAGTCATATTGGCAAACTGATCAGCTCGCTCGCCAAAAACCTTAGCATCTTCTTTTGGGTCGGCTTTAAGAACGATGTATTCAATATCAATAAATTCTGGGCTCTCGAATAATCTAGTATTGGCATCGTAGAAGGCTTGCAGCTCTTCTGGACTTGGGTTTACTTTGCTTAAGTAGTCTTTAGCGTTAAATTGCAATACCTGCACTGCACGCTCTGTCTCATACAAGGACGAAATTGCCTCTGAAATCTTGGGGCTAGCAAGTTCAGTACGAGAAACGGAGCCAACCAATTGTTGGATCTTTAAATCAAAACTTTGGCCAGCATAAAACTGTTCTTCATTCATGCCATTGCTTGCCAAGAGCTGCTTGAAGCGTAGATCATCAAAGCTTCCATCTTGGCGATAGAGTGCGCGAATTTGCGGAATATTTTGCAAACTTTTAATGAGTGCCTCTTTGCCGACTTGCAGGTGCAAATCGTAAACAGCAAAGCCTAGAATGCGTTGCTGCATGAGTTCATTCAAAATAGCTTGGCGGAACTGTAGGCTTTGTGCAATTTGGGCATTCCCACCAACCCGTTCAGCTTGACGCTTAGCAGCAGACTCTACTTCTTGCGCGGTGATGGCCTTGCCATTGATTTTGACGATATCAGTCTCTTTATCCATAAAACCGGAATAACTAGAAATACCAAACATCACAAAGGACGGAACAATGAAGAGCATCAAAACGAGTTGAAGAATCTTTTGGTGCTTACGTACGGTATCAAACATGAGTTAGTCGCTGGGAAATAAAGTCGATGATGCAGTGTACTAGGCGTTGAGATCTAGAGCAGCTAGTTGGCCTAAAAAGCGATGAAGAATCTTGGTGGGCGCTGACGGGTTCGAACCGCCGACATTCTGCGTGTAAGGCAGACGCTCTACCAACTGAGCTAAGCGCCCCAAAATTACTACAGGGAGAATTGTAACTCAAAGGTCTAGCAAAGGCAGGGTTCCCTGATCCATCAACCTAAGAGGATGTAATGGAGCCTGGAACCCTTTGGGACTAATGCTTCAAAACCTCAGCACCAGCCGTTTTTTCATTAGCCTTGCTCGCCTCGGCAGCTTTTTTAGCCAGCTCCTCTGGGGTCGGATCGGGCAATGCTTGGGGCATGCGTTCTAAGGCAAGCTCTAGCACCTTATCAATCCAGCGAACCGGAACAATCTCAATCGCATTCTTAACATTATCTGGAATTTCGATCAAATCCTTCACGTTTTCCTCAGGAATTAGGGCAAGCTTAATGCCACCACGATGGGCCGCTAATAGCTTTTCCTTAAGTCCGCCAATTGGTAATACTTCACCGCGCAAGGTAATTTCACCGGTCATCGCAACATCGGAGCGAATGGGAATGCCCGTCAATACGGAAACCAAAGCAGTTGTAATGGCAATGCCTGCTGAAGGACCATCTTTTGGTGTGGCGCCATCCGGAAAGTGAATGTGAATGTCTTTCTTTTCGAAAGCTTCATCTGCGATGCCAAGGCGTCTTGCGCGCGAGCGAACCACAGTACGCGCAGCTTCAACCGATTCCTTCATGACATCACCAATGGAGCCAGTACGAGTGATAACACCTTTACCAGACATCACTGCCGCTTCAATCGTTAACAAATCACCACCAACTTCTGTCCAAGCTAAACCGGTTACTTGACCCACTTGGTTCTCTTTTGCTGCCAAACCAAAGTCGTACATGCGAACCGATAAGAACTTCTCGAGATTGTCAGCGTTAACCACAATCGGTGCAGCTTCTTTCTTCAAGAGCAAAAGCTTGACCACTTTACGACAAATTTTGCTAATCTCGCGTTCCAAGGACCGGACGCCGGCTTCACGCGTGTAATAACGGATCATGCTACGAACAGCGCTTTCCTCAATCTTTAACTCATCTTTTTTCAAACCGTTATTTTTGATTTGTTTGGGAATGAGGTAATTGACGGCAATATTGCTCTTCTCATCTTCCGTATAACCAGCCAGACGAATGATTTCCAGGCGATCTAATAATGGGCCGGGAATATTCAATGAGTTAGCCGTTGCCACAAACATCACATCAGATAGATCAAAATCAACCTCTACATAGTGATCTTGGAAGGTGTGGTTTTGCTCTGGATCTAACACCTCTAATAAAGCGCTAGCAGGATCGCCGCGGAAGTCCATGCCCATCTTATCTACTTCATCAAGCAAGAACAGTGGATTACGGACGCCAACCTTGGTAAGGCTCGTCAAGATCTTGCCGGGCATAGACCCGATATAGGTGCGACGGTGACCGCGAATCTCAGATTCATCGCGCACGCCACCCAAGGCCATACGAACAAACTTACGGTTGGTAGCACGTGCAATAGATTGACCTAAAGAGGTCTTACCAACACCAGGAGGGCCAACTAAACACAGGATTGGAGCCTTTACACGATCAACACGTTGTTGAACTGCGAGGTACTCCAAAATACGTTCTTTAACTTTATCTAAACCGTAGTGATCTTCATCCAAAACTTTTTCAGCATTAGTGAGATCGTTATTAATCTTGCTTTTTTTCTTCCAAGGTAAATTCACCAAGGTATCGATGAAGTTCCGAATCACCGTTGCCTCAGCAGACATTGGTGACATGAGCTTGAGTTTCTTTAACTCTGATTCGGCTTTTTTCAGCGCCTCTTTAGGCATGCGAGCAGCTTTAATACGCTTCTCGAGCTCCTCAAGATCAGCACCCTCTTCACCCTCACCTAATTCTTTTTGAATGGCTTTGACTTGCTCATTCAAGTAATACTCGCGTTGACTCTTTTCCATTTGGCGCTTCACGCGTCCACGGATACGTTTCTCTACTTGCAAAATATCAATTTCACTTTCGAGGTCCGCCAAAAGGCTTTCTAGCCTTTGAACAACATCGGTCATCTCCAACAGTTTTTGTTTTTGCTCTAACTTGACAGGCAAATGTGCACAGATGGTATCGGCTAAGCGACTCGGATCATCGATGCCACCCAAGGAAGACAGGATTTCCTGAGGTACTTTTTTGTTTAGTTTTACGTACTGATCAAACTGGGCCATGATGGCGCGACGCAATGCTTCAGTTTCATGTGCATCTAATGTTGCAATGGGAGTTGGTGTCGCTTCACAGGCAAAGTAGCCTTGACTATCTTCAATTTGGCTCACTTCAGCCCGCTGAACACCTTCCACGAGCACCTTAACGGTGCCATCTGGCAATTTAAGCATTTGCAAGATGTTGGCGATACAACCGACTTCATAGAGGTCTTCGACGCTCGGCTCATCCTTGGCGGCCGTCTTCTGGGCTACCAACAATACGTTTTTACCGGTTTCCATAGCGGCCTCTAGGGCTTTAATGGATTTTGGGCGACCCACAAACAATGGGATCACCATATGGGGAAAGACAACTACATCCCGTAAAGGCAGCAATGGCAGCTGAATCGGTTCAGAGGGTAGTAATAAGTGGCCAGGCATGGGGCAAATCCTCCAAAGTAGTCAATTCTCATA
>Ga0208507_1000517_pt1 | contig 24666 bp, 17 predicted proteins | sample CryBogCBH12Aug01_FD_184626 | JGI IMG/M metagenome (GOLD analysis project Ga0208507, IMG submission 184626) | Freshwater microbial communities from Crystal Bog, Wisconsin, USA - CBH12Aug09.1 (SPAdes) (version 2) | ecosystem: Environmental > Aquatic > Freshwater > Lake | place: Crystal Bog... | reverse complement strand
CACGCACTCTGACCTGCGCTGTTGGCAGCGATGACGGCGAAGGAGTAGGTGGTCTTCGCCGTCGTGCCTTGGTAGGTGTAGCTCGGGGACGTGAGGCCCGTCGCTACTTCGCTCCACGAACCGTGGTTGGTCAGCTCTTCGACCTTGTAGGTCACCGTGGCACCACCATCGCTCGTTGGCGCCGACCACGAGAGCGAGATCGATCCGTGGTTGTCGGTGAGGACCGGGGTTCCCGGAGCCGAGGGCGCCACGACCACTGGGCCGCTCAGGATCACGGCTCCCGATGGTGATGACGGGGCACCAGCGCCAACGGCATTGGTCGCCGTCACCGTGAAGGTGTACGAGGTCCCGTCGACGAGGCCGGTCACCGGGCAGCTCGTTGCACCAAACGTCGTGCACGTTGCTCCACCAGGACTCGCCGTGACGACGTAGCCGGTGATCGTCGCCCCTCCGTCGTCTGATGGAGCGCTCCACCAAACGTCGGCAGTTCCAGTTCCATCGCCTGGAGCTGCACTCACACCACTCGGTGCTCCAGGGACTGTTGTGAAGGTTGCCGACGCACTCGGCGTTGACGCTTCCGAGTTCCCCACCGAGTTGGTAGCGACGACGGTGAACGCGTACGACGTCCCGTTGACGAGGCCCGTCACGGTGCAGCTCAGCGCACCAGTCGTCGTGCACGTTGCTCCACCAGGACTCGCATGGACGACGTAGCCGATAATCGCGGAGCCGCCGTCCGTTGTGGGGGCACTCCAGGTAACGACTGCGCTTCCATAGCCTGGAGTTGCGCGCACGCCACTCGGTGCTCCAGGGACCGTTACGAGGGTTGCCGACGCACTCGGCGTTGACGCTTCCGAGTTCCCCACCGAGTTGGTAGCGACGACGGTGAACGTGTACGACGTCCCGTTGACGAGGCCCGTCACGGTGCAGCTCAGCGCACCAGTCGTCGTGCACGTTGCCCCACCAGGACTCGCCGTGACGACGTAGCCGGTAATCGTCGCCCCGCCATCATCTGATGGTGCACTCCAGGTAACGACTGCGCTTCCATCGCCTGGAGTTGCGCGCACGCCACTCGGTGCTCCAGGGATCGTGGGAAGGGTGGCGCTTGGATCCACAAGCATCACGTCGAAGGCCTGTACAACGCCGAAAGCGGTGTAGTACCCGCCGGCCACGCAGAAGGTGGCCGAGGTGCACGACACGGAGTTGACCTGGGCTGCGTCCGAGGTGTTCAGTGCTCCGGCGACTTCGGCGTCAGTCCAGGTCGTGCCGTTGAACACGGAGACGAAGGCCTGGAGGTTCTCGTCCGAATGAGTGAAGTACCCACCGGCGACACAGGAGCTCACCGAGGTGCACGACACCGAGAGGACTTGGGCTTGGCCATTGGTTGCATTCAGTGCTCCGGCGACTTCGGCGTCAGTCCAGGTGGTGCCGTTGTAGACCGACACGAAGGCCTGTACGTAGCCGGAAGCGGAGTAGTACCCGCCGGCCACGCAGAAGGTGGCCGAAGTGCACGAGACAGAGTTCACTCGAGCGTTGCCGCTGCCCAGTCCTTCACCGACTTCAGTGTCAGTCCAGGTGGTGCCGTTGTAGACCGACACGAAGGCTCCTTGAGAGCTTGTCGAAAAATTGGTGTAGTACCCGCCGGCCACGCAGAAGGCGGCCGAGGTGCACGAGACGGAGAGGATCTGGCCGATGCTTCCGGTGTTCAGTGCTCCGGCGACTTCGGTATCAGTCCAGGTGGTGCCGTTGTAGACCGACACGAAGGCTTGCTCATTGCCGTTCGAATCTTGGTAGTAACCGCCAGCCACGCAGAAGGAGGCCGAGGTGCACGACACGGAGTTGACTGCGGCAAAACCATCGGTGTTCAGTGCTCCGACGACCTCCGTATCGGTCCAGGTGGTGCCGTTGTAGACCGACACGAAGGCCTGGTCCCTTTCGGGCGAATTTTCGTATTGACCTCCAGCGACACAGAAGGTTGCCGAGGTGCACGACACGGAGCTGACTCCGGCATATCCACCGGTGTTGATATCTCCGGCGACTTCGGAAGTGGTCCAGGTGGTGCCGTTGAACACCGAGGCGAAGACTTTGGAGGATGAGTCGTAGTAGTGGCCAACGGCTACGCAGAACGTGGCGGAGGTGCACGACACAGAGGTGACTGCAGCCATTCCTTCGGTGTTCAGCGATCCGGCGAGTTCGGTGTCATTCCACGTCGCGCCGTTGAACACGGAGACGAAGGCTTGGGTGTAGTAATCAGAGCCTTTATAGGTACCGCCGTCGACACAGAAGGTTGCGCTCACGCACGTCGTCGTCAAAATCTGAGCACTTCGTGGACTAAAGGAGGCCCCGGGGCTCACTTCGTTGCCGAAAGCTTGAGCCGGCTCCCCCGATCCATTGGCGTTGGTGGCCACGACAGCAAAGGAATACTGCTGACCGTTGGTGAGCCCCGTCACCGTGCAGGTGAGCGCGGAAGTGGTCGAGCAAGTCGCCCCACCAGGAGAGGCGGTCACGGTGTAGCCGGTGATAGCCGAACCACCAGTCCACGTTGGCGCCGACCAGCTCACCACCACTTGACCGACACCAACCGTCAACTGCACATTGGCCGGAGCTCCAGGAGGTCCTGTAGGGGTTGCCGATGAACTCGGCGCTGACGCAACTGAGTTCCCCACCGAGTTGGTCGCAACCACGGTGAAGGTGTAGCTCGTGCCGTTCCTCAGACCGCTGATGATGCAGGTCAGCACACCGGTGGTCGAGCAGGTGGCTCCACCAGGCGAGGCGGTCACGGTGTAGCCGGTGATCGCCGCACCGCCGTCTGAAGGAGGAGCAACCCAGCTCACCGTTGCCTGGCCATTGCCTGACGTGGCGGTCACGTTCGTTGGTGCATCAGGGGCCCCAACTGGCGTGATCGCGGAACTCGCCGAGGAAAGAGACGAGGAGCCCGCCCAATTGGTCGCGACCACGGTGAAGGTGTAGCTCGTGCCGTTGGTCAGGCCCGTGACGGTGCAGGAGAGCGCACCGGTGGTCGAGCAGGTGGCTCCACCAGGCGAGGCGGTCACGGTGTAGCCGGTGATCACCCCACCGCCGTCTGAGACAGGAGCAACCCAGCTCACCGCTGCCTGGCCATCACCTGACGTGGCGGCCACGAGGGTTGGCGCACCTGGGACGGTTGCTGGGGTGACCGCCGCACTCGGCGATGAGGCAGACGAGGAGCCCTGCGAGTTGGTCGCGATGACGGTGAAGGTGTAGCTCGTGCCGTTCGTCAGACCCGTGACGGTGCACGAGAGCGTGGTGCCGTTCGCGGTGGTGCAGGTCTGCCCTCCTGGAGTTGCCGTTGCCGTGAACGAAGACGGGTTTCCTCCGAGGACCGCCGCCTTCCAACTCACGGTCGCCTGAGCATTGCCAGCCACCGCACTCACGTTGGTTGGGGCGTTGGGCTTGAGCACCGCTGCTCCCGATGGCGTCGCTTGAGCAACGCCGAACGCGGCCACCGCCGCGAGTGCTGCGGCAATGGAAGTCAGTTTGCGAAGTTGATGCTTCACCCTCAATGTCGCAACCTTCACTCTCGAACCTCCCAGAACGACAAAGTAGATCTCTCTTCTAGTCTAAAGGTTTACACCGGTCAATTCAACGGGCTCCTTCCGACGGGACACCCAGGTACTCACCATCCGGCCAATCCGCGCACCTTCGATGGAACGCGAAGCAGAGAAGATCCCGCTCCGTCAGGGATCGATCCTTGGCGACAAAGGAAGAACGCCTCCGAAATCTCCCAGAGTTATAGCGAAACGACGCGGCCTTCGGCCCTCCGGCAACCGGGGGTTTGCCACCTCGGACCACACACTCAGGCCAGTACCGTTGGTGACGATCACCGCGAATGAATACTCAGTCTTCGAGGTGGTGCCTTGGTGCACTCGAGGACTGACGTTCCCCACCCCAACCAATGACGATGCCCCCGGGGATTCCCCGGGGGCATCGTGTTTCGGTGAACTGCTCGTTGCCCTAGGGCTTGGCTTGGACCCAGCTGAAGGCGGAGTAGGAACTCGAACCTGCAGCATTGGTGGCCTTCACCTTGAAGGCGTAGGTGGTGTAGGCCGTGGTGCTGTTGTAGGTGCAGGTGGCCGAGGTGAGACCAGTTGCCACCGTTGAGAAGGCTCCACCGTTGGTTGCCACCTGGACGGTGTAGGTCACACTTGCTGCGCCACCGAGGCTGCTTGGGGCCGACCAGGTAACGGTGATGGAACCGTGGTTATCCGTCAACACCGGAGTGCTTGGGACGCCGGGGGCAACCGAACGAGCCTGGATCCAGCTAAAGGCCGAGTAGGCACTCGATCCTGCAGCATTGGTGGCCTTGACCTGGAAGGCATAGGTCGAACCACCGGTTGAGCCTTGGTAGGTGCAGGAGGCGGAGGTGAGACCAGTGGCCACTGTTGAGAACGCTCCACCGTTGGTTGCCTCCTGGACGGTGTAGGTCACGCTCGCTGCACCACCGAGGCTGCTCGGGGCAGTCCAGGTGAGCCCAATGGACCCGTGGTTGTCCGTCAGTGACGGGGTGCTTGGGGCAGAGGGGGCAACCGAGTGGGCCTGGATCCAGCTGTAGGAGGAGTAGGCACTTGACCCTGCGCTGTTCGTGGCCTTCACCCGGAAGGCGTAGGTAGTGCCACCGGTTGAGCCTTGGTAGGCATAGGAGGTGGAGGTAACTCCGGTTGCCACATCAGCAAAGGCTGCGTGGTTGACCGAGGCTTGAACGGTGTAGGTCACCGTTGCGCCACCGTCACTCGACGGAGCAGCCCACGAGAGGCCAATGGATCCGTGGTTGTCGGTGAGGACCGGGGTGCCAGGTGATGTGGGGGCGACTGCAGCAACGTCGAAGCTCTGATCAGCTCCATCTGCGCTCGCGTAGGTCGTGCCGGCTGCCACGTGGGCCACGAGGGTGCAGGTGCCAGCTCCAACGTAGGAGACGAGGCCCGAAGTGGGATCAACGGTGCAGACACTGGTCGTGGAGCTGGTCACCGAGGTGGCGCCATCACCGGTGGTCACAACCGTTGGGGTAAAAGATCCGCCAGAAGAGGCTGAAGCAGGAAGGTTGGAGATCGCCACGCTCGTCACGCGCGCCATCACGGTATCGATCTGCACGTTGTTGTAGTCACTGATGTAGAGAGTGCCCGAAGGAGAGACAGCAACATCGATCGGCAAGTTCAGATCAGAGCTCGTCGCAGGCCCTGGAGTTGTCGCACCTAATCGACCGGTCCCAGCAACAACGGACAGTGTGCCATCGGGGCTTACCTTCTCAACTACGCAGTTAATGAAATCGGCGATGTACACATTGCCAGAGGAGTCAGGGGTGACTCCATAGGGGTACTTGAAGCCTGAACTCGTTGCAGGCCCGGGTGTGGGGGCGTCGAAGGCTCCGCTTCCTGCGATGATCGACAGTGTGCCGTCAGGGGTGACCTTCTCGATCATTTGGTTGCCACTGTCAGCGATGAAGAGGTTTCCCGCCGCGTCAACGGCAAGGCCTTCCGGATCGTGGAGGTTTGAACTCGTCGCAGGCCCAGGAACCGGAGTTCCTTGCTGCCCAGTTCCCGCAACGATTGACAGCGTGCCATCAGGGGTGACCTTCTCAATGACTTGGTTGTAGTGGTCGACGATGTAGAGGTTGCCTGAGGTGTCCACGGCGATACCTTGGGGAGTAAAGAGGTTTGAACTCGTCGCAGGCCCAGGAACCGGAGTTCCTTGCTGCCCAGTTCCCGCAACGATTGACAGCGTGCCATCAGGCGTGACCTTCTCGATCACGTTGTTCGAGGAGTCGGAGATGAAGATGTCACCAGAGGCGTCAACGGCAACGGCGAAGGGGTTGTTCAGATTAGAACTGGTCGCAGGCCCAGGAGTTGGAGCGCCTGCTTGGCCGGTTCCGGCAATGACCGTCCGAGTGCCATTCGAGGCAATCCTCACGACCTCGTTGGTGGAGTTCTCGACAACGTAGAGGTTGCCTGCGCCGTCGAAAGCGATGCCGATCGGATTTCCATGGACCGATGACTGTCCGCCACTCAAAACCACAGCAAGCGTTCCCGGAGCCGGGGGTGACGAGGCACCTGCAGAGGATGCAGCGACGAGAGACCCCGTGACTCCGGCCGTCGTCGTCGCTGCAACGATCAGACCCCAGACTACGACCGCCTTCACAGATCCCTTCAACCTCGCACCCATGACGCTCCCCTCGCTCACCTTTCAGACCCTCACGAGCAGCGAGGCGCAACGTGTTCGCGCTGCACCTGTCCCCACGGAAAGGATCAAACTGGACTACCTCAGAAGATTCGAAGATCAATCTTCACCAATGACCAAGGTCACCGTAGTCCGAAGAGAGCACTTCTCCAAAAAGGCGTGACCGCGCTTGCATTCATCGTGAGGAGCGTCTGACGCCCTCCACTTCCTCTGGTGATGACCGCATCATCGGCGATGGACCCGAAGAACGGAAGCGCTCCCCTGTGGGTTCCCTCACTCCATCGGCATCGACCAGTTTGAGGGCTCACAGTCCTTCACGAACGAAGTGGGTCGCTCGATCGCGACGGCGAAAGGGACAACCTCCTCCCCAACGACGGAGAAGGCCTCCCTCACCCAATGACGGAGCTCGTTGACCACCGTCGCAGCCGCACGACCACCCATGCATGAATTCCATGATGATCCTCAGATTGCGTCGCTCATCTCCAAGACTTCGTGGACGAGGGATGCGAATTCACGAGGATCAACCGCAAGCGACGCCTCTCCAAGCGAGAGTTCGAAGCGCTGCAGGTTCGGGCCTTCGTTGGCGTAGGCACCACCGAAGAGCCACACGCCTGATCGGCGAGCGACCTCGACCATTGCCCACTGCACCGCCTCGACGTCGCCGGTGATTCGCAGGTGCAGCATTGAGGTCTGCGGTGGATTGGGGAGCACCTCAATTCGTGGCTCATCCGCTACGGCATGAGCAAAGGCTCGAGCGTGAGCAACATACGCTCCGAAGCGGTCACCGTAGATTCGCAACCCGGCGAGCGCCGAGGCGGCGTAGGGCCACATCTGGTACATCCGACCCCCGTGACGAATCCTCCAGAGCTTGAGCTCGTCGATGACGGCCTGGTCGCCAGCGACGCAACATCCCGCGATCCCGCCGAGCCCCTTGTAGAAGGACAGGTAGACGGTGTCGAACAGCGCCGCGATGTCGGGGATCGTCTTGCCCGCGGTCTCTTCGTAGTAGGTCGCCGCTTCGAAGATCCTCGCCCCATCGAGGTGCGTCGCTGCTCCCCTCGACGACGCGAGTGCGCACTGGGCGATGAGCTCTTCCCAGGTGGGCAGCGCCCCGCCGAGTTCTCGCTGCGGGAGTTCGAGGAGGAGCGCTGCGTAGGGCTCACGGATCTGCTCGAGCGCTGCGGTGGTAATGGTTGAGAACATCGGCCCACATGGAATCCCGACCAGGCCGTGGAGCCGCTCGTAGGCCCGCTCCTCGTACTTGTCGAGGTGGCACGCCGGGTGGAAGACCACCGCGTTGCGTCCCCGCCGGTCGGCGTGGATCCGGAGCGTCGCCTGCTGCGCCATCGTTCCCGTGGGGAGGAACAACGCAGCCTCCTTCCCGAAGAGGGTGGCGACTTCGCGTTCGAGTTCAGCGACGACGCCGCCGTTGCCGTAGACGTCGAGGGGAGTCTCTGGGTCAATCCCGGCGAGCATGGTTCCGGCTGTGCGTGGGCCGTGGCCAGCGATCCGGCGATCGCAGTTCTGCAGAATTCGGCGGAGCTCGTCATCAAAGAACGGCGGTCGGGAACCCATCAGCCCACCCTACCGACGTCCCGGCCGTGCACCACGACGAGCGGCAACGAACGGGAGTCCGCAACGCCTCGGGCCTTGACGGCCAGCGCAATCGTCCCTATCTTCGCCCCATGACCTCGACCGCCAGTCACCGCTCCGGCAACGGCACCATCACTCTTCCGGCGAGCATCCTCGAGCGAAAGAGCACCGGAACGGTCATCGTGGTCGACTGCGGGGAGCACCTCGTCGTCCGTCCAACCCCTGAGGGCTCGATCGCAGCACTCGCTGGGAAGTGCGCAGGAGCTGGGCCGACGAGCGACGAACTCCGAGAACTCGCTCGAATCGAGGACCAGCTTCGCGAAGCGGCTCGATGAGCCCACGCTGGCCGACATGGTGAAGGGTGCCACCGCTGTCTCCCCGACACGTCAGGACAGCGATGCCACCCTCAATGAACCAGCCCACTCACCCCGTTGGCGGGAAACTCAGCCGCCGGAGGCGTCCTGGACGCGGGTCTTGCCAGCGGAGATGAACGGCATCATGGCCCGGAGCTCTTCACCGACGACCTCGATCGGGTGCGCTGCACCCTCGGCCTTCAGGCGCTCGTAGTTCGGACGGCCATTGCGGTTCTCCGCGATCCACTCGTTGGCGAAGGTGCCGTCTTGGATCTCGCCGAGGACCTTCTTCATCTCTTCACGGACGCTCTCGTTGATGATGCGAGGACCACGGGTCAAGTCGCCGTACTCCGCGGTGTCCGAGATCGAGTAGCGCATGCCGGCGATGCCCTGTTCGTACATCAAATCCACGATGAGCTTCAGCTCGTGCAGGCACTCGAAGTAGGCCGACTCGGGCTGGTAGCCAGCAGCCACCAAGGTGTCAAAGCCCGCACGCACCAGTTCGGTCATGCCGCCGCAGAGGACGACCTGCTCACCGAACAGGTCGGTCTCGGTCTCCTCGGTGAAGGTGGTCTCAAGCACTCCAGCACGGGTGCCACCGTTGGCGTGGGCGTAGGAGAGGGCGAGGGCGTGGGCGGTGCCGGTGGCATCTTGGTGCACGGCGATGAGCGAGGGGACTCCCCCACCTTCGGTGTAGGTGCGCCGCACGAGGTGGCCGGGGCCCTTCGGGGCCACCATCGCGACGTCGACGAACGCCGGCGGCGTGATCTGACCGAAACGGATGTTGAAGCCGTGGGCGAAGAACAAGGCGTCGCCCTCCTTCAGGTTCGGCTCGATGTAGGCGTCGTAGGCGGCCTTCTGCTCGGTGTCGGGCAGGAGCACCATGATGAGGTCGGCCCAAGCCGCTGCGTCGTTGAGGCTCAGCACCTTGAGGCCGGCCTCGGTGGCCTTGGCGATGGAGGTCGATCCCTCACGCAGGCCGACGCGAACGTCGACACCGGACTCCATCAAGTTGAGGGCGTGGGCGTGACCCTGGGAGCCGTAGCCGAGGATCGCGACCTTGCGGCCGGCGATGAGCGACGGGTCAGCGTCTGCTTCGTAGTACATGGTTGCCATGGTTGCTCCTTCAGTTCGAGTGGGGATCGGTCGGTTCGGCAGAAGCCGGCGAGACCGGCGGAGTGGTCAGTCTAGGCAGGGCCACGAGGCCCGTCCGGTGGAGCTGGTCGACACGGTACGCAGCGAGGAGTTCACAGAACGCGTTGATCTGATCGGGATGAGCGGCCAGCGTCACCGTGACCTCGCTCGCCGTGGCGTCGAGGACCTCTGCGCCGAAGCTCGCGCACAGGGCGAGGGCTCCCGCCATCTGGTCCGAAGCGACGCCAACCGTGGCGAGGAGGAGTTCGCGCTCAACCACCGACTGCTCGTTCACGTGGCTGATCTCGACGACGTTGATGAGCTTGTCGAGTTGGTTGACGATCTGGCTGAGGGGCGCCGACGCAGCGTCGACCACGATGGTGATCCGACTGAACCGTTGGGAGGGATCCGTCGGGGCCACGGCCAGGCTGAAGATGTTGAAGCCCCGCCGGGAGAACAGGCCTGCCACACGCGACAGCACGCCGGCCTTGTTCTCGACGAGCACGGACAAGACGTGGTGGCGGAGTTCACCCTGGGAACTCGGCAGTTCAATGGGTTCTGGGGTCATCGTTGCTCCTGTGAGGGGTGGACCATGATGGCGTCGTTCGACAGACCAGCGGGCACCATGGGGAAGACCTTCTCGCTGGCGTCGGTCCGGAAGTCGATGACGACGGGCCGATCGTCGATGGCGTTGGCCTGCTCAATGGCGGCTTCGACGTCACGCTGGTCGTCGACGCGAATGCCGACGCAGCCCATGGCTTCTGCCCACATGACGTAGTTGGGCAGATCGGGCGAGAGGTAGACCTCGCTGTAGCGCTCGTCGTAGAACATCTCCTGCCACTGACGCACCATGCCGAGGTAGGCGTTGTTCAAAATCGCGATCTTGACGGGGATGCCCTCGGCTCGTGCGGTGACGAGCTCCTGGGCGGTCATCTGGAAGCACCCATCGCCGTCGATGGCCCAGACCGTGCGGTCGGGACGTCCCACCTTGGCCCCAATGGCCGAGGGCACAGCGAAGCCCATGGTCCCCGCTCCACCGGAGTTGATCCAGGTCCGTGGTTCTTCGAAGTTCCAGAACTGACTGGCCCACATCTGGTGCTGGCCGACGCCCGAGGCCACGATGGTGCCCGCAGGACTGAGGTCACGGAGCGTCTCGACCACCTGCTGGGGCTTGAGTAGTCCATGGCCGTCGTGGGGCTCGTAGGTGAGGGGGTAGCGGGCCTGGTAGCCACGGAGTTCGTCCCACCACGCAGAACGATCGGCCGGGGTTGCCGATCCGGCGGCGCTCGCGAGTGCAGCGACCGCCACCTTGCAGTCGGCCACGATGGCGAGGTCGGGGTGGCGCACCTTGCCGTGCTCGGCCCGATCGATGTCGACGTGGATGATCTTGGCGAGAGGGGCGAAGCCGTCGACCTTGCCGGTGACCCGGTCGTCGAAGCGGGCACCCAAGGAGACGACGAGGTCTGCTCGCTGGAGGGCGGTCACCGCGGTGTAGGTCCCGTGCATTCCGGGCATGCCGAGGTGCTGGGCATGGCTGTCGGGGAACGCCCCCCTTGCCATGAGGGTCGTGACGACGGGCAGGTTGAGGCGCTCGGCGAGGGCCCGCAGATCTGCGCTCGCCCCTCCCTGGATCACGCCACCGCCGACGTAGAGCAAGGGGCGCTCGGCAGCGAGGAGCATCGAGATCGCCTCGGCGATGGCTGCGTCGTCGACGCCGACGGGTGGGTGGTAACCCGGCAAGTCGAGATCGGCGGTGCCCTCGGGCCAGTACCACTCCATCATGGATTGGCTGACGTCCTTCGGCACGTCGATGAGGACCGGACCTGGGCGTCCCGTGGTTGCCACGTGGAACGCTTCAGCCACGATGCGGGGGAGATCCTTGGCATCGGTGACGAGCCAGTTGTGCTTGGTGATTCCAGAGGTGACCCCCGTGATGTCGCACTCTTGGAAGGCGTCGGTCCCAATGGAGCCCGTCGCCACCTGACCAGTCACCACCACGAGCGGTGTGGAGTCCATGTAGGCGTTGGCCAGCGGGGTGACGATGTTGGTCGCTCCCGGACCAGAGGTCACCATGGCCACACCGGGGCGCCCGGTGGCCAAGGCGTAGCCCTCTGCCATGTGTCCTGCACCTTGTTCGTGGCGGACGAGGATGTGGCGGATGGAGGAATCGATGATCGGGTCGTAGACCGGCAAGATGGCGCCACCAGGGAGACCGAAGATGACCTCGGTGCCTTGGTGTTCGAGGGCCTTGATCAGGGCCTGTGCTCCGGTGAGTTCCATGGTGCTCCTCTGCTGTGCAGTGGGTCGAGAAATAAAAAGAGCCTCCCGTGTGGGAGGCGACGCGCGAGGGGAAAGGACCGGTCGCGCTACCTCCGTACTACCTCACGACGTCCGAAAGCCATGTCGGCATTCTGCCACGTCGCTCCCATCCCTGCCAAGTCGTCGTCATCAGGTGCCGAGGTGGCGAGCGGCAGCGAGCACGATCTCACTGCAGTGCACCGCATCTGCCGCGCTGCGATGCCAGCGCCACGCGCAGGTCGCAATTGCTGCCGCAGCACCGGGAACGGGATGGTCAGGGAGCTCTGCCTGGACGTGGTGCCACACCATCACTCCGTGGTCGACGATCGGACCTCGCCCGAGCAGGCTCGTGAACGTCGCCGCCACGTAGCCGGCGTTGGCGTCCTTCGTGAGCACCACCACGGTGCTCACCGAACGCTCCTTCAGCGTGGCGAGTGCATCGGGCAGGGTGGCGTTCGTGAGATCGAGACCACTCGGTCGCTTCCGCAACACCTCAGCACGGAGCAACACGCCGTCGAGCGGGCGGGGGACGTCGAAGGCCTGACTCGTCGTTCCATCCATTCCGGGGATGATGGCGTAGCCGCCGGTGATGGGAAAGGGGAAGTCCTGCACCGCCTCCCACATGAGCGTCCGGTAGTTCGGGTAGACCGTCACGTTCCCTTCTGGATGGAGGCTGCTCGCACGGGCGGCGAACCACCACGGCTCGTGCACGGCCGCCGCTGACGGAATGCCGTAGGTGGCCACAACTGGGAGGCACACAAGGATCGCTGCTGCTCCGACGACGCCTCCGCCGAAGCGCTTCGATCGGTCGTTGTCCGCCCACCGTTCCTCCACGACCCTCATCCACCCGTCGACCGAGAAGGCGATGAGGAGCGCTGCGCAGAAGGTGCAGCCGAGATCGAACCGCGCCGCCATCACCGCGTTGAAGAGCGGGAGGTGGTCGAGGAGGCGCATGGGATGGAACACGGCGCCGAACAGCCCAGTGGCTCGAGCGGGATTGCCGAGGCTGAGTAACCACGAGATGACGCCCGTCACGGCGAGCACCACCGGCGTCCGACCGCGCCAACGCGGCGCTGAGATGGCCAGGGCGATGAGCAGCGCCCATCCGAGGTAGGTGGTGTTGATCCCGAGCCCAACTCCCGAGGCGGTGAACGTGGCCCCGCCGTGCCCGAGCCCGAGGACGTCGCCGGGGTGGTGGTTCGCGAAGGGGATGATGGGCCACGCCGGTCCGGTGACGTGCTGGGGACCAGCGAGGACGAACCACAGCGGGTAGGCCAGCAGCACGCCGGCGATCCCAACCGCCCAACTCCCCGCTCGAACGAGGCTGCCCCACTGCACCGATCGACGGGGCGCGAGCACCCAGGCCACGAGGAGCGCGACGGCGGTCACGGTAACGGTGATGACGAGGAGCTCCGTCCCGATGAAGAACTGCACCGCAGTCGCCAACCCAAGCCAGATGCCGTTGCGCACGTCGGACCGTCGTTTCGTGACGAGGAGGTCCGTCATGAGGGCGAACACGATCGGCGGGTAGATGAAGAGTGTCACCATGAGGTGACCACCGACGGCCGCAGCCACCAGATTGGGGGCGAAGGCCACCATGGTGGCAGCCACGCACTGCCCGACCCGTCGCTCGGTGACGCACTGGAGGCTCCAGAACGTCACGAGGCCGGTGGCGACGGGAGCGAGGAGGGTGACGAGGTTGAAGGTGACGATCGGTCCAGCGATCCAGGTCACCGGAGCGAAGAGCACCCCAACGGCGAGCTCTGAGGTGTTGGACAGGGTGTTGACGCCGCCTTGACCGGCGTACATCAGGTTCGTGAGGAAGGGATGCTGCAGGTGGCTCAGCACATGGGCCGCGAACCCGAGGAACCAGATCTCCTGCTGGGCGTCTGCTCGCTCTGCCGTGAAGAGCCGACCACCAGGATGGCCGTGCAGCCACACGCCAGAACAAAAGACCGTGGAGCAGCTGAGCAACCACGCTCCGAAGATGACGGCGCACCGGCGCGTCGACCACGCTTCGCGCGTGTCCTGCGTGCCGGACCCATCGGCCTCGGTCATTGTGCGCACCTAGGCCCGGGTGACCGCACCGAGCTCGGCCCCGGTCACGAGGCGCGCGTACTTGGCGAGGACGCCCGTCGTGTACCGCGGCGTCGGCGCGACCAGCACTGCTCGTCGGCGCTCGAGTTCGTCGGCGTCGACGATGAGGTCGATGCGATGCTCCACCACATCAATGACGATGCGGTCACCGTCGGCAACGAGGCCAATGGGGCCACCGTCGACGGCCTCGGGGGCCACGTGTCCAATGCAGAACCCGTGCGTGCCTCCCGAGAACCGGCCATCGGTCACGAGTGCGCAGTCACCCCCGCGCCCCGCGCCCTTCATGGCACCGGTGACGGCCAGCATCTCGCGCATGCCGGGGCCGCCCTTTGGACCTTCGTAGCGAATGACGAGCACCGTGCCTGGCTGGATGTCTCCGGCCAAAATGGCCTCCATGGCTGCGGCTTCTCCGTTGAACACCCGAGCGGTGCCGTCGAAGGACAGCTGGTCGATCCCGGCCACCTTCACGACCGAGCCCTTCGGCGCCAATGAGCCACGCAGAATTGCGATGCCGCCCTGGGCGTGGATGGGATCGCTCAAGGGGTGGACGACGTCGCCATCTGGTGCTGGTGGGTTGATCTCGGCCAAGTTCTCGGCGACGGTCTTGCCCGTCACCGTCATGCAGTCCCCGTGCAGGAGGCCTGCGTCGAGGAGGACCTTCATGACGACCGGAACGCCACCGACCCGATCGAGATCGGTCATGTGGTAACGACCGTGGGGCTTCGTGTCGGCGAGGTGCGGCACCTTGGCCGCCACTGCGTTGAAGTCCTCGAGGGTCAGGTCCACCTCTGCCTCAACGGCCATCGCCAAGAGGTGCAGGACCGCGTTGGTTGAACCGCCGAGGGCCATGACGACCGCGATGGCGTTCTCGAACGCCTGCTTGGTCATGATGTCGCGAGGGCGGATGTTCTTGGCCAAGAGGTTCACCACTGCTTCTCCAGCAGCGAAGGCGTAGGCGTCGCGACGACCGTCGATTGCTGGAGCGGTGGAGGATCCCGGGAGCGCCATGCCAATAGCCTCGGCCACCGAGGCCATGGTGTTGGCGGTGAACATGCCGGCGCAACTGCCCTCTGAGGGGCAGGCTTGGTGCTCGATGAGGGAGAGCTCCTCGTCGGTGAGGGCCCCCACCGCGTTGGCACCCACGGCTTCGAACACGCTCGTGATGTCGAGGGCTCGGCCATCCAAGTGGCCGGGCAGGATGGTGCCGCCGTAGGTGAACACGCTCGGGAGGTTGAGGCGAGCAGCCGCCATCAGCATGCCGGGGAGCGACTTGTCGCACCCAGCGAAGGTGGCGAGGCCATCGAAGCGCTCCGCGTGCATCACCGTCTCGACCGAATCGGCGATGACCTCACGGGACACGAGACTGGCCCGCATCCCCTCGTGGCCCATGGAGATGCCATCGGACACCGCGATCGTCACGAACTCGAAGGGGAATCCCCCAGCGGCGCGCACACCCTCCTTGGCCTGCTTGGCCAATCGGTCGAGGGGCAAGTTGCAGGGGGTGACCTCGTTCCACGACGACGCCACGCCAATCTGGGGCTTGTCCCAGTCAGCGTCGGTCATCCCAACCGCTCGGAGCATCGCACGTGCCGGTGCCTTCGACGGGCCGTCGGTGACCTCGAAACTCCGCGGCTTCATGGGGTTGGTGGGCGTTGATTCCATGACCGAAGCATAGGTCGGGGGATCAAACCCCCTCTCTCAACGATCCACTGCCGCCGAAGCGGCGTTCTGAGTTCGGTGCTTACGGGCGGCGAGCAGCGATGGCCGCGATCACGGCCTTGCCGTTGGCCTTGCCCTTGGTCGCCGCCATGACCTTGCCCACGAAGAACTGGGCCAACTTGTCATCCCCGTCGCAGTAGCGCTGCCACTCCGAAGCGTGGTCGGCAATCGCCGCCTCGAGCACGGCGTCGAGCGCCCCATCGTCCATGGCCACGAATCCAAGCCGGTCGGCAATGGCTGCGGGGTCACCGTGGGGGTCACTCAGGAGTTCGGAGAGCACCTGCTTTGCCTGGGTGGCCGACAGTCGTCCACTGGCTTCGAGTTGGCAGGTGCCAGCGAAGGACGCTGGGCTCGGGAGGGCGCCGTCGGCATCGAGCTCATTGGCGGCACGGGCGATCGCGAGCTGTGCTGGCGCCCCCGCGTCGATGGCGGCGCGCACCAAGGTGTCGAGGTCACGATCGACGACCGTGGCCACGAGGTCCACGAGCGCAGGGGTGACCTCACCAACGGCGGCGAGGAGGTGCTCTCGGCGAGCTTTCGGCAGCGGGGCGAGGTTGGACCGGATCTCATCAACCCACGCAACTGATGGATTGAGCGGCACGAGGTCGGGCTCGGGGAAGTAGCGGTAGTCCGTCGCCTCTTCCTTGGACCGCATGGTGCCGGTGCGACCGGTCTGCTCGTCGAAGTGGCGAGTCTCTTGGACCACGCGCTCCCCCGCCTCGATGAGGTCGATCTGGCGAGCCGTTTCGTACTCAATGGCCCGTTGCAAGGAGCGCAACGAGTTCAAGTTCTTGATCTCGCAGCGGGTCCCGAAGGGGTCGCCGGGCTTGCGCACCGACACGTTGGCGTCGACGCGCATCGAGCCCTCTTCCATGCGACCGTCGGTGGCCCCAACGGCGACCAGGATCGCACGCAGTTCCGCGACGTAGGCACGGGCTTGGACGCCGCTACGCATGTCGGGCTCAGAGACGATCTCGACGAGGGGGACGCCGGAGCGGTTGTAGTCGATGAGGCTGGAGTCGGCGCCGTGGATCCGACCGGTGCCACCGAGGTGGGTGGACTTGCCGGTGTCCTCTTCCATGTGGGCACGGGTGATCCCCACTCGACTGCCATCGGGGAGGTCGATCCACCCGCCAGCGTTGAGCGGCTGGTCGTACTGGGAGATCTGGTAGTCCTTCGGCATGTCCGGGTAGAAGTAGTTCTTCCGGTGGAACGTCGAGGGTGCCACGGTGCAGTTGAGCGCGAGCCCAATACGGATCGCGAGCTCGACGGCTCCCTTGTTGAGGACCGGCAACGATCCGGGGAGCCCAAGGCACACGGGGCAGCAGTTGGTGTTGGGCTCATCGCCGAACATGTTGGGGCAGCCGCAGAACAGCTTGGTGGCGGTCTTCAACTCGCAGTGGACTTCGAGACCGATGATGGTTTCCCAGGCACTCACGCCGAGACCTCCGATTCGAGCACGGCGCCAGCCGCGAACAGCAGATCATCCCGACGCCCCGGCGCCAGCAGCTGGACCCCAATGGGCAGTCCAGCGCTGTCGGCGCCGAAGGGCACAGACATAGCTGGGTGGCCCGCCAGGTTCGACGGGATGGTGAACAGGTCCGACAGGTACATCGACAGCGGGTCGGCCACCTTGTCGCCGAAACCGAACGCCGTGGTCGGCGTGGTGGCGCCGAGGAGGAGGTCGACGCCCTGGTAGGCAGCGTCGAGGGCGTTGGTGATCAACCGTCGGGTCTTCTGCGCTTGGCCGTAGTAGGCGTCGTAGTAGCCAGCAGAGAGCGCGTAGGTGCCGAGCATGATGCGGCGCTTCACCTCCGGGCCGAAGCCTGCGGTGCGGGTCGCCACGTTCATCGCAGCTACGTCGTCACGCTCCTCGCGGAGGCCGAACCGCACGCCGTCGTAGCGAGCGAGGTTCGACGACGCCTCTGCGGGGGCGAGGAGGTAGTAGGCCGACAATCCGAGCCGAAGCTCGGGGATGGCGAGGTCAACAACGGTGGCACCGGCGGCCTCAAGGGCGGCTGCAGCTGCCCGCACCCGATCGACGATGGCGGCATCTGCGCCATCGAGTAGGTCGCTGCAGAGCCCGATCCGCAGTCCAGCCACACCTCGGCCGCAGGCCTCGAGGAGGCCGGGAGCCGGTGCGTCGATGGAGGTCGAATCACGATGGTCGTGGCCGCCGATGACCTCAGAGACGAGGGCCGCGTCAGCCACCGTGGTCGTGAAGGGTCCGACTTGGTCGAGCGAACTCGAGAAGGCGACGAGACCGTAGCGGGAGATGTGCCCGTAGGTCGGCTTGTAGCCAACGAGGCCACAGAAGGCGGCAGGTTGACGGATCGATCCGCCGGTGTCCGATCCGAGCGAGACCGGCACGTACCCCGCAGCAACGGCGACCGCCGAGCCGCCGGAGGATCCGCCGGGAACCTTGGTTGGGTCGATGGGGTTGAGCGACGGCCCGAACGCTGAGTTCTCGGTGGAGGACCCCATGGCGAACTCATCGAGGTTGGTCTTGCCAATGGGAATCGCACCGGCGTCGATGAGTCGCTCAACGACAGTCGCGGTGTAGGGCGGACGCCACCCTTCGAGGATCTTCGAACCACACGTCGTGGGCACCCCGGTCATCACCAAGTTGTCCTTGATGGCGACCGGAACCCCAGCGAGGGGACCGACCGTCTCACCGGCGGCAAGGCGAGCGTCGATCGCGCTCGCAGCTTCCCGAGCGGCGTCAGCGTCGACGTGCAAGAAGGCGTGGAGTTCGCCGTCTCGTTCGGTAATGGCCGAGAGCGCCGCATCGGTGGCCGCAGCAGCGGTGGTCGTGCGAGCAGCGATGGCCTGGGCGAGGGAAATGGCGGACGTGGTCATGGTGCCTCTCCAAGAATCCGGCCGACACGGAATCGGTGTTCGGCTGCATCAGGGGCAGCAGCGAGGACCGCGTCACGGTCGAGCGACGGGGTCACGACGTCCTCGCGCAGCACGTTCTCGAGATCGAAGGGGTGTGCCATGGGCGAGAGCCCCTCGAGGTTGAGGGCAGCGATGTCTTGGGCGTGGCCGAGCACGGAGCCGAGCTGCTCAGTGAAGGTGGCGACTTCATCAGGGCGCAGTTCGAGACGAGCGAGGGAGGCCACCTTGATGACGTCAGCTTCGGTGAGGGGGTTCGGGTTCGTCACGCTGCACCTCCGAGCACGGCGTCGACGTGGGCGAAGATCTCCGCTTCCAAGAGCTCGCGGTCGTAGTCCAGCGTGGCCACGTGGTAGCTGCGCTCCAAGAGGACCTGGCGGACCGGACCGGACACGTCGCTCAGGATGAGGTCTGCCGATGCCGGTGGGACGACGTGGTCTTGGACTGACGTGCAGACGAGGACCGGGCAGGTGATGGCACCGAGATTCGCCGACACCGTCTCCATGGCATCCGACAGGCTCCGACCAGCCCGGAGCGGGTTGCCGTCGTAGGACGCCTCGGTCACCCCTTCCATGGCGATATCGCCGCCAATGGCCTCGAAGACCTCGAGACCGGACTCGAGCAGCAGGTCGATGCCGTCGAGGAGGTCTTGGCTGAGGGGGAGCACCATGGGGTTGACGAGACCGAGGGCTGCGACGTTTGCGTGGTTCTCGGCGAGGGCCAAGGAAATGCCACCGCCCATCGACAGGCCGACGACGGCCACCGCCCTGCACCGGGACGCGAGGTCGAGGTAGGCAGCTTCAGCGGCGCCGTACCAGTCCTCCCACCGGGTCGGGACCATGTCGTCGATGTGGGTCCCGTGCCCAGGCAGGAGCGGCATCTCCACGCTGTAGCCACGGGCGACGAAACCCTCGGCGAGGGATCGCATCGAAACGGGAGACCCGGTGAAGCCGTGGACGACGAGGACGCCGAGGTCGGAACCTGCCACCGAGAGGGGCTCGCAGCCGGGGAGAATGGGGTGTGCCATGCAGGCATCGTACCGGCGCCCGGTAACCTTCGGCGAACGACCTTCGAGGAGCACAATGGCTGAGATCTTCCTCTCCGAACCCTGGATCACCGAGGCACGGGCGCTGTACGAGTCCTGGGCCGATCGACTGCCGCCGGTGACCCACTCCGTCGTCGTCAACCTCCTCGTCAACGAAGCGCCCTTCGAACCCGGCAAGGTCGCCGCCCACCTCGACACGAGCGCAGGTGGCCTCGTCATCGATCACGGCCACCGCGACGGCGCCGACCTCTTCGTGGTCGTCGACTACGCCACCGCTCGGGCCATCCTCATCGAGGGCAACCCCCAAGCTGCCATGCAGGCGTTCCTCGCCAACAAGATCCGAGTCGAAGGCGACATCACGAAGTTGATGGCCCTCGCCCAGCAGCCCATGGACGGCGACGCCACCGCCTACGCCGAGGCCATCCGGGCGATCACCGCCTGAGTTAGATCTCGAGGACCGGTTCGGCCTCACTCGGCCGGGTTCGGCGATCCATCGAGCGCATGAACAGAGCAGCCACCACGCCGACGAGTCCAACTGCTGCCCCCACCCAGTACGACAGGTGGAAGGTCGACAGCTTCTCGGCTTGGGTTGGGTGCGGGCCGAGCGCTCGGAGCTTCGCCCCCTGGATGGCGATCACGATCTGGATGCCCGCCACTTCACCGACCTGGGTGGCGATGAGCTGCGCAGCCGACATCACGCCGTACTCGTGCTCGTCGACCTCGTTGGCCATAGTCGCCGAGGTGGAGGGCATGGCGACCCCCATCCCGATGCCGGAGAGGCCGAGGGCCAGTACCAACCACCACACCGAAGTACCGGCCATGGCGAAGGCGAACACGGCCATGGAGACCGTCAGCGCGATCGTGCCGAAGATGGTGGTGGACCGTTCACCGAACTTCACCGCCGCGTATCCCGCAATTGGTGACGCCAAGGCGAAGACGATGGGACGAGCTACTGAAATGGTTCCAACTCGACCCGTGGAGGCGTTGTAGCCCACCTCCATCAGGATCGGGAACAAGATGAACCCGCCGAAGTACGCGAAGTTCGCCGAGACGCGGACCGCCATGGGGAACACGAAGTTCCGGTTCGTGAAGTAGTGGAGCGGGATGAGCGGTGTGGCGGCGTGGGTCATCCGCCAGAGGAAGACCCCGGAAGCGACGACCGCAATGGCGATGAGGGTGAGCGTGAGCGACGAGGTCAAGGGGTGATGGGGCAAGAAGGTGAGCGCCAGCATCGACGAGAGCACCGCCGCCGAGAGGCTCCACGAACCGAGCCAGTCCATGCCGTCCCAGGAGACCTTCGCTCCCTTGGGCTTCTCGTGGAGGTGCCGCGGGATAATGGCGGAGACCACGACGAAGGCAATGGCGAGGAGCACGAGCTGAATCCAGAACAGCGCTCGCCATCCGAGGGTGGGGATGACGAGGGCGCCAACGGACACACCGAGCACCGGACCACCAGCGCCGATGAGCGACCACCACCCAAGCGCTTTGACGCGGTCTTCCCTAGCGAAGACCGAGTTGATGAGCGCCATCGACGCGGTGGCCGTCGCCGCCCCTTGGACGCCGTCCAAGGCACGAGCGGCGAGCAGCATCGGGGCGTTGACGGCCAAGATGGTGAGCACCGCGGAGAGCATGGCCCCGAGTAGGCCGAAGAGGTAGAGGCGACGGTGGCCGAAGACGTCGCTCGCTCGACCGAAGATCGGCGCGGCGAGACCGAACGCCAAGAGGGGACCGGTCATGGTCCACGTCAGGACGTCGACGGAGGTGTGGAACTGCTCAGCGACGGGCTGGAGGGCGATGTTGAACGCGGTGAAGGTGAAGTTGAGGGCGAGGAGCCCGGACAGGAGCGCGCACAGTACCCACCACTGGTAGCGAGCGCTCTTGACCGCCCGCTCACCGACCCGTCGATGGAGGAGGACGAACCACGAAGCCTCGACCGAGGCTTCAAATCCCGACGCTCCGAGCGCGGCTGCGCCAGGGTCCTTCCGTGGGCTGAGGAGATCGTCGGGATTCCCCTCTTCGAGGTGGTGCTCCCGAGTGCTCGCTCCCGAGTGCTCGCCGTCGCTCACGCGCCGAGCGTGGGCATCTGCGCCTGCAACTCCGCAACGGTCCAGCGGTCGTTCTTCTCGATCTTGTCGGTCATCGTCCAGTTCTCGAAGTTCCGGACGGTGCCACCTTGGACGAAGAACACTCGACCGGTCGCCGGGCACTGCTCGGTAGCCAGGTAGGCCACTAGCGGCGAGATGTTGGCCGGGTCCCAGCTGTCGAAGGCGCTCGGGTCCTCAGGGACGGCCACGATGTCGGCGAGGCCCGGGGTGGACTCGGTCATCCGGGTCCGCGCTGCCGGCGCGATGGCGTTCACGCGGACGCCGTAGCGCTTCAGTTCCTCGGCGATGATGAGGGAGAACGACGCGATGCCGGACTTCGCCGCGCCGTAGTTGGACTGACCTGGGTTGCCCACGAGGCCCGAGGTCGACGACGTGTTGATGACGCTGGCCTTCACGTCCTTGCCAGCCTTGGTCTGCTCGCGCCAGTAGGCAGCGGCGTGGCGGGTGGGCACGAAGTGGCCCTTCAGGTGGACGTGGATGACCGCGTCCCAGTCATCCTCGGTCATGTTGATGAGCACCCGGTCGCGCAGGATGCCGGCGTTGTTCACGAGGACGTGGAGGTCGCCGAAGTGCTCAATGGCGGTGTCGATGAGGCGCTTACCGCCTTCCCAGTCGGCGATGTCGTCGGTGTTGGCGACAGCTTCGCCACCCATGGCCCGAATCTCATCGGCCACCATCTCGGCAGCACCCCGGTCGTCACCGGAACCATCGACGGCACCACCGAGGTCGTTGATGACGAGCTTTGCGCCTTCCTGGGCGAAGAGCAGGGCGTGCTCACGGCCAATGCCACGGCCTGCTCCGGTGATGATCGCTACCCGTCCGTCCAATGCACCCATGACTGTCTCCCTCTCGCCGTTCTGTCCCCATCCTAGGAGTCAACCGCCGTGCGGTGGCAGCCGTCAGCCCTTGAACCACCAGTTGGGAATCCGAGCATGGGCGTGGAAGTGATCGGGGATCTGCCGCATCACCTGGTCGATCTTGTAGGTGTCGGGTCCGAGCACTCGGTCGGCCACGATGGTCAACTGGGCCACCATGTGGGCGCGCTCGTCATCGGGTGGCGTTGGACTGTGGGATTTCCAGACGACCATGGGGACGTCGCAGACCTCGCAGTCGGCAATCCAGCACACGGCATCTTCGTAGTGCCACGGCGTGATCTGCGCCGCCTCGCAGAGATCGCAGCCCATCAGTCCGACAGGGTGCAGGTCACGGTCGACCCCGGCTGCACCGACGTCCCTGCGGGCGGGACCGAGGCGCCACAGGTGCCGGCGGTCCCGAGAATCTGCGGATTGAGGCCTGCCCCCGAAATCGCCGCCGTGGCTTGACTCGCCGTCAGACCCTGGATGCTCGGCACGATCACGGGAGCGGGGCCGGTCGAGACGTAGACGGTGACCGCTCCGCCCTTGGCCAACTGGGATCCGGCAGCGGGCACGGTGCGGACGACCTGCTGGACCGGCACGGTCGAGGAGAACTCCGTGCCCTGGGTGACTACGAACCCCGCGCTCGTGAGCTTGGCTGCTGCGTCGGTGTAGGTCAGGCCGCTCACGTCGGGAACTGCAGTGGGGGCATCGCCCCCGGAGATCGACAGCACGATGGTCGACCCGGCGGGCACTGCGGGAGGGTTGAGGGTGGTCGACCCCGAAACCGTGTAGGAGACGACTTGCCCTGCGGGAACGGTCGAGGAGTAGGACGTGGCTGAGGTCGGGCAGGTCCCGTGCAGCTGCGCCGTCGCCAACTGCGCTTCGGCTTGGGAACAGGTCAGCCCAGCGAGCGACGGCACCGTCACCGGGGCTGCACCAATGGAGAGCTCCAAGGTCACGACCCGACCGGACTTCACCTTGGTACCTGGAGCGACCGACTGGCTGATGACCTGGCCGACGGGGATCGTCGGTGAGATCGCTCCCGGACCGAAAGTCGCAACGAGGCGTGCGTCAGCCAAGATCGTGGTGGCCTGATCCTTCGTGGCACCGACGACGTTGGGCACCGAGACGTTCGCAGCGTTCACCGAACGGTACGCGAGGTACCCACCACCGAGGAGCCCGAGGACGAGGAGCACCGCGACGATCCACGGCCACTTCCTCCGTCGGGGGCCGTCCCAATCGGGGATCTCCTCGACATCGGTGAGCTGGTCGGCACCGAGAACGCCACCGGCGACGGCAGCGGTCGCCACGGTCATCGGATCGCGTCCCGCGCCTGAGAGTCCCTGGGGGGTGTTCGTCACCGTGGGCACCGACCCGGTGAGCTCGTTCGCCGACGGTGGGCGGAACCCGATGCTCGACTGGAACGGCACCGCAGCTGCGGTCGTGCCGCTCGTCGCAACCGACTCTTGGATCATCGCCGTGGCGTCGGGTTGGGGCATGATCCCGGTGGCCTGCGTGCCTTGGATGATCGCCGTTGCCGTCGACCGGCGAGTGGCTGCAGCGGAGATAGGGCCTGGAGCTGGCAGCGTGGCCGCCAGTGCATCGAGGCGTTCGGCGAATGCTTCAGCGTCGAGCCGTGCGTCTGGCTCTGGCGCAGCGGCCCGAGCGAGCAGCGCATCGAGCTGCCCGAGGCTCGGGTGGTGCGGGAGCGGCACCCCCACTCGGGCCATCAAGGTGGAGATGGCCGAGGTGGCGTCGAAGGGCACCGACCCGGTCACGGATTCATAGAGCACGACCGCCAAGGCGTAGACGTCGGAACGTCCATCGACGGCCATCCCGAGCGCCTCTTCAGGGGACGCGTACTTCGCGTGCTCTAAGTCGAACCGGTGCTCGCCTGAGGCGAAGGGGTCACGACCGGCTGGATCGGTGTGGAAATCGGTCAACCGAATGCGGTCGTCTTCGTCGAAGAGCAAGTTGGCCGGCGTGACCGCACCGTGGACGATCCCACTGGCATGCGCCGAGGCCAGCGCGTGGGCAGCTTGGGAGCCAACCGACACCGCCTGGGACAAGGTGAGGGTGCCCTCGTGGTCGAGGACCTGACGCAGCGAGCCGCCAGGGAGGTACTCGAGCACCATGAACGCCGACGCTGCGTCGTCGGACCAGTCGTAGACGCGGAGGATCGAGGGGTGGTTGAGGCCCGCGATCGCCTTCGCCTCTGCGGCGAAGCGCTGGCGGAACTGCGGGTCGAGGGCCATGGACGGGTGGGCCACCCGCACGGCGACCTGACGCTGCAGCGAGACGTCTTCGCCGAGGTAGGTGGCGGCCGTTGGGCCATCGCCGAGCAGTGCGACGAGGCGGCGGCG
>Ga0208507_1000512_pt1 | contig 24775 bp, 30 predicted proteins | sample CryBogCBH12Aug01_FD_184626 | JGI IMG/M metagenome (GOLD analysis project Ga0208507, IMG submission 184626) | Freshwater microbial communities from Crystal Bog, Wisconsin, USA - CBH12Aug09.1 (SPAdes) (version 2) | ecosystem: Environmental > Aquatic > Freshwater > Lake | place: Crystal Bog... | reverse complement strand
GTATAGGTAGTGGCTACGAGGCTAGGATCAGAGAAGTTGTAGATTACCTGGTTAGTTGAGACGTTGGTAATAAGAACCATACGCTCTCTGGCAACGTACTTTGGGATGGTGATGGTACGGGTAGACGGAGTAAAGGTGTATCCGTTTTCAAACAGTACTTTTCTTGCCATGTTTAGTCTTCCTTCGTTATATTCCTAGCAGTACGTCTACTGCGTTAAATGGGTAGCTCTTATGGATTGTATTGATGTTAGGTCCTAGCATAACTCTACCATCAAAAGTGGATCCAGCGGGCGGCACCTGACTAAAAGCGATGTATCCATCACTATCTAGTATGAATCCGTCATATGGTAGCAGGGAAAGCCAGGTTTGTTCAGGGTAACTTGGGGTCTGCATTACACCGTTTAGGGTGATCATTAGCTTATATGGGTTGTAAAGGGTTTGCTGGATACCTTGGAACTTAGGGGCAAACCTGCTAGTGCGGCCATCAAAGACATATCGCAAGCTATCAAGTGGGATAATATCTGGAAGGTAAGGCAAGCTTGCCAATACCAGATCATCCACATACTTCTTGCTAGCTGCATCCGTAGTGGCTGTAGGAACAGCAGGGACGGTTACGTGACCTGTAAAAGTAGGGCTAGCGGTACGGGCAATGGCGGTTGAGATATATGGTTCCGCAATTGGGGTAGCCTGCCAGGTACCAATGCTTACGTTGCCCAAAGTAGAGATATTTAGTGGTACGCCAGAGTACTGTGCAAAGGTAATAATATCTGTGCCTACCTTGATAGCTCCGCTAGGGCTGGTAGACGTTCCAGAGGTAGAGACCACATATGAGGCGTTAGCGTAGTAGGTGCCGTTAGTTACAAATACGTAGGCACCAGGCTTAATTACACCGGTGTTTCCATCACCGTTAAAGTCTGAGGCACGGGTCAAAACCCACTTAGCATCTCCGGCACCGGCAGCAGTTACAACGTATACGCCGTTCTGCTTTTGATCTGTTTGATCTTTAATAATTACTCGGCTGTTTACCGGGGCTAAGATGCCATCAAGGGTAAGAGCTCCATTTACGGCTGCTGTAAGGGTTGCCCCAATACCCAAGCCTCCAGATGAGTCGGAGGTTCCGTTTGCGTATACCGCATTAAGGTTACTTCCCGTAGTTCCTAGGTATACCTGGGCTTTAATAATAATACCAGCAGCTACGTTATCTACATACTGCTTGTTAGCCGCCTGATTAGATAGCGTTGGGTAAGGTACGGTAACGGTTGAGTTGTAGGACGTAGGTATGTTTACGTTCAGCGAGCTAGAAGAACCATCTGTAGTGGAGCCTACGTTAACTACGCTGATACCGCCTGAGGCGTTACCAGTAGCAAGGTTTACAGTCTTGGTTACTCCGCTAGCGGTAGGGTTAGTGGAGTAGTTATGGGTGATAGCGCCTGAAGGGGTTCCACCAATGGTTAAGCTTGTAGCAGCCCCAGCAAAATTAACTGTTGTAGCTAAGGTATTATAAAGATTAACATAGTTAAGATTACCTACAATAGTAGGGGCATTTAGAGTCAATACAGAGGTAGGATCATTAGATCCAAGAGACATGGCAGTAACTGCCCCACCAAAGTTAATAGTTGTAGCAAATGTATTAAATAGGTTAAGGGTAGTCGTACCTGCCAAGATAGAGGTATAGACTGTTCCAGAAGTAGATGGAAGATAGGCAGTAGTATCAATAGCCCAGGTTCCCGTACCTGTGCGCTTTAGATTACCAATACCTGAACTAATTGCCGCAATAGCGGTAAGGTCGGCGCTGATTGGTTGGTAAGAAGAAAGCTGAGAGCTAGCGGCTTTAGCATTAAGCTGGGTTTGAATAGAGGATGTGACTCCCGCCACATAATTAAGCTCAGTACCTGTAGTAGTAATAGCTGTTGTGTCGTTTATTTTAGGAGAAGTGAGGGTTTTGTTTGTAAGGGTCTGTGTACCGGTAAGGGTAGTTACTACTGATGTATCAATAGCGATAGTTACCGGAGATGAACCTGTAAACGATGTGCCTGTAAGACCTGTGCCAATAGTCAAAGCATTGGTGGTACTTGCTGCAACAGTTCCAGAACTACCCAAAGATATTAACGTACCGTTAACTGTAAGTGAGCTGTTTGTAAGGGCGGAGTTAGGAATATTTGTAAAGGTATTTGAAGATCCAGACATGCTCTTATTTGTAAGAGTTTGAGCCGTAGTTTTATCTACAGTTGTCGTCGTATCAATCGCAATAGTTACTGCGCCAGAACCATCAAATGATGTTCCTGAAAGACCGGTACCTATTGTTAGTGGGTTGGTTGTAGAAGCCTTAATAGTAATAGGAGTAGAGCCGTCAAAGTTAACTCCGTTAATAGCACGAGCAGTAGCAAGCTTAGTTGCTGTACTGGCGTTACCTGTTAGTGCGCCCACAAAAGTTGTAGAAGTTAAAGAAGAAAACCCAGAAAGAGTAGTTGTTGTGCTTCCAAGAGCTACCGGTGTAGATCCAAGAGTTAAGGAAGGATTAAGAAGCTTAGAGTTATCAATAGAGCCCGCTAACATGGTGTTAGTTACGGTTCCGGTATCTGTTGTATAAACTCCATTAGTAACGGTGGTAGCGTTACCTGTTAATGATCCAACAAAAGAGGTAGCTGTTACAGAGGTCAGCCCAGATAAAGTAAGGGAGGTTCCACCAAGAGAAGTTGATGTAGTACCTAAGGTTATGTTTGAATATGTAAGACCAGCATTAGGTATTGTAGCCACTGTGCCAACAACACCCGTTGAGGTGTTGGTTAGGTATCCGGCTGTAGCAAATGGTAGGGTTACATTACCGGTATGAGTACCAGAGGTATTTCCGGTTACGTTACCGGTTACGTTACCTGTAATATTTCCAACAAAATTTGTAGAAGTTACAGATGAAAGTCCCGTAATAGTGGTGTTGGTTGCACCTAAAGTAAGTGCTGTACTACCTAATGTGGTTGAGGAATAGACCAGCTTAGCATTTGTAATGGAACCCGCAAGCATGGTATTAGTAACTGTGCCTGTATCTGTTGTGTAGACGCCGTTAGTAACGGTAGTGGCATTGCCAGTTAATGCTCCAATAAAGCTAGTGGATGTAACAGAAGTTAATCCGCCTAGTGTAGTAGAGCTAGAACCCAAAGAAATTGAGGTAGATCCAACAGTTAAACTGGAGTACGTAAGACCAGAATTAGGAATAGTAGCTACTGAGCCAATAGTTCCATTAGATGTGGTTGTTACGTAGCCAGCAGTTGTAAGAGGAAGCTTTACGGTTCCTGTAAAAGTAGGGCTTGCCTTAGGAGCAAGCAAGGCTTCAGCAGCCAAAGCTCTAGAGTTCTCAGTGTTTACAATTCCAAGGGCATAAGTTTCAGCAACACCGATAGCTTCATTTTTAGCGTTAGCAATGTTGACGTTACGGTCAGATACTTCTTGAGCAATCTTTGTATCTGTATAGGCTTGTGCGTTAGCCTGCGCCGTATTGGCGTAGCCTTGGGCTACCCCAATTCCATAACCTACACCACCATTAATAGCATCATTCATGGCCTGCTTGTTCATTACATCGTCAAGATCTGTTGCGTAGAACGAGCTCTTAATTCTGTTAGTGCCCATATAAAGAGCGCCGGTCATGGTTCCACCGGATAGGCTAAGCTTTGTGCCAATCAAAGATGTTAGGGTTGCTGCGATACTCGCATCATTGTTAATTGCGGTATCAATTTTAGCAAGAGTATTGAGAGTAGATGGGGCTGTTGAAACAAGTGCAGCCACTGCCGCAGACACGGCTGTGTTTAGGTCATTGGCATCGGTTAATGCGACCCATCCGCCACTGCCTGTATTGTAATGGATCCTACCGGCTGAGGTGTTAAAGTATATGTGGCCACTGCCAAGAGATGTTGGATCCGCAGATAGTTGTTGAAGAACAAGGTTAGAAACCGGTACGCCAGTAAAATCTACTGCGGTATAAAATTTACGTGTCATGATAAGTACGCCACCCCTGCTAGTGCTGTAGTAAACGTTATAGTAAGGTTATTTGCGTCTACATATGTAATGTCACCTTCGCAGGTGTTGCCTGATGTATCTTTTACCATAACGTTTGGGTTAAAGTTAAGACCATGAAATATAGTCCAGGTAGTAGACGCAGAAGCTTGCGTATACTTAAAAGACACGTTTCCTGTAGCACTGCCTGAAGAAGACAGTGTTAGTACTGTCTGTTGAGGCTCAACTACGGTTACTACTGCAGGGCTGCATGTGCAGGTTCCAGTACATGTGCAAGTAGAGGGTGTAGAAGTAGACGCCTGGGAATCTGAAGGCGCTATAGGGGCAGGAGACCAGACGTTTGTCACATTGACACCTGTGGAGATGTAAAGACTTTACCTGTTACATATGTTCTTACAAGACCATTTTGGTCTGTAAGCTGAAGATCCCAATATGACGTCTTAGGCAGGGCTTCAGTTACGCTTGCAGGTAGGGTTAGAAGAAGCAAGGTAGGATAGGCACTGCCTGTAGCAGTCACCTTTGAGATAGAGAAGGTTCCCAACAACACCGGTCCAACCTGTGAAAATTCAGAGTTCTGATAAAGACGAATCTGAGCTTCAGGCGTGTAGTTGGTTAGATCCATGTTGAAGCCGTACTCCATGGAGAAGTCGTCTCCAGAGTACATTGTAAGATCCATTTCCATAACGCTTGATGGAAGAGTCTGATCTCCATAGGTAGGGAGAGGAAGGTATACGCGTTGTGGGATAGACCAGTCGTCAATCTCCTGAGGACGGTATACAGGAACATAGCGGTTTGTAAGACGGCTAATACGACGCAAAGTCTGAACCTCAATACGATACATACCTACGTTTAGCATCTTACATAGCTCTACATATTGCTCTTTACGCTGCATCATAATCTCTGTAAGTTGACGGTAGCGCTCAGAGCGAGGAATACTTACGCCATCTGGGGAGATGATATCAATGTCAAATGAGGCGTCGTTAGCAAGAGTATAAAGAGATAGAGTAGATGCCAAGATAACTACAGGATACTCTTCGATAGGTGGCAAGAAAGCAAGTTGAGTAACGTGAGCACCACTAAGAAGAGTCTCAGTTTGGGTGTGCTGTGTAAAGGCAGTGTTAATGTAGTATGCAATCTCAGTATCTGTAAAGTAGCGGTAAGCCTGACCAGATACTGTAATGGTTGAATTATTTAAAGGAATGTTTGCTGATGGGAAGCTAAGTACTCCGCCGCCCTCTTCAACGGTGCAAATAGAGGACTGGTCTACAGTTGAGGCAGATACTGTGGCCACTGCCGTAGCCGCGGTTACTGCGGTTCCTCCTGTAGAGCTTGTAATAGTAAAGTGTGTAGATGTGGCAGACGCAACAATTGCGTTAGTTAGATTAAAAGCGGCTGTAGATAGTCCGGTAATGGTCACGGTCCTACCAGCGGTTATAGGGTTGCTTGATGTGTAGGTGTATGTGATGGTTCCGTTGGCATAGGAAGCTGCGGAAACTGTAGCCACAATAGAAGGGCTGTACACAGATACGACAAGGGTAGCTCCCTGCACAGGAGCCTGAGAAAGCTGGTAGCGGTAAGTTACGCCATCGCCTGTAAAGGTGTCTACAAACGACCTGGCAGTATCACCGATCTCTGCTCGTAATCTATCAGATAAAGCTTGTAGTGTGGCCACTGATCCTCCATAAAGGCTATGTGCTAATCATCTAATAAAACCCTTGATTAGTCAAGGTAAAAAAAGGCTCATCCCGACAGGAGGGCGGTTGTCGGGATGAGCGGACTGTAGAGGAATCTATGTCCTCTTACAAACGATTAGAGACGTAACCCTTTTCTTCAAGGTGGTTAGCCAAGGCTTTAGACACCTTGTACTTCTTTCCCGCCTCAAATGAATAATATTGTCCTGCACCGAATGTCATCATGTCTAGGTTCTCTAGAACACGGATAACGACCTGGTCATCAGCGAGAGATACTCCTACGCTTTCCACTTCGTCAATTACTGTGGGTGCAGCTGGGTTTACAGTTAAGTCTGTAACTTCTACTTCATCCTTGTACGCCTTGGCTTGTGTAGCCATGGTGATCTCTGTTGCACGCTGGGCCTGCTGCTCAGCCACTGCCTTGAGTTGTTCTTCACGTTGACGTCCTGTAACGTCAGATACTTTTGCTTTTGACACGATTTTTATTCTCCTGTTAGATTAGTTGGGGTGGGGGAGACAGGGCTACTGCCTCCCCCCGGTATTGAATTAGTTGGTTTCTGCGATAACTACAGACTGATCGGTGATAAGACCGAGGCCGTAGATTGCGTACCAAGCAAGTGCGTGCTCACGACCGAAGTCGAGGATTCCGCCATCGCGGAGCTCAACTGGGAGTGAGATTGCGTGACCGAATGCGTTATCTCCAATGAAGATAGCTGAGTAGCGGTCAGATGAACCGTTACCGGTTGCTGTTACTGGAGTTGTGTAACCTCCGCCAGTTGGGTATGAGATTGATCCTGGAGCCACTGCTGTATCGGTTGTGTAGTTAGTACCAGCACCGTTTGTGACCTTAGAGATCTGAGTTGTCTCGATGAAGACTGTGTCGTACAAGCGACCGATTTCACCAAGCATGAAGTTACCTGGAGCTGCGTACTTCGTTACTTCAATGAACTCTGAGTTGTCGCGGAGACGACGGCTCTGGTGAGGGTGAACGAATGCAACGTAGGTCTCGCCAAGCCTTGGGATGTTCTTGGTTGCGAGGGTCTCGACTGCGTCCTTAACGGTACGAGTTGAGAGGAAGTTGTTACCTGTCATTGATGCACGTGAGGTACCATTTGTACCGTATGCGTAGAGGTTGTTACCCGCTGCGTTAGCAGTTGATGAGTAGAGACCTGAACGATCTTCACCGTAGATGACTGAAGAAGCAGCCATGAGGGTGTCACGAGCCTGGCCATCAAGGTAGAGAGCCATGTTACGTCCAAGAAGACGTGAAGCTGATGCCATAACGTCATCAAATGATGCGTTGAGGAGAAGCTCTGATACTGCGATAGCATAACCATGCTCTGCAACTGTGATTGAGAACTGTTGCGCTGTCAATGCATTTGTTGACATACGAACGCCTTCAACCAATGGAGCTGCGAAGCCGAGGTTGTTGTAACGCATGAAGTTGATCTGGAGACCAGGAGCCACTCCAAGTTCTGTCTTCTTGACTGCGAACTGCTCGAAGCGCAAGATAGGCATTGACTGGAAGAGGATTTCCTTAGACCAGATGGTCTGGATTGATTGTGTAAGCTGGCTGTTTGCGCCAGAGTACGCTGTAGGTGCCGCGGCGAGATTGCCGGTACCTGTTACGGCTGATGCCATGTCGGTGTTACTCCTTGTTCATATATGTTAGGGTATGGGGCTGTTACTTATTCAGTTTTTAACCAAAGATTCCTTTGTCCGCATTTCGTCCCATTCCGAGACGATCACGAACTTTTGCGTATTCAGTAACCGACATTGCGGCAATTTGTTCCGCTGAGAACTGTTGTTGGTCCGAATTGTTTTCCATGGTTGGAGGCAAAGTAGGTTTTGTGCCAACCATCTCACGACGGGCTGACTGCAAAGCACTCTGTGCCGAATCTAGGATCTTAGAGGATCGATCTCTAAGGCTAGTAATACTTTGTTCAATCTCTTCCGGAGTATTTCCTGAGATTAGATCTACAAGCTCAGGGATAATATTATCCTGTTCTTCTTGAACGCGACGGTTGCGATATTCTGTAATCGCAGCATATTGACGCTCACGTTCTACTAATGCGAGATTGCGTGCATTTTCGTTACGTACTTCTTCAAGCTGTTGCTGCCACTCTTTCTCTTTGAGTTCAAGTAGCTCACGTGTGCTTAACTCTGCTTCTGCCTTCTTGCGAGCCTCTTCTTCAAGAGCTGCTCTAGCCTTTTCTGCTTCAGCAAGGCGTTCTTCACGATCTTTAGCGAGAAGTGTAACTTCTCCCTTTAATGACTCAATTGTGTCGTAGAGCTTGTTCTTCTCTTGCTCACGTACGCGCTTGATGTCGTCTTCAGTGTAGGTCTTCTGCTCAACGAATTGAGAAGAGGCCACTGTGTTAGTTGCTGCTGGGGCCGGGGTTCCTTTAGCTTCCATTTGGAAAACTTCTTGAGCCACTGCATCCGTTACAACTGGAGATGCTTGTTCTGACATTATTGTTCCTTTAGGTTTAAGAGGTCGTTGTCCGATTTAGTGCCACGATGACCTGCGGGTTTGTTTGGTATATAGCATGACAAACATTTGTCCTGTAGTCATGCTAAAAGCTAGTTTGTTTGCCCTTTGAAATCATCCATCGCTCCACCGTCTTTATCGGCCGAACGCCACTGTGGCATCTTAGTGCCATAGGCTTCCGTGACCAAGTCGGACTGCATCTGAGCGAGGGTCTGTTCTTCAAACGGCGTGATAACTCCAGGTTGTCCAAGAGGTCCTGGACCAGTTCCATCTCCAGGCTGTGCTCCAGGAGGTGTTGTACCGTCTGGCATCATTCCGGTTAGGGAGGTAATTGCGGAGTTAATCTGTTGTTTGATAAGGTTGATAGCTCCATCAGCCTTAGCATCCTTGATGAGCTCTGCGCGAATTTCTTCGAGCTTTTCTGCTGGGAACTCTTCGCCAAGCTGACGTAGAGCACCTTCACGGCTTTCAAGGTTCATATTCATCTTCTGCTGGATTTCGTTAAGTACGATAAGCTTATCTAGTGGAAGAGGTTGTGGGAAGTGAACGATCGTCTCATAGGTGAGAGGGCTGTTCAAATCTAGTTGTGTGAGCTGGTTTTCCTTGATAGGACCATTAAAGACTGGGTTGTATGTAAACATCTCAGGCTCTTTAAAGGCCAAGGTACGAAGTACAAGCTCATTGATACGACGTAGTCCCTCACCATATTGTACAAGCTTTTGTTGGTACCTGTTCATCAATGGCTGGTACTGGATAGAAAGGGCAACGCCTGAAGTGTTAGAAATAGGCTGAACCTGACCAAGTGCAGTCTCTGGTACACCGATCATCTCATGCATGGCCGTTTTAACCATTTTAAGGTACTCCAAAGCCCCTGTGAGGCCTTGTCCGCCACCTTCTAGGTTAAAGACCTGTGCGTCCTTTGGAAGACCTCCCCAGACCTTTTTAGGGCCCTTCTCAAGGGCAGAGGCTTTAGCTCCTGTAATAACGGTAACTGGGGCAGCATGGTAGTTGACAATGTCAGCTACATCAGTTGCTGTTTCGTTATAGGCACGATTAAGGGTGATAACGTCGTGGCAATCAGATAGTCCCCAAGGTGAGCCCGAAACTAGGGTGTTGGGGATATGAATGACCGGTACGACTCCAATAGGATTAGGGCGAGAGTCAATAAGCTCGTCATTGATGTACTCCTCAATGCGATCATCGGTAAGAATTTCAGTGTATGTGTAGACCTGGCGTGTACCTTCTACAGATGTGCCCCAGAAACGATACTTGAGCTTGAAGCGGATCAAACGGCTACGATCGTGTGGGTGGAACTCAGGGAAAGCAAATGATGCGTTAAGAGGAAGAATACGTACACGACCCGGGTGTACAGCGCCTACTGAATCTTCATAGGCTTCTTCATAAGCTACTTTAACAAAGCAGTCTCCTGAGACTCCGCCTTGCTGGCCCATCTCCCATAGGATTCCGTGCTTGTTATTATCTATCTCCCACACGCGCTTTAGAATGTCTGGGATAATTGCCTCTGTGGCTAGAGGGCTTCGGAATGAAACGCCACGTCCAAATGTAAAGTTAATAATAAAATCTGTAAAAGCACGATAGTAGTTATATACCATCTGTGATTCGCCTACTTCACGGCGATAGGACCAGTGATGTCCTAGATACATTGCCCAGTTAAGAGAGTAACGGTTTAGACGTGGACCGTGTACTTCGAATTCTTCATCCGCTAGTTCTACAAGACCTAGTGGAGAAATTGAGATTGTTAAGTCACTCGACGCCGCTCTATACGACGGAGGACTAAAATCCATACCACCAGCCATTATTTAAGTCCAATCATGTTTGCCCTCATTTTTTAATATACAGTGTGTTTGTATCTTTAGCTTTTTTCTTAGCTCTTGCTTCTTTAGCAGCTTCGCGCTTTTTAGCTTCTGCTTTAAGATCACGCTTCTTAGGATCTACATTCTTTATTGAATTTGTATAACCTTCGCCAGCTGCAGCGTATTGCTGGCTAATTAATTTATTTGCTTGAGGAGTAGTTCCTTTTCCTCTGCGCTTAGGATACTTAGCTTTAGCGCTAGCCTCAATAGCTTCAAGAAGCTTTGGGTTAGTTGGAATAGTAGGCATTAGTCTCCCTCAATAATGCCGGCCCCTTACGGGGCCGAACACTATTAGTATACAGTATTAGTCTTGTACTGATGCTGGGTTCATACGGCTATAACGACCACCGCTACGAACTTCTTCTTCGATAACTACTACAGAGTGGTCACCGAAGTTGCCCTGTGCAAACTCACCAAGGTATGTTGGTGCTTCGACCCAAGCAGCTGAACCAACGTGGGCACGCTCCTTCATAGTCTCTTCAGGGTACTTCTCGAAAACGTTCATGTTGTGGTTAGGACGACCAGCTGGTACATCGTAACCTTGATCCAAGCCAACTTGGAAATCATTTGGAACGTCTGTGTCTGTTGCAACACCTTCTTCAAAGCGAAGTGGGCCACGTAGGCCAGGTGTTGCTGGGCTGAACTTGCGCTCATAGCTTGTGCCTACCTTCTCAGGGAACTGAGGTGTAGGTGCAATATTTTCCATTGCCATTTGTTTATTCTCCTATAGGGTTGGGATTGAGGTCCTCAGGGTTAATTCTGTCTTGTACTGAGGGTTTTGTCATAGTAAATTAAAAGAAAGGATTGGCGCTTACTTCAATAGTAGGCATGACCATTTCTTGAGTTAGAGAACAGGCTAGGGCCAATGAGTCTACAAAGTCATCATGGGCATGGGCCTCATCTGGGGCAGCCACTAAGAAATTAGGGCCTTTATACTGCACTTCAGCATCTGTCATCTGTTGGTAGAACTTCTTCCAGATACGAAGGCGCCTAGTCTTAGCATGAGCTGGCCAGGAGACCATCTGACGTTGAACTAGGGCTTGTAGGTGCTTCCAGCGCTTAGATTGCTCTGTAGGGCTAGAAGTAACCGAGATTACGTCTGCTCTAGGCATAAGGATCTTGAGTCGCTGAGCAACCGCATCTCCTACACCATTGGCATCTACCCCGATAGCTAGAACGTCATAGTTAGACAGGAACTGCTGGATCTGGAAGTACTGCTCTTCCCAGTCATCTCCCTGAATCTCAAGCCAGTTAAGAACTCTATGGTCATAGTAACCATACTCATCCGGCCTATCCCAGTCTACCCAAACCACCGTGACAACCGTCGAGTCCATCTTGCGAGCGGGATCGACACCCACAACAACCGGCGACTTAAAGTAGCTCTTAACGATTTCTTGAGATGTATCTCCAAGGTCCTCCATGATTGAGGATGTGATGAACATTCCTCTTTCGAGGAGCCACTTACAGTTATACGAAAGTTGGAACTCATCTGAATCTTCTCCAATGCGAAGCATTTCTTTTCTAATGAACTTTTCATAGTTCGGCTGAACTTTAGATACGTCTTTCCAGTCCCATTGAAAATGGTTCTGCTTAGCCCTTGCTCCGGTTTGTCTGCGTTTGTTTAGCTGAATAGAACGGTAGAAGCCGTTCTTGTGAGTTGTAGGTGTTCCGGTTTTTACAATAGTAGCGTTGTAGTAAGCACCCATAGGTGCGATAGATTTAGAAACCACAAAATCGTCTGCTTCTTGACACTCATCAATGATAATTAAGTGAAACGACTTAGATTCGATCTTAGCTCGTGGGTTAGCTGTCATCATCATAAGAGTCGATCCCGACTTCTTAAGCTTTAGATTCTTAGTTACACCAGGAGTTTTTGTAGGAATATCGTCAATCTCGGGGTCACCAAAGAGCTCCATAGCTCTTTCAGAGGTTAGGCGAGATACTGTGCGGCCGTATAGGGTTTCAACCTGATTCTGAACAGGTGCAAACATACCCACCCAAATACCATCACCAAACTTTCCTAGCAACTCTGGGTAGATAACGGCAAGACGAGGGAGAATTACCATCAAAGTTGCAACTGTGTTAGCGATAGTTTCTGACTTACCGGACTGACGAGAGGCTAATGCGGTAACTTCTTCACCATCATTGATAATCACAGACTCAATAACGCGTCGTGCAAGCGGTTTCTGGTAGTTGTGGAGCTCATGGCCCACCAACATCTCCATAAACTGCATAATTTTATCTACAAGAGCCTTTACAAATTCTTTAGAGAGCTCATCAAGCTCTTCTACAGGCTCAGGAGGAAGATCAGACTCCATATCAAGGTCTTCACTACCTTCATATTCGTTATCTAGCTCTTCATCAAGGTCACTCATATAGAGACTCTCTCATTAATTGTATCCAATATAGCGTGTAAGGACTCAGCGCCTAGTCTTGCTTCTTCTAAAGAAGCCTTGTTTTGACTCTTCTGCCATGCAGATAGGTTGCGACCTACCGAATACATGATTTGATCTGTCCACGCTAGAAGTTCAGCGGTAGGTAGTGACTTAACTCTACGTTGTACACGAGTAAGTTCCTTAGTATGCTTGCTCTTAAATATCTTCATAGTTTGCCCCGTATCTTACTGTGTCCCAATCAACGGCATTTTCCTCAATGCCCCTGCCATTTATAGCTCTAGTAAGTGCCACTCCCTCACTATACCGCTCTTTCCATATGCCTATTACCAAAGATAGTCTAGTAAAAGGAAGTCTTACTGCCCAACCCTTACCTCCACGATAAGGTTCTTCAATTTCCTGGGTTTCCGCCCTATCAAATACTACGGGCGGTTTTACCGGATACACCATTGTATGCCAGTAAAAATTACCGATGTCATGAGTTTTCGCCATTTAATATACCTTCACACTTATGATCGACTGTTTTATGCTCATAAAGAGTTTCATCGCAGAACCTGCAACGAAATATTCTAGGCTCTACAAAGTTATTTTGAGCTGTACCACCTATAGCAACATCTTCATCTACCGGTATATAGTCGGTAATTACTTCTGGACGTTGGTAGATCTCTGGTGGAAATGGGCCTTTTGGGTAGCCTGCAGTCTTAGGTACCGCATGACCTTGTTTAGTTATTACCCTCTGTATGCGCACTATTCAGCCTTTGCCGTCTTCTTTACACGCTTAGGCTTAACTTCTTCTACAACAGGAATCATGATTCTTTCAGCACGCTTTACGAAGTCTGGAAGTGACTTCTTGTTGTATTGCACAGGCAAATGGTGGTCACAAAAGTGCTGAATAGCCGCCCAGGTGCTATCAATCCTATATTCAGCCGGATTGTGGCAATTATCACATTTTGACATATATTACCCTTTCAACGGTAAGATATTAGTATCTCACACTTCTACGTTGCTTGAGCCCTGTATTTACTGGTAGAATATTAATTAGAGGGGTAAAAGCCTCGACACTAACAACGAAACAAAAAGAGTTGCAACTAGCCTGGCAGACAGACGCTGGGCTGTTTTTATCCAAGTGACAGTTGGGTAAAGATTCGGGTTGGCTCTCTAGCCTAGGAGATAGTGTGAATTTATATGACAAAAGGAATTATCTAGTAATAGGACTCGTAATACTTCTGTCCTTTGGGAACCTTATATCTGCGCCTGCTAGGGCAGCGGCTCCCGTAATAGGAAAGTGCCTAACCCCGCTAGGGGAATACAAATTAGCTAAAAAACTAAACCCAAAACAGCTTTACCAGGTATTGCAGTTTGCTGGGTTTAAGGGTCATTCCCTTAAGGTAGCTTGGGCTGTGGCCATGAAAGAAACTCATGGAAACCCTGTAGCACACAACTTTAGCAATACGACTCAAGACGACTCCTATGGGGTCTTCCAGATTAACCTTTACGGGGCTTTAAAGGGCCGTGTGAAGGCTTTTGGACTTAAGTCAGCTAAAGACCTTACAGATCCGATTACAAACGCTCAGATCGCCTACAGAATGAGTTCTGGGGGTACTAATTGGTCACCTTGGCACGCTAACCCAGGTGAGCGTGATCACTGGCTAGTTCAGCAGTGGATGAAACTCTGTCCTAAAACAATCTAGGACTTCTTACCAGCTCTGCGCCTGTTCTCTTTAGCGGTATTCTTACCGTGCTTGAGTGGGCGCAGATTGCTGGCGGAATCATTATCATGATTGTTATCTTTATGATCTACGTCAGTGCCCTTAGGTAGCTTGCCGTGCTTCTTCTCGTACTTAGCCTTGGCAGCGTTCTTTGAAGTAGTGTGCCACTTACCGTCTTTCTTATAATGCTCAACAATAATTTTGCGGCCGCCATTAGCGGCAGACCCTTTATATTCTTTACCGCCAGCTACTTCTTTTTTCTTAGTTGCCATTAGTAATCTCCTGACAATTGTTTTTCAACACATTTTGGACAATCTCTAACAGGTGCGTTTTCTCCAACAGATCCTAAGTATTCAGATTTATTTGGGTCTTTGTCAACAGTTCCACAAAGAGCCGGATGCGTATGTGGTGTTGTACCGGCTTTCCAAAAATGAGCATAGTTTAGGCTATCATCGTCTCCGGTAGCATTATCCGGTTTAGGTAACGTTTCATGCTCAGTATTACCTACTTCAAAATCCGTGTTGTTGCGACCCATTACTTTTTCTTCTTGCCTTTATTCTTATTAGAGATAGCAGCAGCCTTCTTCTTAGCATCAGCTTTAGAAGATGCACCCCAAGCCTGTAGTGACAAGAGTAGGCGAGTTGGCTCGCCATTTGGCTTGTGCTCAGGGCCAGGAGCGTTGCCCATACGTGCTAAGAATGATGCACGACGTGGGTTATCACCAGACTTAACTGGTGCCTTAAGGTTATGACCTTCTGCCTTAGCAGAAGCGCGACCCTTAGCATTTAATCCGCCCTTAGGGTTCTGACCCTCTTTGCGTGTCCACGCAGCGGACTTGTGATGTTCTTTCTTTTCAGCCATTTACTTTTTCTTCTTTCTTGCTACTGCAATATTGTCTACCGCATTTGGATATGGACGACCTGCTGCTTTAGCACGTGCTTTAGCTGCAGCTTTTTGTGAATCGCTTAATTTACTATGTTTTCCGCCGTCTGGATCTTTCTTTTTCCACACTGGGGTTGCTTTGGCCATTACTGTAAGTCCCTTCGATCACTCCATGAATCTTTAGAAGAATCATAGCACTTATGACGCTGAGCTTCTGCAGCCCCAGAATTAATAGCTTGCTGCCCACCAATGCGAGTTGCGTGCCAACCACAGGACATCCCATCTGCACCGTTGCAGGTCCACCTATGTACAGCTTTACCGTTTAACTCGCCATCACGGCTATAGTTAGTAAAGTTTGGCTCTGGAGGTGTTCCGCTTTGTTGTGCTGGGCGCTTTTTTTTAGCCATTAGTTTGATGACTCCCCGCTTGCTCCACGACCTGGACGACCTACCGGAATAGGGGCATCCGGATCTTTCATGTAAGGTAATCCAGTAAGGTACTCGGCAGCTTCACGTGCGTTGTGACGCAAGTTCTTAGCCATCTTATTACCCTTAGGATAGTGTGATTGAAAGATTTTGTTGAGGGACATTACTCAGCCTCAGAAGTCTCTCCACGCATCTTTGCAATAATTGCCTCAAGCTGCTTACCAGATCGGTTATCACGCATTTCACCAATAATTCTCTGACCGGCAGGAGTTGTAGGGGAAACTCCTCGTAGAGATACTGGAGCCTCTGAAGCCTTAGCAATACCTGATGGTGCGGGTACTGGGTTGCGAGGCTTTTCTGCAGCTTTGGTGTTAGAACCTTCAGTAGCCTGCCTAACAACTTCTGAATCTTGTGATTCAACATTTCCAAGCAAACGAGGATCCAAGAATCCCCATTGTTCTCCGCTACGGCGGAAACGCTTTCCTGTTGATGAGTCAATGCCACCATTGTTTTGGGAAGCTTCCCTGCGCTTTTGCTCTTCTTCACGCTCTTCAGCACCAAAGTCAAGCATAGGTTGTGCAGGTCCCTTATCAGGATTATCTTCAAGATAAATGCGGCTAAACTTACGGGCTTCAGCCGCAGTCATAGTAGGCTTAACTTCATCAGTCTCTCTTAATTTTGCCAGTTCAGCTTCAGCTTCAGCTCTTGTATCGCGGGAGTTTGAAATTGTACCTGCTGCTGGACCATATACATTTTCTTTTTCTGTAGCTCCACGCTTAAGAAGACGCATAGGACCAGGAACAATTTCTTGTCCCATACCAGGAAGAGTCCACTGATGAGCACCCATGTGTTTTGGTGTTAATGGGGTATCCCAACCTTGCATTCCAGGACTTGCAGGAGTAGCACGAGTCTCTCCTTGTACAATATCTCCCGCTTCATTTCTAACTGCTTCTTGTGCCTCTTGTGCGGGGAACCCAGAAGTTACCGCTGGTCCTGGCACATCTGAACCTAAACCATGTACAGGAGTAAATGAGGCAAGCAACGATTGCTGACGTGCTCCACGAGGAGCATTAGTTGTGCGACCACGAACAAATAAAGGCTTCTGACCCGGACGTCCAACCTTAGGTGCCTTTGGAAGTGGGTTTCCTGACGCATCTACATAGAATGATGGTGCCTCTTCAGGCTTAAAGTCTTCAGCGTTACCTCTAGTAGGACCCTTAGTAAGTGATGGGTCTTGATTAGCAATAGCTTCAGATGTATCAAGATTTTGCTCTGCTGTTCCAGCTACTACTTCTTTTCCTGGCTGGAAGGCTTCAGAACCTTCTGTACGAGTAGATTCTAGTGGCATAGAAAGGCGACCAAAGCTAGCATCTCTTCCTACAATTCCTGTACCTGTTACTGGTCCGCCACCTACAGTAGTAGCCATTTGTTGAGAGACAAGATGGTTAATGTCTTTAATTACCTTCTTGCCACGGCCTTTGCGCTTGTATACAGTCGCGTCTTCAGCTGGTTCAGAAGTAGTTACTGTTGTCTCCTGAGGAGTAGTCTCTACCTGCTCTGGTTCAGCAAGTGGAAGTCCTGTGCTTGGATTAGTAACACGTGTTTGTGAAATGCGTGCGGGCGCAGCAGGTGCTCCAGCGCTTGCAGCGTGGATCTCTGCCATAGCGCGAGTTGCTTCTGCAATCTGTGCGCGGCTCTGTTTAGAACCTACTGGGATTGATTCTCTAGCCTGAGCAACAGTATAGTCGTAAGCCGGAATTGCTTTAGTACCTTCAGCCGCACCAGAAAGAGCAACTTGACCTTGATAACGCCAAGTACCACGAACACCTGATGGGCTTGTTCCTTCTGGAACCTTTGTATCAAAAGTCTTTGTCCAACCAATATGTGTAGGAATTGTTGTACGCATCTTTCCAGAAGCGTCTTTATAAACAGATGTATTAGTTCCCTTTGATGCAATTAGAGCTGGGGCGCCTTCTCTGCGTCCCGCAACGTCAAGCTCATCAAGTCTAGGATCTTTTCCATATGAAGGCATACCATGTTTTTCCCAATCAGCAATTGGGTGCTCTTCGCCTGTTTCAGGATGGATAAATGTATCTGCAGGATGCAAGTGCTGAGCACCAAAATCAACTGGTCGAGAGGAATCAATACGATCTTGTAGCAAAGCATGCTTGCCTTCTACAGCATCATATTCAGTCATATTCATTTTTTTAGCATATGACTTAACATCATCAACACTTTCACCAGCAGCTTGCAAACGAGCTAGACGCTCGTAGTGTCCGCCTTTATGATCATAAGGAGATGCAAAATCTTCATCTCCAGACAATCCTGCAAGACGGTTTGCCTTACCTGGGTTATTTTCAAAGTCTAATGAGTATAGGCGATGAGCCATTGCAATATGCGATGGAACTTCCATCTTACCGTATACAGGGTGGTTAATCTCTTCTCTTTCTACACCCTCTTCAAGTCCAGAGATACCCATGCCTGAAGCAATACGCTCTTCACGGTTTGACTCAACCTCAGCAGATGCTGGTTGTGCACGATTTCCTCGGATAGCGCCTGTTGGTGCAGGAGTAAAGATACCGGCTTTAGTTCCCTGAATCCAGCTTGAGCCTTTTGGCTGATCTACTTCAGCAGCTGGAACGTCTACTGGTACAAAGTTAGGAGTAGGAGCAGGTGCTGCTGGGCCTTGAGCACGAAGATTTCTTAATCCTTTTACATCAAGTCCTGCGGCTTCAGCATCAGCACGCTCTTGCTCAGCAGGAGTCTTTTCACGATTAGACTCTGCAACAATAGCGGCATCTGCTTTTCTCTGCGCAGCAGCCTCACGACGTGCTGCTTTACCCTTTTCTGACTTACCCACATCAGATTTAATAGTTTCTCTAACAGCTGCCTTATCTTCTTCAGACATTTCCTTAGACTCTAAAGGAAGCTTAAATGTAGGAGTAGTCTCACCCTCACCAGCAACAATACCTGTTCTAGGGGTTTCAGAGAAGCTTAGATCTACAGGAGCTTCTTCACGTGGAGAAATTCCCGCAGTAGCTGCAGCAGTATCTTCTGCAAACTTCTGGCTAGCGGCACGCTTTCTAGCGGCACGCTCTTGCTTTACCTTAGGATTATTCCTATTTACCTTTTTACCACGAGCTGACATTATTACTCCCCTACCTTATTAGCATTTGCAATATCTGATGAGATGCTCTGTGATGATAGAGCAGTTGTTGTAGATGTATCTTTTTTAGGCGTAGCAGCGCTCTTCTTACGAGACCTTGTAGCCTTTACAGGCTGATCTGGACCAGTATCTGCAGTTGGACCTGGAGGTGTTGGAGGAGCTGGAGGTGTTGGAGGAGTATCGTCGTGATCGTCGGTAAATGATGAGTCATCGTTAGAACGACTTGTATCCATAGCATCTTCTGGGTTAGCAGTAGGGTTAGCATTTGCAGGTTTCTCTGTTGGCTTGATACGACCAACACGTGACTGACCAAGTTGCTGAAAGTCTTTGCCGCCTACTAGGAATGGATCAATGTCTCCAATACCGGCAGCTGTACGCTCTTCTGGAGAAAGGTGTGAATGGATATCATTTGTTAACTTTTTGTAGTGCTCTCTACGATTTTCCATATCGGTATTCTCAGCTTCAGAGGTGATGCCCGCTTTAGCAGCGTGAGCAACAATCTCTCCGATAGTACGTTGACGAATAAGATCAGATGAATATTCATGGTTGATTGCAGCACGATGTGCCTGTGCAATTCCGCCAATAATCTTTCCAGCTAGGCTGCCACCACGACGGCCGCCTCCTTCGCTTGGCTTAACCACATTGCTGAAATAAGGGTTGTAATTTGGCATATTAATCCTGATCTTCCTCTGGTATACCCAGAAGTCTAGCAACTCCGCCCTGTTCTGTAAGGACATCAGAGTGTTTATTATAATGGTGGTTGCAAAAAGCTAAATCCCCGTAGGGCATGGTTACTACCAGGACCGCTCTGGCTGAACAGCCGTCACATTGGACCCGCTGCTGCTCCTGCTCCGCTAGAAGTGGCTGAGGCGGGTTCGCTAGACTCGGCATTTTCATTCTCCTGACCAGTAGGTGCGTCCATATCGACGCCTGTATAGGTGCTCAACATTCCATCTCCTACGCCCCACAAAGAATTGTACCAGCTCTTAGCTGCGGGTAGAAGGGTGCCTTCAAGACGGCCAACTGTAGCAACGTCCCTCATAGGGTACTGATGCTGATGTTTCTTAGGATGTGCCATAGGTTTATTCTCCCACTAAAGCAAAAAGCCGGGAGCGTTAACTCCCGGCTCTTTTCTATCTGCTATTAAGCAAATGGTGTGATTGTGATTGCAGCGCCTGCGGCTGTTGAGGCAGTTCCAGCAGCAATGCTCTGTGTCTTGATGGTTCCAGTGGTTCCCTTGACTGTTGGGGTACCTGTTGGAGAAGCCACAGCGATGGCGGTTGTGGCGTTAGATACGAACGATACAGTGTTTGTAGCGTTTGCGGTAACTGTCCAAGTACCGTTGAGTTCTGTAGTTGTTGCGTCTGCAAGACCAGCGATTGTGATCTTAGTACCGACTGGGAAGGCTGCGCCTGCGCCAGTAGCGGTTACAGTTGCGGTTGAAGAGCTAGCTGTACGGGCAGCAGCTGTGATTGCAATTGCTGTGTTTGTAGCAGCTGTAGCAGTTGTGATAACGAACTCACCGGCACCGAGTACTGCCTGAGCATTTGCGGTTGTAGCGCCAAGAACGTTTGGAACTGTTACATAAGCAGTTGAACCTACATATGCGCCGTCAGAATCAGCAGCGCCAGCACCAAGCTGTGCAACGCCATACTGACCTGTAAGTGATACTCCTGAACCAGCTGAGTTAGTTACTGTGAACTGATAAGCAGTAGCTGACGCGATAGTTGCATTTGTAAGGTTGAATGCAGAGTTTGTAAGGCCTGTGATAGTTACGTTCTGACCAACGAGTGAAGCCGGTACAAAACCAACTGATTGAGCTGTGTAGGTGATTGTTGTACCATCTCCCTTAACAGCTGTAACGTGGAGCTTTGCATCGGCGGCAGTAAATGATGGGAAACCTGAGTAGTTAGACTCAATGATTTCGTGGTAACCCTTTGTGTAGTCAACAGTTGCTGAAGCTACAGTTCCGGTGTTAGACCATTGTGCATTTCCTGTAACACCGTAAGTAACTGTTGCTTCTGGGATAACTGTCGCAGTAGCAGAAAGACCTGTTAGTGATGCTGAGAGGTTGCTGTAGATGCAGAATGTTGTTGAGCTTGGTACAGAGTGGATATTAGCGTTTACGAAGTTAAGAGGATTTCCGAGAGATCCAACAGCTCCGACAACAGCGTTTGGAATACCAGCAATGTTTACATTCTGTCCCTGTGTAAATCCATGGGCAGATGATGTAGTAAATGTAACATAGCCTGTATAAGCTGTGCTGTCTGCAGCAGTTACTGATGCAGTAGTTGTTACGGTACGGCTATCGTTTGGCTGAAGTGCGAGGTTCTTCCATACAAAATCAACTGCAACGTTTCCAGTTGATGTAGTACTTGTGACGTTATTCAACATTGCGTTTGCGTATGTTGCTGAGGTTGTTGTAACAGTTGCGCTGGTATTTCCCACCTTTGGGTTACCAGAATAGACTGTCCATGACTCGAGGGCATTACCTTCGATATTTGTTGCCATTGTTGTCTTTTCCTATCTAGAGAGGGTTAAAGTCCCGGTGCACTTAGGGACAGGAGAAATCTTAACAAAGATTAGGCTTCCTGTACGTATGTATGAATCTCTCCACCGGAGTAAATGTCGTGCTTTATGGCCGCTTCTATGGCTTTATATACAGCTTTCTCTGCTGCTTCGGGGGATTTGAGCTTCTGGTAGTTTAAAATCTCTAAAGCACCTAGCGCGATGTCCCCACCACTACCAGAATAGTAAACATTGCGAGCTTCACGATCCCAAGAGTAATCTTCAAAGATCGGATAGATTACGCCGCGTATAGCCACAATAAGGCTTGAGTCATGCCCAGCAGCAGAACCATCATCCTTACCTTCATACCCAGCATCTTGAAAAGCTTTACGTAGGGAAGGAATGAACTTAGTAGTCATAAAAACATCTAGATCTTCATTAGCGCGAGGTTTTGGAGCTTTCCATCCAAATTGTGCGATATTTCCACCGCGGGATGCTCCAGAGACGGCAATAAGCGCTCCGTTATTTTCTACGATCTTATGAGTAGCAAGATCCATGTAACGGCCGCCTTCATCGGATGCACGTGAGTCACATCCTATTACGGACCATCCATCACCTTGAATTGCGGCAAGCGTTGTCATTAGAACCCTCTCGGTATGTACAGTAAGGATACCAGACTAGTCGACAGTTCCCTGTTCAAAGTGCTGCTCAGAGGTCTGAGGCGGTTGCCCATTTACCCCAAAGTCTTCCCATCCGCCCCCGTTATACCCGGACAGCTCTGTATAGATGTAGCTATGGGTGGAGGTGTAATTCTGATAGTTAGCCCAAGTATCTGCATCTACACCTGGGTAACCGATCATGTGATCATCACGCATCTTTATTGCTAGGTATTGAAGCTCTCGGTTGTAACCGATCTTCTGAGCACGGGCATCTCCATGACCACTAGTCTTAGCAGGATTGATAACTTCATATCCTGGACCAAAGTCTGCATCTACGCCAGAACGGCTAATGCGGTTGTGAAGAGCCTGATGAGCAGGGGTCAAGTTATCTAGACCATCATTACGAGATCTAAAGTTAGCTACAGCTTGACGATATCCATCAGGATCAGATTCACGAAGAGATAGTTGTGCCTCGTTAGGGATTAAAGAGTTGAGGCCATATGGGTCATTTGCCCTTCTCTCAGCCTCAGAAGATATCTGGGCAGCAGAAGGACCGGGAGCTGAGTTAATCTCATTCAGCCCTCTACCTAAACCACGCCTTCTACCTGCCATGATCTAATACTACTCTTTGCCAGCCCAGCCGCCACCCTTAAAATGTGTGGGTGTGGCTTGCCAAACGCGGGACATGGTTGAGTTACACCCGGTACACATAGGTTGCGACTCTTCATCAAATGAACGGGTAACCTCTATTTGGGACCCACAACTATCACACTTATAGTCGTATCTAGGCATTATTTGCACCTCGCACACTTGGTATCAACTCGTACTTCTCCATGGCTAACCCAGCTCATGCGACCGCAATGGGTGCAGCGGACGTGTACAACGCCTCTCTGCATATCCTCTTTACGTTCTTTTTGTGCATGGGGCGAGGCAAAGACCAACCATCCCCAGCTCAGCAACATGCCTGCCAGAACTCCTAATGTAAACATATCTGCCCTCTTTCGCGCGGGATCCGGTGTATTTCCTAGTCGTGCATCTGTTGGTCCCAGTACGGGATACCATCTTTGTCATAGTCGTTGAGCTTCTCTAGTAGCTCTGCGTTCTCTGACATAGTTCTCTTGATCGACTCTGCAAGGCGCTTATCCTTACGAGCATCCTCTATCGCTTCAATTGCTTCTTCGTTATTCATAATCATCTTCTCTGCCTAGCCAATAAAAGACCTGTAAGCCCAATGCGCCTTAGAGTGCTACGGCGTTAGGGAGATTGCTCTCGATCGCCAGCTTCTAACTAGATTGCGGTACTTACAGGTCTGTTAATTAATATTCTACCACAAATTACTTGATCTTGATGACCTTTGGCTGCAATTCAGCGGGTAGCTCTTGTTCTAATGTGATTCTTAGCAATCCATCCTTAAGCTCTGCTCCCTTGACTACTACATACTCCGCTAATACGAAGTCCTGCTTGAAGTCACGGGTAGCGATTCCCTTATGGATAGCGACCTCCTCAGATGCCTCTAAACGGCCTTCTACGGTCAACTGGAGCTCTTTTACAGTGATGGTAATGTCATCCTTACCAAAACCAGCTACAGCTAGCTCTAGGACGTATGTATCCTTATCTTTGTAGATGTTGTATGGAGGATACCCGCCAGTTTTAGCACCAGTAGAGACTTGTTTGAACATCTCTAGTAGTGGATCGAATCCGATAGCCCAACGATTGAATTGAGGAAAGAGGCTTGTGATTGTGATTTCAGGAACTGCCGTATTTCCAGGCTTGTAAGGCTTGTCAAATGGGCTTGGATACCGGTCTGAATACGGATCTCTATGTGGATGCCCGCTATTTGTATATGGTGATGCCATGATTTATCTCCTTAGACGATAAATTAGTTGTTAAGAGCCTCGATTTGAGCGCTCTAAGTAATATTTTATCATGTTCCCGCCCTTTTTTCAACGTACTTACGCTAATTATGATCATAGTTCCCCCATTTCCCGCCCATTTTTCACCAAACTATGATCAGAATCACACATTTGGGATAAATCGGACATAGATCTCCCCGCTACCCGGGCCACTGTCTACTCCACCAAAGTCCCAACCCTTCGTGTGCTCTGCTGGACAAACGGGATAAAAGGGATTTAAGGGTGGGGGAGGGTAAAAGCGACAAATACAATAAGAGTACGGACAGCCCGAAGGAATAGGGAGAGAACCCTGCTACCTAGCAGATAGTATCGCCCTAAGTGGATAGGCAAACCTCTCTGTGTAGCCCGTAGCCCTAGCCCTTTAGGGGTAGTGCGTCATAGCACACTAGGGCACGGGTAATACCCCCACGACTATCTGTCGTGGTACTGAAAGGTAGTAAGATGGCTAAAGCCCTTACTCTCGCAACCGCGAAAGCGGTTATTTCACACTCAGAGGATACTGAGTACTCCATCACAGCCTTCATTGGCTTGTTTGCTGGTGGGGTTGCTCTCTCCTCTGTCTACACAGGTGGCAAGTACAAGCGTGCCATCAACGCTTCCCGCGTGTTTGGCGGTTATCTCTCAGGCAACCTGAAGATAGACCCTGCCAAGTGGGAAGACCTTCAGCAGACATTCTTCAAGAACCCTGAAGGCTGTGCTGCTGTCATCGCTACCGGCGGTGATGTTCTTGCGGGTCTTAACGCCCTCAAGGTGAAGGTTGATACTGCTGCTGCCGATAAGGTGGCAGAACGCCGTGCCAACGGCAAAGCACACGCTGCTGCTCTCGCTTCTATGAAGCGTGCGCGTGAAGCCTACATCAAGGCAGGTCTTCCTGCTGATGTAGAAGGTCTTGAGAAGGAGATTGAGTCACTCATCTCCCTTCTTGAGGAAGCACGGGCTAATACAGAGAAGGTAGCCGCCTAATCTGTGCCCGTAGTGGGGGAGCCAGAGGAAACTCTGGCTCTCTTGCTATGTGCATAGATACTATGTACATACATACGGGCTATCGGGGAGTCTAGA
>Ga0208507_1000511_pt1 | contig 24793 bp, 22 predicted proteins | sample CryBogCBH12Aug01_FD_184626 | JGI IMG/M metagenome (GOLD analysis project Ga0208507, IMG submission 184626) | Freshwater microbial communities from Crystal Bog, Wisconsin, USA - CBH12Aug09.1 (SPAdes) (version 2) | ecosystem: Environmental > Aquatic > Freshwater > Lake | place: Crystal Bog... | reverse complement strand
CATCTTGAATCACCTCTTGTGGATTGGCGCCCATGCCCTGGATGTGGGGGCTATGACCATGTTCTTGTACGCCTTCCGCGAACGTGAAGATTTGATGGATTGCTATGAAGCGGTATCCGGCGCCCGTCTGCATGCCGCCTACTATCGCCCCGGTGGTGTGTACCGCGATTTGCCCGAACGCATGCCCCAGCATTTAATTGATAAGGGCCGCAAAGGTCGCTCCGCCAACAAGGCGCGCGTCTTGAATGAAAACCGTCAAGGTTCCTTGCTCGATTTTATTGAAGACTTCACCAACCGTTTTCCCGGCTACGTGGACGATTACGAAACGCTGCTGACCGACAACCGCATTTGGAAGCAACGCACCGTGGGTATCGGTGTGGTGAGCCCTGAGCGCGCGTTGTCTTTGGGGTTCACTGGCCCCATGTTGCGTGGCTCGGGTGTGGAATGGGACCTGCGTAAAAAACAACCCTACGAAGTATATGGCGCCATGGAGTTTGATATTCCCGTAGGCAAGGAGGGCGATTGTTACGATCGTTACTTGGTGCGCATGGAAGAGTTTCGGCAATCCAACCGCATTATTAAACAATGCGTGCATTGGCTGCGTCATAACCCAGGCCCTGTGATTACCGACAACCACAAAGTGGCCCCGCCTTCACGCCTTAACATGAAAGAAAACATGGAAGAGCTGATTCACCACTTCAAACTGTTCACAGAAGGCATGCATGTACCCGAAGGGGAAGCGCTCTCTGCCATTGAAGCGCCCAAGGGTGAGTTCTCCATTTATCTATTGTCCGATGGAGCCAACAAACCCTACCGTTTAAAAATTCGCGCGCCAGGTTTTGCCCATATAGCGGGCTTAGATGAAATGTCCCGTGGGCATATGCTGGCAGATGTGGTGGCCATTATCGGCACGCAAGATATCGTATTTGGGGAGGTGGACCGGTGAGTCTTTTAAACCCCCAATCCATACAACGCATTGATCACGAGATCGCCAAGTATCCGGCGGATCAAAAACGCTCGGCTGTGATGTCGGCGCTGCGCATTGCCCAAGAACAGCACGGTTGGTTGCCACGCGAACTGATGGCTTCCGTGGCGGAACATTTGGAATTACCCGCCATCGCCGTGTTTGAAGTGGCAAGCTTCTATGAGATGTACAACTTAAAGCCCATGGGGCGCCATAAGCTGACCGTATGCACCAACGTGCCCTGTGCGCTCTCCGGTGCCGACCATTTCTGTGAAAGCTTAAAGAAGAAGCTGGGAATAGGTTTTAATGAAGTGACTGCTGATGGTGAATTTAGCCTTAAAGAAGGGCAATGCTTTGGTGCTTGCGGCGATGCGCCGGTGCTGCTCGTCAACAATCACACCATGCATTCTTTTATGACTGAAGAAAAATTAGACGCGTTGCTGAAGGAGCTTAAATCATGACCCAAGTGATTATGGGCGGCTGCGACGGCGAGAACACCTGGCGACTCAAAGACTATGTGGCACGCGGGGGCTATGAGGCCTTGCGTAAAGTGCTCTCCGGCATGACACCAGATCAAGTGATTACTGAAGTGAAGACCTCCGCCTTGCGTGGTCGCGGTGGTGCGGGTTTCCCCACGGGGTTGAAGTGGACCTTTATGCCCAAGAACTACGTGGGCGACAAATATGTGGTATGCAATTCCGATGAAGGCGAGCCTGGCACCTTTAAGGACCGCGACATTCTGCGCTATAACCCCCATGCGTTGATTGAGGGCATGATCATCGCGGCTTTCGCCATGGGTGCCACGCGTGGCTACAACTACATTCACGGTGAAATATGGTCTGTGTACGAGCGCTGTGAAGAAGCCATTGAAGAAGCGCGCAGCGCCGGGTTTTTAGGTAACAATATTTTAGGCTCATCGTTCTCGTTTAACTTGTACAACCACCACGGTTATGGCGCCTACATTTGCGGTGAAGAAACCGCCTTGTTGGAATCCATTGAAGGCAAGAAGGGGCAGCCGCGTTATAAGCCGCCTTTTCCCGCCACCTATGGCTTGTATGGCAAACCCACCACCATTAACAACACCGAAACTTTTGCCAGCGTGCCCTGGATTATTCAGCACGGTGGTCAAGCGTTTTTAGAAATTGGTCGCCCCAACAATGGCGGCTCGAAGATGTTTTCCGTATCGGGGCATGTCAATAAACCGGGTAACTACGAAGTGCCCATGGGCACTCCCTTCGCCACCTTGCTTGAGATGGCCGGTGGTATGCGCGACGGGCGCGCTATTAAAGCGGTTATCCCGGGCGGTTCCTCCATGCCGGTATTGCCTGGTCATATCATGATGCAAACGGATATGGACTACGACTCCATCGCCAAAGCGGGCTCTATGTTGGGCTCCGGCGCGGTGATTGTGATGGACGACACCACGTGCATGGTTGGCATGTTGGAGCGCTTGGCGTGGTTTTATCATGAAGAATCCTGTGGTCAATGCACACCCTGCCGCGAAGGTACGGGTTGGTTGTACCGCATCATTCACCGCATTGAGCATGGACAGGGCCGCATGGAAGATCTTGATTTGTTGCTGTCTTTAAGCGACAACATCCAAGGACGCACCATCTGCGCTTTGGGCGACGCTGCGGCCATGCCGGTACGCAGTTTTGTGAATCATTTTAGAGCGGAGTTTGAACACCACATCACCCATAAGCGGTGCTTGGTGGGCAGCGCTCATTCGGAAAAGGCAGCTTAGGCAATGGCTCTGTTAAACATTGAAGTGGATGGACAAACCACCCAGGTGGAGAGTGGGCGCACCGTTATGGATGCGGCCCGTCAGCTGGGTATTAAAATTCCGCACTTCTGTTATCACCGCAAGCTTTCTATCGCAGCCAATTGCCGCATGTGCTTGGTGCAAGTGGAAAAAGCACCGAAGCCTTTACCGGCCTGCGCCACACCCGCCGCGGAAGGCATGAAGGTGTCCACCCATTCTGAGTACGCGGTGAATGCTCAGAAAGCGGTGATGGAGTTTTTACTGGTGAACCACCCGCTGGATTGCCCCATCTGCGATCAAGGCGGTGAGTGTAAGTTGCAAGACATGAGCGTGGGCTATGGCGGGGGCGCCTCGCGCTTTAAAGAAGAGAAGCGCGTGGTGGCCAACAAAGATTTAGGCCCGCTCATCGCCACCGACATGACGCGTTGTATTTTGTGCACGCGCTGCGTACGCTTTGGCCAAGAGATTGCCGGCATTATGGAATTGGGCGTGGGCGGACGTGGCGAGCATTCTGAAATTCTGGCCTTTGTGGACCAAACGGTAGATTCCGAAATTTCCGGCAACGCCATCGACTTATGCCCCGTGGGCGCACTCACCAGCAAGCCATTCCGCTACAGCGCGCGCTCTTGGGAGCTCACCCAACATGACAGCATTGGCGCCCATGACGGCTTGGGCAGCAATGTGGTGGTGCAGGTAAAACAAAATACCAAAGTGATGCGTGTGTTGCCCAACAATAACGATGATGTGAACGAGTGCTGGCTGTCTGATCGTGATCGCTTCTCCTACGAAGGGTTGAACAGCGCGGACCGCCTCACCACACCCCTGATTAAAGAAAACGGCCAGTGGGTGGAAGCCACTTGGGTGGAAGCCTTGCAAATTGTGGCGGACGCTTTCAACAAAATTAAAGACGTGCAGGGCGCGGATGCCTTAGGCGCCTTGGTTAGCCCCAATTCAACCTTAGAAGAATTGTACTTAGCGCAGAAATTGCTGCGTGACTTAGGCTCGCACCATATTGATCACCGCGTGCGCCAAAGCGATTTTTCATTAGACGCTGTGCAAACCAATATCCCTTGGTTGGGTCTGCCTGTGGCGCAGTGGCCTGAATTAAAATCTTGTCTCATTATCGGCAGCAGTTTACGCGCTGAACAACCTTTGCTGGCGGTACGCTTGCGCGAAGCCGTACGCAATGGTGCACAGATTAATTTAGTTAATCCCTTTGTGGATGACTTGGCCATGCCCGTGGCCCATCAATTGGTGGGCACCCCCAGCCAATTGCCCGGACTGTTGGCGGAAGTATTGCAAGCCGTGGCTGCGCTGCAAAACGTTACCGTAAGCGCAGCACTGCAACCCCTCATGAGCCATGCACCCAGCGCTGTGGCGCAAGGCATTGCTGAAAGCTTGGTCAATAATTCTTCATGCGCCTTATTCTTGGGCTGCTTGGCGCAACACCACGAGGCCTACGGCACGCTCTACGCCGTCACTGTTGAGTTGGCGCGAATCCTTAAGGCCCCCTTTGGTGTGTTGGGCGAAGCCGCCAACAGTGTAGGCGCTGTGTTGGCGGGTGCTGTGCCGCACCGCGGGCCACTGGGAACCCACAACGCACCGGGCCTTGATGCGCAAGCCATGTTAAGTAGCCCACGCAAAGCATATTTGGTGATGGGCCTAGAACCTGAACTGGATTGTGCCAACCCTGCTGCAGCACTGGCGGCATTAAAGGGTGCCGATTTTGTGGTGGCCCTTTCCGCCTTTAGGGGTCAGACCCCAAATTGGGCTTCTGTGATTTTACCCATCGCGCCCTTCACAGAAACCGCCGGCACTTTCATTAGTACGGAGGGGCGTGTGCAATCCTTTAAAGGGGCGGTGGCACCCCAAGGTCAAGCGCGTCCGGCGTGGAAAGTGTTGCGTGTGCTGGGCAACTTATTAGAACTAGAAGGCTACGATTTTGAGTCCGTGGACGATATACGCGCGGAGCTAAGTCACGATCTGAAGGCCTTAACTAAAAACAGTTTGGGCAATGAATTGGCCGCAGCACCCGCATTAAAAGTACGCGCCTCTCTGGGCACAATCGAGCGCATTGGTGAGGTGCCGGTGTATCAAACCGATGCTCTGGTGCGCCGCTCGCCCTCCTTGCAAGCCAGTCGATTGGGCAGCACCGTAGAAGTGCAAATCAACTCAGCGCTGGCCACACGACTGAATCTGAAATGTGGGCAGAATGTGCGCGTCCGACAAGGTGCGGGTGAAGCGCGATTGAGCTTGCGTGTAAATAACGCGGTGCCCGATGGCAGCGCTCGTGTGCCGGTGGGCCACCCCCTTACAGCGCAATTGAATGATGCCAACGGCGTGGTGAACTTGGAGGCTGCATCATGATGCTGATGTTGCAAGACTTCTTCGGCCCCTTCTGGCCTGCAGTATGGGCCTTGGTTAAAATTGTCGTCATCGTCATGCCCATGATGGGCGCGGTGGCGTACCTTACATTGGCTGAGCGAAAAGTGATTGGCTACATGCAGATTCGCATTGGACCCAATCGCGTGGGCCCCTTAGGGCTACTGCAACCCATTGCGGACGCCATTAAGCTCTTGATGAAAGAAATTGTGGTGCCCGCTGGTGCCGATAAATTCTTATTCTTGTTGGGCCCCGTGCTCTCCATTATGCCGGCCTTGGCTGCTTGGGCGGTGATTCCCTTTACACCAGAATTGGTACTCTCTAATGTGGATGCCAGCTTGCTCTACATTATGGCCATCACCTCTATGGGCGTGTATGGCGTGGTGATTGCCGGTTGGGCATCTAATTCTAAATACGCCTTCTTGGGCGCCATGCGCTCCGCCGCGCAGATTGTGTCGTATGAAATCGCCATGGGTTTTGCGTTGGTTACCGTGCTTATGATGTCGCACAGCTTAAACCTGTTAGAAATCGTCAAAGCACAGCAAGGCCCTCTGGGTTTATTGCAATGGAATTGGATTCCGCTCTTCCCGATGTTTGTGGTGTATGTCATCGCCGGTACGGCAGAAACCAACCGCGCACCCTTTGATGTGGCGGAAGGCGAATCCGAAATTGTGGCGGGTTTTCATGTGGAATATTCCGGTATGACCTTCGCCATCTTCTTCCTGGCGGAATACGCCAACATGATTCTCATTTCAGCACTCACCTCCATTATGTTCATGGGCGGCTGGTTATCCCCGGTAGGCTTCTTGCCCGACGGCATGCTGTGGCTGTTTGCCAAGATGAGTTTCGTGCTGTTCCTGTTTTTATGGTTTAGAGCCACCTTCCCACGTTATCGCTACGATCAAATCATGCGGTTGGGTTGGAAGGTGTTAATCCCGGTGACCTTGGTGTGGCTGGTGGTGGTGGGTATATTGATGCAAGAACCTCTGCGCGGCTTGCCCGTGTTGAGCATCTGGTTCCATTAAAAGGATTATGGCAATGGGTGCAGTCGTACAATTTGTTAAAAGCTTGATGCTAACGGAACTGCTCAAAGGAATGAGCGTCACCGGACGGCACTTCTTTGCCCGCAAGATCACCATTCAATATCCTGAAGAGAAAACCCCTATTTCACCACGCTTTCGTGGGCTGCATGCGTTGCGCCGTTACCCCAACGGGGAAGAGCGCTGCATTGCCTGCAAGCTCTGTGAAGCCGTATGTCCCGCCTTGGCCATTACCATTGAGTCCGAGCTGCGTGCCGATGGCAGTCGCCGTACTACGCGCTACGACATTGATCTGGCCAAATGTATTTTTTGCGGTTTCTGTGAAGAAAGCTGTCCGGTAGATTCTATTGTTGAAACCCGAATTTTTGAATATCACGGTGAGAACCGCGGCGACCTGCTCATGACCAAAGAAAAACTCTTGGCTGTAGGCGATTTATACGAAGCGCAGATTGCCGCTGACCGCGCTGAAGATGCGCGCTTCCGATAAGGGATGATTATGGACTTTACCACTGTAATTTTTTCGGCTTTCGCGCTCACCCTGTTAGGCGCTGGCATGGGCGTCATTTTATCGCGCAACCCGGTGCACGCCGCCTTGTTTCTGGTGTTGGCTTTTTTCACCGGGGCGGGATTGTGGATGATGCTGGAAGCAGAATTCTTGGCCATTACCTTGGTTCTGGTATATGTGGGCGCCGTGATGGTGTTGTTCTTGTTTGTGGTGATGATGTTGAATGTGGATCTGGACCGTCTGCGCGAAGGTTTTTGGCAACACTTGCCCTTGGGTGCTGGCGTGGCGCTCATTATGGTGGCGGAAATGGTGTTGGTGGTGAGCAGCAAGCAGTTCAGTAAATTGGGCGCCGACTTACAGCCTGCCAGCGAGACTGCCAGCAACACGCGGGATTTGGGCATGCAGCTCTATACCCACTACGTGTACCCCTTCGAATTGGCATCGGTTATTTTGCTGGTGGCCATTGTGGCGGCCATTGCGCTCACCTTGCGCAAGCGCAAAGACTCTAAACATCTGGACCCCGCACAGCAGGTATTGGTGAAAGCCAGTGATCGCCTGCGCATTGTCTCCATGCGCTCTGAAGGAGACCAATAATGGTGAACCTATCCGATTATCTGATGTTGGGATCTGTGCTGTTTGCCATCAGCATTGTGGGTATTTTCTTAAACCGCAAGAACGTCATTATTTTGTTGATGTGTATTGAGTTGATGTTGTTGGCTGTGAACTTGAATTTCATCGCCTTTTCCCATTACTTGAATGACATCAGCGGACAAATTTTTGTATTTTTTATTCTCACGGTGGCCGCGGCGGAATCCGCTATCGGCTTGGCCATATTGGTGGTGCTGTTTAGAAATATTCGCTCCATCAACGTGGATGACCTGAACAGTCTTAAGGAATAACGGCTCATGAGTATGAATGACCTCTATCTGCTGGTCCCCATGGCGCCTTTGCTGGGCGCTGTTCTGGCAGGCTTCTTTGGGCGAGCCTTGGGCCGCCGCGGCAGCCATGTGGTCACCATACTGGGTGTGGCGATTTCCTTTATTGCATCGGTTGTGATTGCGCAGGACGTGTTTGCTGGACATTATTTTAATGGCACGCTCTACACGTGGCTGTCTACGGGTAACGTATCTTTGGTGGTGGGTTTCTTAATTGACCCACTTACCGTCACCTTGATGTTGATCGTCACTTTCGTGTCGCTTATGGTGCACATCTACACCATCGGCTACATGCACGAAGATCCGGGTTATCAACGCTTCTTTAGTTACATCTCGCTTTTCACCTTTTCCATGTTGATGTTGGTGATGGCCAACAACTTCTTGCAACTCTTTTTTGGTTGGGAAGCGGTGGGCTTGGTGTCGTATTTGCTGATCGGTTTTTGGTACACCCGCCCCACGGCCATTTATGCCAACTTAAAAGCCTTCTTGGTGAACCGCGTGGGCGATTTCGGATTCTTGTTAGGGATCGGTTTGGTGTTGGCGCATTTTGGCACCTTGGATTACGCCACCGTGTTCTCTATGGCGCCACAAATGGCGAAAGAGACCATTGAGCTCATTCCCGGCAGCCCCGTGTCCTTACTGACGGTGATATGCATCTTGCTCTTCATTGGCGCCATGGGTAAGTCCGCACAGATGCCGTTACATGTATGGTTGCCCGATTCTATGGAAGGCCCTACACCCATCTCCGCACTGATCCATGCGGCCACCATGGTGACTGCCGGCATCTTTATGGTGTCGCGCATGTCGCCCTTGTTTGAGTACTCCGAAACGGCACGCTCCGTGGTGTTGGTGATTGGCGCCAGCACCGCGCTCTTCATGGCCTTCTTAGGCATTATTCAAACGGATATTAAGCGTGTGGTGGCCTATTCCACGCTTTCGCAGTTGGGCTACATGACGGTGGCCTTAGGGGCTTCCGCATATCCTGTGGCGATTTTTCATTTAGGCACGCACGCGTTCTTTAAAGCGCTGCTCTTCTTAGGAGCCGGTTCTGTTATTCACGCCATGCACCATGAGCAAGACATGCGCAACATGGGCGGCTTACGCAAATACTTGCCCATTACCTATTGGACTGCAGTGGTGGGCTCTTTGGCCTTGGCCGGTATTCCGCCTTTCGCGGGTTTCTTCTCTAAGGACGCCATTATTGAAGCGGTGCAAGCCACCCATATTGCCGGTGCCGGTTACGCCAGCTTCGCGGTATTGGCCGGTGTGTTCATTACCGCCTTTTACAGCTTCCGTATGCTGTTCATGACGTTTCACGGTGAACCGCGCATGGATCACCACGTACGCGAACATTTGCATGAGTCGCCCTGGGTGATTACCGTGCCGCTAATCCTGTTGGCCATTCCCTCTGTACTGACGGGCTACCTGTACATCGAGCCCATGGTGTTCGGCAATTACTTCGGTTCCTCCATTACCGTGCTACCCGAGAACGGTGGCCTGCATGAAATGCGCCAAGAGTGGCAGGGTGTGGGCAATTTCATTCAGAATGGCTTGCTGTCCTTACCTTTCTGGTTGGCCCTATCCGGTATCGCCACCGCGGCAGCGCTCTACTTAAAATGGACCCATGTGCCGGCTCTCATCAAAGCGCGCCTCATGCCGCTTTATACCTTGCTGGATAACAAGTACTACTTCGACAGCTTTAACGAGCGCGTCTTCGCCGGCGGTGCACGTCTCTTGGGTGGTGGCCTATGGCATATCGGTGATGAAAAAATGATTGATGGTGGCATGGTGAATGGCAGCGCCAATTTGGTGGCGCGCTTCTCGCAACGCCTGCGCCGCGTGCAGACCGGCTACATTTACCACTATGCTTTTGTAATGATTTTTGGTGTGTTCGCCCTCATGAGCTTATGGTTCATTAAGGCGTAACCGAGCGGATATCCATGACTAACATTTTATTATCGTGCTCCATCTGGTTGCCCATCGCGGTGGGTGTGTTGGTTCTGGCCACCGGCAATGAGAAAAATCTCTGTCGCACGCGCTGGATTGCCATGGTGGGTGCCATCGCCTCATTCTTGGTCACCATCCCCCTCTACTTAGGCTTCGCCAATAACACGGCGGCCATGCAGTTTGAGGAAATGGCCCATTGGATTCCCGCCTTCAACATCAATTACCATCTGGGCATTGACGGCATATCCTTGTGGTTTGTGTTGCTCAACAGCTTCATGACCGTATTGGTCATCATGGCCGGTTGGGTAGTGATAGAAAAACGCTTACCGCAATATTTTGCCGCCTTCTTAATCATGTCCGGCCTCATCAATGGTGTGTTCGCCGCCTTAGATGCCATTTTGTTCTACGTATTCTTCGAAGCTATGCTGATCCCCATGTTCCTCATCATCGGCATCTGGGGTGGCCCGCGTCGCGTGTATGCCGCCATGAAGTTCTTCCTCTACACCTTACTGGGGTCGCTGTTGATGTTGGCGGCTTTCATTTACTTGTACTTTGAAACCGGCAGCTCTTTCGAGATTTTGAAGTTCCACGCGCTCCCCTTGCCGCTCGGCGTGCAGATTCTCATCTTCATCGCCTTCTTTATGTCCTTCGCTGTAAAGGTGCCCATGTGGCCTGTGCACACCTGGTTGCCTGATGCCCACGTGGAAGCCCCTACGGGCGGCTCGGTGATCTTGGCGGCCATTACTTTAAAAATTGGCGCGTATGGTTTTCTGCGCTTTAACTTGCCCATTACGCCGGACGCCAGCCACGCGCTCTCCGGTTTTATTATTGCGCTCTCGCTGATTGCCGTGGTGTACATCGGCCTCGTGGCCCTGGTGCAAAACGACATGAAGAAGTTGGTGGCCTATTCCTCCATTTCGCATATGGGTTTTGTAACGTTGGGTATTTTTATGTTCAACGCCATGGGGCTTGAGGGTGGTTTGTTGCAGATGATCTCCCACGGCTTTATTTCCGGCGCCATGTTCTTATGCATCGGCGTGTTGTATGACCGCATGCATTCCCGCCAAATTGCCGACTACGGCGGTGTGGTGAATACCATGCCCATTTTCGCTGCTTTCTTTATGTTCTTCGCCATGGCCAATGCGGGCCTGCCGGGCACCAGCGGCTTCATCGGTGAATTTATTGTGGTGTTAAGCGCTATTCAGGTGAACTTTTGGTACGCCGCCTTAGCCGCCACAACACTCATCTTCGGTGCGGCATACACTCTGTGGATGTATAAACGCGTGGTGTTTGGTGATGTGGCCAATGATCATGTAGCCAAACTCACCGATATCAATGGTCGAGAAAAAGCTTTCCTAGGCATTCTGGCCATTCTGGTACTGGCCATGGGCCTCTACCCCAAAATATTTACCGACACCATGCATGCCTCTGTGCAACAACTGATTCAGCACACTTCGATACCGAAGTACTGATGGAGCGATGATGACTTTCGCCTTTCCTAATTTGGTCCCGGTACTCCCGGAAATCTTTTTGCTCACAGCCGTCTGTGCCATTTTAATTTTGGACTTGTTTGTGAGTGAAGCCAATCGCTTCTTGGTGTATGCCTTCTCGCAACTCACTCTGGTGGTGACCGCAGGGCTCATTGTTATGGGTGCCACAGGCGCGCCCATCAGCACCTTTGAGGGCATGTTCATTGATGACCCCATGGCGCGCACCTTAAAGATTTTTGCCATTGTGGCCGTGGCCCTCATGTTGGCCTATTCACGCAGCTATAACAGCTCTCGCGGTCTGAGTCGCGGCGAGTTTTATGTGCTGGTACTGTTTGCCCTGTTGGGCATTATGGTGATGGTGTCCGCCAATCACTTCTTGGTTTTGTATCTGGGTTTAGAGCTATTGTCTTTGTCGCTCTGCGCTTTAATTGCCTTGCAGCGCGATGCAGTGCGCGCCACGGAAGCCGCCATGAAATACTTTGTGTTGGCAGCCTTGGCGTCGGGCATGTTGCTCTACGGCATGTCCATGCTCTATGGTGCCACGGGCTCGTTGCAAATCCCTGTGGTGGCCAGCGTGATTCAGTCTGGCACTGCGGACCCCGCTATTCTGGTGTTCGGTCTGGTGTTCATTGTGGCGGGCTTATCGTTTAAGTTAGGTGTGGTGCCCTTTCACATGTGGGTGCCCGATGTGTATGAGGGCGCGCCCACTGCTGTTACCTTATTCGTGGGCTCAGCCCCTAAAATTGCCGCTTTCGCTTTCTTCATGCGCCTACTGGTGGGGGGCATGGGCAGCATGGTGACCGACTGGCAACCCATGCTGATTATTGTGTCTGTACTGTCCATGCTGTTGGGTAACGTCACCGCCATCGCGCAAACCAACATCAAGCGTATGTTGGCCTATTCCACCATTTCCCACATGGGTTACTTGTTGTTGGGCATTCTGTCCGGCACCGACGCGGGCTACTCCGCAGCTATGTTTTATGTGGCCTCTTATGTACTAACCACCTTGGGCGGCTTCGGTATTATCCTGCTCATGAGCCGCGACGGTTTTGAAGCGGACCGCTTGGAAGATTTGAAGGGCCTCAACAAACGCAGTCCTTGGTACGCCTTCATGATGTTGGTGGTGATGATCTCCATGGCTGGCATTCCGGTGTCCGTGGGCTTCTTTGCTAAGCTATCCGTGCTGAGCGCGGCCTTGGATGCGGACTTCACTTGGTTGGTGGTGTTTGCGGTACTTATGTCCTTAATTGGTGCTTTCTACTACCTGCGCGTGATTAAACTCATGTACATGGACGAACCTGCAGATGCCGCACCGTTGATTGCGGATGCGGATCACCGTGTGTTGATCAGCGTGAATGGCGCCGCTATTCTGGCTCTGGGTATATTGCCCCAACCCTTAATTGACTTATGCACCATGGCCATCACGCAGTCGTTGAGAGGCTAACGGCTGATGGCTGATTTTCCAAAACTGCCACACGACTTCACTGAACATACCCTAAGCTCGGAACAGATTTTTAAAGGCGTGCTGCTGGATGTGCGCCGCGATATGGTGCGCTTGCCCGATGGCAAAACCGCCACGCGCGAATTCATCATTCACAATGGCGCCACTGCGGTGATTCCGCTGCTGGATAAAGATACTGTGTTGATGGAGTATCAGTTCCGCTATCCCAACCACCAGCATTACTACGAAATCCCTGCAGGTAAGTTGGAAGTGGGTGAGCCGGCCTTGGAGAGCGCGCAACGTGAGCTGTTGGAAGAGACCGGTTATGTGGCGGCGAACTGGCGCCACTTAACAACGTTAGATATGTGTATTTCCTACTCCACGGAACAGATCGCCTTTTTCGTGGCGGAGATTCTTACCTTCGATGCCCATAAGAGGGACGAGGAAGAGTTCTTAGAGACTGTGCCTGTGCCGCTAAAGCAGGCCTATCAGTGGATTGAGAACGGCGTCATCAACGACACCAAGACTGTGGCTGGGCTCTTGTGGCTGAAGGCCTTCGGCTAAACCGTGAATTTATGGGGTCAGACCCCTGGGGGGGTCTGACCCCAAAGAGCAACCCAGAAGCGCTGTAAGCCTAGACTTTGTTGGCGCCAAAACCCCTCGCCGTAATCACGCCCTTTCAATTGATCGTCAATGCCCGTGGGCTCAATTTCATGGGTGAAATTTGCAGTACCAAACACCATATCCCAAAGCGGAAACAGCACGGCGAAGTTGCAACTCTGCGGCCCGCCCACACTGCCCATGGTCATGCCATGGTGAATGCGGTGAAAACGTGGGCTTACTAAAATGCGCTGGCTCACAGGGCCAAAGGAGAGTGATAAGTTGGCATGCGCCAGGCTTTGCACCATGCGAGTCGTCATCAATAGTAAGAGGAACTGACCCGGCGGCACGCCAATGAGTAGGCTAACAAGGGTGAATACCACGCCGTTTAACAAGTCATCCAAGAGGTGCGCGCGGTCATCAGTCCAGTAACTCATGGTGCGTTGACTGTGATGCAGGCTGTGTAGCGCCCACCACCAACCCAAGCGATGCTGAAAGCGGTGCACCCAGTACCCCACAAAATCCAACACCAACAAATACACCAGAAAGGTGAGCGCGGGGTGGTTGAATAGGCCGGGAATTACATCATCTAAGGTGTAAGGAATAAAGCCGTGCAAGCGCAGCCACTCATCCACATTCACGCTCAAAGGCAGTAACACTACAAACAGCATCAGGGGGATAAACCCCAAGCGATGCAGAGCGGTGTAGAGGATATCGGTATTGACTCCGCTGCGTGAGGGCCAGTACTCCACAGGGAAGATCGCCTCCAATGGGCGGAATAAAACAACCAACAACGCCATTTCAAGCAAGCCCAACAGTACAAACTCCGTGGCATCAAAGGCGGGTTCCAGGTACGCCATTAAGCCCAGCGCGTGCAGTGCAGGCTCCACCAAGTGTTCAAAGAGGTCCGCTTGGATGAGAGTGAAGGTGCTGGTGATGAAATCAATCATGGTAGTGTGGCAAAGCAGAAGCCTTTGCTTTGCAGCCCTGTGATCAGGTCTTCAAACACATCGGCAAAAGGATCATGGCGTGAGCGAATGCCCAAATGCATCATGAGAATATCGCTGCTCTTAATGTTGTGCAGCGCGCGTTGCAACAGCACCGTGTTGGGAAACTTTTCTGAAGGTAACTCGTCGCCCAAGAAGCCCGCATTCGCCCAACCCACGTGCCGTGTGTAGCCGCAGCGGGGCGCCCATTGCAACGCCAACGCCGTGGTGCGCCCACCGGGGGCCCGCCACAGAGGCTGAAGCGATTGGCCCGTGAGGGCTGTGAAGCGTTTGTCCACCTGATTTAATTCTGCGCAAAACTCCGGCTCATCCAGAAAAACCTTTTGGCCTGAGGGTAATAAATCAGTGATACGCCCATCGGGGCTGTCTGAGCGCAGTGAGCCATGGCGCCAGGTATGACTGCCAAAGTGATGACCCTCCGCCACGCGTGCGCGCCAGTAGTCGCCCCAGCTGTCGTCTAAGGCATGATCGCCGCGCGCTGTGGGTTCGTTGGCCAGAAAGAAGGTGGCGCGAATGTGATGACGCATGAGCACGGCAGCGATTTTTTCCGCAGAGACCATGGAGCCGGTGTCTAAGGTGAGGTAGAGGGTGCCGGCGCCGCACGAAGAGGCGGCCCCTGACGCAGCAGAGACGCTGAGGGCCAGCGCGAGGAGCAATACCGCTCTCATAGTCGTGGAGCGTGGCTCGCGAAGAATATGCCGTGCGGTGAGCGCCCCACAGGAATAGTGCGCAATACCTTAAACGTTTCAAGACTCATCACGGTGACTTGCTTTAACCAACGCGAGGTGACCCATAATTCTTTATGGTCGGCGGACACTTCCATGCAATCAGGCCCACCGGGGACGGCAAATGTTTTCTCAATGGTGAGGGATTGTGTGTCCACAATGGAAATGGTGTCTTCTGCGCGGTTGGTAACGAAGATGCGCCGCCCATCCCCCATGGGCATAAAGTTATGGGTGCCGGAGCCCGCGTGAATATGTTTGATAATGGTGGCCGTGCGCCAGTCCACCACCGCCACTTCGTCCAAGCCCATAACACCCACCAGCAAATGATTGCCATCGGGGGTCATGATGACGCCCGCCGGGGTTTTTCCAATGGGGATAATCCATTTTACCTTGAGCGATTTCAAGTCAATAGCCGCCAACTGATCGCTGCCTTGCAAGGTGACGAAGAGCTCACTGCTGTCATGATTAAAAGCCAAATGACTGGGCATGGAGGGCATCTCGAAACGCTTTAGGAGCTTGAAGCCTTGGGCCTCATATATATCCACTCGATCCAAACGCAACGAGTTGGCAGCAAACCAGGTTTTATCGGGGCTGAACGCAATCTGGTAGGGGTCGCTGACGTGCGCCACGCGGTTGATGATGTCGCCTGTGGTGGGGTTTAAAAAGACCAAGTCGTTGCTGGTGGCGTTGGCCACGATGAGGGCGCTGTTGTCCGGTAGGCTCATGAGGTGATGCGGTTCGCGCCCCACATGAAAGGTGTCTATGGGCTTATAAGTGTTGCGATCGATGCGCGTGACGGTACCATCGCCCGAGTTCAGTACAATAGCCACTTCAGCCCGGGCAGAGGCGCTCAGCGCACACAAAATTAAAGTCAGGCAGGTTAAACGCAGCAGCATGGTTTAGAATCTCATTTTAACCACGTATTTTACATTGAAAAGAGGCGCTTGTTATTACATGAAATTCTGTTCCGCCTGTGGCGCCCCCATTACTATGCTGACCCCCGTGGGAGATCATCTGCCGCGTGCGGTGTGCACCGTGTGCCAGGAAATCCACTACGTAAACCCCAAAGTGGTGGTGGGCTGTGTGCCTCAGTTTGAGGGGCGCGTTTTGCTGTGCCGGCGCGCCATCGAACCCCGCAAGGGCTTTTGGACCATGCCTGCGGGCTTCATGGAGAACGGTGAGACCGCACGTGAGGGTGCGCGCCGTGAAACCCTGGAAGAGACTCAGGCTGTGGCCACCATTGGTGAGCTCATTACAATGATGAGCATTCCGATGATGAGTCAGGTGCACATGATGTTTCGCGCCCAATTACAAAGCGATCATCACGGAGCCACCACAGAAAGCAGTGAGGTGCGCTTTTTTAGCGAAGCAGAAATCCCTTGGGGTGAGTTGGCTTTTCCCACGGTGCAGCACACGTTAAAGCATTTCTTTGAAGACCGTGCACGCGGCGTGCACGCACTGCATATAATTGACTTGGGCCCCATTAAGATTTAATTCATGCAAAAACCATCCTTACCCCACGACGCCATTTTGTTTATTGAAGGACTAGACCACGAAGCGCGCGGCATTGGGCGCCTTGATGGCAAGGTGGCTTTTGTGGAGGGTGCGTTGCCGGGTGAAACGGTGAGTGTGCGCTACACGCGGCGCAAGTCTCATTTCGATCAAGCGTTCACCGTGCAAGTATTAAACCCTGGCCCCAGCCGCACCACGCCACGTTGCACGCACTTTGGTGTGTGCGGGGGTTGCAACATGCAGCATGCCGATCCTGCCGCACAGATCGCCTTTAAGCAGCGCGTTTTGGAAGATAACTTAGCGCGCATCGGGCGCGTGAAGCCGGACACCTTGCTGCCCACGCTGCAAGGCCCTGCTTGGGGCTACCGTCATCGCGCGCGTATTTCTGTACGCAATGTGGTCAAGAAGGAATCTGTTCTGGTGGGCTTTCACGAAAAGGGGTCGAGCTTTGTGGCGGACATGCACCGCTGCCACATTATGGCGGAACCCGTGGGCAACCTCATCGACCCGCTGCGCGAACTGATGATGAGTTTGGATGTAAAAGACCAGATGCCGCAAATTGAGGTGGCGGTGGGTGAGGACGTAACGGTTTTGGTGTTCCGTATTCTGGAGATGCCCTCTGAAGCGGACCAGGCCCGTATGCGTGCCTTCGCCGACAAACATAACGTACAGATTTGGTTTCAGAGCAAGGGTCCGGATACGGCTACCCCCTTTCACCCCGCGCAAGCCCCGGAGCTCAATTACACCTTGCCTGAGTTTGATGTGGTGATGCCTTTTGGCCCCACAGAGTTTACACAAGTGAACCCGGCGATAAACCGTTCCCTGGTGGGCCGCGTGGTGCGTTTACTCAACCCCCAAAAGACTGAGCGAGTGGGGGATTTTTTCTGCGGACTGGGAAACTTTACCTTGCCCTTGGCGCGCTCAGGCGCACAGGTATTGGGCGTGGAAGGGAGCGCCGCGCTGGTGGCACGTGCCATGGAAAACGCGGCGCGCAACAGTCTCACAGAAAATACAGAATTTAGAGTGGCCAACTTGTTCGCCGCTACGGAAGAGAGTCTGTTAGCGCTAGGAAAACTGGATAAGTTATTGATTGATCCGCCGCGCGACGGGGCATTGGAAGTGGTTAAATCGCTGGGTGGAAAAGTAGCCCCGCAAAGAATTGTGTATGTGTCCTGCAGCCCCGCCACATTGGCGCGCGATGCTGAGGTGCTGGTACATCAGAAAGGGTATCGCTTAAAGGCGGCGGGAGTGGCCAACATGTTTCCCCACACCGCCCATGTGGAATCTATTGCCTTATTCGAGCGGGACTAGCATCCCGCTCGCATTAATACAACCGTTTACTCGCGATTACCACCAAAAATCCCCAGAATCTGTAACAGACTCACGAAGATATTGTAGATGTTCATGTAGAGGCCCAACGTTGCCGTGATGTAGTTGGTCTCGCCGCCATGGATAATTTGACTGACGTTAAATAAGATCATTAAGGACGAGAACAGCATAAACGCGCCGCAGATGACGAGTTGCATCATGGGCAGTTGCAAGAAGATGTTGGCCACTACCGCCACCATCAATACAATGGCACCCACCATGAGGAAATTACCCATGCCGCTAAAGTCGCGGCGGGTGGTACTGGCAATGCCGGCCAAGCTAAAGAACACCACAGCGGTGCCGCCGGCGGCCAGAGAAATCAGCTGCGCGCCGTTGCGAAACGCCAGGGTGAACTGCAACAAGGGCCCCAACATCACACCCAGCACGAAGGTGAGCAGTAACAGCAGATACACGCCCACGGTGGTGGTCTTGTTGGCTTCGATGGCAAAGAAGAGGCCGTACACCACACCCAAGAACAGTAGGCTGCTCATAATGGGGCTGGCGGCCATGAAGCCAAAGTTCATGTTGATACCCACCAAAGCGCCAATGGCGGTGGGGATGAGGGATAAACCCAGTAACCAGTAGGTGTTGCGCAGCACACGGTGCTGGACGCTGTCCAGTTCCCCGGTTTGGGTATAGGTATTGAATTGATCAGCCATGTCATCACTCCTTAATATTGGTGCGCCTTAGAGCGCACGGGTTACGGGGGTAAGAGTACGGCACTCACCCATAAGTTGCAAGGTGGTGCCATTTTGGGCTATTTCAAGGGGGGGACGGTGAACCCGAAGGGGATTTGGGCTGGGCTCGTGGTAAAATGCGCGCTTCGGAGGTTTGGGTGAGTGGTTTAAACCAGCAGTCTTGAAAACTGCCGACGGGCAACCGTCCGTGAGTTCGAATCTCACAGCCTCCGCCACAAGTTCTAAAAATTCAATCAGTTACACCGTAACTACCCACCAGGCTACAAAAAGGCCACAAAAAGGCCACAAAACTCCATAGGCTTCAATCTACTGATTATGGAAACGGCAGGAATCTTTTGCCGCAAACTTGCGCCTCTATCTTGATAAAAATCAGGTTTCACAGTACCGGCCTCATCTGTTTTCAGATTAATTCCTTGTGCAAACGGAAGACTCTGTTTTATGTCTGCTCATCTTCGACTGTGTTTACGATTTTATTCAGATAATTTTGATATAGGTCAATACGAGAATGAATGATCAGATTAATATCGATTGTAGTTCGTAGTTGGTTTTTTTAACGGACAATTTTTTCAAGTTTTTTGTAACGATCAATGGGTAAGAGATTTACCAAGCGATGAAATCTTGAGTGTGAATCCCGTTAAACGAAAACGATGATCAGGATGCCTTATGTCGAGTAGAAGTTACGGTCTGCAGGAAACGCCCAGCCTTGGTGTCGAGGGTAGAAAAAGATACGCGATGGTGATCGACCTGAGAAGGTGCAACGGTTGCGGCGCGTGCAATGGGTAAACTGTCCGAAACATAGACTGCCAGCTTGGCCATGTCCGCATTCTCAACGCCGACGTGGCCGGTCATGGCCAGCGGATTAAGACTGAGATCGCCATGCCAGTTAATACGTGCACCAAACGTGGTACTGGCTGATATCTTGTATTCCCCTTTATCGTTGGGCAGGGTGGAGATATCGGTAAGCTCCAGATTCATGGGCTCAATACGGGTGGCAAAAGCAGGGGTGCTGCGCTGATCGGAGAAATCCAGGTGGGTATCGGAGAGCATGAAATGTTGAATATCGAGCCTTGGAGGGCGGGCATCGGATTTGGCCGACTCCTTTCCTTTTAAAGCATCTATCAACGCCGACCAGTTGAGCTGTCCATTGGGCAGAATGGCAACAGTAGCGGCCAATCCATCAAGACGAATGCCATTAAAAACGAAGGCGCGACGAAAAATGCTGGTGCCTGAAACCTGTACCACGAATTCGCGCAAGGCCAGCAGCGGCGTGCCATCGGGCTGCGTTAGGCGCAACCCGGACAGTCGTAACCGAAGTGTGAGTGGATTGAACTCCGGCAACTCCATGGTGAGATGGTGTCCGGTTTTTTCAAGAATAAATTTTTCCGCTTGAGACTTAAGTATCCGCGGCAGCACCAGCCATGACAACAGCAAACAGGTGATGGTGATGCCTGCAACGGTCAGCAAAAATGTTTTGCGAGAAGGTAGCCGAAGGGCCATGTTCATCTCAGAAGCCGCATATAAAAATTATTTTTTCAGTAAATCGCGGATTTCTGTCAGCAGAATTTCTTGTGCTGGTATTTCCGGTATTTCTGGGGGAAGAGCCGGAGCTTCAGCTGATTTCTTCATGGAGTTAATGCCTTTAACCACCATAAAAATAACCGCAGAAACAATAGTAAAGTCCACCGCCGTTTGAATGAACTTGCCATAGCTAATCACAACGGATGGCGATGTTGCAGTGGCCGCCTGTATGGTTAATGCTAATTTTGAGAAATCAACACCGCCTACCAACACACCAATGGGCGGCATGACCACATCGGTGACGAGCGAAGAAACAATTTTTCCGAAAGCTCCACCAATAATGACTCCAACAGCCATGTCAACCACATTTCCCTTGATGGCAAATTCTTTGAATTCCTGAATCATGTTCATAAATATCTCCTAAATGTATGCTCGTGTAAGCAATTCAATTTTGAAAATCTAGATAAAATCATGGCCCGCGGCCAAAGGCCGCGATTCGAGTTTAAAATTTTTCTAGCAAGCTGGTTGGCGTAGTCTCGATGTAGAAGTCATAACTTCGTCGAGTTCTGGGTGGCCCAGCACGTAGGTCCCATACTACTACTTTTGACTGAAACTTAAAATAATGAGGCATGCGCTGTCAAGAGCCGCAAGCGTTTTCCATAGGGCTAATTCAGCGATTTAATGGCTTCTCGCATAACCGGCTTTAATTGGCCGTCCCCGTCGGTTTTAATATAGGCCAACAATGCTTTTTGCATGCGGGATTCCCAGAATTTTTGAATATGGTTGGCCGCGTCTTTGGCGGCCTGTTGCTGGTCCGGCATGGCTTCGAAGAAGGCGCCGATGTCGTTGGCCATCTTGATCAGGTTGTTGGTGTGTTCCATTTTTATTCTCCAGCGTCGGTAATTCGGGTGGGGTGCGCGTACACCACATGTTGATGAGGGCGCGTGAAGCCCACCAAGGTTAAGTTATATTGTTCGGCGATCCTCACAGCCAGCGCGGTGGGGGCCGAGATGGCAATGAGAATACCCACGCCCATTTGGATGGATTTTTGCACCATCTCATAGCTGGCGCGACTGGTGATCAGTAGCGTGCCTTTTGTGAAGTCTTCACTCCGTGAAGCCAACGCGCCAATGAGTTTATCCAGCGCATTGTGGCGACCCACATCTTCTCGTGCCGCAGTAATCGCTCCAGTGGAGTCTAACCAGAAGGCGCCATGGGTAGCCCCCGTGGCGCGCTGCAGGCTTTGATGTTGGGGGAGTGCTTGCAAGGCCGCTTCAATTTGTTGCACGGTAATAGACTGTGTTGAGGTGATGCTGCGCATGGGGCGGAACACCTGCGCGATGCGCTCCGTTCCGCACAGTCCGCAACCGGTGCGCCCCGCTAAGTTTTGGCGCTTGGCGTCCAACCGTGCATGGCGTGCCTCATCTATTGCAAGGAGTACGCGCACCCCATCGCTGTACTCGTCCAACTCAATACTTTTGACTTCACTTGCGTTGCTTATAATGCCTTCACTGAGTGAAAACCCCAACGCAAAATCTTTTAGGTCCGCAGGGGTTGCCAACATCACCACATGCGGCGTGCCGTTGTACTCCAGCCCAATGGGCGTCTCTTCTGCCACTTGGTCCACCGCACTCTGGTAGCCATCCTTCCAGCGCAACACCTCGAGGGTGTGCGCAGGTGTGGCATCCAGAATATGTGGTGCGTTCACTTATTTTCCGGCAGACAGAGCCGCGCCCGCCACTACGCGGTCCGTGGCCAAGTGGATTTGGTTGTCATTAAAGGTTTTGTATTCCTCTTGCCACTTGGAGGGCTGCATCACCTTCACCACTTTTACCGCGGTCACTTTATACTCTGGGCAGTTGGTGGCCCAGTCGGAGTTGTCCGTGGTGATGACATTCGCCCCAGATTCTGGGAAGTGGAAGGTGGTGTACACCACGCCCGGTTGCATGCGCTCCGTCACTTTTGCGCGCAATACGGTCTCTCCCGCGCGAGAGGATATGCCTACCCAGTCATCGGTTTGAATGCCCAACTCTTCTGCATCATGGGGGTGCAATTCCAAGCGGTCCTCGTCATGGAACTGAACATTCTCGGTGCGCCGTGTTTGTGCGCCCACGTTGTATTGCGACAGGATGCGTCCCGTGGTGAGAATGAGCGGGAAGCGTTTCGTGACCTTCTCGTCGGTAGGCACGTACTGGGTGATGATGAAGCGACCCTTGCCGCGCACGAAATGATCGATGTGCATCAGTGACGTACCCGCTTCAGGGGTTTCATCGTTGCAGGGCCACTGCACGCTGCCCAAGCGGTCAATCTTCTCGTAGCTCACGCCCTTGAAGGTGGGAGTTAAGCTGGCGATCTCATCCATGATCTCTGATGGATGGTTGTAGGGCATGTCATAGCCCATGGCTTTCGCCAGCTTCACGGTGACTTCCCAATCGGCCAAGCCAGCCTTGGGGGCCATCACTTTGCGCACGCGCGAAATGCGACGTTCCGCATTGGTGAAGGTGCCATCCTTTTCTAAGAAGCTGGCGCCGGGCAAGAACACGTGGGCGTACTTGGCGGTTTCGTTCAGGAATAAGTCCTGCACCACCACGCACTCCATGGCGGAAAGAGCTGAAGTCACATGCTGCGTGTTGGGGTCCGACTGCACAATATCTTCACCCTCGCAGTAGACGCCCATGAAGCTGCCTTCCAAGGCGGCGTCGAACATGTTAGGGATGCGCAGTCCCGGGTCGCCGCGCAGGGGCACGCCCCAGGCCTTCTCAAACAGGTTGCGCGTGGCAACGTCGGACACATGACGGTAGCCCGGGAACTCGTGAGGGAAGGAGCCCATGTCGCAAGCGCCCTGCACGTTGTTCTGTCCACGCAGCGGATTCACACCCGCGCCTTCCTTGCCGATGTTGCCGGTGGCCATGGCAAGGTTGGCGATACCAATCACGGCGGTTGAGCCTTGTGAGTGTTCGGTAACACCCAAGCCGTAATAAATCGCTGCGTTGCCGCCGGTTGCATACAGGCGTGCGGCGCCGCGTACCAATTCTGCGGGTACGCCTGTTGAAATTTCCAAGGCTTCGGGGCTGTTCTCGCTGCGCGCCACAAAATCGCGCCAGCTATTAAAGGCTTCCATATCGCAGCGCTCTTTGATGAACGCTTCGTCCAGCAAGCCCTCGGTTACGATGACATGGGCCAAGGCGCTGACAATGGCCACGTTGGTGCCGGGGCGCAGTTGCAAGTGGTAATCCGCTTTCACGTGCGGTCCGTTCACCAATTCAATGGCGCGCGGGTCAATGACGATAAGTTTGGCCCCTTCACGCAGACGGCGCTTCATGCGTGAGCTAAATACCGGGTGCGCATCCGTGGGGTTAGCACCCATCACCAAAATAACATCTGCGTGCTCTACGGACTTGAAGGTCTGTGTGCCCGCGGAGGTGCCGTAGGTCTGTCCTAAGCCATAGCCCGTGGGCGAGTGACACACGCGCGCACAGGTGTCCGTGTTGTTGTTGTGGAAGGCGGCGCGAACCAGCTTTTGAACCAGGTAGGTTTCTTCATTAGTGCAGCGTGAGGATGTGATGCCGCCAATGGAGTCCGTACCATATTTTTGTTGAATGCGGCGGAACTCACCCGCGGCGTAATTAATGGCTTCATCCCAGCCCACAATCTGCCAGGGGTCCGAGATGCTCTTGCGGATCATGGGGTTTAACATGCGCTCTTTGTGGGTGGCGTAGCCCCAAGCGAAGCGGCCCTTAATGCAGGCGTGCCCTTCGTTGGCCTTACCGTCCTTCCAAGGTGTCATGCGCACCACTTCACTGCCCTTCATGTCGGCCTTAAAGCTGCAACCCACACCGCAGTAGGCGCAGGTGGTGAGTACACTGTGGTCCGGTTGCCCGGCATCAATAACAGTCTTTTCCATCAAGGTGGCGGTGGGGCAGGCGTTCACGCAGGCCCCACAGGACACGCACTCGGATTCCATAAATTGTTGGCTCTCGCCAGCGGATACGCGCGAACCAAAGCCACGTCCAGAGATGGTGAGCGCAAACGTTCCTTGCGTTTCTTCACAGGCACGCACGCAGCGGTTACATACAATGCATTTGGAGGCATCATAGGTGAAGTAGGGGTTGCTGGTGTCTTTCACCGCAGCCAAATGGTTTTTACCCTCAAAGCCGTAGCGCACTTCGCGCAGACCCACGGCACCCGCCATGTCTTGCAACTCACAGTCGCCATTGGCGCTGCAGGTGAGGCAATCCAAGGGGTGATCAGAAATGTAGAGCTCCATGACGCCACGGCGCAGCTCCGCCAACTTTGGCGATTGCGTGCGCACCACCATGCCGGCTTCTGCAGGGGTGGTGCAGGAGGCCGGGTAGCCTTTGCGTCCTTCAATTTCTACCAAGCACAGGCGGCAAGAACCAAAGGGCTCCAGACTGTCTGTGGCGCAGAGCTTGGGGATTTGTGTGCCCGCATCCATGGCCGCACGCATGAGCGATGTGCCCGCGGGCACTGTCACTTCAAAGCCATCAATGGTCAGCGTCACTTCAGTTTCTGAAGTGCGCAGCGGTGTGCCGAAATCGGTGTCGTGGAGGCTGATGGTGTCCATAGTTTTTCCTTAGGCGGCCTGGTGAGTGGCTTTGGTCAAGTGAAAGTCTTCGGGGAAATGATCTAATGCGGAGAGCACAGGGTAAGGGGTCATGCTGCCCATGGCGCAAAGTGATCCGTTCACCATGGTGCCACATAAATCGCGCAGCAGATGGGTTTGTGCAGGGGCAAGACTCGGGTTGGCCTGCATCTTTTGAATGACTTCCATCCCACGCGTAGAACCGATGCGGCAGGGGGTACATTTGCCGCAGGACTCAATAGCGCAGAACGCCATGGCATAGCGCGCTTGCTCCATCATGTCCGCGCTGTCGTCAA
>Ga0208507_1000509_pt1 | contig 24827 bp, 6 predicted proteins | sample CryBogCBH12Aug01_FD_184626 | JGI IMG/M metagenome (GOLD analysis project Ga0208507, IMG submission 184626) | Freshwater microbial communities from Crystal Bog, Wisconsin, USA - CBH12Aug09.1 (SPAdes) (version 2) | ecosystem: Environmental > Aquatic > Freshwater > Lake | place: Crystal Bog... | reverse complement strand
CCTCGAAATACGCGCTGTCGCCGCAGTGGTAAATTTTCCGGCCCTGATGTTCCAGTACGAAGCCGCCGTAGCCGCGATGCTGGTCGTGCAGCGTCCGCGCCCCCCAGTGCTTGCTCGGTGTGAACGTCACCTTCCAGTCGCGCTGCGAAAAGCTTTCCCACCAGTCCAGCTCCACGATGCGCGCGAAGCCGAGTTTATTTGCGAGGTCGCCCACGCCCCAGGGCATGATGCCGATTTTTGTGGGCGGCAGTTTGCGCAGCGTCGGTTTGTGGAAATGATCGAAGTGCGCGTGCGTCAGCAGCACCAGGTCGATCGTCGGCAAATCTTGGACGCGCAGGCCGGAGCGCTTGAGCCGCTTGAGCAGGAACAGCCAGTTCGCGAAGTTCGGGTCCACCAGCACATTCAGATCGTTGAACTGGATGAGGAACGACGCGTGGCCGATCCAAGTCAACGCCACCTGACCGTGGCGCAGGCGCGGAAAAATCGCCGGCCGGTGCGCACCGGTGCGCTTGGTGAACCAGCCTTTCCAGACCAGCTCCTGAAAAAACGTGCGTGGGTTGAAGTGTTTGGCCGGTGTCAAATCCTTGAACGAGCGCGGGATTTTCCGGCGCGGCGGCACGGGGCGGCTGGTGGCTGGTTTGGTCACGGCGGAAAGATTTTAGCACCCGCCGCGCGTCCGGCCAGTTTGAAAATTCAAGGACGCGCGACATGTTTCCTTTCAAATTGTGCCGCCGCTGCTTCGTGTTAAATTTCCCGCATGAACGAACTCGCGCCGCAACTCGATAAATTTCTCCGCCGCCCGCCCCGGCTTGGCAAAGGTGCATTCATCGCCAAGACCGCCACGGTCATCGGCGACGTGACGCTGGGCGCGCATTCGAGCGTCTGGTATGGCGCAGTGCTGCGCGGCGACATTAACCGCATCGTCGTCGGCCACCACTCGAACGTGCAGGATAACGCCGTGCTGCACCTCGCCGACGATTTCGCCTGCGTGCTCGGCAACTGGGTGACCGTTGGCCATGGGGCGATTGTCCACGCGTGTCGGGTGGGCGACGAATGCCTCGTGGGCATGGGCGCGGTGATTCTCGACGGCGCGGTCATTGGCAAACAATCCATCATCGGCGCGAAAGCGCTGGTGACGCAGGGAACGAAGATTCCGCCCGGCTCGCTCGTGTTGGGCGCGCCCGCGAAAGTCTTCCGCCAGCTGACCAAAGCGGAGCGCGCTGTTCTGAAATGGTGGGCGCAGAAATACGTGGACAACGGCGCGTTTTGCCTTAAGCACGGCATCGGTGTGGGCCGGCCGCTGGCCGCTTGAGCGGCACCGCACGCTCGACTTTTCGGCGGTTTTCCTCTGAAATAATCTGATGACTCGCAGTTCAAAAAAATTGATCCGTCCGCTCGTCCACCGGCTGCACGCCTATGTTCCCGGCGAGCAGCCGAAAATACCTGGTCTGGTCAAGCTCAACACCAACGAGAATCCGTATCCGCCGTCGCCGAAAGTTTTGCGCGCGGTGAAAAAGGCGGTGGACGGACGGCTGCGGTTGTATCCGAATCCCACGGCGGAAAAATTGCGCGCCCGGCTGGCCCGGTTGCACGGCTGCCGGCCGGAAAACATCCTCGTCGGCAACGGCTCCGATGAGGTTTTGGCGCTGGCGACCAGGGCGTTTGTGGAACCAAACTCAAAATTAAAAACTCAAAACTCAAAACTGGCGCAAGCCACGGTTCAGTATTTTACGCCTAGCTATTCGCTCTATCCGGTGCTGGCGGACATTCATGGCGCGGCGAAAAACCCCGTGCCGTTCAAGTCGGATTTTTCTCTGCCGTCCGTCGCGGAATTGAAGCGCGGCGAACAATGGGATTTCAGAGCCGCCCTGACGTTTGTCACCACGCCGAATGCGCCCAGCGGACGCGGCTACCGGACGGCGGAGTTGGAAAAACTTTGCCGCGCGCAAAAGGGCGTTGTGGTGCTGGATGAGGCGTATGTGGATTTCGCCGCTGAAAACGCGCTTCCGCTGGCGCTGAAATTTCCGCACGTCCTCGTCGCGCGGACTTTTTCGAAGGCCTATTCGCTATGCTTCCAGCGCGTCGGTTATTTCGTCGGCCACGCGGCGCTGGTCGCAGCGCTGGACAAGATTCGCGACAGCTACAACGTGAACGGCCTCGGCCAGATTGCTGCGGAGGCCACGCTGGACGACTTGAAGCATTATCGCGCCAACTTCAAAAAAATTATCGCCACCCGCGAATGGTTGGGCCGCGAACTGACCAGGCTCGGCTTCCGCGTGCTACCCAGCCAGACGAATTTCATCATGGCCCGCCCGCCTCTGTTCCCGGCAAAGGAGTGGCTGCAGAAACTGCGTGCTCGGAAAATTCTTGTCCGCTGGTTTGGCGCACCGGAAATCAGCGGTTACCTGCGCATCACCATCGGCACGCCGGCGGCGGCGCGGGCATTGGTGAAGGCCGTCCGGCGGATTTCTGTTTCCGGCTGATGGCTGCCGGTTTGCCTGCGACTTAACCACGATTCCCGATCCTTGCCTATTGCCCATTTGAAGAAATATTGCAATCGGCTCGGGACGACCTTTTGTGGGCTCAAAACCGAGGGCTAAGGCTTAAACCTGAAACGGAATGACATTTCTCTAACGTGCAGTAGCTTCAATTCTTTGTGTTGAAGCTTCAATATTTAATATTGAAGTCCCAAAACTGGTCAAAAAGGCGATAAAACCCGTTTTTTTGACGATTTAGGCTAAAAACACGAAAAACGGGTGTTTCGGACGCCATTCCAGCTCGTGCCATCCCGCCGTGCGCAGGGAAAAGAGGTGGGACGACCGTTCTCACCCTGAACCTTTCACCGTTTGGGAGGGGTGTGGAAGACAGATCAGTCATCGTAACGATAGTTTTTAAAAGACTTAAAAACATAATCCCTAAATTTACTTATTTTCAGTTGACGCTATCTGAAAACAGCTGCAAATTAATCTAACATTCACGAAGTGCGCAAATAATAATTTATTCAGTATTGTTGTTTTTGCGCCAAACCCCAACCATGATGCGCTCTCCTGCCGCGGAGGCTTTGTCTGACGATTTGCCTTTGCAATTCGCGATGTCTTTTTTTTGTCCCCTCCTTAATCATTAAATCAGCCCCTGAATTTTTTTCCAGTTTAATAATCATTATGAAGACTCCATTCTCATCCCTGTGCGCCACGCTCCGTTCCTTGGCGGTGGTGCTCGCCGCCGCCATCTGTCTCCTCGGCCTTTCGCCGGCGGTGCGCGCGACGACTTTCACCAACATCGCCAACGGCAATTGGAGTGTGCCCGGGAGTTGGGGCGCGGGCGGGCCGGCGGCGGGCGGCGGCTCGGAAGTTACCAACTATTTCATTTCCACCGCGACCGATTTGAGCACGAACGATCTGGCGGGCGGCTTCTGGTTGAATCAGTTGTATGCGACGAACAATCAAATCGTGAGCCTTAACTCCGACGGCAGCGGCAACTATCTGCTCTTCACCAACTCCACGGTGGGCAACCTGCCGCTGATGACCAATGCCAGCACCACGGCCGCTGCTTTTACCAACAACATCGCCATCCAGCTGGCCACCAACCTGACCATCGGCACCCCGCTGGCCGCCATCGTCATCAACAGCAACATCACCGAAACCACCAGATCCCAGTTGATCAAGGCGGGCAGCGGCACGCTCCTGCTCAACGGCAGCAACGTCTATAGCGGCGGCACGGTCATCAACGGCGGCACGCTCACGGTCAATAGCAACGCCGCAATTTATTCTCCCAGTACAAATCTCATTGTCGGCGCCTTGGCTGGTGTCGGTGGCACGAACACGCTGAACATCGGCGGCGCCATCACCGTGCAGCAGATCTTGGTGACCAACCTGGCCATCGGCTCGCCGACCAACTCGATTTTCAACTTCAACGGCGGCACTTTGACGACATCGAACAATCTTGGTCTGGCGGCCAACATCCTGATTGCCTCCAATTCCCAATGGAACATCGGCGGCAATTGGATCATGAATGGCGGCACGAACATCGTCATGAACGTGCATACCAACACCACTACCGGCGGTTCCGCCGCCGGCACCATCGTTTTATTCATCAATGAGTCCAATGGGCTGATTCAGGTGAACCCGGGCGCGGTGTTGTTGTCCATGCCGGTCAATGCCATCGGGGCGACGAACACCATGCAGATGTATCTTCAAGGTTTTAGCAACCGCTTTGTGGTCAATGGCGGTCAGGTCATCTGGACCAACCGCAATGCCAATGCCAATCTGGCCGGCAACAACATTTTCAATTTCAATGCCAGCACGAACGATTTGATCATCATCACCAACGGCGGCTTTCTGCAGACGTATACGCCCAGCGCGGCAGCCGGGGTGACGTTTAATAGCGGCAGCGCCAACAACGCCAACGGTATCTACGTGGCTGGAACTAATGCGGCCGGCAACAAATCCGCGTGGATTTCCGGCGGCAGTGCCGGTGAGCGTTTCAACTTGTATGGCGCCGGCGTCAACACCACCAACTGGCTGGCCGTGGATTCCGGTGGCGTGGTCAGCAACGTCAACTTGTTCGCCTATAATTACGGAATGATGACGTATGTGACCAACGGTGGCGCGTTTTATAATATCAACGGGATGGTCATTGGCCGGAATGGCAACAACTGCCAGCTGCTGGTGGCGGGCGCGGACGGCGGGGGGAACAAGGCGACCGTGACGGGCATCAATGGCAGTCAAATTACGGTGGGCGGTGGCACGGCGACGCAGAGCGGACCGTCTTCCGGATCGAACTGTTTGATGCGGGTTGACGTAGGCGGTGTGGCGACAAACTCAAACTTTATCTGTGTGGGGCAGGACACGAACTCGTGGAACAACACCCTGATCATCACCAATGGCGGCCAGGTGTATTGCGGCACCGCTGTCGGCGGTCTTTTTAACGTAAATTTGCAAGGTGCCTTCATTGGTTACGCGGGCGGCTGCTTTTCCAACACGGCCACCGTGGGTGGCGGCACGAATTTATCGTGGTTGAATTTGGGCGGCGGTACTTTGGGCATTGGCAACGGTGGTGTGGGGGCTACGAATAATTCGGTGACGCTGCTCCCGGGCGGCATCTTGACCAATCTTTCGTTCATCACCTTTGGCGCGGGTTATAATCCTTCCAACGGTCCTGCCATCAATTCATCCCTTGGCCAGCAGAACACCTTTAATCACACGAATGGCGGCACGCTGGCGCTCAATGGTGCCAACGTGTTGGTTTCGGGTGCGGGCACTTATAATTTGAACGGCGTTGCCGGCAATTCGTCCGGCGGCACCCTGACCTTTGCCAACGGCGCCCTGTTCGCCGGTAACGGGACCAACGGCGGCAACAGCGTGGTGATGAATCCTGGCAGCCTTCTGGCCCCTGGCGGCCTGGGCGCCGTGGGGACTCTGGCGCTGGGCAATAATCTGGCGCTAAACAGTGCGCAGTTGTATTACGACCTGGGTGGCACGAGCGACCTGGTGACGGTGGGGAACACGCTGACTGCCAGCGGGGTGAATCCGGTTTATCTGTCCTTTGCCGGAACCTTGGCGGCGGGGAATTATCCGCTGATGATATTCACGAACACCAGCGCGGGCCTGGCGAATTTTGCGCTCGCCAGCGGTAATGCGAATGCGTCGCTGGCGTTGAATGCGAACACTCTGGTGTTGCAGGTCGCCGGCAACGGTCTGGTGGGTTCGAATGATGTTTGGAAGGGATCTGTGAACGGGACGTGGGACACGTCAACTGCGAACTGGAATAACGGGGTGACGGCAACGAACTTCCTCAGCGGTGACACGGTGGTGTTTGATGACACGCTGTCGGCGAATCCCGTGGTGACGGCTGCGACGCCCGGGGCCGTGGTCACGCCGGGAGCGGTGACCTTCAACAACAACACAACCGCCTACACCATCAACGCGAATATCGGCGGGACCGGTTTCGTATTGAAGAACGGAACGGGACTGGTGCAATTGACCGGGACGAACAGCTATTCGGGGAACACGATGCTCAACGCCGGGGTGCTGATGGTGACGAACGGCGGGGCCATCAACTCGCCGCAGGGCACGCTCTTCATCGGCAACTTGGGAACGAACCTTTTGGGCAGCGGCGGCAGCATCACGGTGCAATCCATCGCGGTGGCCAACAATGCGACGCCGGTGATGCAAAATCCTCCGGCCTTTCTTTTAAATCTCGGCGGCACGCTGACGACTTCCAACAACACGGGTGTCGGTTATGCGGCCAACATCCTGCTTACTTCCAACGCTTCCTGGAGCATCAACGGCACCTGGAACCTGAACGCGGGCACGAACCTTTTGGCCAACGTGAGCACGAACGCCAACGGCAACTTTGGCGGAGTGTACATTGGCAATGCGGTGAGCAACGCGCTGGTGATGGTGAATTCGAACGCCGTGCTTTGGTCCACCGTTGTTCCCGGCAGCGCGGCGACGAATATCATGACCACGTATGTCGGCAATGGTAATTCCGTGAACGACCAGTTGGTGGTCAACGGCGGCACTGTTTACGCCACCAATTTGATTGGGACGGCCCAAGGTATGATTGTCGGCAACAGTGCTGGCAGCATCAGCAATCAATTGGTCATCACCAACGGCGGTCAGGTTTATGTAGCCTCATCGCGGCAGGGTGGCCCCGTGTCTACCACGATTGGCACCGCTGGCTTGAACAACAGCTTGTATGTGGCGGGAACCAACGGTGCCGGCCGCCATTCACTGATGGATTTCGGCAGAGACCGTTTGATTGTCGGCAATACGGCCTCCATTTATAACGGCACCAACAATTGGGTCCGGGTGGATCAGGGCGGTGTTCTGACGAACGTGACTTTATTCCTTTATTCTCAAAATTCGTGTCTGTTTGTCACCAACGGTGGCCAATTTTATACTGCCGGGTCGAGCGGGAACATCACGGTCGGGCGTAACGGCGTGACCAACCAGCTGATCGTATGGGGTGCGGATCCCTATGGAAATCCGGCCTATGTGAATGGCAACAACATTGCTTTGACTGTGGGTGGTGGTTCTGCCGGCACCATGGGCTCAAACAACTTGGTGCTGGTGGGACCGGGTGGCATCATTACGAACATGTCTGGTGTCAATGTCGGCGGCAGTGGCCCTTCTGATACCAACAACTTCTTCAACGGATTGGTGATCACCAATGGCGGCCAGTTATTCGGCAATTCGGGGGGCAACGTCATCGGCTACGCAACCAATTGCAACAACAACTTCATCACCGTCGGCGGCGGCACGAACACCTCGCTGTGGAACCTGAACTTCCATTCAATGATCATCGGCAACGTCTCTATTCTTGGGGTTGGCGCCAATAATTCGTCTAACAACTATGCGATACTCTATACCAACGGTGTGATGACGAATGTCACCTCCATCTCTTTGGGCGGTGTCAATTCCGCTTTCTACTTCAACGGCGGCATGCTGGCGGCGGGCGGCAGCGGCAACCTGATTACGACGAATATCGCCAATGGCACCACCACCACCAATGCTCTTAATGCGACGAACTTTGTGCAGGCTGGCGGCGCAATCATCAATGATAGCGGCTACAATGTGACGAACCAGTTGGTGTTCACTCAGGATCCGAACAGCACGGGCGGCGGATTGTCGAAGCTGGGCACCGGCACGCTGGCGTTGCAGGGCGTGAGCACCTACACGGGATCGACGATCATCAGCGCGGGCAACCTGGCGGTCAACAATACCGGCGCCATCGGCACCGGCTTGCTGGTTTTGAGCGGCGGTACGTTGCTGGGCAGCGCCACCTGCACGGTGACCAACGCCATCAATCTGAATGCCGCATCGGCTGTCAGTGCAAATATTGGCCAGATCCTGACCTTGACGGGCTTCATCACCAACACCGCCAGCCTGACGGTAAACAACAACGGCGGGGTGGTTGCCTTCAGCGGTAATGCCACGAACATTGGCGGCAATGTGACCTTGAGTACGGGCGCGCAACTGGCGCCGGGCGGCGTGGGCATTGTGGGCGCCCTGAACCTGACCAACAATCTTACGTTGAACAGCGGCACGCTGTTCTTTGATGTTGCCAGCAGTGGCAATGACCTGGTGGCGGTGGGCAACACCCTGACAGCGAATGGCGTCAACACGATCTACGTTTCCACCCTCGGCCAGTTGCCGTCGGGTAACTATACGTTGATGACGTTCGGCAGCCTCAGTGGCACCCTGGCCAACTTTACGCTGGCGGGTGGCAACAGCAATTGTTCCCTGGCGCTGGTTGGCAACACGCTGGTGTTGCAAGTGGTCGGTGGCGGCATCACCAGCGACACGTGGAAGGGTTACCAGAGCGGGACCTGGGATACGTCCGCGTTGAACTGGACGAATACCATCGGCGGCCCCAGCGTGGCTTATGTGAGCGGCGACGCCGTCCTCTTTGACGACACGCTCGTGGGGAATTCGGTCATTGGCGGCGCAACCCTTTCGCCCGGTTCGGTGACCTTCAACAATAGCGCGACTAATTATATCATCAACGCCGCCATCAGCGGCACCGGTTCGCTCGTCAAGAACGGCACCGCCACGGTGACGCTGGCTGGCGTGAACAATTATGCGAGCAACACGGTGATCAACGCCGGCACCTTGGTGGTGACCAACGGCGGAACCATTACTTCGCCGTCCGGAAATCTGGTGGTCGGAACGGCGTCCGGTATTGCCGGCACGTTGACGTTGACCAATAACAGCAGTGCCATCTCGGTTCAGGCATTGCTGGCCACCAATGTGCCGCTCGCCGGGGCGGCCAACTCAATATTCAATCTCAATGGTGGCACGCTGACGACCTCCAATGGCAATGGTGTGGCGGCGAATATCCTGCTGGCCTCCAACGCCAGCTGGAATATCAACGGTAATTGGAGAATGTTGGGCGGCACCAACTACACCGCTTCGGCGCAGACGGCTGGCGGCTCCAGTTGGGGCAGCCTTATTCTGGGCAACGGAATTACCAACACCATGGTTATTGTGTCGAACGCATTCTGGAGCACGGTCAATCCCTACACGCCCGCGAATCTCACCAATTATTTGACTTTGTATGTCGGCAATGGCAGCGCCTCGAGCAACAACGTGCTCAATATCACCAATGGCGGGCAGGTGTTTGTCGGCAGCTATTCGGGTGGTGTGGGTGGTCCTTCAAGCTTGATCGTCGGAAACAGTCTGGCAAATTATAATGGGTTGATTGTGGCGGGAGCCAACGGTGCCGGTCAGAGGTCATGGCTGGATGCGGGTAATTGCCGCTTGATCATCGGGACGGGATCGAGCACGCAAAATGCGAGCCTGTGCAGCTCAAACAATTGGCTCGTGCTGAATGGCGGTGTCATCACCAATGTGGGCACGGGCGGCTTATATACCTATGGCCTCAACAGTTCGGTGGTGATCACCAACGGCGGGCAGTTTTACCTCAACAGCGGACAATCATTTGTGGTTGGCCGTGAAGGTGAAACCAATAACTATTGTGTTTTGGGCGGATCCGATGCCGCGGGTAATCCCTCGGCCATCAGGTTCATGAGCGGTTTCGGCAATGGTCCCGGCAATCTTCTCATTGGTGGCAATGGTGGTTTGGGCGACTCTGCCGTTTCCGGCACAAATTGCTATATGATCGTGGGGCAGGGCGGTTTGGTGACGAATGCAAATCAGATTGTTGTCGCTAACGACACCAACGCCTATGGCCACTACCTGATCATCACCAACGGCGGGCAGGTGTTCAGCTCGGGTAACAGTTTTATCGGCAACGCCAACAGCTATTCGAACTGCGTCAACAACTACCTCATCGTCGGCGGGGCCTTCGGCACCACCAACTCCCTGTGGAATCTGGGCGGCAGCACCCTGACCCTCGGCGGCAGCACCTGGGATACGAACAACACTGTGACGTTGTTGAGCGGCGGTTTGATGACGAATGTCAGCACCATCTTTTTGGGCGCCAATGCCTCGCTGCTAAAATTCAACGGTGGTACGCTGGCGGCCAGCGCCAGCGGTTATTTGATTACCAACGCCGCGGGTGCCGTTAACTACACCAATTATATCCAGGCGGGTGGCGCCATCATCAATGATAGTGGTTACAATGTGACCATTGCGTTGCCGCTCACCGCTGATTCCAACAGTACCGGCGGCGGCTTGACCAAACTGGGCGGCGGATCGTTGACGCTGACCGCAACCAACACTTATACCGGTCTAACGACCATCAGCGCGGGCACCCTGTTGGTCACCAACAATGTCGCCCTTAACACCGGCCAGGTGGTGTTGAACGGCGGTGCCTTGTTTGCCGGCGGTAACTGCACGCTGACCAATGCAATCAATCTGAACGCCGCCTCATCGGTGGGCGCCGGGTCGGGCATCCTGACGCTGACGGGTTTCATCACCAACACCGCCAGTCTCACGGTGGGTGGCCTGGGCGTGACCGTCTTCAGCGGCAATGCCACGAACATTGGCGCCAGTGTGACCTTGAGTGCGGGCGCGCAATTGGCGCCGGGCGGTCTGGGCACCGTGGGCGCCCTGAACCTGACCAACAACCTGACGTTGAACGGCGGCACTCTGTTGTTTGATGTGACTGGCAGCGGCAATGACTTGGTGGCCGTGGGCAATACCCTGGCGGCGAGCGGGGTCACCACCATCTTTGTTTCGGTTCCCAGCCCACTGGCGGCCGGTACCAGTTACACGCTCATGACCTTCACTAACAATACGGCCACGCTGGCCAATTTTGTGCTGGCGGGTGTCAATACCAACAAGGTCACGCTGGCGCTCACGGCCAACACCCTGGTGCTGCAGGTGGTGGCGGGCACTGGCAACATCGGCCTGGCCGGTGATACTTGGAAGGGTTACCAGAGCGGGACGTGGGACTCTACCGTGTTGAACTGGACGAACGCGTCAACCATTGTTGCTTATGCGGACAATGATTCGGTCATCTTTGACGATACTCTGGTCGGGAATCCGATCATCACCAACGCTGTGCCCGCTGGCGTGGTTTCGCCGGCGGCGGTGACGTTCAATAACAACCTGACCAACTACGTCATCAATGCCAATATTGGCGGTACCAACACCCTTAACAAATATGGCGTGGGCGTGGTGACTCTCGGCGGCACCAATAACTTCACCGGTGGTATCAATCTGTATGTCGGCACGCTGGTGGTGACGAATGATCGCAGCCTGGGTGCCTCGAATGTGGCGGAGACCATCACAATGAATGGTTCCGGCACGTTGCAGGTGAATGGCAGCTTTGCGCTGAACACGAATCGCGTCCTGAACATCACGGGTGCCGGTGGCTCCCTTTACTATGCCGGCGGCGGTGGCGCACTCTATCTGTCCACCAACCAGCTGCAAGGCTCCGGCCCATTATTCCTCATGGGCATTTCCTACACCAATACTGCGCCGTTATCTACTGCCAGCCAGCCGAATTATTCGGGCACCATCATTGTTGTTGGCAACGCTCGTCCCGGGGTGGGGGCCAACAATGTCACCAATCCTTTTGGCACGGGCACAATCTATCTCACAAATGGCAACGGCGGGAATGTTGGCAGCGAAATGTTCAACTTATTGGGCACCAACTGCGTGTTCGGGAATACGTTTGTGCTCTCCGGCATCGGGGCTGAAGGAACAGGCCTCATCCGGAATAGTTCCCCGCAGATTTTCACCAACACCATCATTCTGACGAACTATCCCTATGCATCGGCCCAAATCAATGCTTCAGTGTATGCCAACTCCACGAATTACTACTATGGCCCGATCATCGGTCCGGCCAACTTTGTGTTGGGTCAGAACACGGCCAACCTGGCCAACACGTGGAATATCTTCAGCGGCTCGAACACCTATACCGGCAATACCACGATTGGCCAGAACGGTAGTTCCACCCTGTTCATGATTGGCGGCACCGGCAGTTTGGGCAACGGTCGCAACTATGCGGGATACATCACCAACTACGGTGGGTTTGTCTATGGCGCTGCCGGTTCCCAGACTTTGAGCGGAATCATGAGTGGTCCGGGTTCGAACATGATCACCGCCGGCATCCTCACCTTGACGGCGTCAAACTCATATACTGGCTCAACCTTTGTCAATGGCGGGGAACTGCTGGTCAATGGTAATAATACGGCCGACACCGGCACGGTTCAGGTGAACATGGGCATCCTGGGTGGCACCGGCATCATCGGCGGCAATGTAAACGTGTCGGGCATCCTGGCGGCAGGCGGCACCAACAATATCGGCACCCTGACCCTGACCAACAACGTGACCCTGAACGGCGGCGTGCTGCTGGCTGATCTCTCCAATGTGGCGGGCGCATCCGATCTCGTGACGGTCGGCGGCACCCTGACCTTGAATAGTGCAAATCTAGTTTCCCTGGCGTTTCCGAATGGCCCGGCGCCGGCTGGAACTTATACGTTGATGACCTATGCGGCCAAGACCGGCTCCGGCACGCTCACGCTGAACGGCAGCTATCCGAACACCATTCTGACCGTGGGGCCAACGAGCGTGACCTTGACGGTGAGCAGCGGCACTATTTCATCCGCTTCCATCCCGACTCCGTTCAATTGGAACGGAAATGTGAATGGGTCGTGGGATATCAACACGACTGCCAACTGGCTGACCAATGGAACTTCCGCCGTTTATCTGGATGGAAATGTCGTGACGTTCGACGACACGGCGACCAGTTACACGGTGAGCAATGCGATTGGTGCCACCTTCTTCTCGCCTGGCTCGGTGTCGGTGTTAAACATCCAGAATCCCTACACCATCTCAGCCAACATTGGCGGTGCGGCAGCGGTCACCAAGGCGGGCGGCAATGTGTTGACTTTGACCGGCAATAACACCTTCTCGGGCAGCCTGACCTTGAATAGCGGCACATTGAATCTGAACAGCAGTAATTATTTCTCGGGTGGCCTGACCCTGAATTTCGGCACTTTGAATCTCAACAATGCCAATGGGGCGGGTACGGGCACATTGACCATCAATGGCGGCACGGTTGACAATGCCTCCGGTGCCAACCTTACCAATGCCTGGAATAATGCTCTGACTTGGAGTAATAGCTTCACCTTTGGCGGGACGGCCAATTTGAACCTCGGCACGGGCACGGCGACTTTGTACACCAACGTGACCGTCACGGGCGCCTCTGGCAACACGCTGTCTCTGGGCGGGAACATCAATTTGGGGAACAATTACCTGACTCATGCGGGTAACGGCGGATTAAATTCCATAGGCGTTATCAGCGGGACGGGCGGCGTGACCAATTTGGCCGGGCAAATGTATTTTACCAACAACCTGAACACCTATTCGGGAATCACCTATCTAGGCGGACAAACGAACTACTTCACCAGCATCGCGCCGGTCAACGGCGGGCCCAGCTCCTTTGGTAATCCCTCTTCGGTGGCCAACGGCGTGCTGTATGTCGCCACCACTCTTTATTTCATCGGTACGGGCACTTATACTTCGGACCGGGTGATAAACAATGGCGGCGGTTTTACCATATTCAACAACAATGGTGGGACCCTGATTTTGTCGGGTGGCATTACCAATGGGAGTATTAATGGCGGCGGCGGCGCCATCTTCCGTGGCAATTCTCCTGGGGTCATTGTGGAGACCGGGCCATTGATTCTTGGCGGCGGAATTTTGAGCCGGACGGATAGCGGGACAGTGGTGCTGACCAATATGCTGAATTCTTTCACGAATTATGTTAATATTTCGGTCGGTACCTTCGTGGTGGATACGCTGGCCAATGCCGGGGTGCCGTGTTCCCTCGGGGCGGGAGCAGCGGGACAGGGCGGATTTATCCAGCTTGGGCAGGTTAATACCACCGCCCAGGGCATCCTGCAGTTTGTGGGCACCAACGGGACCACCTGCAACCGTAACATTTACCTCCTGAATGGCGGATTGCCAACGGATGGCGGCTGCCTCTCCAACACGGTGGCTGGGAACACGGTTAACTTCAGCGGCAATATTTCGGTTGGCAATAGCATTACCGGCAGCACGGTGACGAACGTCTGGACTTCATTGGGCCTCGGTGGTGCGGGCAATGGGGTAATCAGCGGCACTATCGGTGGCGGTACCACGACCAGCAACCATCTGGCCATTGTCAAGACCGGCACCGGCACCTGGACCTTGTCGGGTGTGAACACCAACAACGGACCGATTTTGGTGAATGCCGGCGCGTTGTTTATCAATGGCAACTCGGGCGCCGTTACCAATAACCTTGCCGCTTATCTTAACGCCACCACGTTTACCAATTCTGTCACCGTGGCCGGCGGCGCGATGTTTGGCGGCAGCGGCATTATTGGTGGCAGTGTGGTTTTCAAACCGGGTGCCATCCTCATGGCTGGTGGCGGAGCGGGCACCAATGCCAATGGCTCACTGACGTTAATGACCTTAAATCTTACGGCTGGCGGTGCTACCTACACTCAAACTAATTATGCGAATTCCGCCCTGACCCTGAACGGGAATACGCTGGCCTTCAACTTGTTTAATAATGGCACCTGTAATCAGGTGTTGAATGGCGGCAACCTGACCAATAACGGTGTGAATCTCATCTCGCTGTCCTTCCCCAGTGGCCCGGCCCCGGCTGGCACCTACACCTTGATGACCAATGCCGCCACCTACGGCAGCGGCACCTTTGCGCTGGCGGGAAGTTATACGAACGTCACGCTGAGTGTGACCGCGACCAACATTCAATTGGTGGTGGGCGCCGGCGGCACTTATGCTGGTTCGTTGACTTGGAAGGGTTATGTGAATGGGATATGGAATATCAACGCGTCGGCGAACTGGTCGCTCAACGGAACGGCCGCGACGTATGCGGATGGGAATGCCGTGCTGTTTGATGACACGTTGCTGGGAAGCCCGATTGTCAACAGTGCCGCCCCCGGAGCGGTGGTATCACCCGGGTCGGTGACGTTCAACAACAACGCGACCAGCTATATTATCAATGCGAACATGGGCGGGCTGGGTTCGCTCAATATGTTTGGTGCGGGCACGGCAACCCTCGCCGGCACGAACAGTTATGCCGGCAATACGACCATCAACGCTGGAACGCTGGTGGTGACCAACGGCGGTTCGATCTACTCGCCGAACGCGGTGCTGAACATCGGCCCCACGATCGGCAGCGGCGGCACGAACACGCTGCTGGCGGGCGGTGTGATCACTGTCCAATCGTTGCTGATGACCAACATTACGTTTGTGGCCACCAATTCGGTCTTCAACTTCAACGGCGGCACTTTGACGACGTCGAATAAAAATGGGGTGGCAGCCAACGTTCTTTTGGCTTCCAACGTTAGCTGGAACATCAATGGCAGCTGGAACATGAACGGCGGCACTAATATCTTCGCCAATATCGCGACCAACGGTGGTGCCACCGCCAATGTCTATGTCGGCAACAACGTCAATAATGCGCAGGTGATGGTGAATCCGGGGGCGGTGTGGTGGTCTTACGGATCCAACACACTTTTGAACGCATACGCTACGAATGTTGTGAGTCTGTTTGTCGGCGGCAACAATGCGACAAACAACCAGTTCGTGGTCAACGGCGGCACAGTAATTATAACCAACTATTATGGGCAGAATAATGCGATTATCGTCGGTGTTTCTGCTGGTTCCGTTGGCAACCAGTTGATTGTCACCAACGGCGGCCAGGTCTATCTGGCGGATTTGAGAAGCTCCGGTCCCACTGCTTTGAACATTGCCGGCGGCGGCGGCACCAACAACGGTGTGTATGTGGGCGGCACCAACAGTGCGGGTGCCAAATCGTTCATTGATACGGCTCAGGACCGTCTGGCGATTAGTTCCTTCAACAATTGGGTGCGGGTGGATCAGGGCGGCCTGATCACCAATGTGTCCTTGATTATCGGTGGCAACGGGAATAATGCGGTGTACATCACCAACGGTGGTGTCATTGTCGCTAATTATGTCACGCTGGGACGGGGTGCCACTAACGACACCATCAACATCGCGGGTGCGGACAGTGCCGGCAACTTGGCGACCATGTCGTTGATGACCAATCCGCTGGTGGTTGGCGGTGCGTATCCCAACACCCCGATTCCTGGCAATCCCGGGACGAACTGCGCGGCCATTATCGGCCAGGGCGGTCAGATTACGAACTGGAATGCCATCTATGTTGGCGGCGGTGTCTCATCGGACAGCAATTGCGTGAACAACATCCTGATCATCACTAACGGCGGTCAGTTGGTCAACGCGGCGACGGCGGTTAACAACAGTCTTATTGGCTTCTTTAATGGTTGCAACACCAACTCCATCTCCCTGGGTGGCGGCAGCGGCACCTCGCTGTGGAATCTTGGCAGCAAGTCTTTGACGATAGGTTACAATGCCTTTAGCACCAATAACTTCATGACGCTGTTCCCCGGCGGCATCATGACGAATTTCTCGTCCATCATCTTTGGCGGGTACAATTCCAGCTTCTATCAAAACGGCGGCATTCTGGCGGGCAATGTCAGCAGCACGGCGGTATCGGGCAGCGGCACGCTGGTTTTGAATGGGGATGCTTCTCTTTCCACCAACATGTTGACCTTGTCCGGCGGTGTTCTGCTGGCCGGCAACGGCACCAACGGCGGCAGTGTGGTTTTGAATGCGGGTGCCAGTCTGGCTCCGGCCGGTGTCGGCAGCATCGGCAAGCTGACGCTGACCAACAATCTGACGCTGAACGGCGGCACGCTGTTCCTGGATGTTTCCAGTGCTGCCAACGATCTGGTGGCGGTGGGCAACAACCTGACGGCCACCGGTGTCAATAGTATCAATCTTGCGATTACTTCGGCCCGGCTGGCGGCCGGCAGTTACACGTTGATGACCTTTGCCAATGTCACCGGCACTCTGGCCAATTTCGCACTGGGTGGAGCCTTCTCCAACACCCCCAATGCCACCTTGGTGCTCAATGCCACCAGTCTGGTGTTGCAAGTGGGCGGGAGCGGTCTCCTGGGTGACACCTGGAAAGGCTATCAAAGCGGCGTCTGGGACACTTCCACGTTGAACTGGACGAACCTCATCGGCAGCGCCAGTGTCGCCTATGCGGACGGCGACGCCGTCCTCTTTGACGACACGCTGGTGGGCAACTCGGTGATCAGCGGTGGTCCGCTGGCACCCGGCTCAATGTTCTTCAACAACAGTCTGACGAATTACCTCATCAATGCGACCATCAGCGGGACGGGTGTGCTGACCAAGTCGGGCGCAGCCACGGTGACACTGGCGGGTGCGAACACCTACGCGAGCAACACGGTGATCAACGCGGGCACGCTGGTGGTGACCAACGGCGGTGCCATCTTCTCGCCAAATAGCACGTTGAACATCGGGGCCCAAGTCGGGAGCGTCGGCACGTTGACTATGACCAATGGTGCTATTACGGTCAAGACCCTCCTGGCGACCAACTTGGCGCCGGGCGGTGGGAACACGGGGATTAACTCGGTATTCAACTTTAACGGCGGGACGCTGACAACCTCGAACAATAACGGCTTGGCGGCGAACTTCCTGGTTGCGTCCAACGCCGGTTTGAACCTGAACGGCATCTGGAACGCCAATGCCGGCACGAACATCATTGTCGGCTTGAACACCAACGGCGGCGGCGGGAATGTTTATCTTGGCAATGGCGTGAACGGCGCGCAACTCAACGTAAACAGCGGCGCCGTCTGGTGGCATCAGTTGGCCGCGCCGATTCCGCAAGTGACGAATGAGATAGCTCTAACTGTCGGCATTAACAATGCGACAAATACTCAGCTGATGGTTAACGGCGGGACGGTGATCATCACCAACGGTATCACGACCGGGGCTAATGGCGGAATTGTTTCGGTTTACATCGGCAGCAGCGCCAATTCGGTGAGCAACCAGGTGGTGGTGACCAACGGCGGCCAATTAATTACCCGTGGCCGTGGCGACACCGGGTTTGCGAGCATAATCGTTGGTAACTCCGGGACCAACTACAGCAGTATGATTGTGGGAGGGACGAATGCGGCGGGAGGCAAGTCGCTGGTTGATTTCAAGAACGACCGTTTGCAAGTCGGCAATAACGGTCCGAATGGTGCCTACGCTTGGGTGCAGGTGGGTGCGGGCGGTGTCATTACCAACGCCAATGTGTATGTCATCGCGAACAACTGCGCGCTGTATGTGACCAATGGCGGCCAGCTCTATGTGAACAGTTTGGCTGTTGGGCGCTATTCCAGCAACAGCGTCATGGTGGTTGGGGGGACGGATGCCAGCAATAGCAAGTCGCTGGTAGCAAACCAAGGAACCTACGCCAACTTCCCCCTGACGGTTGGTGGCGCTTCAGGAACGGGTTCGCAGCCCGAAGCCTTCAACACGATGCGGATTGACGCCGGCGGCTTGGTGACCAATGCAGGTGCAGTGGCTATCGGCGGCAGCAGCGGTGCGCTTTCGGACAGTAACGTGGTGGGGAACGTGCTGATCATCACTAACGGCGGTCAGTTGTTCAGCGTCGGCAACGGCTGGGCTGGCTACCAGAATGGTTGCGGCAGCAATCAATTGTCGCTGGGCGGCGGCTCCGGGATGTCGTTGTGGAATCTGGGCAATCACTCGTTTACCTTGGGTAACGATCTTTATGCGTCGAACAACGTGGCAACCTTGTTTACCGGCGGTGTGTTGACGAACGTGTCATCGTTGATTCTGGGCGGCTCCTACTCGGTATTGAACTTCAACGGCGGGACGCTGGCGGCGGGCGGCAATGGCAACCTCATTGCGACCAATAGCGGAACTTATTTGAGTCCTCCGACGAATGCTTTGTATACCAACCTCTGTTACTTCGCGACGAACTACATCCAGGCCGGCGGGGCGGTCATTGATTCGGTGACCTTCACAGTGACGAACGTGGTGCCCTTCGCCGAGGATCCGGGCAGCACGGGTGGCGGCTTGACCAAGCTGGGCAGCGGCACGCTGACCTTGCCGGGCGTGAACACCTATACGGGACCGACGGTGGTCAGTGCCGGCACGCTGGCGTTGACTGGCAGCGCTTCGATTGCGAACAGCTCGAGCATTGTGCTGGCGGGCGGGACGAAGTTGGATGTGTCGGGTCTGACCGCCGGGTTCACTTTGGGCGGCAGCCAGACGTTGAGCAATAGCGCCTCGACGGCGACGATCAACTGCGGGACGCATGGCTTCAGCGCTGTTAGCGGCACGGTGGCGCTGACCTATGCGGCGGGGACGCCGTCGCTGACGGTGACCAACGGGACGCTGACGCTGTCGGGCAGCACGGTGTTCAGGGTCAACAGCTCGGGATTGCTGCCGGGCACTTACAAGCTTATTTCCAAGCTTAACGGTGGCTCGGTGGTGGGCAGCTTGCCGGCGGTGACGGTTGTTGGTGGTCCCGGAGCCGGGGCGCCGGTGCTCTCGCTTGTGAACAACGAACTTTGGCTGACGGTAGGTGGCTACACGGCCTGGACTTACAGCGGCACGAGCTTCACCTACAACGGCGCGGCGCAGAGCCCCAGCCTCACGTCCTACAGCGGCTCAGCCAACGTCGTAACAACGAACTACGTGGGCGTGTCGCCGACCAGCTATGGCCCGAGCGTGAACGCGCCGACCAATGCGGGCAGCTACTATGTGACGAACGCGGTGCTGTCGGATGCCAACTACTTTGGGTTCACCAACAGCCAGGGCTTCACGATTGCCCAGACGAACCTGACCGTCACGGCGCAGTCGAACACGAAAGTTTATGACGGCACGACCAGCGCCGCCACCGTGCCGCTAACCGGGCCGGGCAGCATCCAGAGCGGCGACAGCGCCACCCTGACGGAAACCTACGCCACTCCGGCGGGAGGCACGGGCAAGACCCTGAATCCGGCGGTGACCATCACCAACGCGGCGGGCGCGAACGTGACGGCCAGCTATAACGTGACCTTGGTGCCCGACACCACGGGTGTGATCACGGCGGCGCCGGTGACATTCAACCTGTTCTCCTTAATGCAGACCAATGGTTATCACGACAGCGTGTTCTTCACGGCGACAAACCTGCCGGTGAATGCCGGCAGCAATGTGGTGTTCCAGGCCAACGGCCTGCCGTTCAGCACGAACAACGTGGTGAACGGTGGCACCACCAGCTTGACGATCACCAACCTGCCGCGCGGCAACACGAACGTCATCATTGCCACCTACAACGGCGACGGCAATTACGCGGCCTATGTCACCAACCTGATCCAGACGGTGACGAACCATCCGCCGGTGGCTGCGACCATGGTGGCGACACGCACGGCGGGCCAGGACCTGCACATCTTCTGGTCGGCTGTGGCCACCAACTGGAGCGATGCGGACGGCGACACGGTGACCAACATCAGCATCAACCTGGTGACGACCAACGGCGTGACGCTGCAGACCAACAGTGCGCTGATCCTTTACACGAACAGCCTGAATGTGAACGATCAGTTCAGCTACACGATCGTGGATAGCTACGGTGACACCAATACGGGCGTGGTGGATATCGTGGTCAACAACTCCAATCCGTTTGTGGGCCAGGAGAACACGACCATCATCAGCACCAACGGCGGGTTGCAGATGACCTTCTACGGTGTGCTGGGCTACACCTATGTCGTGCAGCGCAACCAGGTGGATATTACCGACACCAACTACTGGCTTGATTTCATCACCAACTCGGTGATTACGAACCAGGTGATGATCATCACCGACACGAACAATCCGAATCCGCCGGGGTCATTCTACCGGCTGAAATGGCAGCCGTGATGAGCAGTTTGGGTGACAGGTGAGTTGCTGTCACCGGCAAGACGGGAATGGTTTTGGTCGGGGTGGGGTGGTGGTGTCATTGGTTTGGCGCCACCGCCGCCCGTCAGAAAATGAAGCAAACCGGAAATAACAGTATGCGAACAACACTGAAAATCTTGATTCTGTTGCTGGCGGCGCCGTGGGCGCAGGCAACCCTGACGCAGGTTGATACGGGCGGGGTGATACCTGCCGGCAATCCGGTGGGGTCGGTGTTTACGGCCACGTTTAGCGGGACCGACGGATTGAACCCATATCCGACCGTGTCCCAATTGACGGTGAATTTGAACATCACCGGCGGCTACAACGGGGATTTGTATGCGTATTTGATCGCGCCCAACGGAACGTTGGTGGTGCTGATGAACCAGCCGGGGGTGGCGGTCAACGGCTTCGGGGCGTATGGCGCGGGCATGAACATCACGCTGCAGGACGGGGCGACTGCGAATGGTTCGATTCAGAATGTAACCAGCGGGAGCGTTTTGAGCGGGACATATAACGCGGCGGGCGGTTCAACGGCGTTGTCGGCCTTCGACGGTTCACAGGTGAACGGGGTGTGGACGCTGTATTTTGCGGATCTGGCGAGCGGCACCGGGAGTCCGACGCTGACCTGGTCGATCGGGCTGACGCCGGTGCCCGAGCCGGTGGAGCTGGCTCTGGGCTTGTTTGCGGCGATGTTGCTGGCGCTGGCGGGATTGAAATGGATCTGCCGTTCGGCGGTGACCTCTCAACCGCTTGAGTGAGGGCTGGAGTCTGGCCGCGAAGAAACCGGGAAGAATTACAAAAGTGGTAAAGAAAGGGTAAAGTTTTTGATGCTCTATCAACGACTTACAACAATTTGCCCTAAAGGGTGGTAAAGAAACCGGTAAAGAAACTTTTACCCCCTGTTTCCCCATCCAGCATCCAGCAACCAGCATCCAGTAAGTATGCTGTTCTCCATAAAAGACCTAAAATAATTAGACCAGAGTTTGGTGAAAAAAAACGTGAAATGCTGATGCCGGTGCTGTGGCTTGAGAAACGGTGGACAGAGTTCGCCGACCTGTCTGTCTGTTCCGCAGGTGCAGAGCCAGCCCATGACGGGATGATTGGGACGGTTCTCAATCTTCAACTTCCGGCCTCCCGCATTGAATGTTTTTTGCCGGCTTGCAATGGATTTACCAGCTGACTAATCTTTCTCATCACTGTTCGGCAAACGCCTTTGTCCGGTTTTAAATATATTTATGCAACCCATCCAACTTCAATGGATTGATTATACCATTCTGGTCGCCTACGTCGCCTTCGTGCTGGGCATCGGCTGGGCGCTGTCCCGCTACATGAAGACCTCCGCGGACTTCCTCACCTCCGCGCGTTCGATTCCGACGTGGGTCACCGGTCTTGCCTTCATCTCGGCCAACCTTGGTGCGCTCGAACTCGTCGGCATGGCTGCCAGCGGCGCGAAATACGGCATCTCCACCGCGCATTTTTACTGGGTCGGCGCGATCCCGGCGATGATCTTTCTGGCCGTGTTCATGATGCCGTTTTATTACGGCTCCAAGGCCCGCTCCGTGCCGGAGTATTTGAAGATGCGTTTTGACGAACGCGTCCGCGCGCTGAATTCCGTGGCCTTCGCGGTGATGACGATTTTCGCCTCCGGCATTTCGATGAACGCGCTGGCTAAACTGCTCAACCAGTTGCTCGGCTGGAATTATAACGTCGCGCTGTGGGTCTGTTCCGGTGTGGTGCTGCTCTACGTTTTGAAGGGTGGTCTGACCTCCGCGATTTACACTGAAGTGCTGCAATTCTTCATGATCGTCCTCGGCTTCGCGCCGGTGGTTTATCTCGGTTTGAAGGATGTCGGCGGCTGGCACGCAATGAATCATTCCCTGCAAACCGTTGCGACCAATCCTGCTGCGCTCAATCTCAAGGACGCCGGCGTCACTTACGCGCCGAATGCCTGGACGAGCGCGTGGCAGCCGGTGCTGGCCGGGCCGGTGCATAACCCGATGGGCGTGGATTGGTTCGCGATGATCTTCGGCCTCGGCTTCGTGCTGTCGTTTGGCTACTGGTGCACGAACTTCCTCGTCGTCCAGCGCGCGATGGCGGCCAAGAACATGAACGCCGCGCGCAACACGCCGCTGGTGGCGGCCGTGCCCAAAATGTTTTTCCCTTTCCTTGTCATTGTGCCCGGCATGATCGCCGCCGCGCTCTGCACGCTGCCGGACAAGGGCTATCGCATCCCGCCTCCGGTCATTGCGCAGGAGGCCTATGCCAAGGCCGTTGCCGCCGTGAAATCGGGGGATGCCGCAAAGGTGACCGCCACGATTACCGCCGTCCACGATGCGCTGGGTAAAAAAATCAGCGGCGACCAGATTGCCAGCCTCGTCGCGGACAACGCCAAAAACAAGTTATCCGACGAGCAGATCAAGACCGGCATCTATAATAGCATCGCGGAAAATGATTACGACGGCGTCATCCTCTCGCTCGTGAAAAAGTATTGTCCCGCCGGCCTGCTCGGCCTTGCGCTGACTGCGCTGCTCGCGTCGTTCATGTCCGGCATGGCCGGCAACGTGACGGCTTTCAACACCGTCTTCACCTACGACCTGTATCAGGCCTACTTCGCGAAGGGCAAGAGCGACCATCATTATTTCCTTGCGGGCAAGGCCGTCACGGTTGTCGGCATCATGTTGAGCATCGCTGCCGCCTACTTCGCCTCAATGTATAACAACTGCATGGACATCATCCAGCTTGTGTTCGGCTTCGTGAATGCGCCGCTGTTTGCCACGTTCCTGCTGGGCATGTTCTGGAAGCGCACCACCGGTACCGGCGCATTCATCGGTCTGTTTTGCGGCATCGCCAGCTCCGCCATCTTCCACGCGCTGACGATCGCTGCTGGCAATGCGCCCGGCGTCAAAGGCGGCTACCTTCATGTCGTCTCGGTGTTTCCCAGCGAGATGGCTCAGAACTTCTGGCTGGCGGCGTTTGCCTTCACCGTCTGCCTGACCTTCACGCTCGTGATTTCGCTGGCGACCAAATCGCAGAAGACCGATGAGGAGTTGAAAGGCCTCGTCTATTCTCTCACGCCGAAGATCGTGGACCATAACATTCCGATTTATCAGAAACCTGGCGTGGTCGGCGTCGTGCTGCTGATTGTCTGCGTCATCCTGAACCTGATTTTCTGGTGAACCAACCGCAACCCCAACTGAAAGAATAAATTTATGGGACTCGACATCCGCTGGCCGATTGGCCTGATGTTCACGCTCATCGGCGCGCTGCTGGCCATCACCGGCGCGGTGGTGAAATCCGACCACGCCATTTCGCTCGGCGTCAACATCAACCTCATCTGGGGCGTGGTGCTCCTTGTGTTCGGCGTGCTGATGCTGCTCGGGGCCATGCGCGGTGGTAAAAATCCGCCGTCGAAATAAATTAATTTAAGGTGGGGCGAGCGTCCCTGCGAGCTGGCTTTTCGGATGCTTCGCCTCGCCAAAATTATTTGATTCATTTTTTTGCGGAGCGTTTCCTTCCAACTGCCAATTGCCATCTGCTTTTATGAACCTCAAAGAACTCGCCGACCACGTCGCCGCTGAATTTAAAAAACATTATGGCCGCCCTCCGCGCTGGATCGTCGCCGCGCCCGGCCGTGTTAACGTCATCGGCGAACACACCGATTACAACGACGGTTTCGTCCTGCCGATGGCCATTGAGCGTTATGCCGTCATGGCCGCCGATGCCGCGAGTGCTCCCGGCAAAATCTCCGTCTACGATGCGCATTTCAAGGAAAGCGCGACGATTGACGTTTCCGCGCCGGTCGCCAAAGGCCAGCCGAAATGGTCGAACTATATCCGGGGCGTCCTCGCTGGCTTTCAAAATCGCGGCGTGAAGGTTCCCGCGCTCGATGTGGCGTTCATGTCCACCGTGCCGCTCGGCGGCGGCTTGAGCAGCAGCGCCGCGCTGGAAGTCTGCACCGCGACCTTGCTGGAGGCCGCGACGGGCAAAACGATTGACCCGATTGAAAAGGCGCTGCTTGCGCAGAAGGCTGAGCATGACTTCGCCGGCGTGCCCTGCGGCATCATGGACCAATTCATTTCCGCGCTCGGCCGCGAAGGCCATTTGCTGTTGCTCGACTGCCGC
>Ga0208507_1000506_pt1 | contig 24949 bp, 18 predicted proteins | sample CryBogCBH12Aug01_FD_184626 | JGI IMG/M metagenome (GOLD analysis project Ga0208507, IMG submission 184626) | Freshwater microbial communities from Crystal Bog, Wisconsin, USA - CBH12Aug09.1 (SPAdes) (version 2) | ecosystem: Environmental > Aquatic > Freshwater > Lake | place: Crystal Bog... | reverse complement strand
CGAACTATCGCCACTGCCAGAGGCGCCCCTCAAAAGGCGCAAATTCCCCGGGGGTGGGGGTACCCCCACCCCCGGGGAATTCTCATCCTGATTGTCGCGCAAGTCTCAGCTTGTTTGTCGCGCGGCACCCGCTGACACGGGGACCCAGGCGGCAATTTTGTGATCTCTGTGAGTGACCACGATGACGCCATTTGGCCCTATGTTAACCGCGGCCAAGGTTTCCATGAGCCGCTGGATCGGGATCGGAGCGAACACCGCTCCGCCAAAGGAGCCATCCGGATTATTGATCCTGCGTCCCAGCACAATCAGCCAGAGCTGTGTTGTGACACCCGGCACGGGTGCCGAGACATGCAGGCCGCTGCCGGGATGGTCACGCAGGAAATTGAAATCGTCGAGGTTGGAAATGTCGGCATTGCGCTCAGAGATGTTTTTTGTACCATAACGCAGCCGTCCATCGGCCCCAAAGATCCGAAACCCGAGAGAGTTGCTGTGTCGTTCATCTTGTCGGGATACGGCGGCGGCGAGCTCGGCTTCGACGATTGACCCCAGGCGTTGTTGTCGCAACACCTCATCCTGGATTGCCATCAGGCCCAGATCGATCTGCGTTATCATGCTGTTTAAATTGTCGGCGATCGCCTGCGAAAGATTGGAGTTGGTCACCTCGGCTGTGCGATGGGCGTCGGCCTTGCCCTGGAGGATCGCCCAAGCAACGAGCACCACAATGACCAGGATGCAAAAGCTACCAACCCCCAGGAGAGCGGCACGACCTGACTGTTGAGCCATTGGCGGCTTGTTGCCCTGCCGTTCCTGCGTGGTCCTGGTCGACGATCCCACCTTAATTCTCCGCATCTCCGCCATAACATCCTGATCAGAATGCCAATTGCGTCTGAAAAAGAATACGATTGGCGTCGAAAATCCTGCCGTTGAAGCCCTTCCCGCTCAGATAGGAATAGGCCAGCATCGCCTTGGCGTTGTGGCCGCGCAGGTAATAATTCAGATCTCCCGTGTACTCGGTCAGAGTATGGTAGGGGAAATTGGCCGGGCCGGCATACCATTGGGTCGCGGTGCCGCCGGAAAAGGGAATCTGGCCCCGTCCCCAGACCACGCCGTCGATGCGCTCGGCAATTTCCACTTTGCCGGGCACCAGGTAATACCCGGCCTGTTCCAGCCAGCCGTGATTGCTGAAGGCCGGATGGGCCTGGACGCCGAAGCGCTGCTCGTTGTCCTTGTAATAACCGCTGCCCTGAAAAGAGAAATATCCATAGCGGAAATTCAGCGACCCGGTGGCACCGTAAGTCTTGTCGCCGGCCAGATCGTTCTGGAACACCGAACTGTATTCGACCGGATTGTGATAACCGGACATCCAAAGCGACAGTTGCGGCTTCTTGGCGCCGGCGGGATTGGGGTCGGTTTCCAGATAGCCGTAGGGAGCCAGAATATCGTATTGCAGATTGCCGATCACGGCGACGTCGCCGTGCAGGTTTTCGGTGTTGGGGACATCCGAGCCGGGAATTGAATTGGATACCGACAGATTATAGGTAAAGTCGCCGAGTTTTCCCGAAGCCCGCGCTCCGGTCTGGCGACCCAGTGAAAATGCCCATTCCGCCGCCGACATATCGGGAAACATGAACTTCCCGATATCGGCGTAATATCCGAAGGAATAGGCACTCCAATATTTCCCCACCTCGATCGTCAGCGCCGGGCTGAAGGTCTTGGAAAGCTCGACATCAAGCAACGACATGCCGGAGCCGTTTCCGGTCGTCGTGCCGTGCAGGGTCATCCAGAAACGGATACTGGGATCAACAATATTTCCCGACACATACAGGCGGCCGAGAAAGATATCGAAATTGTTGGACGTCTGGTCTTTCGCCCCGAAACCTCCGGTGCCGCCGGTCTCAAAGTGATTGAACCGGGTCTGAACCAGGCCGTTGATATTCAGCCTGTTGTCGCCGGTGGCGTCCTTTATGAAGAATCCCTCGTCATAGCCGACATTCGGCGGCGTCGGCGGGGACGGCGCCGCCGGCTTTTGTTCCGCGCGCTGTTGCGCCGCCAAGGCATTCACCCGTTCTTCGAGCTTCTGAATGACGGTTCGCTGAACTTCGAGTTGCTGTTTCAGGACCTCGATCTCGCTGACGGTCTGTCCGTGAACGGCAGGCGACAAGATCAGCACCGACAGCCCGGCGAGGCCGCAAAGCGCCTTGACAGAAGGTCTGGTCATTTCGTTCCCCCCAATTATTTTTGTCTAACGGGTTGAAGCCGGCGACAGCGATGCTAAGCGCATCATCGGGCGGAGCGCAAAAATTATTGTTTGGCTTAAGCTTGAGTTGCTTGGCGGGACAAAACCAGCTTGGTGACCGGCAAAGTAAAAAAAAGAGTCGCCCCGCAGCCATTACCGTTTCCGACACCGATGCGTCCGCCGTGGCGTTCGACGATAACCCGGCAGCGTGCCAGGCCCATCCCCGTGCCAGGATATGCGCCCCGGGAATGGAGGCGGCGGAAAAGTCCGAAGATCATCTGATGGTATCGGGGCTCGATGCCAATGCCGTTGTCCGAGACGGAAAAGCTCCATTCCTCGTCCGTCGTCTCTGCCGCGATCGTAATATTTGGCGGCCGTTCGGGATGGCGAAACTTAATGGCGTTCTCAATTAGGGAGATGAAGACGTCCCGGAGGCGTCCCGCATCGGCGAAAACCAAAGGCATGGGACCGATGTCAATTGTTGCACCAGCCGAGTCTATATTCGGATGAAGCCGTTCTATGGCAGAGCGGACAATGGCCATGCTGTCGGCTTCGTCTATTTTCAATTCCGACTGAATGACTTCCAGAAACTCGTAAACGTCGGAGATGCGCGCCCGCATGATCTTGGCCGCGTCCCGGATGCGCTGAATGGTCTGCGTCGCCTCCGTGTTCAAGACGCCGTTTGTTTCCTGGGTCAGCTTGTCGAGTTGAATAAGAATGCCCCGCAGGGGCTCCTGCAGGTCATGCGACGCCACGGAGAGCAGATGCGCCAGCTCGGTATTTGTCCGGTGCAGTTCCCCGGTCTTTCGGCTAACCAAAATTTCCAGGTGGCTGCGGTATTCCTCGAGCTTCCTTTCCGCTTCCACTTTGTCCGAGACGTCGAGGAACGCACCGACCAGGCCGGCAGGCGATCCATATGTGTCCAGGAATACTGCCTTACTATAGTGGACATCACGCTCCCGACCCTCCTTGTCGCGAACCTTGTACTGATAGTGCTGGCGTCCGCCTTGCTCCATCAACTCCAGATCCTTCTGGTGATAAGTCATCGCCAGGTCCGATTGCCAAATATCGTGGACATATCTCCCTTTTATCTGTTCCGCCGTGACACCCAATATTTCGGTGAACAATTGGTTGCAACCGAGATAGGCGCCGCTCCTGTCCTTGTAGAAGACCGCGACGGGCAGGGAGTTGAGAAGGGTCGTCTGGAACAGGTCTTTATTGGCCGTCTGCGTCTCGGCTTCCTGCCTCTGACGGAGGGTGATCCGCCGAACCAGCAGGCCGATCACCACCGACGTCAGGGAAACAAAGAGAACCGTTACGACATGCGACAGCCAGGAGGTCAACATCTCGCCAAGCAGCAATTCCTTGGTCGCCTCGAAGGCGGCCATGAAAAATGCTGTAATGACGAAAACGGCTCCGACAAAATTGCTCTGGCGCAACCCCGTACCTCCCCAAGCCAGAGCAGTAGAAAGGTCAAACGGATATTTGGCAATGAGTAACTTACGTTAGCACAAGTCTTTCCGATGCCTTCCAGCCATCGTCACCCCCAATCATTTGGAAGTTTTTAATATATATTTTTATATTTTATGTATTTATAAATAAATTAAGCCATCCAAGAAAACGGTGAAGAGACGGAACACTGTCGACTTGACCGCTGATCGCGGCGAACAGTTCAGAAGACCATGGATTCTCATTCCCGCACCGCCGTTCTTTGTCAGAGCAGCAGGCAAGACCTTCCATATTCTTCTCCCGCTACGCCGTCAACTTCGCCATCCCCGGACCGAATTCGGCCTCGCACCAGGCGGCGATACCGGCTTCGATCCAGTCATGGGCATAGTCGTCGATCGCCGTGATGCCGGCCTCGGCCAGGCTTTTCTTCGGACAGCGGCCGATCTTGGCGCAGAGCACGGTGCCGACGCCCTCGAGGGCGGCGAGAATGCCGTCGAGGGCATCCTCCTCGCCCCAGCCGCCCTGGCAGTAGTTTTCCACCTTGCGGTGACCGGCCATGGTGATGCCGGACGGGGTCACCTGATAGATCTGGAATTCCTTGGCATGGCCGAAATGCTGGTTGATCCGCCCACCGCCGGTGGTGGCGACGGCGACCAGCACCTCGCGGTCGACAGCGGCCAGCCGGCCGGCGGCGCTGTCGCGGCTGGCGGCATGTTCGCCCCGCTCCTGGGCAATCACCCGGCGATAGGACTCGCGGGGCTCCGGGTCGTAGATTACCTCCTCAGGCAATTGGTCGAGGTTGAACTCCTGGCCGCGGTCCTCGCCCAGCAAACCCACGGCATCGGCCCGGCACTGGCGGCAATGGCGCATCAGCCTGGTGCCGTCGCCCAGTTCGTCCTGCAGGGCCTTCAATTCCATCGGGCGTGGACCGCGCTGGCCGGTAAGGCCGAAATGGGTACCGTGCGCGGGGTCGGAAATCAGCGGCATGACATTGTGCAGGAAGGCCCCCTTGGCCTTGACCACGCGGCTGACCTCGAGCAGATGGCGGTCGTTGACATCCGGGATCATCACCGAATTGACCTTGACCAGCACCTTGCGGGCGGCCAGAAGCTCGAGGCTTTCCATCTGCCGCTCATGCAGGATGCGGGAGGCGTCGAGACCGGTCCAGCGGCGCCCCTGGTGATAGATCCAGGGATAAATCAAGCTGCCGATCGCCGGATCGACCATGTTGATGGTGATGGTCACATGGTCGATATTCATGGCGACGATTTCGTCGATATGGTCCGGCAGCGCCAGCCCGTTGGTGGACAGGCACAGCTTGATATCGGGAATCTCGCGGGCCACCATGTCGAAGGTGGCGCGGGTCTTCTGCCAGTCGAACACCGCGTCGCCGGGGCCGGCGATACCCAGCACCGACAGCTGCGGCACCTCGTTGGCCACCGCCAGCACCTTGCGCAACGCCTGCTCGGGGGTCAGCTTCTCGGAGACCACGCCGGGCCGGCTTTCATTGGCGCAGTCGTATTTGCGGTTGCAGTAATTGCATTGGATGTTGCAGGCCGGGGCCACCGCCACATGCATGCGGGCAAAATAATGATGGGCCTCTTCCGAATAGCAGGGATGATCCTTGATCTTTTCCCAGACTTCCGGCGCCAGGTCGCCCGGCCCGGAGGCCGAACCGCAGGCCGAGGCGGCGCAACCCTGGCTGTCACGCTGGGCGGACTGCATGGTCTCGACAGTGGTCGGCTTGCTCAGGCTGTCCAGGGTGATCATCATGGCATTCTCCGCCGCGTGTGCAGTTGCGAAGAACGACCTCGCAAACCTTATGCCAACGGACAAATTCAGGATTCCCGCGAAAAACCGTTGTCACAGCGACGACAAGGCTTGTCCGCTATCCGACAAAGGCTCAGAAACGCTTGAGGGGAATGTCGTGTTTCTTCAGCGCATAGCCGATCTGCCGCGGGGTCAGCCCCAGCAGGCGCGCCGCCTTGGCCTGCACCCAGCCGGCGGTTTCCATCGCCTCCAGCAGGCGCTCGCGTTCGAGCTGCGGCTCTTCCTCGCCGCCCTTGGCAGAACAATTGGGCGGACAGGCGTTGCCGTTGCCCAGCGGCAACGGCACATAGCCGGGCGGCGTCTTGGCCGGCGGCTCCTTCCACAGCATCGCCGACAGGCACTGGTCGTTGCGGCAGGCCAACTCGTCACCGCTGATCCTGGTATGGCGGGCCAGGGTGGCGGCGCGCCGCACGCAGTTTTCCAGTTCGCGCACATTGCCGGGAAAACGACAGGCGCCGAGCACGGCCATCGCCGAGTCGGTCATCTCCAGCTTGGTGTCATGTTCGCTGTTGAAGCGGCGCAGGAATTCCCTGGCCAGGGCCGGAATGTCCGAGCTGCGCTCGCGCAAAGGCGGCAGGAAAATCGGCACGACATTGATGCGGTAGTACAAATCGGCGCGGAAGGTCCCTTTGGCCACCGCTTCCTCGAGATTACGGTTGGTCGCCAGCACCACCCGGACATCGACGTTCAGCGTGCGCCCGCCGCCGACCCGCTCGAAACTGCTCTCCTGCAGCACCCGCAGCAGCTTGGCCTGAAAGAAGGGCGAGATCTCACCGATTTCGTCGAGGAACAGGGTGCCGCCGTCGGCCAGTTCGAAACGCCCCTTGCGCTGCGCCAGGGCGCCGGTGAACGACCCTTTTTCGTGGCCGAACAGTTCGGATTCGAGGACGCTCTCCGGCAAGGCGGCGCAATTGACGGAGATGAACGGTTTGTCCTTGCGCGGCGACAGGTCATGCAGCGCGCGGGCAAACAGCTCCTTGCCGGTGCCGGAGTCGCCGCGCAGCAGCACGGTGGTCTTGCTGCGGGCGACGATCCTGACGGTGTCGAGAACCGCCTTGATGGCCGGGCTGTCGCCGACAATGCCGGCCACCTCGACCGGGCGCCGCTCGCCGCCGGAAGACGCCGCCAGGGCTTTTTCCAGGCGGTTGCGATCGGCGATCAGATGGTCGCGGTCATGGGCCAGCAGGCGGTGAAGACGCACGGTCTGGCCGATCAGACTGGCGATCATGGTCAGGAAACGAACATCGGTATCCAGGGCGTAGCCGGAAAAATCGGCGCTGTCGCGCAGGATCGACAAAGTGCCGATGACCTGGTCGCGATCCTTGATCGGCACGCCGACGAATGAACAGATCTGGTCGCTCTTGCGGCCATGGGCGACGGCGCTGCCGGCGAACATCGGCTCGGTGGCGACATTCTGCACCACCAGCGGCATGCGGGTGGTCACCAGCTGTCCGAACACCCGTTCCGGAATGCGCCCAAACAGTTGATCGACGGAATTGTCGCCAAAATCGGCGCCGACCGCCAGTTCCGGCTCGGAATGTTCGTCGAGCAGAACGATCAGGCCGTCGCTCATATCAAGAAAACTGGAGAGTAGCCGAAGCACCGAGTCGAGGGCAGTTTCCAGATGCAATGGTGTGGTCAGCACCTTGGCAATCTCGTAAATGCCAAACAATGCCATTTCGACATGGGAACTGCGGGTCTTCTTGGCGTTCACCGACATCACCGACGACATACCCGGCCTCCATGAAAGGCTTTGCTTCCGATCCCTCTCCCCTGCTGGTCCATGTTGATTACGTTTTAATCAGTTTATTTCCTTGCATAGGAAATAAGCAAGTGTTCCCATCGTCCCCGCAAGATTTTTTTGCGGTGCAGCAGGACCAGATCATGGATGGCTCCGATCCCATTGGACACAGCACCAACATGGTGGGGTTGCCGACCTCGCTGCTGGCCGATCCGGCGTTCAATGACCATCCGATCGATCTGCATATCGCCGGCGTGCGCGAGATGAATCCCTCCATGTTCGAAATGCTCGAGGAAGCGCCGGATCTCGATTCCGCCGGCGAGGCCTTCCACAAATACATGGTGGCGGTGTTCGGGCTTGACCCGGAACAGCGCGAAACGCCCCGCCGCGACGGCGCACGGCGTTTCCGCTCGAGTTTTCTGCGCCTGCTCAAAGGCTGGGGCTATGACAGCAACGGCCCCGAGGGGGCGGTGATGAAAGGCTGGGTGGAAAGCCGTTTCGGACTGTTCCCGACCTATCACAAGGGCGCCATCCGCCAGGATTCGCAAAGCTGGATATCTTACGTCGAGGAAAAGATGTCGAGCCGGTTCCACAATAATTCCATCTATTCGCAACTCGACCTGATCTACGAATTCTGCCAATGGGCGCTGGCCCGCCATATCAGCCCCGGCTCCCGCCATCTGCGCCTGTATCGCGGGGTCAACGACTTCGACGAGCACCGCCTGGTGGAGAAACTGGACCGCCGCCGATGCATCATCCGCATGAACAGCCTGGCCTCCTTCACCAGCGAGCGGGACCTCGCGGAAAGCTTCGGCGACACCATCCTCGAGGCCGAAGTGCCGGCGGCCAAGGTGGTCTTCTTCAATACCCTGCTGCCCGCCCACCCCCTGAAAGGCGAAGGCGAACATCTGGTGATCGGCGGGGACTATCGTGTCACCGCGTGTTACTGGTGACCACCCTTGGCCGCTGATCTCCTCGAACGGGCGCTCGGCGCCTATCTCGGTCTGGCGGTGGGCGACGCGCTCGGCGCCACCGTCGAATTCCTCACCGTCGGCGAGATCAAACATCAATACGGGGTGCATCGGACGCTGCGCGGCGGCGGCTGGTTGCGCCTGGCGCCGGGACAGGTGACCGACGACACCGAAATGAGCCTGTTCCTCGGCCGCTCACTGATCCGCAAGGGCGGCTTCGACCTCGCCGACAGCTGCGACTCCTTCGCCGAATGGCTGAAGACCGGGCCGATCGATGTCGGCAACACCTGCCGCCGCGGCATCCGCCGCTATATCACCCAGGGCAGCATGCAGGGGCCGCCCTGCGACGGCGATGCCGGCAATGGCGCGGCGATGCGTATCCTGCCCATTGCCCTGGCCAGCCTGGGCGACCAACGGCGGCTGGAGGAATGGACCCTCGGACAATGCCGGATCACCCACCATCATCCCCTGTCCGACGCCGCTTCCCTGGCCTTGGGCCGGATGGTTCAGCATCTGTTGACCGGTGGCGACCCGGCCGGCTGCCGCGCCTTGGCCGAAGATCTGGTGAGGCAGGTTCCCGCCTTCACCTTCGAGCGCTATCGCGGTCAATCGAGCGCCTATATCGTCGACACCATGCAGACCGTCCTGCATTTCTTTTTACGGGCGACGGATTTCGAGAATGCCCTGATCGCCACCGTCAACCAGGGCGGCGATGCCGACACCACGGGGGCTATCGTGGGAATGCTGTGCGGCGCCGCCTTCGGCCTGTCGGCGATCCCGACATCATGGCTGCGCCGGCTCGACCGCAAGGTCGCCAAAGAGATCCACCAGCAAGTGCCGGCGCTGCTGAAAATTTCGGGATGAAACCTGGAAGGCGGACCTTGTCAGGCCGCCCGGTTCTCCAGGGCGCGCTGAATGCGGCGCTTCAGGGACAATGCCTCGGTCGACAGCTTACGGTCGCTGACCGACAGCAGAAAGGCATCAATCCCGCCATTGATCTCAATGGTTTTCAGGCCACGGGTGGAGACGCGGACGCGAACCTGCTGGTTCAACGCATCGCTCAGCACCGAGGTTTCCTGAAGATTGGGCAGGAAACGGCGGCGGGTCTTGTTATTGGCATGGCTGACATTATTACCGGTCAGCACACCCTTGCCGGAAATCAAACAACGACGCGACATCGGATGTCCCTTTTGCTCCGTCACCCCGGGAAAGCGGGGTTTGTACGGTGACCCGCCGCTACCGTCAAGGAAAAACCGTCAGCCGCCTCGCTTTGTTGGGCCGCGCTCTGGCCGCCCGGCATCGAGGGCTGGGCGGGAAAGCCCTGCCAGCTGCTGTCGGGCGGAAGGTCCTCGCCCTTCATGATCACCGACAGACCGCCGACGCGGGCGAAATCGCCGATGCTGCTGTCGTAGAGCACCGTCGTCTGGCTGCCGATCTTGACGCCGCGACCGAGCTTGATCCGCCCGACCTTCATCACCCGATCCTCGTAGAGATGGGTCTGCAGCGCCGCCCCGGCATTGATGGCGCAAAAGTCCCCGACCTCGACGCAATCGAATTCGGTGAAGTCGACACTGTCGAGGAATACCCCCTTGCCGAAGCGGGCCCCGAACAGCGTCACCATCCATGGCAGGAAGGGCGTGCCGCGCAGATGCTCGAACAGGCCGCGGTCGGCAAGGTCGGAATTGGCCACCGCCACCGTCTCGGTCCGGAGTGCCCACCATGACCACATCGGCCTAACCGTCGGCCTGTACACGCCCATCAGGATCCATTTGAGGGCGATGGCGGTAAAGGCCATGCCGAAGGACACGCCGACGCTGCAAACCACCAGCCAGAACATCAGGGCGCCGATATTGCGGCTTTCGATGATCGGCCCGAGGCCTTCGATGACCAGTGATCCGAAGGTGATCCACAGCATGCTGGGCAGGGAGATGCGGAAGGCCTCGAACATCGCCCGCCACAGCCGCCACAGCCGGGTTGGCTCGTAGGTCCAGTGCGCCGCCACATCGTCGAAGCGCTGCCGCAGCGGCAGCTTGATCGGCGGCGAGCCGAACCATGTGTCGCCTTCGCTCATGCGGGCGGCCTCGAGCGGCGGCTGCGATGAGATGCCGATCAACGACCCGGCGGGTATCTTGTAGCCGCCGGGGATCACCGCGTTGTTGCCGACGAATACCCGCTCGCCGACCCGCACCGAGTCGACGGTGACCCAGCCGCGGGCGATATGCTCGTCCCCCAGCAGCACCTCGTCGGCGATAAAGCTTTTCTGCCCGATCTCGATGAGATCGTAACGGCCGCCGAGCTTGGTGGAAATCTCGACGTCGCGACCGACCTTGGCGCCCATCAGACGGTACCAGAACCCCATATAGACCGTGGCGTACAGGCAGGACAGCGATCCCAGGGTCATGTCCACCGCCTGGGCGACGATCCAATGCCGCAGATACAGCCAGCTATGCACCGAGAAGCTGCCCGGCCGCAGCCGCGGCAGGACGGTCCAGCGGATCACCACGGTGAAGGCGACGGTGACGGCGGTAAACAGCAGCGCCGTCGGCATGGCGGTCAGCGGCACCAGGACGACATAATCGACGCCCAGCAAGTCGCCCACCCGGTCGCCGAGGCTGTCCATCAGGCGGAAGGCGGGAATGATGGGGATCAGGGTCAAAGGCGGCATGAGGAACATGACGATGGCGTAGATGCCGCCGAACAGGAGCTTCCGCGCCCGGCCGGCAACGGCCGGTTCCGGAAGCGCCACCTGATCGACCGTCCCGGTGCGCCGCGCCGGCGAACCTTCCCAGGTTTCCCAGTCGCCGATCACCGAACCGGCCGGCACGGCGCAGACATTGCCCAATTCGGCGCCCCTGCCGATAACGGCGTCGCGACCGATGTTGCACAGGCTGCCGATGGAGGCTTCGTCACCGATGGTGATCCGCCCGATCAGCAATTCGTTGCCCACCACCTCGGCGTTGCTGAGGCCGGTCCTTGAGCCGATGGCAACGCCGCTGCCGATGGACACCAGATCGACCGCGCCGGTCGTCTCGAAAGCCTGCAGCACCGAATCCCTGCCGACCTCGGCACCCAGTGACCGCAACACCAGGCTGAGGATCGGGGTCCCCTGAAACCAGGGAAAATGAATCAGGCCGATGAACCGTTGCGCCAGCCACCAGCGGAAATAGTAGACGCCCCATAACGGATAACGGCCGGGTTTGGTGCGGCCGATGACCAGCCATTTGGCGGCGACGGCGATCACCGGGATCACCAGATTGATGGCCGCATAGGCAACCAGCAGCACCGCCATTTCGCGCCAGAAATTGGGCGATTCGCCGGAAAAGAAATCATAGGCGATGAAAACGCCCAACCACGGCGCCGTGGACAGCGACAGGATGACCGGCAACGCCACCGCCTGAGCCAATCCGCAGAGGAACCGCCGGATCAGCGGCGGCGGCTCGAAGACCATCGACTGCGCCTGCCGGGCCTGCCCGGCCTGCCCGGCCGCCCCCCGGTCGATCCCGGCGGCGATGGCGCGCAGCGTCCGCCAGGCATAGATCTCCTGCATGGTCAGACCGGCGAAGGCGGGGTTGGTCCTGAGCGACGAAACGAACCGCGCGGCAATCAGCGAATGGCCGCCGAGATCGACGAAAAAATCGGCCTCGAAGGGAATCGACTGACCCGGAAACACCTTTTGCGCCGCCGCCAGCAGCACCGCCTCGGTGGGGCTCGCCGGAGCCTCCTGGTCGTCGCCGGGAGCCGCCGACAGCGGCAGCTTCTGCAAAGCCTTGCGGTCGACCTTGCCGGAACTGAGGCGCGGCAGATCGGCCACCAGTTCATAATGCGACGGCACCATGTAGCAGGGCATCTGCCCGCCGAGGACACGGCGCAACCCGACAGCGTCCGGCGCCGCCCCCGGTTCGGCGACGATAAAGGCCGCCAGCCGCTCGACGCCGTCCTGGGCCGAAACCGCCACCGCGGCCTGGCGGACCCCCGGATATTGCGACAGCCGGGCCTCGATTTCCCCCAATTCGACGCGATAGCCGCGGATCTTGACCTGATCGTCGATACGTCCGCGGAACAGCAACTGGCCCTGGCTGTCGACACAGACGGCGTCCCCCGAGCGGTAGAGGAGCGGCACCTGTTCCCGGTCGTCGAAGGGATTGGCGATGAATTTCTCGGCCGTCAGCTGCGGCCGGTTGAGATAGCCGGCGGCGACCCCGGGACCGCCGATCAGCAATTCGCCTTCGACCCCCGGCTCAACCGGTTGCAGGGTCTCGTCGACCACGTAGCAACTGTAGTTCGGGATCGGTTCGCCGATGGTGATGGGTTGTCCGGGCAGCACCTCGGCGACGGTGGCGACCACCGTCGTCTCGGTCGGCCCATAGCTGTTCAGAACCTTCCGCCCGGGACGGCACCAGCGATCGGCCAACCCCGGCGGACAGGCTTCGCCGCCGAGGATGATCAGGCGCAGGCTGGGAATGTCGGATGATATCATGCCGAGCAGCGTCGGCACCGCCGACATCACGGTGATCCCCGCATTGCCCAGGGTCTCGGCCAGCCGGTCGCTGTCCTGCAGCAGCCGGCGCGGCGCGATCCACAGGCGGGCGCCGGTCAGATAGGGCAGGAAGATCTCTTCCAGCGACAGATCGAAGGCCACCGAGGCGCCCTGGAACATCACGTCCTCGGCGCCGACGCCGTAGAGACTGTTGGCGGCGCGCAGGTAATGGCAGATGTTGCGGTGGCTGATCACCACGCCTTTGGGCTGGCCGGTGGATCCCGAGGTGTAGATGACATAGGCCGGGTCATCCGGTCCCATGCCGAGGTCCCGCAGATCCGGCAACGGCGCCGGCGCCCGGTCATCGGCCAGTCCGGCGAAGCGCAAGACCGGCGCCGGCTGGTCGCCGGCCCTGGGCGTCCTCTCGGCATCGACGATCAGCGCCTTGGCCCGGCAGTCGGCCAGGCAGTCGGCGATCCGCGCCGCCGGCGCGTCGGCATCGAACGGCAGATAGGCGGCGCCGGTTTTAAGGATGGCCAGCAAGGCGACATGCAGGTCGAGCGAGCGTTCCATCCACAGCCCGACAAAGTCGCCGCGGCCAATGCCCTGGCGGACAAGCGCCCCCGCCACCTGGTCGGAGCGGCGGCTGAGCTCCTCGTAGCTGACCGTCTGGCCATCGAAGATCGCGGCCGGTCGCGTCGGATGCATCCTTGCCGTCGCCGCAAAGATTTCGGCCAGGGTTTCATCCCTCAGCAGTTCGGGGGCGACAGTCCGGCAGAGCGCCGGCGAAAGAGCGGAACGGGTAACGTGATTCATGAGATCCCTGGCACCATGCCGCCGGACCTCGGTCCCGCGGAATGCTGGTCTGTTTTGCGATGGATACTAGGAGCAAGGTGATACCGCTTAAGCTCGACGGAAAGAAGTACTCTTTTCGATAGAGACGCCATGTAAAGTATTTAAGAGGGGTCGCGCCCAAAGTCATCCCTGAGGGGGCGCGGCGAAAGGATGGGCGATGCACCAGGCTGCGCCGCGGGCGCTTGACGATATCCTGACCCGGCCCGAGCTCCTCGGGCTGACGGAGGCGGTGACATTCCGCCTCGGCGCGGCCGCCCGGCCATGGCTGGTGGAGGTTGCGCCAGGGTCGGTGACGGTCGACCCGGCCCTGTTCGCCGGACCGGCGGACACCGCGCTGGTCCTGGCCTTCGCCGGCGAACTGGCGTTATGGCGGCGCTACGGCGCCGATGACGCCCAGTTGACCCTGGCGGCGGCCGAAAGCGCCCGGCGGCTAAGTGAAAGCCTGCCGCCCAGGGCCGGCCTGGCTCTGGTCCCCGACTGGCTGGCCCGTCTGCAGGAAACCGCGGCGGCGGGCGGCGTCGCCGAGGCGTTGCGACCGGTGGCGGCGCCGACGGCCTGGCTGATGCTGCAGAATTGCGATCCCCGGCTCGATCTCGACCCGGTGAGCCGCCGCAACCGCTACGGCTGCAGCGCCTTGCCGCTGAGCAATGCCGTCGAATTCGATTCCTGCACCGCCGCCTCGACCTCGCCGACCGGCTGGCGGGCCGCCGAAAGCCTGCGCCACCGCCTGATCGCAGCGGCCCTGGACGGCCGCCTGACCGATGGCCTGGCCGCCGCCGGCCGGGAGATCGCCGGCCGCCTGACGGACGCCCTGGGAGTCGCCGGCCGGGTCTCGCCGATCCTCGCCGCCTCGGGCACCACCGCGGCGCTGCTGGCCCTGCAGCTGTGCCGGAGCGACCCTGAACAACTGGTCGAGGTGGTGATCCTCGGTGCCGAGGAAACCGGCAGCGGCACGCCGATGGCGGTCGGCGGCCGGCATAGCGCCGCCCGCGCCCCCTCCGGTGCCGCGGTGACGGTGGGATGCCCGGTGGGCGACCGGCCGCCGCCCTCGGTCACCGACATCGCCCTGCGCGGCGACGGCGGCCGACCGCGGCCCGAGACGGTTCTGCTGGCGGAAATCGAACGGCGCATCGCCGCCGCCCGGGCCGACAACCGCCGTATCGTCCTGCATGTGGTGGAGGCGACGAAGACCGGGCTGACGGCCCCCGGCGTCGAGGCCGTCATCGACCTCAAGCGGCGCCACGGGGAAAACCTGTCGGTGATCGTCGATGCCTGCCAGATGCGCAGCCCGGCGGAGACGCTGGGCCGCTATCTCGATGCCGGCTGCCTGGTCACCGTCACCGGCTCGAAATTCCTCGGCGGTCCGCCGTTCAGCGGCGCCCTGCTGGCGCCGCCGGAGGTCATCGCCCGGGCGCCGCCGCTGGCCGCCTGTCTCGCCGCCTATTCCTGGCAGGGCGACTGGCCGGCCGACTGCGGGCGGCTCACCGCCGCCCTGCCGGCCGGCGGCAGTCCGGGACTCTATCTGCGCTGGCAGGCGGCGCTGGCCGACTGGGCAAGGCTCGCCGCGGTGGCTCCCGCCATGACGGCGGCGGCGATGCGGGCCTTCGCCGAGGCGGTGATCGCCGAAACCGGCAAACGGACCTGGCTGCGCCTGCTGCCGGGGCCCTGGACGGCGGGCATCTTCACCCTCGGCGTCGCCCGCAGCGATGCCCCGGGCTGGTTGGACGAGGCGGCTCTGAGGCGCCTGCACGCCATGCTCGGCGTCGACGCCGGCGCCCTGCTCGCCGCCGGAGATCAGGGACTGGCGCGCCGCCTCTGCCATGTCGGCCAACCGGTCTCGGTGACCGGCTGGGGAGCCGGCCTGCGCCTGGCCGCCGGAGCCCGCCAGATCGTCGCTTTCGGCGACGATGCCGAGGCCTGGCGGGCCCAAGTGGCGACGGTGCTCGACAAGCTGGAGCTGCTGCTAAACCATCTCCCTTGATAGTTTTTTGCCCTCGCCTGTGCGCTTTGCCGCCGCCTCAATGGCGGCTGCGCGTGATGCGTTACAACGCATCACGCGCCAGTTCCCCGCCGATCTCCTCCATGGCCCGCGCCAGGACGGCGAAATCGTCGTCATGGCTGCGATGGTTGGTGATGCAGACGCGAACCGCCAGTTTGCCGCCGATCCGGCAGGTGGAGGGGGCGGCGATGCCGCGCAGATGCAGTTGCGCCACCAGATTGGCATTCAGCCTGTCGAGCCGTTCGTCATCCCAGCCGGCGACGCGATAGCGGCAACAGACGATGTTGAGACTGACCGGCGTCAGCATCTCCAGCCGCGGACTGTTGGTCACCAGCCGTTCGAGGACCCTCGCCTGGGCGCAATTGGCGGCGATGCTGGCGCCAAGGCGGTCGGTTCCCTGTTCGCGGATGGTGAACCACACCTTCAGCGCCTTGAATCCCCGCGACAGCTCGAAGCCGAGGTCGCAGGGCCATGGCTCGCCGCCGGCCAGTCCGCCGGCCGCCGCCAGATAATCCGGCCGGCCGGCGAAGGTGGCCTTCTGCAGGGCGCCGTCCCTGACCAGCAGACAGGCGGCGTCATAGGGCACATGCAGCCATTTATGGAAGTCGAAGGCCAGGGAGTCCGCCCGCTCGATGCCGGCCAGCCGCGGCGCCAGCTCCGGCGCCAGGGCCAGCAGGGCGCCGAAGGCGCCGTCGACATGCAGCCACAGCCCCTGGTCGCGGCAGAAATCGGCGAGCGCCGGCAGCGGGTCGATGGCGCCGGTATTGACCGTGCCGACGCTGGCGATGACGGCGAAGGGCGACATCCCCTGCCGCCGGTCGCGCTCCACCGCCGCGGCCAGCGCCGCCATATCCATGCGATAGGCGCCGTCCACCGCCACCTTGCGCAGCGCCTGATGGCCGAGGCCCATCAGCTCGAAGGCCTTCGCCGAGGACATATGGACCTCGGCCGAGGCATAGGCGGTCAGTCGGCGCCCCGCCAGCCCGTCACTCCGCACCGCTTCGCCGCAATGACGGGTGCGGGCCACCGCCAGGCCGAGCAGATTGGCCATCGAGGTGCCGCCGACCAGCAGGCCGCCGGCCTCGTCAGGAAAGCCGAACCATTCCTTGACCCAGTCGACCACCAGCCTCTCGACATAGATGGCGGCATGGTCGCGGCCACCGCAATTGGCATTGAGCGCCGCCGCCGCCATTTCCGCCAGCACGCCGCCGGGAGTGCCGCTGCCGTGCACCCAGCCCCAGAAACGCGGATGGGTATTGCCGGCGCCATAGGGCAGGATGGTTTCCTCGAGATCGGCCAGCAGATCGCCCAGCCCGGCCGGCCGGTCGGGACAGGGAATGGCCAGACGCTGTATGACGTCGACCGGCACCGGTCGCCAGACCGGGCCGTCGGCGACCCCCTGCAACTGGTCGATCAGGCGGTCGAACAGGGCATGGCCATGGCGCCGGAAGCTTTCCCAGTCGGCGGGATCAAGCCGCCCCCGCCGATCGCCGCTGCCGTCGCCCATCATCGCCCCCCAAGAAGTATCGCGGCTTCGATTATTCCCCCGGCCGCCGGCAAGTCAACCGCCGGCCGCCGGCCGCCTCCCGAAAGCGAGGTACTCCAAAATCGGTGCGAGACGTCCCGCCCCTGCCACGGATAGTATTCACCAACAACTTGGACTATATTTCGCCGATGAACAAACACCCTCAACGCCCCGTTCTGCTGTGCATTCTCGACGGCTGGGGCTATCGCGCCGAACGCCGGGACAACGCCATCGCCCTGGCCAGGACTCCGATCTGGAACGAGTTGCTGGCCGGCTCGCCGCATGCCCTGGTCGAAACCTCCGGCCTTGCCGTCGGCCTGCCGGACGGCCAGATGGGAAATTCCGAGGTCGGCCATATGAATCTGGGTGCCGGCCGGGTGGTCATGCAGGACCTGCCGCGCATCGATCAGGCGGTTGCCGACGGCAGCCTGGCCGCCAACCCGGTGCTGACCTCCGCCCTTGGCCGGTTGCGCAAGAGCGGCGGCCGGCTGCATCTGCTCGGCCTGCTGTCGCCCGGCGGCGTCCATTCGCATCAGGACCAGATGGCGGCCATGGCTCGCATGGCGGCCTCGGCCGGCGTGCCGGTGCTGGTTCACGCCTTTCTCGACGGCCGCGACACGCCGCCGTCCTCGGCCAAGGGCTTCGTCGCCAAATTCCTCGCCGACGTCGCCGGCCATGACGTCACCATCGCCACCATCGGCGGCCGTTATTACGCCATGGACCGCGACAAGCGCTGGGACCGGGTCAGCCTCGCCTATCAGGCGATGGTCGATGGCCAGGGCGAGGTCGCCGCCGACCCCCTGGCCGCCGTCGACGCTTCCTACGCCGCCGGCAAGACCGACGAATTCATGCTGCCGACGGTGGTCGCCGGCTATGGCGGCATGGCCGACGGCGACGGGCTGCTGATGGGCAATTTCCGCGCCGACCGTGCCCGCGAGATCCTGGGGGCGCTGGTCGACCCGGCCTTTGACGGCTTCCCGCGGACGCGGCAGCCGGCATTTTCCGTCCGCCTCGGACTGGTGGAATATTCCAACGATCTCAACGGTTTTCTCGATGTCCTGTTTCCCGCCGAAAGCCTGACCCGCATCCTCGGCGAGGAGGTGGCCGCCGCCGGCCTCAAGCAGCTGCGTATCGCCGAAACCGAGAAATACGCTCATGTCACCTTTTTCTTCAACGGCGGGCGCGAGCAGGTCTATCCCGGCGAGGAACGCATCCTGATCCCCAGCCCGCGGGTCGCCACCTATGACCTGCAACCGTCGATGTCGGCCGGAGAGGTGACCGACAGGCTGGTCGACGCCATCGGCAGCGGCGGCTTCGATCTGATCGTCGTCAATTACGCCAATGGCGACATGGTCGGCCATACCGGCATCCTGGAAGCCGCCATCGCCGCCGCCGAAACCGTCGACCTATGCCTCGGCCGCCTGCGGACGGCGATCGTCAAGGCCGGCGGCGTCATGCTGGTCACCGCCGACCACGGCAATCTGGAATTGATGAGGGATCCCATCACCGGCGAGCCGCATACCGCCCATACCATCGGCAAGGTGCCGGCGGTGCTGGTCAACCCGCCGCCGGGGATCCGCGGTCTGGCCGACGGCCGCCTGGCCGATGTGGCACCGACCCTGCTGGCCCTGCTGGGGCTGGCGCAGCCGGCGGAAATGACCGGCCGCAGCCTGCTCGTCGGCGCTTCCTGAGGGCATGATCCGCTTCCTCTCCGTCCTGCTGATGATCCTTCCCGGCCTGGCGATCGCCGCCGACCTGGCACCGGCGACCCGGCTGAAGGAACTGGAAGGCCAGCTGAAACAAACCCAGGCCGAGCACGAACAGATCAAAAAGCGGGCGGACCTGGCCGCCGAGGAACTGGAAAGCATCCGCTCCGACATGGTCAGCGCCGCCCGCGGCGTTCAGGAACACGAAGAATCCCTGTCGGATCTGGAGTTGCAGCTCAACGACCTGGCGGCGGTGGAAAAGGAAAAGTCGGCGGCGCTGGACCGCAAGCGTCAGCAGATGAACGGCGTGCTGACGGCGCTGCTCCGCCTGTCCTTCCGGCCGTCCGAGGCCCTGGTGGCGCAGCCGACCTCTCCGGCCGACACGGTGCGCAGCGCCATTCTGTTGCGCGGCCTGCTGCCGCAGATCAATGAGGAGGCGCACCGCCTGAAAGCCGACATCCAGTCCCTGGTCTCGCTGCGCAGCGACATCGCCGGACAGAAGCGCAAGATTTCGGCGGTCACCGTCAAGCTGGATGCCGAACATCGCCGCCTGACCCAGCTTTACCAGCGCCAGCAGCAGGTCCAGCAAAAAACCGAGAGCGAGCGGCTGGACGCCGAACGGCGCATGCAGACCATCGCCGCCGAGGCCGAAGACCTGCGTGACCTGCTGGTGCGGATCGAAACCGAACGGCGCCGCCGCGAGGCTGAGGCGGCGGAAAAAGCGGCGACGGAAAAAGCGGCGGCCAAAGCCGCCCATGACGCGGAAGTCGCCGCCGCCAAGGCCGCCCGCGAGGCGGAAATCGCCGCCGTCAAGGCCGCCAGGGAGCGCCATGACGCCGAACTGGCGGCGCAAAAGGCGGCCCACCAGGCGGAGCTGGAGGCCGAACGCCAGGCCCGCAAGGCCGACCAGGACGCTCAGAAGGCCGCCCAGGAGGCCAAGGCCAAGGCAGACCAGACCGCCCGCGAGGCGGCGGCGGCGTCTGCCAGGGCGGCGGCGCAACCGCCGCCGGCGGCGCGACCGAGCGGCCGGCCGTTCGCCCAGGCGCATGGCGAAATGCCTTTCCCCGCCCGTGGGAAGATCGTCATGCGGTTCGGACAAACCACCGAGTTGGGCCAGCCGTCCAAGGGTTTGGGCATCGAAACCCGCCCGGGGGCCCAGGTGGTCGCCCCCTATGACGGGCAGGTAGTGTTTTCAGGTCCCTTTAGAGGCTATGGGCTTCTCTTGATCATCGAGCATGGCGAAGGATATCATACGCTGCTCGCGGGAGTGGCCCGCCTGGATGCCGCCGTCGGTCAGCATTTGCTCGCCGGAGAGCCGATCGGTATCATGGGCCAGCCTGAGAGCAGGCCACTTCTTTATGTTGAGCTGCGCCATAACGGCCAGCCGGTAAACCCGTTGCCTTGGCTTACAGCACGCAAAACAAAGGTTTCTGGATGATTCGGAAGGTTATGATAACCGCAGGCGCCTGCGCTATGCTGGCCCTGCAGTCTGCTCCCGCCGCCGCCGCGGCGAACGAGACCAACGGCAATGCGGATACCTACCGCCTTCTGCAGCTGTTCGGCGACGTCTTCGAACGGGTGCGCAACGAATATGTCGAGCCGGTGGGCGACGAACAGCTCATCGAGTCGGCGCTGAACGGCATGCTGACGTCGCTGGATCCCCATTCAGGATATCTCAACACGAAGAGTTTCCGCGACATGCAGGTGCAGACCAAGGGCGAATTCGGCGGTCTGGGCATCGAGGTGACGATGGAAAACGGCTGGGTCAAGGTGGTGTCGCCGATCGACGACACCCCGGCGGCCCGCGCCGGGCTGCAGCCCAACGACCTGATCACCCATCTCGACGGCGAACCGGTCCAGGGAATGTCGCTCAACGACGCGGTGGACCGCATGCGCGGCCCGGTCAACACCGACATCCGCATTTCGGTGCGGCGCGACGGCCAGGCGCCCTTCGACGTCAGCCTGACGCGGGCGGTGATCAAGATCCAGACCGTCAAATCCAAGCTGGTGGACAAGGTCGGCTATGTCCGCATCAGCCAGTTCGTCGAATCCACCGACACCAATCTGAAAAAGGCCATCGAACAGCTGAAAAAAGAAGGCGGCGGCGGTCTGCAGGGTCTGGTGGTGGATTTGCGCAACAATCCCGGCGGTCTGCTGGACCAGGCGGTGGCGGTGGCCGGTGATTTCATCGACAAGGGCGAGATCGTCTCCACCCGCTCGCGCCGCCCCGAGGACACCCAGCGCTTCAACGCTCATGGCAAGGACCTCGCCGAAGGCCTGCCCATCGTCGTCCTCATCAACGACGGCTCGGCCTCGGCCTCGGAGATCGTCGCCGGCGCCCTGCAGGACCACCGCCGGGCCATTCTGCTGGGCACCAAATCCTTCGGCAAGGGATCGGTGCAGACCATCATTCCGCTGGGCAATCATGGCGCCATGCGCCTGACCACGGCCCGCTATTACACGCCGTCGGGACGCTCCATCCAGGCGGTCGGCATCGAGCCGGACATCAAGGTGCAACCCGCCAAGATCGAATCGGTGGCGGTGCCCGGCGATCACAACCGCGGCGAGGCCGGCTTGCGCGGTGCACTGCGCAACGACACCCTGCCGAAGGAGGCGCCGAAGGCCGACAAGCCTGCGGCCAAGCCCGAGGAAGGCAAACCGGAAGACGGCAAGCCCGAGAAGGCGCCGGCACCGGAAAGCAAAGCCACTCCGCCCGGCGGCGGCACGGCGGCGGAAAAGGCGGCGGCCCTCGACCCCTTCAAGATGGGCGAGCCGGCAACCGACTATCAGCTGGCCAGGGCCATCGACCTTTTGCACGGCCTCTCGCTCTACAAGAGCGCGGCCAAGGCCAACTGACGTCCGCCCGTGACACTGTCCTTCCGTCTCGCCGGCCGGTCCGGTTCCCTCAGCCAACCGGACGGCGGCGAGCGGCGTTGGGCGGCGGCCCTGGTCTATGGGCTGCTGGTTCCGGCCTCGCTGCTCGCCGTCGCCGCCTCGGGATGGTATGTCACCACCGGCGAGACACCCCTCGACCTCCTCGCCGAGGTAACCTTCGCCGCCCGCATCGACGAGCCGATGCCGCCGCGGCCGGGACCTGAGAAACCGGCGGCGTCGCTGATCCAGCCGCCGGCCCAGCCCCCAGCAACCGCCCCAGCAGCCGCCCCGCAAGCCGCCCCGCAAGCCGCCCCGACGGCGGCCGAGGCCCCGAAACCGGCCGCGCTGCCTCAGGCGCCGGCCGCCGAAGCGCATCTGCCCGCCGCGCCGCATGAGCAGACACCGCAGGCCCCGGCCGATATCCATCTGCCGACCGCGCCCCAGGCCGCCGGCGAACCGGCGCACACCGGAGAGGCGGCACACAGCGGAGAGGCGGCGAAAACGGTGTCCCCGGCACCGGCTCCGGCCGCGACGACCGCGGCGGCGGCACCGCCTCCCCCACCGCCGCCGGGCAGCGACCCGATCATGCCGGCGGCCGGCGATCCCCTGCCGCAGCCAAGCTTCGCCCAATTGCCGGCGCATGAGAGCGGTCCGCCGCTGACGCCAGGGCCGCTGCCCGACTTATTGCGCAACAGCGGCTATGGCGCCCTGCCCATCGTCGCCGGCGGCACCGAACCGCGCACCGCCTATGCCCGGCCCTTCGCCGCCGACGGCAAGGCCGGCAAGGTGGCCATCGTGGTCACCGGCCTCGGCCTGTCGAAAGACGCGACGGCGGCGGCAATCGCCAAGCTGCCGCCGGAGATCTGCCTGTCCTTCAGCCCCTATGCCGGCAATCTCGATGCCTTGATCAAGAAGGCGCGTGCCGGCGGCCATGAGGTCTTGCTCGATCTGCCGCTGGAACCGGCCAATTTCCCGCTTCGCGACGCCGGCCCGCTGGCCATCCTGGCGCGGCACGCCGCTTCCGAGGCGGTCGACCATCTGGAAGCTGTCCTCGGCAAGGGCAATTCCTATGTCGGCGTCGCCGCCTTCCTGCATTCGCCGGTGACCGCCAGTGAAAATTGGCAGCCGACCCTGCAGGCGCTGAAGAACCGCGGCCTGCTGTTCCTCGGCGACGGGTTGGTGGGGGTGCCGGACAATTTCGTCCCCGCCGCCGCCTCGGTCACCCTGGTGGCCGACGAGGTTCCCTTCCGCACCGCCATCGACTCCCGCCTCAGCCGGTTGACCATGGCCGCCGAACGGGACGGCTCGGCCCTGGCCTATATCTCGGCCAAGCCGGTTTCCTTCGAACGCGTGCTGGCCTGGATCGCCACCCTCGGGCAGCACAATCTTGTTCTGGCGCCGGCCAGCGCCGTCGTCAAATCGGGGGTCTGATGTCGCTTCCCTATCGTGCCGGGGTCGGCCTGATGCTGTTCAACCGCCAGGGCCAGGTGTTTGTCGGGCGGCGGGTCGACAGTTCAACCGAAGGCTGGCAGATGCCGCAGGGCGGCATCGACGACGGCGAAAGCCCGGCCGAGGCGGCGCTGCGCGAACTGGAGGAAGAGGTCGGCACCGCCGCCGCCGAGATCATCGCCGAAAGCGAGGACTGGCACAGCTATGACCTGCCGGCCGAGCTGGTGGGCAAGGTGTGGAAGGGCCGCTACCGCGGCCAGCGGCAGAAATGGTTCGCGCTGCGCTTCACCGGAGAGGACGGCGACATAAACATCGCTACCCGGCATCCGGAATTCATGGCCTGGCAATGGGTCGACTTCGATCGCCTGACGGAGATCATCGTTCCCTTCAAACGCGATCTCTACCGGGCGGTGATCGCCGAGTTCCGGCCGCTGGCCGAGGCGCTCCGCTGAGCCTGTGCCACTTTTTCTATCTAGGGCAAAAGAAATAACCCTCATAGGTTGTAACGCGGTCACGGGAGCGCAATAATAAAAAACCGGCCAGGAAGGGCCTGACCGGTCTTTTAAGGAGCAAAAGCGATGTTCATACCATCGAAAATGCTGCCTGCGAAGATACACGCGTTGATAGAGCTCGTCAAGCTTCTGCATGACCTGCTTGATTTCATAGCGGCGTATCTGCAGTGACAGTTGCCGGGGGCCTGGCGAAAGCCAGGCTCCCGGTCACTGACCTTGGAAGGGCTCTGCGGAGCCAAACCCAAAAGGGCCACCAGGTCGTCCTCGGCCTGGTGGTCCCCCTCTCCTTGCGGTTCGCTGAGGAAGACCTCGCGGAAGCATGGAAGTGATTGCCATCCCTGCGAGGCGCCGTGGCGATCCCGGAGATGCAGCAATTCGCTCGCCCGTCCGTTTCAACACCGCCGCTTGTGGTTCGAGAGGATGACGTCGCGCACCGGGCGGGGCTCCGCCGCGTCGCAGATCGCCGGCCAGTCGAGCTCCCCTCCCTTCAGTCAGCGCGAAATTGCACAAAACATCCTTGACGTGCGTCGCAATATGTTGCACACGTATTACGTTTATTTCTTGTTCGGAGTTTTACCGTGCCAATCCATTTGGACAATGAGAATCCGCCCAACGGTTTGACGGCTGACTTTTGGGAGCATGCCAAAAAAAGGAAGGAGGGTAATCCGGAATACGGAGAGGACCACCAAAAGCGCTTCGATCAGATGATATCATCTCTGAATAGAGTTAATAGATTATTTGATAAATTATACGGAACTGGGAAAAAACTAAACATAGAAGTGAATTCTGATTTACTTAACAAACAAATAATTATTATAGAAAGGCTGAGTGACCAGATTAAGTATTTTTCGTATTTTTGTCTGGAGGGGCATCAGAAGGGGCAGAAGGCACCCCTGCGCAGCGATGACTGGGACGTGGTGCGCAGCGCGGAGAAGAAACTGGAAAACATCTTCGACGAGCAGCAGAAAATCTACCACCAGTTTTATGATCATGCCCTCGGCGTTCCGTTGGAAACTAAAGAGACCGCCGCAGCGAAGGAGAGAATTTTTGAAGCAATAAAATCAATCGAAACGAATATTAAAGAATGGAAAAAAGACAAATTAAAAGCCGCCTCTGAAGACCTAGAGAAATATACCAAAGCAATATCTCATTCACCAACTTATACCAACGGCCTTAACCATTGACCGACGCCCACTTGCGGGAGGCGATTGAGCGGATGCGTTGGGGTGTGGCGATCAGGTCGTTCCAAGCATCGCAGCAGGCATCAACGACGGCCTCGTAGCTTTCCCAGACGAGGTGGCTGAGGGCGTTCTGGCGGAGATATT
>Ga0208507_1000502_pt1 | contig 25120 bp, 40 predicted proteins | sample CryBogCBH12Aug01_FD_184626 | JGI IMG/M metagenome (GOLD analysis project Ga0208507, IMG submission 184626) | Freshwater microbial communities from Crystal Bog, Wisconsin, USA - CBH12Aug09.1 (SPAdes) (version 2) | ecosystem: Environmental > Aquatic > Freshwater > Lake | place: Crystal Bog... | reverse complement strand
TTTTTTGTTGCTCAATGTATTTTCGTAATATGCTGATAATTCCTTCTTCTACCAGCATACCCAAACCTTCTTTGTCAAAATGCACTAATGCGTCTGCTGACCCATCTTTGTTTTCTTTGACTATTTCAATTTGAATGTTCATTTCTCTTGTGCCTTTCTTAGTATTGCTCTAGCAAAATCAATCATATTAGGGATACTGCAATCTTCACCAACCCAACATTCGTCTAAAGCCATAACACCCCTGATTTCAAAGTCTGTTAGTGTCTTTGCTGGTGGTTTTTTCCATAACACTTCCACAATCCTATGCTCATCATCTGTATAAGTAACAGCTAGTAGTTCACCTGTTTCTTTACTTTTTTGAAGTGATAGGTGTAGTTCTTTTGCTGGATGGGTGTAGAGTGGAATACCGCCATCATAATTAACTTTGTTGTCGTGTTTAATGCACATATATGCACCATCTTTTTCAAACATCCACGCTACTGGTTCATTGTTCATTCTTGTGCCTCTTTTTCTAATTGATGTACTTTGCTCATTGCCTGTGTTGCCAAATTGTGCATATCTTTGTACTTGCGTTTCCATTCTTCTATATCAAGTGCTTGCTGTTTAACAATGCTTTCTGCAAGCCCAAATTGGCGCAACATATTGGCGGCTTTACCAACTAAATGCTCAGATGTATAGGGTTTTTGTCTAGACTTATCTAATTCATCAGCTAATTCATTTGCAGTCATACATTTCCCCATAAGTTAGCCAAGGTTTAGACACTAATTTGTAGCCAAAGATGTACCATAATGGCCCACTAGACACTTCTATAACTCGTCTTTTGCTTTCAATAGCAACTAGCTTTTCAAGAGTGTGCGTAATGTGGTTTTTATACTTAAACATCTCTCTAAACGCTGATTTGGTACGAATACGCTTATCCACATATACCCCCTTCTTTAGCTGCCAAAGACTTCATATAGGTTTTTAAAGCCTTGTCATCTTCTTTGAAGATTTTGTTAAATAGGTTATGCGTAGGCATCCTTACTGTATGGGCGTGAAATGTGCCATGCAAAACATAGTAAGAAAATGCCCTACAAGCCAATTCAAACTCCTGGCAATCTGTTTTTTGAGTGCATTTGTCGCAAGGTGCTTCAGCTTCAAATACTCGTCTAATGTATGTATCCATATCCCCTTAATAAAAGTAGCAGGTCAGGTCTTTTTAGTTTGAAATCCCCAAGGGCCATAAAGCTGAATAGTGTCAAGACCTGCTATGTAAGTAATTTATTAAAGTTTCATGCACTTTTACATAGGGATAAACCCTTATGTTGTATTTATGCAAATGTCTAATATATGCTACAAATTTCGGACAACCACCTAAAAAAAATATCGCTATAAGTGCATGAAATATAAAGAAAAAGTCCTGCAAAAATAGGGCATTGACAGGCATAACAAAGTAAATTTCCCTGTAAAAACAAAGTAATCCAATTTACAGGGAAAAGTTTCCCGAACGGGAAGAATGTATAAAAAAGTAGCGTAAATTACACAAATATTCCCGAACGGGGTATTTTGTAAAAAAAAGTTAATGACTCATAAATAAACCATTAGTGTAGTTATGGGCTTATTTATAAACCAAAACTTTACAATCCCATGTCAATAACTTTACAATTAGCCGCCAAAAACTATACAAAATGTCAACAAATCTGATGATATACATACTTTTTGTCAATAACTATGCATATAGGTATCAATATGTATAGAAAATTAATACCTATGGGTTACAAAATGTATCGTATTATTTACAAAAACCGACAATAAGTAACATATATGTTATTGGGCTGTATTTGGCAGTTGTAACCAATGGGTCAGAAAGCCGCAAAATAACTCAATTACTGCATCCTACATTGGCGGCTTAACGCCCAAAAAGGTGACCTACTTGCTTCTTTACGCTTTCGGTCATTGTAAGGTGAGGCTGGCCCTCGTGTGAAGGAGTAATGGAAGGGGAAACCAAGCCAGCCTCGTGATTAGTTTAACTTATTTTTAAGTTTATAAATACCAAGCAAATTTAAAAACATTTGATAGCCGTCTTTAAGGTCTTGCTCACTATGCTCATAAATGGCTACTTCATTTGTTTCGCCATTAATGTATACATTGGCGCATCGTGCAGATGGGGCTAAAACCTCTCTATACGCTGCAAGCTGTAGTGTATGCTCTAGGTAGGGTGTTAGGTCACCAGGGCTTTTTTCCGTAGTCTTAAAGTCAATTACGACCCCAGTAAAGTCATGGCGTGGTTTGCAATACAAATCGCACTTACCACCATAGCCTTCTTGGTTTACTAGGGACTGCTCTGGAATCCACATCTGAGTCCCAAAATGGGCTGTTATGGCGTCATCTACGACACGGACATACGCTGGCATATCCGGTAGGTAATCTTGGTTGTAAAACGATTCTATGAAGTCATGTATAAGAGTACCCCTAGCCATAGCATCTTGGGATTTTCTTTTAGATAACTCTAATATTCTGGATATATAGTCTTTTTCTTCTTCTTGCAGACCTCTTGGGTTTTCTGCGGCAGCTTTAATGGCCTCAGTCTGAAACCATGTATTAAGTCCAGCTTTAGATAATTGGCTGTTAATTGTAGAAACGGAAGGTACGAGAGTGCCTGGGTTAGCTTTGGCATCTCTAAGCGTTGTATTTCTTTCTTTTCCATTTTTACCTGTAGTTGTATAGCGTGGTGCGCCTGTTTGAGCACAGTACCAATGTTCTGACATTTATTTCCCCTTTAAATGCTTAGTTGAGTAATTCTAAAATTGCATTTCTATCTACTTCAGTAATGCACATATCAGCGCATACTTGAATCACATCTTTAAGTATTAACTCTAAGTCTTGAGGCTCAAAAGAAATTAACCGCCTTTCTTCATCAACCCCATAGGCTTCCATAGTAATAATGGCTTTTTCGCCAATAACATCTTTGATGTGACTCAGCATGGCTATTCCTTAAAATGGAAGGTCAGAATCTTCAATGGTATGGCGCTGGATTTCATCGCTACCACTAGCTTTAAATCCTACCGGTGCTTTTTCTTTGCCAATAGATACGCTAAAAAACTTGCCTTTTTTGCCTTCTTTAACCCACGCAGATAAGTAACATTCACGGTTATTAACCATGATAGTGCCTGTATAGTCTGGGTGATTTTCGGTTGTTTTGCGGTCATTTTTAAATAGTGAGCCACTACCTTCTTTTGGAATATAAGCCATGATTAAATCTCTCTCGCTTTTACTACTGGTTTAGGTGACGAAGCGGCATTACCATCATCGTCTGCTTGTACTACTCCAACTACTGCTGCTAATGCGTATCTACGCATATAGGTTAATGCTGACCCTGCGCCTTGTGCATCAGGCTTAGTTACAGGTACAGACATTTCTTGACTTATAAATTCCCCTGATTTATGGGAAATAATGGTAGTTAAACGCATAGCCCCATCGAAATATTCACCAGGGAATTGCATAACTGCCAACCCATTTTCAGAAAGAAGGCTACGGCAAGCATCCCAAACAGACTCAAGGTCAGCATATTTAGACTTAAAAAAAGGATTAGCAGAGTCTTTAATCGCATGGGTCATTTTTCCTTGCACGATAGATAAAGCTAAAGTTAGGTTAGCAATGGAGTCAGAAGTAATCATTTTGCACCTCTAATCGTTGGAAAAGAATCAAGTCCAAAAACTGCGCCAAAGTCGTTAATAACATCGCGCAACAAAGGATTAACATGGATATTGCGTGGTTTGCCACAAGCTGCACGAATAACATCTATATCGTCTTGTGCTAACTCTGTGCCAAATTCCATGTTGTCTAGCGCTATTTCTAAGCGCTCTTCCATTTCAATCATTAATTGATTAAGTTGTGACATCTAATTCCCCTTAGATACATAGCAAAATTGCTATAAGTAAGACTTTAACAGAAGAAAACAAAAAAAGCAAAGTGTTTGCAAATAAACAACAACAAAGGTAAACTTCGTGAATGGACACTAAATTAAAACTTACCGACAGCGCAATTATTGACCTTCTTGGTGGTACTGCAAAGGTAGCAAGAATGTGTAAATGCGACCCCGCAGCCGTATCTAATTGGCGTATTCGTGGGATACCAGCAGCTAAATTTATGTTTCTTGGTGCAAGAATAGAAGAAGCTAGTCATGGTCTTGTAACTCGTCAAGATATATTTCCTACTAACTTTTGGTTAATTTGGCCAGAGTTGTTAAAAAACAACAGTTTTGGCAAACAAGATGAATAGAATTGTTTGTTGGTTTTCTTGTGGGGCTGCTAGTGCTGTAGCTACCAAACTTGCTTTGTCGCAATTTAAAGACAAAGAAATAATTATTGCTTACACAGAAGTAATTGAAGAACACCCAGACAACAAGCGTTTTCTTGCGGATTGTGAGAAATGGTTTGGTCAAAAAATACTTATTTTAGGAAATGACCGCTATGAAAGGTCTATTTATAAGACTTTTGAAACATCAGCTATGAATATTAAGGGCGCAAGCCCATGCACTCGTAAGTTAAAAAAGGATGTAAGGCTTAAATTTGAGAAGCCTACAGACATTCAAGTATTTGGCTATACAATGGAAGAACAAGACCGCTATGACCGTTTTCTTGATGCCAATAACATTGATGCTATAGCGCCTTTAATTGACAAAGGTCTTGGTAAAGTAGATTGCTTAGCAATGCTTCAAAACGCTGGTATAGAGTTGCCAACAATGTATAAGCTAGGTTATCACAACAACAACTGTATTGGTTGCGTAAAAGGCGGTAAAGGCTATTGGAATAAAATTAAAGTAGACTTTCCAGTACAATTTGACCGCATGGCTAAATTGGAAAGATTTAAAAAGCAAACAGTTCTAAAAGATGTGTATTTAGATGAGTTGCCTGCCGATGCTGGTAACTACCCACAAGAACAAGACTATGAAGCTATCTAATGTAACCATTTGCGCCATAGATTCAGTACAACCAGACAAAGCTAAAAAAGCCATAGAAAGAAGCAAAAGAAATATTGAATTTGGTGGTGAATTGTTTATTGACCACATGAGTATTAACAGTCGCCAAGCATATAGCAAATTTATCCTTCAAGAGTTGCATAAATACATCCATACGGACTTTGTTTTGATAGTGCAATGGGATGGGTGGGTAATTGACGCAAACGCCTGGAAGCCTCAATTTTTAGACTATGACTACATAGGTGCTGTATGGCCTTGGCATCCTGAAGGACTAAGAGTTGGTAATGGAGGGTTTTCCCTTAGAAGTAAGAAACTGTTGGAATTAACCAACACTCCTAAGTTTGTTTACAACAATAAAAACGAAGATGATTTAATCTGTCATTTAAACCGTGATTACTTGGTTAGCAACGGAATAAAGTTTGCACCGGAAGAGTTAGCAAGGTATTTTAGCTATGAAAGAGAGTTATCAAATCTGCAAACCTTTGGTTTTCATGGGGATTTTCACATGAGTAAATACTTGTAGTATTATTGCAGTCCGCACTCCAGGCGTACTAAGCACCTAAATCGGTGGCGTGGAAGAAAAGATAGGCGAGTGATGCACCCCACTTCAGCCTAGTAGCGTTAAATGGCGACTACACAAGATTTTAGGGACAAGGTGATACAAGACCTTTAATCGATTGACCATTAACTCAGGTAGGACTGGTTAGTAACATATAAGTTACTAATGGGTCAGTTGATAGTTTCCTATCACCCTTGGTCAACCTATGTTGTAAATATACAACTAAGGGTTTGTCATAGGTGACAGTAGCTAAAAATAATAAGAAACTAAATTCCTAGACACAAATTACTTTGTCTAGTAATTAAAGGGGATTTAAATGAAAGATGCTATTGGAGTTGCAATTCTTGGTATTATTTTAGGTTGTATGTTTGGTTATGGGTCAGCCCACGCACAAACTTATCAGATGACAAACCCACAAGGTTACAGTCAAGGTACAGTACAGATTCAAGGTAATACAGCACAGTTTGTAAATCCTATGGGTTACACCACTCAGACTGCTACTATCTATCCTAATCAGATTGTATTTACAAGCCCAAGTGGTTATACAACTGGCGTTGTAGGTACACCGCAATACACAATACCATCTAGCCCTACATCACCTACAAGCCCACGCACTTTACAATAGGAGAGGAGAATGTTTGATGAATTCTGGTCTATTTATCCACGCAAAGTTAATAAAGCAGTTGCACGAAAGTCCTGGCAACGACTTACAGAAGCACAGCAACTTATGGCTGCAAAAGCTATTAGCGTACATTGCGACTACTGGAAAGCAAAAGAAACTGAGTTAGAATTTATACCCCATGCAAGCACTTGGCTTAATGGTGAACGCTATTTTGACGAAATTATCATTGAACCCAAGAAAGAAAAAATTGACAAAAAGTGGATGTTTTCTAACGATGGTATTGAAGCTAAAGCTAGAGAACTTGGTGTTTTTGGTACTGGTTACGATTCTTACGATAGTCTTAAACAAAAATGTATGAGGAAGCTAAACATCGCTGTGGCGTAAGACAGCTATGCAAATGGCGTAAAGAATGGGGTCTGCAAAAGTTTAGACTTTATCTTACTAAATATAAACTTGACGATAAGTTACTTCAAGATTTTTATACGCAATACGAAAAAGGGAATCGGGGAGAGGTAAACAAATGGCTTTAGATAAAATATTAATTGCAATGACAGGATTTTCTTATTGCATAGTCGCAGTTATTCAGCTTAAAAAAGGGTCTATACCTAACGCAATGATTTGGGCTGGTTATAGCTTTTCTCAAATTGGACTTTGGATGGCATTAAAGTGAAGGTTTTAGTGGCCTGCGAATTTAGTGGTGCTGTGCGTGATGCCTTCATTGGGGGGGGGCACGAAGCTATGAGTTGTGATTTGTTGCCATGCGAAACTCCTGGACCACATTATCAAGGTGATATATTTGATGTTGTTGATGATAAGTGGGATTTAATGATTGCTTTTCCACCTTGCACTTATCTAACATTAACTGGTAACAAATGGTTTAAACCTGAATTTGCCGAAAGATTCCCAACAAGACAACAAAATAGAAAAGATGCTATTGAATTTTTTATGAAATTGGCTAATTTACCCATTTCTAAAATAGCTATTGAAAATCCAATAGGTGTTATGAGCAGTAATTACAGAACTCCTGACCAAATTATTCAGCCCTGGCAATATGGATTTCCTACTACTAAAGCTACTTGCTTATGGCTTAAAGGGCTGCCATTATTACAACCGACAAAAATTGTCGACAAAGGAGAAGTTGTAATATCTAAAAGTGGTAACAGAATGTCAAGATGGTATTACGAAACTTCTAAGTTACCTCTTAAAAATGGTATTAGGGCTAAAGCTAGAAGTGTTACTTTTCAAGGTATTGCCGATGCTATGGCAGACCAATGGGGAACAGAAAAAGTAAACAACAATATGCAAATGGAGTTATTAAATGAAAGAATATGACCCAAATGACGCTATCGACTATATATACACAAATGCGCCAGCGTATGCCAAAGCGAAAGGTGAACTCGCTGAACTCGAGGCATTTAAGTCTAGCCTTAAAGCTATTAAAATGTCTGAATCGTCAGAACAAAGCCTTGGGGCGCAAGAAAGAGAAGCGTATCGTAGCGAGGCTTACCAGTCATTATGTAAGGCCATTGGATTGGCGACAGAAAAAGCCGAAGCACTTAGGTGGAAATTAGAAGCAGCAAAACTTAGATTTGAAGCATGGCGCACACAAGAAGCAAGCAATAGAAACATAGAGAGAATGACTAGATGAATGATTATTCTGAAAACTACCTTAAACTTCAAAGATTAATGAAGTATTACCATAACGCTACGCTTAAATGCGATTATGAATTAGCCACACAATTAGCCCATGAGTTATCAGAAGAAACCATTAAATTAGAATTTGCTACTTATGACCAGATAAGAAAACAATGGCTGTCTTAATGCGGTCTTTATTAGCTTCTCATGTTGATTATGGGGATTTTGTTGGGGTAATCCCCAATAGTCCTAAATTTACGCCTAGTGATTTAGATGGTATTGCTGAAAGAAATGGCAAGTTTTTTGTAATGGAATGGAAGCGCCCCAAAGAAAAAGTAAGCACCGGTCAGCGTATTATGTTGCAAGCACTAGCTGGTAAAGCTGATTTTATTGTTGTTATAGTAATAGGTGATACTGACAATGGTATGAAAATTGAAGAATTTTTCTTAGTGCAGCCACATGGGTCATGTATCAAAATTGGTACATCCAAGCAAGAATTTATAGCATATTACAAACAATGGTTTGAATGGGCAGATGGCAACTAAAGCAGAAAAAGACAATTATGCAAAACTGGCACGACTGGGCTGTATATTGTGCAAACAAACAGATGTGCGAAACCTTGACGATTCCCCTGTTGAAATGCACCACATCAGAAGATATGGAGGTAAAAGAAGCCTTGCACCTGTCATCCCTTTGTGCGCCATTCATCATCGACTTGGCGATACCAGTATTCACCAGCTTGGACATAAAGGGTTTGAAAAGCATTGGGGTTTCTCTGAAGAAGATTTGTTAGCCCTAATATGAATGACCTTTTACTATATTTTGGTGTATTTGTGCTATTCGCACCTTTAATCGCACTATGGATAGTGCTGAGTTGACAGATGAAGAAATTGAAAACGCTTGGTATTCTTTAGGATTACGAGGCGTTGCTTCCGCTAATGAATGGCAAACACGCTATAGATTTGCTAGGGAATTAGAAAAGCTGATTAAAGCTCAAGTGGGTCAAAACCTAATTCGTCAGAAATCATCTTGCAACGAGTCCTAAATGGTTTGCCATGTTGTAACCATTTGTCACCTTTTTGCCGATGAAAACTACAATGTGCCATTTCGTGACAGAGGACTCGAATTACAGTCGATATATGCCCACATTTTGCCGATGAAATAGTAATAGTATGCTCATACTTTTCCCCATCTTCATACATATAGCTACCCATAATAGCGTCATCTGAATCAACTACAAAGTCTATTTGGGCTGCTAATGGCATATCCCATTTAGTAAATGGATGGCAAACAACCAGGGCATTATAAAAGTTACGAAGGATTGGAGTAGTCAGCTTCATACTTTATGCACCTTACCCCTAAAATCTACCGCATCTTCACCACATACACGAATAATCTCAGGCTGAAGCATTTTGCTATTGTCAAAAGATAGCATTACAAAACCACTATTCCAATCTTTAGGGGTATCCTCAGTATAGGCAAATTGTTGCCCCATAGGGTCAGCTAAAGTCCCAGTCTGGACTCCCCAGCGTGTGCCGTTATAATCATTAAATGGAATAGAAGATAAGACATGGGTATGTCCGGTAATCATATTCACACCAGAATTGACTGCATTGTTACGCCCACCTGTCCAGCCACCTTTCCAGCGATGCTTAATACAAGTATCTTCATTTACCCAAAATGACCAACAAGGCTGCCACATAGGAAAGTAATCCCGCAATGAAGTACCAAACACACCTTCAAATGTAGGAAGATTAGCAATAATAGACATTTCAAGTCTTTGGTCATGGTTGCCCATAGGCCAAAACAACTTAGACCCTTTAGAAACTGCTTCGATTTCACCTAAGTAATACTGACAAGCTTCTAACTCTTCTTTGACAGTAGGTACTTTATTCCAATCTTGGCGTGGGAAACGGCTTAAATTAGCCCCATCCAGCGCATCGCCATTACAGACTACTGCCGTAGGCTTAAACTCTTTAATCATCTCTAAGAGGGCTTTAAACGCTGTGGTGGTATCGTCAGGCCAAAAGTGTGCATCACTAAAGACAATGACTCTGCCTTTTTCTATATCCATACCCCTACGAGTATGTCCTGTAGTTTGGGCGATTTTCTTTAACTGGTCAAAACGCTGGTCATCTACTGAAGGCAATTCAATCTTATGCCTTGCTTCTATTGACCTTCTTCTGTTATATACTGAACGCTGACTAACACCTATTTTTGTTGCCATTACAACGGCTGAGCCACATTCTTTCCAGGTTGCAATCCATTCTTCATCGCTTAAATGGTACATTAAATTCCCCTTAACAAGTTAAACGACACTAACATACAATTATGGCATTTGCGAAAAAAGTTGATAAGAATCAAGTCTTTGTTGTGAAAACACTACGAGATTATGGGGCGCAAGTATTTCATTTGCATACACAAGGCGGTGGAATACCGGATTTAATGGTTTGCTATAACGACCAAACTATTTTACTTGAAGTCAAGGATGGAGAAGCCAAGAAGCTAACCCCTTTACAAATTAAGCTATTTGCTGGCTGGCAAGGTGGGCCATTACATAGGGTAAATTCATGCGAAGAAGCAATTAATGTATTAAAATTGTACGAAACGGAGTCTTTATGAATGAAACCAAAAATGTTGCTATGTTTGCCGCTACTTTATTGCATAGCAGCACTAATACTCATTTCTTTCATTGGTCAACAGATTCTTACTCAAAGCATAAAGCATTGGGCAACTTTTACGATGAAATCATTGAACTCATAGATGACTATGTAGAAGCCTATATGGGTTGTTACGAACAGATTAAAGTATTTCCTAGCGTATATCACCAGCCCAAAGAACCATTGCAATACCTTGAATCATTAAAGAATTTTGTAAAAGAAGCTAATAATGATTTGCCCAAAGAACAAGAATTGGTTAATATTGTTGCAGAAATACAACAGTTAATAGATTCAACCATTTACAAACTCAAATACCTCAAGTAAGGAAGCATCATGCCAATGGACAAATCAGGCTCGGCTCAATCAGTCGGCAAAAACTATAAGACAGAAGTTGCCGCAGGAAAGCCTAAGAAGCAAGCCCTGGCGATTGCATTGTCCGAACAACGCACCCATGCTAGAGGTAAAGTAAAGTCTAAGCTAGAAGCTGCTTATGCTAAACACATGGCAGGCGCAGAAGAAAAAGGCGAAACCAAAAAAGAGTCTAAAAAGACTGAAAAAGGTGAGATGTAATGTTTAACCTACCATCCGTAGTCGGCAAAAAAGACAAACGCAAACAAGAAGAGAATGTTGGTAGCGATAAAGACATTCTGAATAAGAAAATTAACGATAGACTAAAGCGTAAAGAAAAGTTAGCTAAAGCTATGAACAAGCTACATGACGCTGACATTGGCTGATTATGGCTACGCTTGCTGATGCGTTAAAAGGATATATTCCTCCAACGGAGTCAACCCTTGCTGACCCTATAACAGAGCATTTTCGTACATTACCCCAGCAATTAGCTGAAAAGCAGCAAGCTATGGATAAAACTATAGCTAGTATGTATAAAACAGATATGGCTACAGGTCAGCCTAATCCTAATTATCGCCCAGAAGCAATGCAAGAATTTACTCAGTTAATGCCCAATATGATGGGTAGCATTGGTAAAGTTTTGCCACGAAAAGAAGTAATTGCTCAAGAATTAGAAAAAGTGTTAACTCCTGGTGAATATAGAGGCTCACACACAGCCCCCAATGCAAAAGAATATGGTGGGACATTAGATGCGTTACATCAAATTATGCCAGCCGATGTATATACCCAACAAGGTAAAAGACTATATGGTATTAATGACCCAACTATAGACCATGAATGGTATATGGCTGCGTTGAAATCAAAAGGCAAGCCTGAAAATATAGTTGAAGTACATCGTGCAGTACCTAAAGGCGTTAAAGATATTAATAGTGGTGATTGGGTAACAACCAGTAAAAAGTATGCAACTATGCACGGAGATAGCGCTTTGAATGGTGAATATGACCTTTTATCTAAAAAAGTAAAAGCAAATACACTTTCATCAGAGGGTTATCCTTATGAATTTGGTTACCACGAATAAGTGATATACTAAATACCTAATAAAATCAAACACTTGAGATTATATGGACAAAAAAGTAGCGAAAAATAGCGAACACCCTAATTTAAATGTGGGTAGAAAGCCAGGAGTGCCTAATAAAAGCACTACGATGGCTCGTGAAGCGATTGCCAAGTTTGTTGATGGTAACACCCACAAAATGCAAGAATGGCTACAAAGCGTTGCTGAAGGCATACAAAACGATGAAGGTAAATACATAGTTGCGCCAAACCCTGAGAAGGCTTTTGGTATGCTTCAGACTGTCATGGAATACCATGTACCTAAACTAGCTAGGACTGAAGTAGTAGGTGACGAGAAAGCCCCACAACGCATGGTGGTGTCTTGGAAGAAATAGAGATTGAACTAGACTATAAGCCTAGGGATGTATTTGAAGACTTCCACAATAGAGAACAGCGTTGGGCAGTCATAGTCGCACATAGACGCTGCGGTAAGACTGTTAGCTGCATTAATGAATTAATCTATAAGGCACTAATAGAGGGCAAAGAAGATGGTCGCTACGCTTATGTTGCACCATATTACAGCCAAGCAAAGAATATCGCTTGGGACTACCTATTAAGATTTAGTAAGCCTGTAATGGCTAAAGCTAATCAATCAGAATTATGGGTGGAACTAATAAATGGCGCAAGGATTAGGTTGTTTGGTGCTGATAATGCTGACTCTCTCCGTGGTCTATACCTTGATGGGATTGTCCTAGATGAGTATGCAGATATGCGCCCTCGTATTTGGGGCGAGATTATTCGGCCTTTGTTGGCAGACAGACTCGGTTGGGCAGTTTTCATTGGTACGCCCAAGGGTCATAATGCCTTCTGGGACATTTATTCCGCAGCCACCAACTCCCATGATTGGTATGCCAAAACCTTAAGGGCTAGTAATACAGGGTTAATACCACAATCTGAGTTAGACGATGCTGCTAAGTCTATGACTCAAGACCAATATCTCCAAGAGTTTGAGTGCGATTTTGAATCCGCAATCCTAGGGGCATATTACGGCAAGGAGATGCGCCAGCTTACCGACCAAGGCAGAATCATTGATATTGCTTATGACCCTATGTTTCCTGTGCATACAGCATGGGACTTAGGCTATAGCGATGACACAGCTATATGGTGGTTTCAAGTAGTGCATGGCGAGATTCGTATGCTTGACTATCATTCAAGTAATGGTCAACCAGTCGCTTTCTATGCTGGAATTATTCAGTCAAGAGAAGCAGAAAGAGGCTATGTGTATGGTACACATTATTTACCCCATGATGCTCGTGCAAAGACTTTAGCGTCAAATAGAAGCATAATTGAGCAACTTTCAGACAAAATTGCGTTAAAATCAATGAAAATTGTACCAATGTTGTCATTGCAAGATGGAATACAAGCTACACGACTAGCATTAACTAGGGCTTGGTTTGACCATAAATGCGAGGATGGCATTGAATGTTTAAGGCAGTATCAGCGTGAGTACGATGAAGATAAGAAGGTCTTTAGGGATAAACCTAGACATGATTGGACTTCTCATGGTGCAGACGCATTTAGGATGTTAAGTATTGCCTGGAAAGAAGAAGCTAAGTTACCCTCGAAAGATGACTCGATTAGAGGTGTATTTGTAGGCAAAACAGATGTAACTTTAAAAGAATTGTGGTCACAGCAACAAACTGTTACCAACAGGAGAATTTAATGCAAAAAGAAGATAGCAAACACTCATACGAGTCTTGGTACAAATGTATCATGGGTTACGAAAGAAGCTATAAGCGTTGGGAAGCTAGAGTAGACCGCATAGTAAAGAAGTATAAGGATGACAGTCGCTATGACCGCAATCCTAATGCTAGGTTTAATATCCTATGGTCAAATGTCCAAACAATTCAACCTGCTATTTTTGCTAGACTCCCTAGACCTGATGTAAGCCGTAGATTTAGGGATAATGACCCTATAGGCAGAGTCGCTTCTATGATGCTTGAAAGAGCCTTAGAGTTTGAGATTGAACACTATGGTGACTACAAGTCAGCCATGAATAACGCTGTATTAGACCGATTATTAGGTGGTCGTGGTGTAGCTTGGGTGCGTTATGAGCCGCATATTGTAGGCGAAGAAGATGGCGAGCCTGATGACGGACTAGAAGTAACTGAAGATTCTGACGAAGCTGAAACTGAAGGTGCAGTAGAGAATGAATCACAAGAGCGCATTGAATACGAGTGCTGCCCAGTTGATTATGTCCATTGGCGGGATTTTGGTCACACAATCGCTAGGACTTGGGAAGAAGTCACCGCAGTATGGCGCAGAGTCTATATGTCTCGCCCTGCTTTGGTTGAAAGATTTGGCGAAGAAATGGGTCATAAAATCCCATTGGATACCAAGCCTGATGACTTAAAACAATCTTACAAGTCAGATGACGGAGTATATGAAGCGGTGATATACGAAGTCTGGGATAAAGAAACAGGTAAAGTCTTATGGATTAGCAAATCACTCGGCAAGATTGTCGATGAGCGTGATGACCCATTAGGATTAGAAAACTTTTGGCCTTGTCCTAAGCCACTTTACGCTACTCTTACTACAGACTCGCTAGAGCCTATTCCTGACTTTACTATCTACCAAGACCAAGCTAGAGAGTTAGACACGCTATGTGACCGCATTGATGGCTTGATTAACGCTCTTAAAGTGCGTGGTGTATACGATGCTTCAGCAAGTGAGCTACAACGCTTATTTTCTGAAGGTGAAAATAACACGATGATTCCAGTAGCTAACTGGATGGCATTTGCTGAAAAGCAAGGTATGAAAGGTGCTATTGACTTAGTAGACTTAGCCCCATTCTCGACTGCTTTAATGGCTTGTTATCAAGCAATGGAACAAGTTAAGAATCAAATCTACGAGTTAATGGGTATTTCTGACATTCAAAGAGGTCAATCAGACCCTAATGACACGCTTGGCGCACAGATTATCAAGTCAAATAACGCTGCTGGTCGTCTAAAGACTCAGCAACACGCAGTCGTAGACTTTGCAACATCTCTGTTGTCTATTAAAGCGCAGATTATCTGCAATCATTTTACTGATGACACGCTGGTTAAGATTTCCGGTGCTATGCAGTTATCTGATGAAGATAAACAACTGATTCCGCAAGCTATTGAGTTACTGAGAAACGAAGCCAGCAAGAACTTCCGCATAGAAGTTACTTCTGATTCAATGATTTACCAAGATGAACAGCAAGAAAAAGCCGATAGAATGGCTTTCTTAGCTGCTGTCGGTGGATTTATGCAACAAGCAGTACCAATGGTACAAAACGCACCTGAATTAGCACCTATGGCGCTTGAAATGCTGAAATTTGGTGTTACTGCGTTTAAAGCAGGCAAGCAATTAGAGGGCATTATTGACGAAACTGCTGATAAATTGCGTGTAACTGCACAAAAATCACAAGGCCAACCTAAACCTCCTCCTCCTGAGATTCAGAAGGCGCAAATGGACAACCAATCGAAGATGCAACAGATTCAGATGCAAGCCCAGGTTGAACAAGCTAAGTTACAAGGTCAAATGCAGCTTGAAAAAGCTAAACAAGAGTACCAAGCCCAAGAGAATCAGCTTAAATTCCAGTTAGAACAGCAACGAAATCAAGCAGATAGGGATATGGAACTCAAAGTAGCCCAAATGAAAATGATGACTGAGAGAAACACTCAAGTCTTGTTAGCTCACATCAACAATGGCGCAAAAATTGAAGTTGCTAGAATTGGCGCACAAGATGACGATGGCGCACAGGCTTATTTAACTGAAGAAGAATATGTCAAAGCGCAAGAACATCCTATGCAACCTATTGCTAACGCTATTGGTCAAGGAAATAACCAAATGGCACAAGCTATTGCTGCTTTAGTAGATACAATCAACCAACAGCACAACAGACCTAAAACTGTATTGCGTGACGAAAACGGCAAAATTGTAGGAGTACATTAATGACTATTACAGTCACCCATAGTAAGGTTTCGGCAATACCTGACGGAACAGACACATCTGTTGTACGCCCTAGTGATTGGAACGCTACTCATACTTTAGTCGGCGTTGGTACTGCCGCTTCTTTAGATGCTGGTGTTGCTAATGGAGTAGCTACACTTGACTCTGGTGGGCAAGTACCACTTTCTCAACTTCCACCACTAGGTGATTTAAACTATCAAGGTGCTTGGAATGCAAACACAAATAGCCCTACACTTACATCCTCAACTGGAACTAAGGGTTATTACTATGTTGTAAGCGTTGCAGGCACAACTAATTTAAATGGTATTACTGACTGGCAAATCGGTGATTGGGCTGTATTTAACGGCTCTGTATGGCAGAAGATTGACAATACTGACGCTGTAACTAGCGTAAACGGCTATACAGGTACAGTTGTATTAACTCAGACTGACATTAGCGGGACAGTCCCAACAAGTCGTACTATTACTGCTGGCACAGGTCTTACAGGTGGTGGTGACCTATCTGCTAACCGTACATTAGCTATTGCAACTACAGGCGTATCTGCCACAACTTATGGCTCTGCAAGCTCAGTACCTGTAATAGCAGTTAATACTCAAGGTCAGATTACAAGCGCAACTAATACAACTATTGCCATAGCAAATACGCAAGTTAGCGGTCTTGGCACAATGTCCACGCAAAATGCAAGCAATGTATCAATTACAGGTGGTTCATTAAACAGCGTAGCTATTGGTCAATCTGTAGCTGGTGATGGTTCTTTTGATGTTTTGACAGCCAATGTTACTAGACTTACTAATGTAACTTCTTCTGCTGGTATTGTTATTACAGGTACATTTACAGGCTCATCCCCTACTGATGGCCTGGTGATGGATTACGCTACTGGCTGGGGTCGTTTTAGCGACTTTGGTGGCGATGGTTTCCAATGGTTTAATGCTGGATTAGCCACAACCAAATTAATGGAATTGTCTAGCACAGGTGCTTTGACTACAACTGGCACGGTAACAGCTAATGGAGTATTACTTACAGGTAATTTAGGTACTGTAACAAGCGTAACAGGTACAGCTCCAGTAGTTAGTAGTGGTGGCACAACCCCTGCTATTAGCATGGCTAAAGCTACCACATCTGTAGATGGTTACTTATCTAGCACCGACTGGACTACATTTAATAATAAACAACCAGCAGGGTCTTATTTAACTACTGTAACTTCAGACGCCCCCTTAACTGGCTCAGGCACTTCAAGTAGTCATTTATCAATGCCAGCCGCTACGACTTCTGTAAATGGTTACCTGACTTCTACGGACTGGAATACATTTAATGGCAAACAAGCCTCAGGTACTTATGTCAATTCTGTAAGTGGAACTACTGGTCGCATAACTAGCACAGGTGGCGTAACCCCTGTTATTGACCTTGCATCAGGTGTGGCGACTGCTGGCACAACTGGTTCTAGCACTCTTATTCCTGTAGTCACAATAGACACTTATGGGCGAGTTACAAGTATTACTACTGCTGCAAACCCACAGGGAACAGTCACCTCAGTAACTGGTACTGCCCCTGTAGTAAGTAGCGGTGGTGCAACTCCAGCTATTTCTATGGCTGCCGCCACAACAAGCGTCAATGGCTACCTTACAAGCACAGACTGGACTACCTTTAATAACAAGACTTCCAATACTGGTACGGTTACAAGCGTAGGCGGTACAGGCACAGTCAATGGCTTGACTTTAACAGGCACAGTAACAACTAGCGGAAACCTTACTTTAGGTGGTACTTTAGACTTGTCTAGCCCACCTGCTATTGGCGGTACAGCAGCCGCAGCTATTACTGGCACAACCATTACAGCTACTAAGTTTGTAGGGGTATCAGGCGGGACGTTCTAGTGTTTCAAACAGCTTTCCAAGTTAATGCGTTTCAAAATGACGCATTTCAGATTGTTATTACCCCTACCAATTTAAAGAATGGTGGGGATGATGCGCCTTGGACAAGAGAAGAGTTAAAACGACTTAAAGGAATTCAGAAGAAACTGCGCTTGGCAGAAGCTAAACGCATTGCAGCATTAAAAGCTGACCAAGAAGCAAGAAAACAAACTATTACAGATTTAGTTAACCCTAAACCTGTTGCAAAGACACAACAAAGTAATATACAATCCAATCAAGAAGTTAGCGTTGATATACCGTCAAACCTAGCAAACATTGACCGATACATCGCTAATCTTGAGCAACAACAACAAGACCTGCAAAACGCTGTATTAATAAGAAGTGCAAAACTTAGGTTAGAACAAGAGTTAGCAATCTTAGAAGCCAAGCGTCAAGCAGAATTAGACGATGAAGAGGCCCTATTAGCACTAATCCTGTAAACCCACACGCTAAGTACAAAGAATCTTACGAACACCTACACGCTGGTCGCTATGACGCTGGCTTTAGGTTATTTGAATATCGTTGGCACTCTGAAGTCCTTGCTAATCAAGTTACTCCTTATACGCAAAAACCCCAAGTCCCTACTGTATGGCGTGGGGAAAGCCTTTTAGACAAGACTATTGTTATTCAGATGGAACAAGGCTTTGGCGATATTTTTATGTTTGCCAGGTTTCTTCCATTTTTAAAGGTTATGGGCGCTAAAAAGGTCGTATTGCTAACTCATGGCTCATTATTAAGGGTTTTAGGGCAATTTGAATGTATTGATGTACTAACGAATCAGCCTGAATGTCCTGATGTGGTTGAATGTGACTACTGGATAGGCAATATGAGTCTTCCTTACTATATTTCATGCGCTACACCCTATGCTAAGTCATTATTCCCTTTAAATGCTAAGAAAATAGTAGGCTCTGAAGGTTATATGTATGCAAAACCCTCAAATATTGAGCCAAAAATAGGGGTAAATTGGGGCGCAAGTCGCAACATTTTATTTCATATTAAGTCTATTCCTGACCATCAAATGTATAGCTTAGTAGGCGATAACTGCTATTCGCTTTCACCGGAACACAATGGATTTTTTCACCCACTTCCTGATGATGGTTGGAAAACCGATTGGGCAGTCACAGCAAGCCACATGAAGGCTATGAAGGGCATTGTGACAGTCGATACAGGCACAGCCCACCTTGCAGGTGCATTGGGCGTTAAAACCATTGTATTACTGCCTAAAGATGAATATATCTGTTGGAGATGGAAAAATACCAAATGGTATGACTCTGTTATTGCATTGCGTCAAGAAGAATATAACCAAGTACCCGATTTAATAAGGAGAATGTAATGGCTTTAGTAAAAGTCCAAGTAACCTGCGCCCATTGTAAAGTAGACCACGAAGAATATGACCCTAAACAGTACGATGATAGGGAAAAATACCTTGCTTATTGGAATCTGCCTTTTGAAGGCGAAGAAGCCGACAAAGCCTGGAAACAAAAGTTAGAAATGACCCCAAAAGAAGCCCCTACGGTGATTTCTGACATTGAAGGGCATATTTCTATGGCTGATGGTAGCTGGATTGATAGTCGGTCAAAACATAGAGAAAACCTAAAACGCAACCATTGTATTGAAATTGGCAACGATGTACCTATGCAACAAAAACCACCAGAACTCAGCAAAAAGTCTATGGAAGCACGAAAACGCCAAATTGCTGAATTGGCTTACGAAAAACTTAAATACTAGGAAAAATCATGGCAGACTTAGACCGCAGAGAAGCATTGGAAGCAGCATTAGACGCAGCAGAGGAGGGTACTCTTGAAGCACCAATCGAGAAAGAAATTGATACATCTGAAGATGATATTACCGATGAATCCGCTAAGGTGGAAAATAGAAATGAGAGTAACGAAGAATCTACCAAAGATGCTGAAGAACTTGAATTTGCGTCTAAGGATGAAGCACAGGAGGAAGAAGTAAAGATTTCTCGCCCATCTACCTGGAAGAAAGAATATGTCAATATTTGGGACAAAATGGAGAAAGGTGAACAAATCGACAAAGAAGATTTTGTTAAGTTTGCCGAATATGCCAACCAGCGTGAGTCTGAATATAAGAAAGGCGTAAGCACTTATAAAGCTGAAGCTGATAGGGCTAAATCCTATGAAAACGCTATTGCGCCTTATGCCCAAGACTTACAACGCAGAGGTATTCAACCTACGCAATACATTGAAAACCTAGTCCGTGCAGAACAAATCTTATCTAATGCTGGCTATGACCAAAAAGTCCAAGTATTTCAGAAACTTGCAGCAGATTATGGTATACAATTAAACGGAAATGGACAAGTAACACAACTTGACCCATATACGCAACAACTGATGAATCAGTTAAATATGGTAAATCAGGAAGTTTCAAGCATTAAAGGTCGATTTGCCCAAGAGGAAAATCAACGCTTAATGGGTGAAATTGAAAGAGTAAGAAGTAATGTGGAGAAGTTTCCGCATTTTGATGTGGTAAGGGAAGAAATGGCTCAACTACTTGAGCTAGGGAAAGCCCAAGACCTAGAAACGGCCTACAAGAAAGCCGTGCGTATGAATGATGATGTTTGGGAAATCGAACAGGATAGACTCCTAAAAGATGCCAAACAGTCCTCAATCAAAGCACAGCAAGTAGCGAAGGCTAAGGCTGCTGCGGTTAGTCCAAAGTCCACTACTCCTAGTGGAAAAGTGAGTAATCCAGAAGATAAAAAGGATAGACGGTCTCTTATTGCTGACCAATTAGGTGAAGCAATGAGCCGCAGGGTTTAACTAGCCAATTTTGGCACATTTTTTTAAGGATATATATCATGGCATTTGCTAACTCAGCAATCACCGATATTATCGCTACCACGATTCAAAGTCGTAGCGGTGAATTGGCAGATAACTTAACACAAAACAACGCTATTCTTCAGCGCTTGAATCAGAAGGGCAATGTACGCCCATTCTCAGGCGGTAATGTAATCTTGGAAGAGATTATGTATGATGACACCACAACCAACAATGCTAATAGCTATTCAGGCTATGAAGTATTAAACATTGCTCCAGATAGCCCTATTTCTGCTGCTCAGTACAAAATTGCTCAGTACGCTGATGCAGTTACAATGTCTGGCTTAGAAATGTTGCAAAACTCAAGCAAAGAAGCAATCATCGACTTGTTAGATGGTCGTATGCAAGTTTCTGAAGCTCGCTTGCTTAACCGTATTTCCGGTGACTTATACGGTGACGGTACAGGTAATGGCGGTAAAAACTTAGATGGTTTGGGCGCTGCTGTTGCTGCTGTACCAACCACAGGTACATACGGTGGTATTAACCGTGCTACTTGGACTTTCTGGCAGAATCAAATCACTTCAGGTGCTACTTCTTCAACAACTATCCTTGCTGCTATGACTACTGCTGCTATCAAGCAGATTCGTGGTACTGACAAGGCTGACTTGATTGTTGCTGGTAACACTCTGTATTCCTACTATGTAGGCGCATTGCAAGCTATTCAGCGTATTGCTGCTGAAGAGTCTGGCGCTGCTGGTTTCGCTTCATTGAAATTCTACGGTGGTGGTACTTCTGCTGATGTGGTATTAGGTGGTGGTTATGGCTCACAAGAAACAGCTACATATATGTATTTCTTGAATACCAACTACCTCTTCCTACGCCCACACAAAGAGCGTAACTTTGTACCTATCGGTGGTGAGCGTCAATCTATTAACCAAGATGCGATTGTAAAATTGTATGGTTGGGCTGGTAACTTGACTACTTCTAACTCATTCCTACAAGGTCTGTTGACAGGTAGTTAATCTATAGGGGGAAACCCCTATTTAACTTACCCTCTTAATTAATAAAGGAAATATCATGGCATATACCATTACCCCCCTCTCAGGGATTGATTTAAACGATACACAAACTGTTGCAGAACAAACAGCAAACGCTGGTTTGGTAACATTTGGCCCACTCGGTGCAGAAATTTTTGCTTCCGATGGTAAGCGTTATGTATGGGCAAAAGCTGGCTCAGCTATTACAGCTTCAACAGCAACTTGCTCTATCAACACTACCACTTTCGTAGCAACTGGTGGCGCTGGCTTATACGCTGGCCCAGCAGTCGCTATGGCTTCAGGTGACTATGGTTGGTTTGGCGCTGCTTCTGTTTAATAGGTTAACCCTTTTAAATTGAATATGTAGTACAACTGGGATTCCCTCAAAAGGGGAGTCCCTTTTATTTTTTTATAAACCCCCAAACTACTTTGGAGAATTAAAAATGGCAATAGAAAGCGATGTTTCAGGTGCAGATGCAAGACTAGCGGTTCAATTCTATAAAAAGTCCCTCAAGCAAGATTTAGCTTCTGACGAAGCTGGCAGACCGATTTTTAAAGAATTCGACTTCGTGCGTATTATGATTCCTGGCGATAATTTGACAGAAATCGACACTTATGCCCAAGAGTCCCATAAACAGCGTTTCCCTCGCCAATGGGCGCATTATCAAAATCAAGTATCAAATCATCAAGACATTATTGGCACACCACTTGAGCAATGGCCACAAATTACTCGTAGCCAAGCTGAAGAATTGCGTGGGCTTAAATTCCATACAGTAGAAGCTATTGCTGACTGCTCTGACCAGCAATTACAGCGTATTGGCATGGTAGCTGGCATGAGTCCTCATAATTTCCGCTTAAAAGCTAAGGCTTTTTTGAATTTAGCTACTGATTCTGCTGAAGTTGCACATAGAGAAGCAGAATTGCAAGCACTTCGTGAAGAAAATGATAAAATAACCGCAGAAACAGATGCGAAGCTATCCAAAATGCAGGAACAAATGGAAGCGCTACTTGCGGCTGTTGCGGAAAAGAAACCACGCAAACCGAAAGTAGTAGAGGCTTAATATGTCCCAAACGATGCTTCAAATGGTGCAACAGACCGCAGCCGAGTTAAACTTGGCTGTACCTTCTTTTGTTGTCGGCAACACTTCTCAGGATGTACAACAGATTTTAGCCCTGATGAATGGTGCTGGTTATGACTTGCTAAAAGAATATGATTGGCAAGCACTCCAGGTGCAGTATCGTTTTTATACGCAATCTTTTACCGCCAATGCCACAACTGTTAATGGTTCTGCTACATTAACTTTTGAGGCTGGCACAGATTTAAGCAATGTTACAAGCCAATGGCAATTATCAGGCTATAACATTCCTCAAGATACTTATGTTGTAAGTGCTAATAACACGACTAAAGTTGTTGTAATGAGTCAATTTGCTACAGGCAATGGAGTACAGTCAGTAGTATGCGCTCAGACTGCTTATGACCTTCCTGATGACTTTGAAACGATTACAAACCGCACTATGTGGGATAAATCGAAACATTGGGAAATGTTGGGCGCTGAAGATGCACAACAATGGCAATGGCTAAAGTCTGGTTATATCTCTACAGGCCCACGAGTACGCTGGCGTATCCTAGATAATCAATTCTGTATATGGCCTATTATGAATACCCAAGAATACTTGGGATGGGAATATAGGTCAAAAGGTTGGGCGAGAGCCGCAGATAATACAGTAAAAAATAGCTTTACTGCTGACTCAGATACTACAGTTTTAGATGACCGTATTATGGTTTTGTTGACAAAAATGAAGTATTGGGGCATTAAAGGCTTTGATACAACAGTCGTTTCTCAAGATTATCAACGCTATTTATCAGTTGCTAAAGCTAACGATAAAGGTGCGCCTAACTTATCTTTTGCGCCACAACCAAGCAGAGTGCTTATTGGTTACGCTAATATCCCCGATACTGGCTATGGCTCATAATGCTATTACAGCGACCTAAACAAAACTCTGCTACTACTGCTTCTATTCCTGCGCCTATTGGTGGTTGGAATGGTAGGGATTCTCTTGCTGAGATGCCTCCTACAGATGCAGTACAAATGGTTAACTTTTATCCTACGCCTAGCGATGTGACATTGCGTAAAGGTTATACTCAAGTTTCTATTGTTACTACTTCTACTGGCGCTAAAACAATTTCAAGCATTACACACTCAGGTGTGACAGCAACGGTTACAACTGCTACAGCACATGGTTTAATAGATAACGAATATATTTCTGTTTCTGGCGCTACTCCAAGCGACTACAACGGAGTATTTATGATTAAAGTAACAGGTGCATCAACCTTTACTTACACAATGCTTTCTGTACCAGCTACTAATGCTACTGTAGTGGGTGCTTATACTATTAAAATAAATACCCCAATCCATACACTAATGGATTACCCTACTAATAGCGGTTATAAGCTATTTGGGGCGTGTGGAAACACTATTTATGACTGTAAACCTGCTACTGCGGTGTCTTATTTTACAGGTATTACTAGCGATAAACTGCAATTTGTCAACATTACTAATAGCGCAGGGTCATTTTTAGTAGCTTGTAATGGTGTTGACCCTGTAATGGTCTTTAATGGTACTTCTTGGTTTTTTATTGCCACGACAAGTACAGCGCAAACAATTAGCACAATTACCCATGTAGGTAATGTAGCAACATTAACGACTTCTGCGCCACATGGTTTAGTTAGTAACAATTATGTTACTATTTCTGGCGCTACTGAAGCAGCTTATAACGGCTCTTATGTTATTACAAAAACAGGTGCAAGTACCTTTACTTACACTATGGCAACAACGCCTGCTGCTAACGCTACAGTAGTTGGTACATACACAGTTTTAGGCATTACAGGCGCAGATTCATCAACTTTTATTAATGTAAACCTGTTTAAAAATCGCCTATATTTTACGCAAAAAGACACTCTTGCTTGTTGGTTTTTAGATGTAAATTCTATTGCTGGCGTTGCTTCTCCTCTTTATTTCGGTGGAATTGCACGAAATGGTGGTTATTTGCAAGCAATGGGTACTTGGACATTAGATGCTGGACAGGGTGCAGACGATTATGCAGTTTGGATTACCTCGATGGGTGAAACCATTGTCTACAATGGAACAGACCCTACAGACCCTTTAAATTGGGCTTTAAAAGGTGTATGGCAATTAGGTCAAACCTTTGCAAGACGCTGTTTCTTTAAATGGGCTGGTGATTTACTTTTACTTACTCAAGATGGTTTAGTGCCTCTTGCTTCTGCGCTTCAATCTAGCCGACTAGACCCAAGAATTAACTTAACAGACAAGATTTTTTACCCTATTAGTCAAGCTGCTACTAATTACTATGCTAATTTCGGTTGGCAAATTAACTACTTTGCTAGTGAAAATATGCTGATTTTGTCTATTCCTACCGATATAGGTATGGAACAGTATGTAATGCACACCATTACTAAAGCATGGGCAAGATTTACAGGTATTCAAGGCTATTGTTGGGAAGTATCCGGTGATGCTGATATGCACTTTGGTAGCGATGGA